>Ga0081539_10002012_pt1 | contig 30795 bp, 26 predicted proteins | sample TabmetS4T2R2_FD_71023 | JGI IMG/M metagenome (GOLD analysis project Ga0081539, IMG submission 71023) | Tabebuia heterophylla rhizosphere microbial communities from the University of Puerto Rico - S4T2R2 | ecosystem: Host-associated > Plants > Roots > Rhizosphere ... | reverse complement strand
GCGGAAGAGGGACGCTTGGTCAGGAAGATGATTTCCCAGCGCCGCTCGGTGGCCAGCTTGCCCAGCCGTCCGACCGCGCCCGGCTCGATTTCCAGCAGCGTCTGCCAGAAATTCTCGATGCCCTCGACGTGCTCCCAGAGGCGGCGTTGCTGACGCGGCGACAGGATGAGGCGTGGACCTGGCGAGTCTGGCGTGCGCTCTTCGACGGCGTCGTCGCCGAACAAGGTGCGGGCGTGCTGCGCGAGCATGCCGTCCATGTCCGCGAGCACGCCATCGAGGTCGATTCCGATCCGCAGGGGCACGGGGTGTATTGTCGTCAGTTCGGCAGGTCAAAATCCATACGTGACCGTCGTTCCGAGCTTCACCCCTTCGAACCCGTGGCCCGAGAGGGCCGACTCCCGCTGCTGCTTCTCGATGTTCACGCCGATCCGGAGATCCCGGCCGGCGTGATAACCGATGCCGCCGCCATACAGATAGAAGCGGTCGACGCTGTTGGCGGTCGGAAGCGTCACGCTGTCGCGGGTCCGGTAGGCGAGGTGTTGAATGCCCGCTCTGGCGATGGCGTCGATCGGCCCATAGATTTGCTGGGCCAACGAGCCGATGATCCCGGTCTGCAGGTAGTACGGCGAATTGATGTCGTACGAGTAGGACACGTCGCGCATCGACTGGACCGCAAAGCGCGTGGTGCCGTACAGCGAGTACGAGAGGTCGACCTGGGCCGTGCTGCCGCTGTATCCGGCCAGGCCGCCGATGACCGGGTCCAGCTTGCGGTAGCCGAAACGCGCGCTGCCTTTGATGAGCGCGAACGGGTCGAAGGTGACCTGAACACCGGCAATTGTCGAATCGTTGTCGCGCAAGGGTGAGAAGTCGAACCGTTCCTCGCTGCGCCCGGCATCGACGGAGATCGACGTCAGCGGCGTCAGCTGATGACGGAGCGTCACGACGCCGGTTCTGGATGTGTGATTCAGCTGGGTTCGGAGACTCGCTCCGCGAAAGGTCGCCGCCTCGTCATAGTCGACCTGTCGCTGCTCGAAGCGGACACCAATGAAGCTCTTGGACAGCGCGCGGACCTCAATCGCGACGCGAAAATCCTGGTCGCGACGCATCGCACGCTCGTCGATCTCATAGCCCGGCCGGTCCTTGACCCAGTCCCAGGCCCCGCCGATGTCGAACGAGAGGCGATTCAGCGGCGCGATCCAGTCGGCCGTCACGGCATTGTTCACGGCGCGCTGGCTCGCGTATTCCTTGAACCAGATCACATCCTCGTGAAGGAGGCCCGTCAGCCAGGTGCGACCCGCCTTGAGCCAGAGCGCCGACTTCGGCGTCAGCGTCAACGTAAAGTCACGCTTCGCGACGTCGCTCGGCTCGTTGAACACGTTGGTGTCGATGCCGAGGTTGGTGAGCTCGATGGTCGGATTGAGGAGCAGCGGTCCCAGGCGCACGCGCGCCTTGGAGGTATCGGGCTCGGCGATTTGCCCACGTGCTGGAATCGCGATGCCGACAACCGCGAACGTCGCCACCGCTGCGAAAAGGGTCCTGGCCGAAAATCTGGCGTGCCTCACGATCTGATTTTCGGCAACACACCCCCTCTAGCGCAGGCCGGACCTACAGTGCGTCTTCGATGAGCTGACAGAGCGCGTGCAGGATCGTGCAATGGACCTCCTGGACGCGCGCGGTGGTGGCGGCCGGAACGGTGATGCAGATGCTGATCGCCGCCTCCGCGATCGGACGCGCGCCGACAAGGGCAATGGCCGTCATCCGTTGGCGAGAGGCCTCGGCAAACGCCGCGAGGACGTTCCCGGAGGTGCCGCTCGTCGTGATACCAAGCAGAACGTCACCGGGCCGGCCGAGGGCCTGGACCTGCCGGGCAAACACCCGGCGGTAATCGTCGTCGTTGGCGACGCTCGTGAGAATGCTCGAATCGGTGGTCAGCGCCACCGCGGCGAGCGCGCGCCGCTCCCCTTGAAACCGGTTCACGAGCTCCGCCGCGAAGTGCTGCGAGTCGGCGGCGCTGCCGCCGTTGCCGCACACCAGAATTTTGCCGCCGTCGCGCAACGCGCCGCTCAGGACCGCCGCCGCCGCTTCGATCGCCGGCCCCGAAGCGCGCAGCGCGGCCTCGTGGGCCGCCGCGTTGTCGCGAAACACCTGCGCGATCGTTTGACGCGGATCCAGAGGCGGCCGGGAAGGGGAGTCGGTCACCGGGGTGGGGCGGCAGGCGCCGGCACGAAGCGGCCGGTGCCGCCGGGATCGATTTCCACCCGGGTGGTTCCGTCGGGCGCGTAGACGAGGCGACGATCGGGCGAGCCGCGGTGCGCGGTGTCATAGGCGATCATCGCGAGCCGCTCGCCGTCATAGGTTTCCCACGTGTCCAACCTGCCGTCGCCGTCGGTATCCTCTTCGGCGGTGGCCAGCGCGCCGTGCACGTAACGCTCGACTCGCGACACGACGCCGTCACGCTTCGTCGAGACCTCGATGCGCTCGATTTCACCGGCCGCGTTGCTGTACGACCACGCGTCTTCCTTCCCGTCGTGCTGCCGCGAGAAGCCGATCTTCACGATCTTCTGGTTCGCGTCGTAGTGCTCCCACCGATCGATCTTCCCGTCCCCGTCCTTGTCGATCTCGACGCGGACGACGCGCGCGCCGTCCATGTAGCTCCACATGTCGACCTGGCCGTCGTTGTTCGAGTCGTATTTCAGCAGCTGCAGCTTGCCGGACTTCTTGTCGTACTCGGGCGTGATCCGCTCCCGGCCCGGCGCGCCGGGCCTGCCGCAGGCGATCGAGAGCAGAACGGTCAGGACGAGAGGCAGGCGCATCCGAAGAACTCGGCGATCGTCTCGCGCAGCTTGGCGAGCGACTGCGCGGTGTTGATGGCGGTGCGCAGGTGCGACCCGTTGTCGAGGCCCTTGGTGTAGTACGAGCCGAGCGCCCGCAGCTTGTTGATCACCCAGCGATCGTGCGTCGCGGCGCGCGCCTCGTCGACGCGCTCGCGCAGGAGCATCTCGATGTACTCCAGCAGGAATTGGCCGCGGTCGGCCGCGGTGACCAGCCGCGCCGGGCGGCCGGCGGCGAGATCCTGGGCTTGCGCGAGAATCCACGGGTTGCGCAGGACGCCCCGTCCGACCAGGACGCCTTCGACGCCCCGCCGCATCCGCTCGACAATCTGCTCCGGCTCGACGCAGTCGCCGCTCCCGAAAACCGGAATCTGCAGCCTGTCGGCGACTCGCGCCACCAGATCCCAATCCGCCGAGCCGCTGTAGCTCTGCTCGGCGGTCCGGCCGTGGACCGCCACGGCGGCGGCGCCGGCGTCCTCGACCATCTTCGCGAGTGTTTCGGCGTTGCGATGCGTGTCGTTCCACCCGGCGCGCATCTTCACCGTCACCGGAATCTTCACGGCCTTCGCCATCGCGCCGATCACCGACGCGGCGTGCTGCGGCTCGCGCATCAGGCTGCAGCCGGCGTTGTGCTTGGCGATTTTCGGGACGGGGCAGCCCATGTTGACGTCAACGATGTCCGCGCCCATCCCTTCGACGATCTGCGCGGCCGCCGCCATCTTGTCGGGATCGCCGCCGAAGATCTGGATCGAGATCGGCCGTTCTTCCTCGGTGTACTCGGCGTACTCGAGCGTCCGATCGATGCCGCGCACCAGGCCCTCGGAGCTGACCATCTCGGTGACGACGAGACCGCAGCCGCCATGCCGCTTGACGAGCCGGCGGAACGCCGAGTCGGTCATGCCGGCCATCGGCGCGACGGCGAACGGCGACGGGAGCTCGACGGAACCGATACGCATCATCGCGGCAATCTCACGTTCAGTAGGCCTTCACGTCCGCGGCGTCGACTTCCACGCTCACGGCCTGGCCGATCAAGTTGACCGAGAGCACGAGGCGCGCCTTGAGCGCATCCTTCCGCATCAGCCGCCCGATCACGCCGCGCAGCGGGCCGTGGACGACTTCGACCATCATGCCCTCGCGAATCATCGGACAGGGATCGTACTGCAGCGCGCTCCCGACCAGGACCCGGATGCTTTCGAGCTCGACCTCCGGGATCGGCGCCGGCTTGCCCTCGAAGGACACGATGTTCACGACGCCCGTGCACTTGAGAATCGGCAGCGCATCGACCGGATCGAATCGCGCGAAACAGTAGCCGGGAAACAGCGGCCAGTCGATCTTCTTCTTGCGATCCTTCCAGCGGCTCCAGCGCGTGATCGTCGGCAGAAAGGCATCGATCTTCTTCCGCTCGAGCTGATCGCGCACGACCTGCTCGTGCCGCGACCGCGTCCAGATCGCGAACCACTGAGGCTCGACGCCTTCCATCCGGGCTACTGCGTCGGCGCGGCCGCCTGCTGCCTGAGCCCCTCGTCGAACGCTTTCTTCACGTCTGGGTTCTTCCATTCGATGATGGCCTGCGCCCTGAGTTTGTCGAGGTACTTCAGATACTCGACCTTGCGCTTGTCGGTGAAGACCCGCTCGCCGATCTGCTCCTTCGCCTGCTCGAAGGGCATCGTCTGGGTATCGGTCCTGGACTCGAGTTTCAGGATCTGGAAGCCGCGATTGGTGCGGATGAGCGGGGTGACGTCTCCCTGCTTCATCGTGTCGAGCACGCGCCGCAGGTCCGGCGAGACGTCCTGAATGCTGAGCGGTCCAATGAGGCCGCCGTTGGCCTTCGACCCGGAATCGGACAGCTCGCCAGCCAGCTTCTCGAAGCTCTCCTTGCCGGTGGTCACCCGCGTGCGGATCTCTTCGGCGCGGGTCTTCGCGGCGTCCTCCGCGGCGACGTTGACGCCGCGACTGTCGGCCGGAATCGACACGAGAATCTCGCGCAGCGTGACGAGCGGCGGCGTCGTGAACTCGTTCAGATGCGCGTCGTAGTACGCGCGCGCCTCGCTGTCGGTGATGCCGATCTTGCCAAGGACCTCGTTCTGCTCGACCCGCTGCCGGATCATGCTCCGCTCGAGCGACCGCCGCAGATCGGCCATCGACATGTTTTCCTGCTTGAGCGCCGCCTGGAACTGCTCCTCCGACTCGATCTTGTTTTCCTTCTTGATGTTGGCGACGATGCTGTTGAACTGCTCGTTGCTGAGGGTGTAGCCGAGCTCCTTGCCGCGCTGCACGACCAGCATCTCGTTGACGACTTCGACCATGATGCCCGGCGTGATGTCGTCGAGCGCCTTGCGCAGCTGCTGATTGCTCGCGTCGCCCTTCAGATCCATCTGCTGGCCCTTCTGCCGCAGAACCTGGATCTGCCGCTGCTCGAGGTCGGTCTTGGTGAAGATCTCGCCATTCACCTTGACGAGGATCTGCTCGATGATGTCCGCGTGGGGAACAGCGGACACCAGCAGGACGAAGAGGGCGGCAATCCATCTCGGATTGCGGACTGCGGATTGCGGATAGCGCATAAGTGATTGAAAGACTGAATTTTACCCTTGATCGAGCAGCTCGCTCAACAAGCCGCCGACCCGTTCGAAGATGCCGCCCGGCGCCCGCGGATCTTCCCTGGCCGACTTCGTCATCTCGGCTTTGGTGAATCCCGGCTTCACCTCGGTCTCACGAGCCCGGGCCACCCACCAGCTCGGCGCGTGGCCCTTGAGGCTCTGGCGGCCACGGCCGCGGGGACTGGGGACTGGGGCCTGGGAACTCCGTTCTCTCCCAGCCCCCAGCCCCGAGCCCCCCTCGAGATTCAACTTGAGACCGCTCGGCGGTACCAGTGTCAGCTCCGGACGCTGCCGCACCAGGCCCACCAGCCGCACCGGATCGATTTTCGCCGGCGGTCTGAACTTTAAGACGACCAGCCGGCCCTCGCGGTCGATGGTCTCGATGCCGAGCTGATCCGCCATGACGCGGATGCGGCCGTAGTTGGCCAGGTTCAAGAGCGAGTCCGGCAGCGGGCCGTAGCGGTCCACTGCTTCCTCGAGCACCCGATCGATTTCCCCGTCCGACCGGGCCGCGGCGATCTTGCGATAGAGCATCAGCCGCTGATTCATGTCTGGCACGTAGGCCGCGTCGATCTTGAGGTCGACGCGCAGGTTCACCGTCGCGCGCACATCGTCTTCGACCTCTTCACCCTTCAGCTCTCGAACGGTCTGCTCGAGGAGCTTCATGTACATCTCGAAGCCGACGGCGTCGATCTGACCGCTTTGCTCGCCGCCGAGGAGGTTGCCGGCGCCGCGGATCTCGAGATCGAGCGCCGCGACGCGGAAGCCGCTCCCCAGATCGCTGAACTCCTTGATGGCGGCGAGACGCTTCTTGGCCACCGGCGAGAGGTTGTCCTCGGGAGGAATCAGGAGGTACGCATACGCCGGACGATCGGAGCGGCCGACGCGCCCGCGCAGCTGATAGAGCTGCGACAGCCCGTAGCGATCCGCCCGGTTGATGATGATCGTATTCGCGTTCGGAATGTCGAGGCCGTTCTCGACGATGGTCGTCGCGAGCAGCACGTCGAATTTCCGGCCGATGAAGTCGAGCATCGCCCGCTCGAGCTGTTCCTCCTCCATCTGCCCGTGACCGACGACGACCTTCGCTTCGGGCACCAGACGCTGAATCAGATTACCGATCGAGAAGATCGACTCGACGCGGTTGTGCACGAAGTAGACCTGGCCGCCGCGCTCGAGCTCGTTGCGAACGGCCCGGCCGATCACCGCCTGGTCGAACTTGACGACGTTGGTCTGGATGGAGAGGCGATCTTTCGGCGGCGTCTCGATGATCGACATGTCGCGGATGCCGACGAGCGACATGTTGAGCGTCCGCGGAATGGGCGTCGCGCTCATGGTCAGGACGTCGACCTTCTTCCGCAGCTGCTTGATCTTCTCCTTGTGCGCGACGCCGAAGCGCTGCTCCTCGTCGACGACGAGCAAGCCGAGATCGCGGAATTGCACGTCCTTCGAGAGCAGCCGGTGTGTGCCGACGATGATGTCGATCTTGCCGGCCGCCAGCTCGCCGATCGCCTCGCGCTGCTCGGCCTTCGATCGGAATCGGCTGACCATGTCGATGCGAACGGGAAAGCCGGCGAAACGCTCCTTCAGCGTCTTCTGGTGCTGGAAGGCGAGCACCGTGGTGGGCGCCAGGAAAGCGACCTGTTTGCCGTCCATGACCGCCTTGAAGGCGGCACGCATCGCCACTTCCGTCTTGCCGTAGCCGACGTCGCCGCAGAGCAGGCGGTCCATCGGCGTCGACGACTCCATGTCGCGCTTGATGTCGGCGATGGCGGTCTTCTGATCGGGCGTCAGCTCGTACTCGAAGGCGTCCTCGAACTCCTGCTGCCAGTGCGAGTCGCTCGAGAACGCGTGGCCGGGGACCGCCTTGCGCGCGGCATAGAGCTTCAGCAGCTCCTCGGCCATGTCGCGCATGGCCTTCTTGACGCGGGTCTTCGCCCGCTCCCAGGACGTGCCGCCAAGCTTGTCGACCGGCGGCCGCGTCGCGCCGGTGTACTTCTGGACGAGATCGAGCCGCTCGACAGGGACGAACAGCTTGTCGTCGCCGGCATAGCGGAGCTCGAGGAATTCCTGCATGGCGTCACCGACGCCGATCTGCTTGAGGCCGACGAAGATGCCGATGCCGTGGTCGACGTGGACGATGAGATCGCCGACTTTGAGATCCCGCAGGTCCGAGAGAAACGCCTTGGCCGCAGACCGCCGGCGCTCGGGCGTGCGGCGGTCTTCTTCGAAGACGTCCGTTTCGGCGTAGATCTGAAGGCCCGCGTCCGGCAATCGGAATCCCCGCGATAGCGAACCGATCGCCACCAGCACCGCGGCGTACCGCGCGTCGTCCGCCCCCTCGACCGGCACTGCGAAGACGTCATACTCCTTGAGGAGCTCGATCGTGCGCTCGGCGCGGCCGGCCGTCGCGGCGACGAACAGCGTGGTTTCGCCGGCGTCGCGCAAGCGGCGGATCTCGGCGACCCAATCGCCCAGACGCCCTCGCATCTCGATGGCCGGCTGGCAGGGGATGTGGTGCGCGTCGTCCACCGCGAGCTGCGCCAGATGAAGGGCCTGATCGAGACGAGCAGTCACCGTCGCCGAGTCGGCGAACAGCTCCGCCGGCGGCGGTAGATCGACGGCTATGGGACGCCGCGGCCGCGGCAGGCCGCTCCGGCGCGCCTTCAGGTCGGCGCGATCGGCGATCAAGTCGCCGTCGTCCTCGGCGCTGAGCTCGGCCCACTCCGCTTCGGTGACGGCGCCTTCGTCCAGATCACCTGACGCCTGCGTGTAACTGCGCGTGACCTGCTCGAGCAGACGTTCGGCGTGCGCGTCGACTTCATCGCGCTCGGAGACGATGACCCGCGACTCCCGGGCGCGCGCGAGATAGTCGAACACGGTCGCACGGCGGTCATCGTCCAACACGTCACGAAGCGGGACGATTGAGATCTGATCGACGGCAAGGATGGATCGCTGGGACGCTGGGTCGTAGGTTCGCAGTGTTTCGATGGTGTCGCCGATGAACTCGAGGCGTACGGGCTGCGCGGCGCCGGCGGGGAAGATGTCGACGATGCCGCCGCGGACGGCGAACTCGCCGTGTTCGTCGGCCGGATCCTCACGGCGGAAGCCGGCGTCGACCAGCAGCTCCGCGAGATCGCTCGGCGCGATGTCCTGACCGGGCCGCAGATCCAGCGCGGCCGCCAGCAGCCGTTCGGGCGGCGTGACTTTCGGCAGCAGCGCCGCGGCGGACGCAATGACGACACGGGCGCTGCCGCGGGCAATTGCATGGAGCGCGCGCGCGCGAGCCGACGTGACGCCGACGTGCGGCGTCAGCCCGCGATACGGATCGATCTCGTGCGAGGGAAACGGAAGGACGGCCTGATCGAACGACGCCAGGCCTTCAATCGCGGCGAGAAAGAATCCAACGTCCGCTGTCGACTGTTCCACGTCGGCATCGGTCGGGACGACGTAGACGAGGACGCCGTGCGGCTGCGCGTGGGCGGCGCCGGCGACCGCCATCGCTTTGGCCGACGGCGTCAGGCCCGACACGAGGCGAGAGGGGACGTCCATGCCGCTGCGCGCGACAGCGGCTTTCAGGAGCGCCCGAAGATTCAGCGAGGTGGAGGTGGCCACGGTATCACCCGACGTCGGCCCAGCTCACCTGCGTGTCGGCGGCCAGGGGGCGCGTAGCCGCCCGTCCGAGCACGCGCTCGAAATCCCGGGCCTTGATCTCGCCGGTGCCGGGCCGCTTCACCCAGATGTTGTCGCCGCTGAAAGGCTCGCCTTCACGAATCGCCCGCGTGGTCACCACGCAGGCATAGGCGAAATCGATCGTCGGCTGTTCGTCCGGCAGAATCGTCTTGCCGCCGCCCATCGCCTCGAACACAGCGCGCGAGCCGACGACGAGATCTTTCAGCTCCGCTGGATCCATGGAGATGGGCACGTCGGGACCCGGCCATGACTTGTCCGACGTGAAGTGCCGTTCCAGGATGCGCGCGCCGAGCGCGACCGCCGCCAGGCACGTGTAGTTGCCAAGCGAGTGATCGCTGAGGCCGACGACGGCGTCGGGAAAAGCCTCGCGAAGGTCGGCGATGCCGCCGAGCCTGACCTTGCTGTACGGAGTGGGGTAGATCGACGTGCAATGCAGGAGCGCGAAGGGCACGCTGGCGCGCCTGAAAATCTCGACGGCTGGACGCACGCTGTCGATGTCGTTCATGCCGGTGCTGAGGATGACCGGCTTGCCAAAGCGCGCGATGTGGTCGACCAGCGGATAGTTGTTGCACTCCCCGGAGCCGATCTTGTACGCCGCCACGTCCATGGCCTCGAGCCGATCGGCGGCCGCCCGGGAGAACGGCGTCGACAAGTAGATCACACCGCGCTCCTCGGCGTACGCCTTCAGCGCACGGTCGTCGGCATCGGAGAGCGCGCAGCGCTGCATGATCGTCAGGATGCTCTCGGTCGCGTTGCCAGGAACGACCTGACCGGCGGCCGGAATCATCTCGTCTTCGATGACGTGACACTGGAACTTGACGCACTCGCATCCGGCCGCCGCCGCATCGTCGATCATGCGCCGGGCTTTCGCCGGATCGCCCTCGTGGTTGATGCCAATCTCGGCAATCACCAGCGGCGGCGTGTCGTTCGAGATCGTGCGATGGCGAATCCGCAACGGAGTCATGGCTGGCTTCTGATCCTTCCGAGAATAGCGCTGGTCGAGTATCCCGCCGCGATCGGAATCCTGACGACGCGGCCACCGCGCGCCTCGACGATCTCGCGGCCGACGATGGCGTCGGCGGCCCAGTCGGCGCCCTTCACGAGCACGTCCGGCTGAACGAGCGCGATCAAGTTCTGCGGCGTGTCCTCGTCGAAGATGGCGACGGCGTCGACGCACGACAGCGCCGCGAGGATTTCCGCCCGCTCGGCCGCCGGCGTGATGGGCCGGCCATTCCCTTTGATGGCTCGAACCGATCGATCGGAGTTCACACCGACGATCAGCGCATCGCCGAGCGCCCGCGCGCTCTGCAGGTAGCGAACGTGGCCGGGATGCAGCAGGTCGAAGACGCCGTTGGTGAAGACGACTGTCCTGCGCGCCGCGCGGAGGCGCTCGACAAACGCTACTTGAAGCGCACGTTCGGAGAGAACTTCCACTGGTGCCTCGGCCGGTAGATCCCCACGTCGTGGATCCTGGACTTCACGCGAAACGTGTACAAGAGCCGATGATAGTCGTACGGGAAGCCGTCGCGCTTGTGGACCGCGACGTCCAGTTTGTACGTGCCCTCGACCAGATCCAGGCTGTCGATGGCGAAGGTCACCTCACCGTCGCCGGCGAGCCGTTCCGGCATCAGCTCCTCGAGATACGTGTTCGTCCCATAGCAGCAGACGCCCTCGGCGTTGAACAGGCCGATGCCGAAGACGAAGTCGTCGACCGCCTGTCTGGCGCGGACCATCACCCGGATGGCCATCGTATCGCCGTTGTGAAACACGTGGGAGGGCTGGCCGTCGCTGCCGACGAGCGCAACCTCGACGATCTCGACCTCACGTGAGCCCCAGCGGCCTTCCGTCGCCTGGAACATGTTCGACGTGGGATCGACCGGCTGGCCTTGCGGCTCCGGCACGGCAGCGTCCTCGACGGCGCGGGCCGTCGTCTCGGCGAGCTGCTGCTCCTCGCTGTGCTCGACCGCGGTGAGATAGGCGCCGACGACGCGCTTGGGGTCGCCGTGGGTCATCGCGCGGCCGCCGTCGAGCCACAGGGCCTCGTCGCAGAAGCGCTCGACCAGATTGAGCGAATGTGTGACGAGCAGGATCGTCTTGTTCCGCCGGCGGAACTCGGCGAACTTGTCGAGGCACTTGTGCGTGAAGCCCTCGTCGCCGACGGCCAGGACTTCGTCGACCAGCAGCACGTCTGGATCCACGTGGATGGCGACCGCGAATCCCAAGCGCATGTACATGCCGGACGAATAGGTTTTCACCGGTGCGTCGATGAATTCGCGCAGCTCGGCGAAGTCCACGATTTCGTCGAAGCGCTCCTGAATCTGGCGCTTCGACAGACCGAGCATGATCCCGTTGATGTAGACGTTCTCCCGCCCGGAGATCTCGGGGTGAAAACCGGCGCCCAGCTCGATGAGCGCCGAGATCCGGCCGTCGACGCGAACCGTGCCTTCGGTCGGCTTCGTGATGCCGGCGACCAGCTTGAGCGCCGTGCTCTTGCCCGAACCGTTGCGGCCGATCACGCCGTAGGTCGATCCCCGGCGCACCGAGAACGACACGTCGGCCAGCGCCGGGAACGTCTCGTTCGGCTGCAATTCGCGGAGGATGCTGCGCTGGAGCAGGGCGCTCTTGAGCGTGGCGAACTGCTTGCCGCTGTATCGCCGGTAGACCTTCGAGACGTGCGAGAGCTCGATGGCGGGCGTCATCACACGGCCTCGGCGAACGAATCACGCAGCCGATCGAACACCCAGTAGCACAGCAGGAACAGCACGATCGACAGGAGACCCATCGCGAGCAGCCACTTCCAGTGCCCGAGCGGACCCCTGTTGAAGAACAGCGCCTCCTGGTAGGTCACGGCGAGGTGGGTGAAGGGGTTGATGTCGAAGAACAGATGAAACTTCTGCACGCTCGGTTGAAACCACGGATAGATGATCGGCGTGGCAAAGAACCAGAGCGTCAGGACATTCGACAGGATGTCCTTGATGTCGCGAAAGTGCACCGCGAGCGCGGCCAGGAGCAGCGCGAGCGCGACGGTGAACACCAGCTGCACGATGACGGCGACCGGAAACCAGAGCAGGTTGTCGGGACGCGGATAGTGCTGGTAGACGATCAGGAACGCGATCAGAATCGGCAGGCCGAGGAAGAAGTGCACCATGTTCGTCAGCACGTTGACGATCGGCAGGACCTCGGCTGGAAACAACACCTTCTTGATCAGATTGCCGCCCGAGATGAGCGAGTTCGCCGCCTCCGAGAGCGACGAAGAGAACCAGGTCCACGGCAGGATGCCGCAGAACATGAACAGCTGATACGGCTGGACGCCTTCGGTCGTGTTCGGCATCACCGTCGTGAATACGAACGAATAGATCAACAGCAACAGCAGCGGATTGATGAACGACCAGAGAAAACCGAAGACCGAGCCTCGATAGCGGGCTTTGAGCTCACGCGCGACCAGGCTCGAGATGAGGCCGCGGTAGCGCAGGAGGCTGGCGAGATTGGAGAACAATTACGAACGGATTCTAGCGCGACTCGCGACCTGAAGCCGGATGAGCGACTTGAGGAGCGCGATGCGCGCCCGCTCGGCGTCCATGTCGACGACCGGCCGCGCGATCCGCTCTTCGGCGCGTTTCTTGGCGGCCTCGGCCCGCGCGATATCGATCTCGTCGGCCTTCTCGGCGATCTGCGCGAGGATCGTGACGCGATCGGGCTGCACTTCGGCGAACCCGTAGGCGATCGCCAGGTAATGCTTGTCCTGTCCCTGGCGGTACCACAGCTCGCCGGTCCCGAGCACCGCGAGGAGCGGCGTGTGTCCGGGCAGCACGCCGAAATAGCCGGCGGCGCCAGGGATCTCGACCTCGTCGACGGTCTCGTTCACGAGCGACCGATCCGCCGAGACGATCTGCAGCTGCAGCTTGGTCGGGAGCGCCACTGATCCTGATCCTTACTTCCGGGCCTTGAACTTGGCGATGACTTCGTCGATGCCGCCGACCAGGTAGAAGTCCTGCTCGGGAATCTCGTCGTGCTGCCCCTCGACAATCTCCTTGAAACCGCGAATCGTGTCGGCGATCGGCACGTACTTGCCTTCGAGGCCGGTGAACTGCTGCGCGACGAAGAACGGCTGCGACAGGAACTTCTGAATCTTGCGCGCCCGCGCCACGGTGAGCCGGTCGTCTTCGGACAGCTCGTCGATGCCGAGAATGGCGATGATGTCCTGGAGATCCTTGTAGCGCTGCAGGATCTGCTTGACCTGCCGGGCGACGTTGTAGTGCTCGTTGCCGAGGATGCGCGGATCGAGAATTCGCGAGGTCGACGCCAGCGGGTCGACCGCCGGGTAGATGCCGAGCTCCGCGATCTGGCGCGACAGATTGGTCGTCGCGTCGAGGTGCGCGAACGTCGTCGCCGGCGCCGGGTCGGTGTAATCGTCGGCCGGCACGTAGATCGCCTGCACGGAAGTGATCGAGCCCTTCTTCGTCGACGTGATGCGCTCCTGCATCGCGCCCATCTCGCTGAGCAGCGTCGGCTGGTAGCCGACCGCGGACGGCATGCGGCCGAGGAGCGCCGACACTTCCGATCCGGCCTGCGTGAAGCGGAACACGTTGTCGATGAAGAGCAGCACGTCCTTGCCTTCCGCGTCGCGGAAGTACTCGGAGACCGTCAGCGCCGAGAGGCCGACGCGCAGCCGCGCGCCCGGCGGCTCCGTCATCTGGCCGTAGACCAGCGCGGCGCGCGACTTCGACATGTCTTTGGTGTCGATGACCCCCGACTCCTGGAACTCGTTCCAGAGATCGTTGCCCTCGCGCGTCCGTTCGCCGACGCCGCCGAACACCGACACGCCGCCGTGCTTCATGGCGATGTTGTTGATCAGCTCCATGATGACGACAGTCTTGCCGACGCCCGCGCCGCCGAACAGGCCGATCTTCCCGCCCTGCAGGTAGGGCTCGAGGAGATCGATGACCTTGATGCCGGTCTCGAACATCTTCAGCTCGGTCGACTGGTTCTCGAGCGTCGGCGCCGGCCGGTGGATCGGCCAGCGCTCCCGCGTCGTGACCGGCCGGTCCGGGTAGTCGACCGGCTCGCCGAGCACGTTGAGGACGCGGCCGAGCGTCTCTGGACCGACCGGCACGGAGATCGGCGCCCCGAGATCGGCCGCGGCCATGCCGCGGCGCAGACCGTCGGTCGGCTTCATCGCGACGGCGCGCACCCGATTCTCGCCGAGGTGCTGCTCGACCTCGGCCACGATCTCATCGCCCGCGTCCGTCAGGATGCGGAGCGCGTTGTAGATTTCGGGAAGGTGACCGGCGTCGAACTCGACGTCGACCACGGGACCGATGATCTGGACGATCTTCCCGAATTTCTGCGCCGCTGCTGCTATGGCCATATCAGTGCTCGCCTATAGGGCTTCCGCGCCGGAGACCACTTCGATGATCTCGCGCGTGATCGCCGCCTGCCGGACCTTGTTCATGTAGAGCGTGAGGTTCGAAATCATCTCCGCGGAGTTCTTGGTCGCGGTGTCCATCGCCGTCATCTGCGCGGCGAAGAACGCCGCGTTCGACTCGAGCAGCGCGCGGTAGACCTGCACTTCGACGTAGCGCGGCAGCAGCTCGTTGAAGATCTCCTGCGCGGACGGCTCGTACAGATAGTCGACCGCCTGATAGCCGTCGCCGGGGGACGCCCCCTGTGAACCCTGTGAACCCTGTGACGCCTGTCCGGGCTGGCCGCCCTTCACGTCCTCGCGTTGAATCGGCAGGAGCTGATCCACGACGACACGCTGCGAGATCACCGAACGGAACTCGTTGTAGACGAGCACGACGCGATCGACCTGCCCGGAGAGGAACTGCTCGATCGCCGTCTGCGCGATGGCGCGCGCGTCCTCGAACCGCAGCTTCTGGAAGATGCCGACCTGCTCGAACGCCACGGCGAAATTGCGGCGCGCGAAAAAGTCGCGGCCCTTGCGGCCGACCAGACCGAGCTCGCAGGTCTCGGTCGATTCGACGACGAAGGTGCCGGCGGCCTTGATGACGTTGGTGTTGAAGCTGCCGCACAGGCCCTTGTCGCCGGTGACCACGATGACGAGCGTCTTGGACTGCGGCGTCCGCTCGCGCTGCGTGAGCAGCGGATGGATCGACGCGTCGACGCGCGCCGCCACGCTCGACAAGACCCGCTGCATCTGTACCGCGTACGGGCGGGCGCTCATGATGCGCTCCTGGGCCCGCCGCAGCTTCGAGGCCGCGACCATCTTCATCGCCTTGGTGATCTGCTGCGTGTTCTTGACCGCGCGGATCCGGCGCCGAAGGTCGATCAGTGAAGGCATAGTTAGGCGACGGCGGCCTTGCGCGCCGCGAACTCGCGCGCGAACGCTTCGACCGCGGTCTTGAGCGCGCCTTTCAGCTCATCGTCGAGCTGCTTCTTCTCGCGGATGCCGCCGAACACCTGCGGGTGCCGCGACTCGATGAACTTGAACAGCTCGCTCTCGAACGCCCGCACGTCGGAGACCGGAATCGCGTCCAGGTAGCCGTTCGTGCCGGCGAAGATGATCGCCACCTGCCGCTCGACCGGCAGCGGTTCGTACTGCGGCTGCTTGAGAATCTCGACGAGGCGGGCGCCGCGATTCAGCTGCGCCTGCGTCGACTTGTCGAGGTCGCTGCCGAACTGCGCGAACGCCGCGAGCTCGCGGTACTGCGCCAGGTCGAGCCGCAGCGTGCCGGCCACCTGGCGCATCGCCTTGATCTGCGCCGATCCGCCGACGCGCGACACCGAGTTGCCGACGTTGATGGCGGGGCGGACGCCCTGATGGAACAGATCCGACTCGAGGAAGATCTGGCCGTCGGTGATCGAGATCACGTTGGTCGGGATGTACGCCGAGAGGTCGCCGGCCTGCGTCTCGATGATCGGCAGCGCGGTCAGCGAGCCGCCGCCCAGCTGATTGTTCAACTTCGCGGCGCGTTCCAGCAGCCGCGAGTGCAGGTAGAACACGTCGCCGGGATACGCTTCGCGGCCCGGCGGCCGGCGCAGCAGCAGCGAGATTTCACGGTACGCCTGCGCGTGCTTCGAGAGGTCGTCGTAGACGGCCAGGGCGTGGCGTCCCGAGTCGCGGAAGTACTCGCCGAACGTACACGCCGAATAGGGCGAAATGTAGAGGAGCGGCGCCGGATCGGACGCCGTCGCGGCGACCACGATCGTGTAGCGCATCGCGTCGGCTTCCTCGAGCGTCCGCACGACCTGGGCGACGGTCGACTGCTTCTGACCGATCGCGTTGTAGATGCAGATGACGCCGGTGTCCTTCTGGTTGATGATCGCGTCGATCGCGACCGCCGTCTTGCCGGTCTGGCGGTCGCCGATGATCAGCTCGCGCTGGCCGCGGCCGATCGGCACCATCGCGTCGATCGCCTTGAGGCCGGTCTGCATCGGCTCCTTCACCGACTGGCGGTCGACGACGCCGGGCGCGAGGCGCTCGATCGGCGCGAACTGCTTGGTCGCGATCGGGCCCTTGCCGTCGATCGGCTGGCCGAGCGCGTTGACGACGCGGCCGAGCAGCTCGTCGCCGACCGGCACCGAGATGATGCGGCCGGTGCGCTTGACGGCGTCGCCTTCCTTGATCTCCTTGAACTCGCCGAGGAGCACGGCGCCGACGCTGTCCTCCTCGAGGTTCAGCGCGATGCCGAAGACACCGTGCGGAAACTCCAGCATCTCGCCGGCCATCGCGTTGTCGACACCGTGCACGCGCGCGATGCCGTCACCGATCGAGATGATGCTGCCGACTTCCGCCACGTCGACGTCCACGGCGTAGCTGCCAATCTGCTCGCGGATGATTTTGGAGATCTCTTCGGCCTTGATGTCCATTGTTCACTCCGGGGCCCTTGCCCCCCGGTCACGTGTCGCCGTTAACCGTTCTCAACGTTCTTCTTCGAGGCGCTGCTTCATGCGCTGCAACTGCCCGCTCACGCTCGCGTCGTAGACGGTGCTGCCGACCTTCGCCACCAGCCCGCCGATGATCGCCGGATCGACGCGCGTGCGCACCGTGACCGTGCGGCCCGTCGCCTGCGCGAGGCGCGCCTCGATCGCGCGCGTCCGCTCGGCGTCGATCGGGATCGCCGTCGTGACCTCGGCGCGGACGACCTTCTTGTGATCGAGAAGGCGCTCGCGGTACGAAGCGAGCAGGTCCGCGAGCAGCGTGAGGCGGTCGCGCTCGGCGAGCAGCACGAGCAGCTTGCCGACGTTGGTCACGAGATTGGCCCGCGCGACGAGCTCGGTCATCGCCGCCCGCTTGCGCTGCACGGGCACGGCGGGATTGAGCATCACTTTCTTCAGCGCCGGCTGCCGCTCGAAGAGATCGACGAAGGCCGCGAGATCGCGCTCGACGCGGTCGAGATCGACATGCTCCTGGAGCGCCACGTCCAGGAGCGCCCGGGCATAGCGGGTCGCGGCGGTTTTACTGGTCATATCTCTTGGGCGATCGCCGGTGGACGCGGTGCGGTGCTTGAGAAGAGTTTCACAAGCGCGTCAATTTATACCATAGAAATGGCGATATTCGGAACCGGCGTGATCGCGCGACCGATGCGCCAGGCCGTCACCCCGCGCTCGTCAAGTGCCTGCTGCAGAAGAGTTTCCGCCCCCGCATCCACCGCAATCAGCAGGCCGCCCGATGTTTGAGGGTCATAGAGCAGCGCCTGACGCGCTTCGTCGGCGCGATCCGCCGGCGTTGCCACCCTGACACCAGGCGCAAAATGTTCCTGGTTCGAGGCCAGGCCGCCCGAACGATTCGCGCCGGCCAGCTCCAGCACCCCTTCGATCACCGGCACGCGCGACCACTCGAGCTCGAGCGTCGCGCCGCTTGCCCGCGCCATTTCCGTGCCGTGGCCCGCAAGACCAAAGCCAGTCACATCGGTGCAGGCGTGAACGACGCCGGCGGGCAGCGCCGCCAGCGCTTCGGCGGCGGCCTTGTTGAGCGTCCGCATCGACTGAACGGCGCGCGCTACCACCTCAGTCGGCGCCCGGTCGAACTTGATGGCGGTTCCGACGATCCCAGTGCCGAGCGGCTTCGTGAGAAAGAGCACGTCTCCGGGCCGCGCACCGCCGTTGGTCAGAACGCGCCGCGGATCGATCGCGCCGGTGACGGCGTAGCCGAACTTGATTTCGCGATCGCGCACGGTATGGCCGCCGAGGAGCGAGACGCCCGCCTCGCGCAGCTTGTCGAAGCCGCCGCGGAAGATCGCGCGCACGACGTCGGTCTCCAGCCCCTCTTGTCCTTCCTCAGGGAACGCCGCGATGGCGAGCGCGGTCACGGGCCGGCCGCCCATGGCGTACACGTCGCTCGTCGCATTGGCCGCCGCGATCTGGCCGTAGACGTACGGGTCGTCGACGATTGGCGTGAAGAAGTCGACGGTCTGAACAATCGCCCCGAAGTCCCCCGCGCCCCCTTGCCACGCGTACACACCCGCATCGTCCGAGGTCCTGAAGTCAATCAGCACCCGGTCGTCGGTCGGCGCGGGGATGTCACTCAGCACCTGAGCGAGCTCGCCTGCGGCGAGTTTGCTCGCTCAACCGGCGCAGGAGACCATTTGCGTCAAGCGCATGGCCAGTTCACTCCTTCGTGATTCGGGACTCGTGATTCGGGACTCGTGATTCGGGATTCGGGATTCGGGATTTGTGATTCGGATCAACGCTCGGTCAACAGCTCATAAACCCTGATCAACTCGTCCTCCGAGTTGAAATCGATCTCGATGCGGCCGCGCGTGCCGCGGCGCACGATGCGAACGCGGGTGCCGAGGAGGAGCTTCAGGCGATCTTCGGCGGCACGCGTGTGGACGTCGACCGGTTTCGGCGGCGCGGCGGCCTTGGCGACGCTGCCCGGCGCATCGCTCTCGAGCAGCTTCTTGACGAGCACCTCGGTCTCGCGAACCGACAAGCCGCGAGCGATCACATCGCGCGCCGTCCGGCGTTGATCGGCTTCGTCGCCGAGCGAGAGCAGCGCGCGCGCGTGCCCCATCGCGAGCCGGCCGCTGCCGACCTCGGCGCGGACTTCGTCCGGCAGTCTGAGGAGCCGCACGGTGTTGGCGATCGAGGCGCGGTCCTTGCCGACGGCGCTCGCGATTGCCTCCTGCGTCAGGCCGAACTCCTCTGAGAGACGGCGGTAGGCGAGGGCTTCATCGATTGGATTCAGATCCTCGCGCTGGATGTTCTCGATCAGCGCGAGCTCGAGCAGCGAGCGCTCGTTCCCCGCGGCGACGTCCTTGACGACGATCGGCACGCGCGGCAGTCCGGCCAGTTTCGCGGCGCGCCAGCGGCGCTCGCCGGCGACAATCTGGAAGCGATCGCCGACGCGGCGCACGACGATCGGCTGGATGACGCCGTTGGCGCGGATCGACTCCGACAGCTCGCGCAGCCGTGCATCGTCCATCGCGACGCGCGGCTGAAAATCGTTGGGCGCGAGTCGATCGATCTCGACAGTTCCCCTGTCCGCCGACAGGTCGGCTGCCGCCGCCGGCGGCGGTGGTTCCGGCGCATCGGGAATCAGCGCGCTGAGGCCCTTGCCGAGCGCCAGGCGTTTGGGAGGCTTCTGTGACATGACGTTGACCCCGGGCGGCGCTAGGCGGCCGGCGCGGCGGCGCGCTGCAGGACTTCGCGCGCGAGCGCCAGATAGGCTTCGGCGCCGCGCGATTTCACGTCGTAGAGAATCACCGGCATGCCGTGGCTCGGCGCTTCGCCCAGGCGCACGTTGCGCGGAATCACCGTGCGATAGACCTTCTCCTTGAAGAACTCGCGCACGTCGGTGGCGACCTGCTGACCGAGGTTGGTGCGCTCGTCGAACATGGTCAAAAGCACGCCTTCGATATCGAGACGCGGATTGAGCGCCGTGCGCACGCGGCGCATCGTGCCGACGAGATCGGCCAGCCCCTCGAGTGCGAAGTACTCGCAGTGCAGCGGAATCAGGACGGCATCGGCGGCGACGAGCGCGTTGAGCGTCAGGAGCCCGAGCGACGGCGGACAGTCGATGAAGATGTAGTCGAAGTCGTCGCGGAGCGATTCGAGCAGCCGGCGCAGGCGCTCCTCGCGCGCCGGCAGCGTGACGAGCTCGATTTCGGCGCCGGTGAGATTGCGGTCGGCTGGAATCAGCGACAGATGATCGATGGCCGTCGTCAGGATGAAGGGACGTGCGTCCGCGATTGGCTCGGCGGCGGTGAGCGCGTCGTAGACGGTTCCGGCGTCGGCCGACTGATTCTTCCGCCCGACGCCGCTCGTGAGGTTGGCCTGCGGATCGACGTCGACGAGGAGGACCCGCTGCTTGCCGAGGGCCAAGGAAGCGGCGAGGTTGATGGTCGTCGTGGTCTTGCCGACGCCCCCTTTTTGGTTTGCGACTGCCAGGATGCGCGCCATTATTGGGCGATTGCCAGATTTGAACGGCCCTCGAAGCCCTTTACCGACGTGAGAATAAGAGACAGCAAGTGCAGGGTCAATCAGTTTTGTTCCACGTGGAACGTTCGCTCGTAGCGAGCGAGATAGCTCGACCGCTCCGTCGAAAGCCGAACCGTATCTCGTCGCCGAAATCCCGACAGCGAAGGGGCCGCGTCGTCGCTGCGGAACATCAGCAACGTGCCGCCATTACGAAGAAGCGTTGCAGCCACCTCTGCGGCGAGCTCGACGTTGACGGCTCGGACCGTCACGACGTCGGCTGAGCCAGGCGCCTCCGCCGCCAGCGTTTCGAGCCGTGTGTTGGCCACCGATGCGCGAGTAAGCATCAACGAGCGCAGGGCTTCACGAAGAAACGCAGCTTTTCGTGCTTTGGCCTCGACGAGTGTCAGCGCAATCGGCGGATCGAAGGCCATCAGCATCGGCAAGGCCGGCGAGCCGGCGCCAGAGCCCAAATCGATCCATCGAGCAGCGTGGGCCGGCAGGTAAGGCGCCGCGGTCAGCCCTTCGACGATCAGCCGATCGACGGCTTCTGGAGTAGGCGGGTCGAGCGGCAGGGATGTGAGATTGATCCGCGCGTTCCACTTCGCCAGGAGCGCGAGGTATCTGGTCAGCGCGATCGCCAATGAGTCGTCTGGAGCGGGGATTCGCGCGGCGCTCGCACGGGCGCGAACGAGCTGGAGCAGCTCTTCGCTCAAGCGGACAGCCGTCCGACAAACGCTCCGAGTACGGCGACGGCCGCCGGCGTGACACCTGGAATCCGCAGCGCCTGGCCCAGGGTGTCCGGCTGCACCTGCGTGAGGCGCTGAACCACTTCCCTCGACAGGCCGGGAACGCGGTGGAAGGGGAAGTCCTTCGGAATCCTGCGGCGCTCGTCGCGCCGCGCCCGCGCAATCTCGCTTTCCTGACGCCGCAGGTAGCCCGCGTACTTGATCGCCGTCTCGACGCTCGCGACGTCGAAGGCGCCGAGCCTCCCGTCGATCTCGACTGTCTCGGCGAGCGCCGCCGAAGACGCGGTCAGGCCGGACAGCGTGACGCCCGGCTGCCGCAGATGCTGGCTTGCGGGCACGCGATCGCCGGGCGGAATACGGACGAGCGTCGAATCCAGAACCTGAAGGTTCCGTTCGAACCGCTGCCGGCGTCGGGAGAAGAGATCCCGCCGCGCTTCGTCGACCAATCCCAGCTCGCGTCCCCGCGGCGTCAGTCTCAAGTCCGCGTTGTCGATGCGAAGGAGCAGCCGGTGCTCCGCGCGTGACGTGAACATGCGATACGGCTCGAGGCACCCCTTCGTGATGAGATCGTCGACCAGAATGCCGATGTAAGCCTCGTCTCTTGCGAGCTCCAGCACTCCGGCGCCGCGCACCGCGAGTGCGGCGTTCGCGCCCGCGATGAGACCCTGCGCCGCAGCCTCCTCGTATCCCGACGTGCCGTTGATCTGTCCCGCGAGGTAGAGGCCGCCGATGCGCTTCGTCTCGAGCTGGCGATTGAGCTCGGTCGGCTGGATGAAGTCGTACTCGACGGCGTAGGCCGGACGGAGCAGGACTGCGTCCTCGAGCCCAGGCAGCGCGTGAACGATCTCGGCCTGCACCTCACGCGGTAACGACATCGACAGGCCGTTCACATAGATCTCGCGCGAGTCGATCCCCTCGGGCTCGAGGAAGATCTGATGCCGCTCCTTGTCGGGGAACCGCAGAATCTTATCCTCGAGCGAAGGGCAGTAGCGCGGACCGATGCCGCGAATCTGGCCGTTGAAGAGCGGCGAGCGATCGACATTCGCGCGCACGAGATCGCGCACCCGATCGTTCGTATGAATCAAATGGCAATCGATCTGCTCGCGATCGATCGGCCCCGACTCGAACGAAAAGGGAACCGGCTCTGGATCGCCGCGCTCGACCACGAAGCGGCCCGCCCGGACCTCGCGATCGAAGGCGATGCTGGCGCGATCGAGACGAGGCGGTGTGCCGGTCTTCAGCCGGCCCCATTCGAACCCCAACGACTTGAGCGACTCCGCGAGCTCGTGCGACGGCGCTTCGCCCGCGCGCCCCGCGGCGTGCTGCTCGTCGCCGATGTGAATCAGGCCATTGAGAAACGTACCGGTGGTGATCACTAGCGCCCCGCACGTGTAGGACTCGCCGCCCTCGAGCGCGAGCGCGCGCACGCGGCCGTGCTCGACGATGATCCGTCCCGCTTTCCCAATCAGCCACTCGATGTTCGCCTCGGCGTCGAGTGCCGCTTTCATCCAGCGGCCGTAGACCCCCTTGTCAGCCTGCGCCCGCGGCGACCACACGGCTGGACCGCGGCTCCGGTTCAGCAGCTTGAACTGAATGCCCGTCGCGTCGATGGCGCGTCCCATCAATCCGCCGAGCGCGTCGATCTCGCGGACGAGATGCCCCTTGGCCGTTCCGCCGATCGCGGGGTTGCAGGGCATGTGCGCGACCGTATCAGCGGACAGCGAGCACAGTCCGACGTGGGCGCCGAGGCGCGCGGCGGCAAACGCCGCCTCACAGCCGGCGTGGCCGGCGCCGATGACGATGACGTCGAAGCGCGGCGAGGCCCTCATGCAGTTATTTGCCAATGCAGAAGCGAGAGAAGATCTCCGTCAGCACGTCTTCCGACGCGCGGCGTCCGCTGATCTCCTCGAGCGCGGCGCGCGCCGCCTGGAGATCGGCGAGGATGAATTCTTCCGACAGCCGCGCCGTGTCGTCATCGGCGACGGCACGCGCGCGCGACAGCGCCTCGTGGGCGCGCTCGACCAGCGTCAGATGCCGAACGTTGGTGATCTCGGGACGATCGCGGCGCTCGACGATCTCGCCGGTACCGCCGTCGAGCGCACGGACGATCGCGCGCCGCAGCTCGTCGAGCCCGCGGCCGGTCTTCGCCGAGACGAGCTGCGCGCCGGGCCGCGGCGGCCGCGCGAGGTCGGCTTTGGTTTGAATCGTAAAGCTCTTTTCAGGCCCGGCGAACCACTCGTCCCCGCTGTCGCCGTCATCACTCTCGTCACCATCGACCAGCACGAGCACCAGATCGGCGACGGCGACGGCCTGGCGCGACCGGTCGACGCCTTCGAGCTCGACGAGGTCGGTGGTCTCACGGATGCCGGCGGTATCGACGAGTGTCACACGCACGCCCTCGATATCGACGACCTCCGACACGAGATCGCGCGTTGTCCCGGGAACGTCGGTGACGATGGCCCGCGACGCGCCGACGAGCGCGTTGAAGAGCGTCGACTTGCCGACGTTCGGCTTGCCGACGATCGCGACCTGCAGACCCTCGCGAATCAATCGGCCCCGCCGCGCCCCTGCCATGAGCGCGCACGTCTGCGCGAGAATCGCGTCGAGCTCTCTCGCCACCTCGCCGGGCGCGACGAAATGATAGCCCTCGTCCGGAAAATCGATCGACGCCTCGAGGCGGACGATCAAGTCGAAGACGGCGGCGTCGATGTCTGCGATGGCCCGTGTCAGGGTGCCCTCGAGCTGATCGAAGGCGGCGCGCGCCTGGAGCGGCGTCACGGCGTCGATCAGATCGGCAACGGCTTCGGCCTGTGTGAGATCGATGCGGCCGTTCAGGAACGCGCGAAACGTGAATTCACCGCGCTCCGCCAGCCGCGCCCCCGACGCGACCGCGGCTTCGACGATCTGACGGAGCACCACGGGACTGCCGTGCACGCTCACTTCGACAACGTCTTCGCCGGTGTAGGAATGCGGCGCGGGAAAGAACGTCGCCACTGCTTGATCGATGGCGCGAACAGTCGTCAATGTCGCCCGACGGGGCTCGAGATCGCCGGCGTGGTCGACGATGCTCGCCGCGACACGGCGCGCGTCGGGTCCGCTCAGGCGCACGACGCCTATGCCGCCGCGGCCGGGAGGCGTCGCCACAGCCACAATCGTGTCGGAGGTGGAGAAGGACATCTCCAGCCGCGCCAGTCGCGGACTATTTCCGCAATGAGATCAGAACGGTTTTCGAGAACGCGTCGCCGATGCTCTCCGTGGTCGCCCCGGGAATCTCCGCGACCGCCATGTGGACGAGACGGCGCTCGTACGGGTTGAGCGGGCCGAGCTGCTGATCGACGCCGGTGTCCTTGGCTTTCTGCGCGAGGAAGATCGCCATCTTGCGCAGCTCCAGATCCTTGCCCTTCCGGTACTCGAGCGCGTCGACGAAGACGCGCTTCTCGTCGGGCAGCGCGCGTCCGAACGACATGTCGACAACGTGCTGCAGCGCCTTCAGCGGCTCGCCGCGGTGGCGCACGAGGAGCTCCGCTTCCTCGCCCGCGAGGTTCAGCCGCGGGCCGTCGGCGGTCTCTTCGGTGTCGACCGTCGCCTTGATGCCGAGCGCTGCGACGAAACGATCCAGGAACTCGACAATCGGACGGGTGGCGTCGTTAGCCATGGCTCACGCTCAGCTCTTGGTTCCATTCGCCGCGTTGGTCTTGCCGGCGCCGGCGCTCTTCAGCCGCCGCTCCGCCGGCGGCCGCGGCGTCCGCACGTTCGGAGGACCGATGATCGAGTTCGTGACGTACTGCTGCCCGATGCGCAGCAGGTTGCCGACCACGTAATAGAGCAGCGCCCCGGCCGGCAGCCACAGGAACATGACCATCATCACGGCGGGCATGAACATCATCATCTTCTGCTGCGCGGGGTCGCCGCCGGCGACCGGCGTGATCCGCTGCTGCCAGAATTGCGTCAGGCCCATCAGCACGGGGAGGACATAGAACGGATCGTGGGCCGTCAGATCGTGAATCCAGCCCATGAACGGCGCGCCCCGCAGCTCGATCGAGGTCTGGAGCATCGCCCACATCGCCAGGAGCAGCGGCATCGTCAGGAGCATCGGCACACAGCCGCTGGCCGGGTTGACGCCGCGCTCGCGATAGAGCGTCATCAGCTCCTGGTTCATCTTCGTCCGCTCGGGATCGGTCGCCTTGTATTTCGCGTAGCGATCCTGGATCGCTTTGACCTGCGGCTGGATCTCCTGCATCTTCCGCATCGAGACGATGCTCTTGTGCTGTAGCGGGAAGAGGATGACGTTGATGATGACCGTCAGGACGACGATCGACCAGCCCCAATTGCCGATGTAGGCGTGGACCCACTTCAAGGAGCGCAGCAGCGGGACCACGATCACCGAGAACATGCCGAAGTTGATCGCCTTCGTCATCTCCGGGCTGATCGCGGCGAGGACGTCGAAGTCTTTCGGCCCGACGAAGAACTTGAGCGGCGCGCCCGGCTTGGGCATCTCCACCGTGTAGGCGATGAGATCGCGCGCCGGATCCTTCGGGCCCGGTCCGGGCACGGAGATCGGCTGAAGCGTGACCTTCACGCGCTCGCCGGGAAGCGCCACCGACATGAAGTAGTTGTCGTCGACGCCCGAGTATCTGTACTCACCTTCGTAGACGGGCTGCTTCGCGATGTCCTTCGAGGCCACACGCTGGACTTTGTCCGGCGTCGCGAACAGCGCCTCGGCCTTCTGCGCGATAGAGCTCGTTTGTGCGGCGTCGCCGATCGCCGGTCCCCACAGCACGGCGGCAGGCAGCGTCTGCGACCCCTGCCGGACGTCGGCGCGGAATGTCAGCAGGTACGAAGTCGGTTCGACGTGGAACTCCTTGATGATCGCGATGCCGCTGCTGTCGCGGTATTCGAACTTCAAGTCGACCGGCGACGCCTCGGCGCTCGCCGGCGAGGGCGCCCCGCTGACGGCGTACAGCGCGTCGTTCGCGACCGCGTTCACGGCGTCGTTCGGTGTTCGTAACGAGAACGGCAACGACTGCCCGGGCAGCGCCTCGATCAGTTCCTGCGGCTGCTGCTGATGATCGAAATAGTGCTTCAGCCGCCAGCTTTTCAGACGGGCGCCGCGATTGGTGAAGACGGCAATCACGTCGCGTGTCTCGACCTGGATGTCGCGAGCAGTTTGTTCGCCGACGACCAGATCGGCCTTCGGCGCGCTGGCGGCGTTCGCCGGCGGCGGAGGATTACCTGGCGAAGTCGCCGGTCCACCCGGTGTTCCACTGGGGCTGGTCGCCGAGGAGGCGGGCGTACCAGCGGTCACGGCTGTGCCGGCCGGGCCGCCCGCACCCGAGCCGTCGGCCGGCTTGGGTTTCACGACCAGCGCCTGATAGCCGTACAGGACAACGAATGAGAGCAGGATGGCGAGGAGAACGCGTCTTTCCATCAACGAGCGGCCTGTCTATGCGCGAGCACGGCGAACCGGCGGCACCGGGTCGAAGCCATGACCGCCCAGCGGGTGACAACGGCTCAGGCGGCGCAGCGCGAGCCACCAACCGCGGACGAACCCGTGCGTCCGGAGGGCCTCGGCCGCGTAGTCCGCACATCCCGGCAAGTAGCGGCACGAGCCCCGGAAAAAGGGTGAGAAAAAGAGCTTATACGCGCGAAGGCCGGCCAGTGCGGCGCGCACGCTCCAGCTGACGTTCGAGGATGGCTCGGTAATCGGCTTCAAGGATGGTCAGGCTGGCCTGGAGCAATTCGCGCTTGGGCACGACGACGATGTCGAAGCCGCCGGCGATCTTGTTTCGGCGAAAAACCTCTCGAATCAGACGTTTCGCGCGGTTCCTCTGAACAGCTCCGCCGATCTTGCGCGTCGCGGCGATGCCGAGCCGGCTGCCGCTCCCGCCGTTCGGGCTGACGAACACCGTGCTGTATCGACCGTGGATCTTGGCGCCCCGCTCGTAAATCGTCTGAAACTCGGAACGGCGCCGAATGTGTTCCCCCGGCCGGAACCGCACGCGTCAGCCCTCGATAAGGACGCTAGCGGCGCCCGCTACGACTCGGAGCTAACAGTAAGACGCTTGCGGCCCTTCGCACGGCGCCGCTTCAACACAAGGCGTCCGTTCTTTGTGCTCATCCGCACCAGGAACCCGTGGGTCCGCCGGCGGCGGCGGCGATTCGGCTGAAATGTACGCTTGCCCTTCATAGAAGCCCTTCAGAATGAAAACGAACCGCCAATGTTAGCGAACCCCTTCCAAGAGTGTCAATGGAACCCGTCGTGTGCTAAAGTCGCCGTTTTCTCGCAGGCGCGAGTGGCCCAGAGTAGCCATGCGTCTTTGGTCTCTTCCCAGAGTTTTCCACACCTGTGGAAAAACCTGTGGAAATTCGGGCGAAAGTTTGCGAAAGCCCCGGTAAAGCGCACGTGAACGTCTGGGATCAGGTTCTTGCCCGCATCGAAACGAAGGTCAACCGGTACAGCTTCTATACGTGGTTTCGGCCGACGACGTTTGTGTCGGACGATCGCACGTCCGTCGTCATCAGCGTCCCCACGCCGGTCTTTCAGGAGTGGCTGACGAAACACTATGGCGGGCTGATTTCCGAGGCGCTCGGTGAAATCAACCGGCCGAACTTGATGGTGAATTTTGTGCCCGAGTCTCAGACCGATGCCGCCGCGGTTCCGCGCAGTCCCGAAGAAGCCGCGGCGCTCGACGAAAGCCTGACGGCGCCCACGCCGGGATCGACCGTCGGACTCAACCCGCGCTACACGTTCGACACGTTCATCGTCGGATCGTCGAATCAGTTCGCCCATGCGGCGTGCCGGGCGGTCGCGGAAGCACCGTCGCGATCCTACAATCCGCTGTTCATCTATGGCGGCGTGGGACTCGGCAAGACGCATCTGATGCACGCCGTCGGTCAGTACGTGCTGCAGCACGATCGCAATCTGAAGCTCACCTACATCTCGTCCGAGCGTTTCATGAACGAGATGATCAATGCCGTCCGCTACGATCGCGTGCTCGACTTCCGCGAACGTTACCGATCCGTCGACGTGCTCCTGGTCGACGACATCCAGTTTCTCGCCGGCAAAGAAGGCACGCAGACGGAGTTCTTTCACACCTTCAACGCCCTCTATGACTCGCAGAAGCAGATCGTGCTGAGCAGCGACTGCCCGCCCCACGAGATTCCCTCGCTCGAGGAGCGGCTGCGATCGCGGTTCGAGTGGGGGTTGATCGCGGACATTCAATCGCCCGATCTCGAGACGAAAGTGGCGATTCTGAAGAAGAAGTCGGAAACCGAGGCCGTCCCGCTGCCCGACAACGTCGCGATGTACATCGCCAGCCGCATCAAGTCGAACATCCGCGAGCTCGAGGGCTCGCTCATCCGGCTGATTGCCTACGCGTCGCTGACCGGCCAGGAGATGTCACTGCCGCTCGCGCAGGAAGTCCTCCGAAATATTCTCGATCACGAAGAGAAAGCCGTCACGATCGAGGTGATTCAGAAGTTCGTGGCCGAGTACTTCAACCTGAAGCTGGTCGATCTGAAATCGAGGAACAATTCGAAGTCGGTGGCGATGCCGAGACAGATCGCGATGTATCTGTGTAAGGCGCTGACGCACGCGTCGCTTCCTGAAATCGGCCGCAGCTTCGGCGGCAAGCATCATTCGACGGTCATTCATTCGATTCGAAAGGTCGAGGAACTGCGGAAGAAGGATGCGGATTTCAACACCCAGATCCTCGGTTTTCTCGAAGGTTTCAAGTGACGTGCACAGTTTCCACAGCACCGTTCAACAGTCGCCTGTGAATGCCTGCGGAGATCTATGCTCGAGCTTGCCTGACCCTGTGGAACGGCGACGCGACCGGGCATTTCACGCACGTTTCTTCCACAACGTAAGTGATTCATAGCTAACGATTAATGCGACGGATGAACTTTTCAACACGCCCTCTCTTCTTATATACTTTCTTATTCTCGAATCTCTCCTTTTCCTAGGGGATCGCGGGCACGAGCCCCCGCTCTTTCGAGGTCAGCACAGCCATGGAACTTGTCGTCCGCAAGAACGAGCTTCTGCCAGAACTGCAACTTTTTCAGGGAATCGTCGAGCGTAAGAACACGATTCCGATCCTGGCGAACGTGCTCATGGAAGCGAAGGGCGACGAGGTCCGCTTTCTCGCAACCGATCTCGAAGTCGGTCTCCGCAGCAAGTGTGCCGCGACCGTGACGAAAGGCGGATCGATCACGCTGCCCGCCAAGAAGTTCTACGAAATCGTCAAGGCGCTTCCCGAAACGGACATTCGCATCTCGGAAGACAAAGGCGGCGTGAAGATCGCGGCCGACCGTTTCGAGTCGCGGATGCAGACGCTGCCGCGCGAGGATTTTCCGAGCCTGCCTGAATCGGCCGGCGGCGCCACGTCGCCTCTCGGCCGGACGGCCGTTCGCGAGATGGTCTCGAAGACGCAGTTCGCGATCACCGGCGAGGACACCCGCTATTTCCTGAACGGCGCCCTCTTCGTGCTGCGGCCGGACGACATGAGTCTCGTCGCCACCGACGGCCATCGCCTCGCGCTCGTGAGCGTCAATCGCGAGTCGTCCAAGACGGCGGGCGGCGATGTGGAGAACAAGGTGATCCTGCCGAAGAAAACCCTCGGCGAGCTGGGGCGGCTGCTGATCGACGGCGACGGCGACGTCAGCTACGAGCGCGGCGAGAACCACCTGTTCTTCGACGTCGGCGGACGGCTGTTGATCTCGCGAATGATCGACGGCCAGTTTCCCGCCTACGAGCGCGTCATTCCGAAGGCCAACGACAAGCACATCGAGTTCGAGCGCGATCGCCTGACCAACGCCGTCAAGCGTGTCGCACTCCTCTCGAACGAGCGGTCGCGCGCCGTGAAATTCCAGGTCGACAAAGGCAAGGTGGATGTGAGCTCGAGCAGTCCGGATCTCGGCGAGGCCAAGGAGACGCTGCCGGTCGATTACACCGGCGGCTCGATGCAGATCTGTTTCAACGCGCAGTACGTGCTCGATTTCCTCTCGGCCGTGACGACGGACGTCGTCTCGCTCGACGTCAAGGATGAAGTCAGCCAGGCGGTGATGAAGCCGGTGGGCGCCGAAGGGTATGACTACACCTACGTGATCATGCCGATGCGCGTATGAATGAAATGAACGACGAGCGCGATCCGCAGGCGGCAGACAGTCTCCCGCCGGAGTCGCCTGCGGAATACGACTATTTGGCGGACAAGATCAAGGTCCTCGAGGGGCTCGAGGCGGTCCGCAAACGGCCGGCCATGTACATCGGCTCGACGGGTCCGGCCGGCCTGCATCACCTGGTCTACGAGGTCGTCGACAACTCGATCGACGAGGCGCTGGCCGGCTTCTGCGATCAGGTCAACGTCACGATCCACATCGACGGCTCCGTCACCGTCGTCGACAACGGCCGCGGCATTCCCGTCGATCAGCACGAGAGCGGCAAGTCGGCGGCCGAAGTCGTGATGACCGTGCTGCACGCCGGCGGCAAGTTCGAGAACAGCGCCTACAAAGTCTCGGGCGGCCTGCACGGTGTCGGTGTCTCGGTCGTCA
>Ga0081539_10002011_pt1 | contig 30800 bp, 27 predicted proteins | sample TabmetS4T2R2_FD_71023 | JGI IMG/M metagenome (GOLD analysis project Ga0081539, IMG submission 71023) | Tabebuia heterophylla rhizosphere microbial communities from the University of Puerto Rico - S4T2R2 | ecosystem: Host-associated > Plants > Roots > Rhizosphere ... | reverse complement strand
CACAGGCCCGGCTCGGGCTCACCGAGGCGCCACCGGAACGAATGAGCGCGGAGCAAATCGCGGCGATCGTGGACGCGTTGGGCGGACTCCTCGGGCTGCTCACAAGGGCGGACAAGGACGACCGTGCGGAAATCTACACGCGGATCGGCTTGCAGATGATCTACCGTCCCGGCACCGAAACGGTGCTCGCGGAGGTTCGATCGAATGACATCGATCGTGTACCTGTGTGGTGTCCGAGGGGGGACTTGAACCCCCACGCCCTATACGGGCACTAGCACCTCAAGCTAGCGCGTCTGCCATTCCGCCACCCGGACCTGCACCAACAGCCTACCGACGCCGGCAGTGTCTTAACACCTGGCTCCGGCGGCCGCTCAGGAGAGAACTGTACACGGCCCCTCGCCAGCTCGTCAGGGAGGGTGGTACGGCGGACATTTCCGGCATTTAGCTTCACGGAGTGCCGGACCTTGCGGACTACGGCGTACCGGGCAAGAGGTCACAGCCGCTCCGTTGACGCCGGCTCGCGTTCGCCGATGAATGACAGCACGCACTCGCTTCGAGCAGGTGCACTCGGCGCCGGCGCGGGCCGGCAACGTACGGGGTGAAATAGGCTGTCCCAACGTCGATGACGGACGGGGTGGGAATGGCGCAGCCGGAATCGTTGGCGGAGCTGTTGAACGGCCGGCGGGCGGCGATCGACGCGTCTCTGCCGGCGGTGGGCTTCGTGGCGGGCTGGCTGATCGGTGGCCGGTCGATCGGGGTGGGCGTCGCGGTCGCGGTCGTCGCTGCGGTCGGCGTCTCGGTGTGGCGGTTGCGGCACGGCGACCGGCCGCGCGCGGTGCTGTTCGGGCTGCTCGGTGTGTGCGTCGCGGGGCTGATCGCCCTGCGTACCGGCCGCGCCGAGGACTTCTTCCTGCTTCAGTTGCTCAGCAACGCGGCCAGCGCGCTCGCCTGGGCGGTCAGCATCATCATCCGCTGGCCGCTGCTCGGCGTGGTGGTCGGCGCGGTGCTGGGGCAGCGGGCCCGCTGGCGGCGCGATCCGGCGTTGCTGCGGGCGTACTCGCGGGCGAGTTGGGTGTGGGTGTTGCAGTACGTGCTGCGCCTGGCCGTGTTCCTGCCGCTGTACGCGGCCGGGCAGGTGGTCGCGCTGGGTGTGGCGCGGGTCGTTCTGACCTGGCCTCTGATCGCGGCCTGCATCGCGGTGAGCTGGTGGGTGATCCGCCGCGACCTGCCGGCGGATCACCCGGGCCTGCGCCATCCGCTCGCCTGACGAGTGGGTGAGCGTCCGGCCGTGGCCCAGGAGCGCAGCGGCGAGACGACAGTGCCTGGCCCTCAGGAAGCGAGAACCGAGACACCCCGTCGGAGCCGCTCGTAGAGGCCGAGGTACCCGGCGGCCATGACCGCGGGGGTGAACCGGCGCGCGGCCTCGGCGCGGCACTCCCCCTCGGCGATGGTGCCGGCCTTGTGCACCAGCTCGCCCAGTTCTTCCTCGTGGGTGGTGAGCAGGCCGGTGCGGCCGTGTTCGATGAGCTCGGGCAGGCAGCCGCGGGCGATGCCGACGACCGGGGTGCCCAGCGCCAGCGACTCGACCACGGCGGTGCCGCCCGGCTCGTTCCAGCGCAGCGGGAACAGTGCCACGCCGGCGGCGGCCACCAGGTCGTCGCGGGCGGCACCGGTGAGCGTGCCGACCCAGCGTACGCGGTCGCCGTCGACGTGCGGCGCCACCTTCTCCCGCCAGAATCGCACGTCCGGGTTCTGCGGGTCGGTGGCCGCGTCCAGGTCCGCCGGCTGGTGGTACGGCCCGACCGGGCCGGCCAGCACCAGGTCGAAGCCGTGCCGGTGGGCGAGTTCGGCCGCGAGGTCCTGGCCCTTGCCCGGATTGATGCGGCCGAGCACGACGGCGTACGGCCGCTTCTCCGGTGCCGGCCGCAGGTCGGCGCCGGTGGCGAGCGGGGTGGCCAGGTGGACGTGGCCGATCGCGTGCGCCCGCAGCGCCGCGGGCGCGTGCCGCAGCTGGTCGGCGGAGACGCCGTTGACCCGGACCCGGTCGCCGCCGTCGAAGGTCCCGTACAGCTCGGGATGCTTCTTCAGATCCCAGTGCAGGGTGTGCAGCGCGGGCGGCGCGTCCGGGCCCAGCGCCGCCAGCGTGCTGAGGCCGGCCGCCTCGACGTGGTCGTGCACCAGGTCGATGTCGCCCTCGGCGAGCCGCCGCACCACGGCGCTCTGGTGCGCGGGCACGATTCCGCACACCTGGTTGTACGGGCGTTGCAGCAGTTCGAACCGGCCGGTCGGGAAGACCGCGACCCGTTCGTCGACCGGCAGTTCGCTGTCCCCGACGGTGGCCATGACCACCTCGACCCCGAGCCGGCGCAGCTCGGGGACCAGCGTCGCGATGATGTTCTCGATGCCGCCGTAGCCCCGCGGCGGAACGGGCAGCCACGGACCGGCGTTGATCAGGACCCTCATCCCGCACGTACCGCGGCGGGCCGGGGCACGGAGGCCAGCGGCGGGCGTTCGTCGATGCCGATGTCGCTCACCACGATCTGCCGGTTGAGGTGCGGCAGGACGTCGTGCTCGGCGCGCTGGAACTGGGTCAGCAGGGTGGTCGGCGGCATCGGCTGGGTGACCATGCCCTGGCGGTACAGCCGGGTCCAGGCGGTCACCATGATCTGCGCCGACATCCGGCCGAGGGCGTCGATGCTCTGGTGGCGGTGCCGCCGTTCGCCGAGGTCCACCTGGGCCAGCGCGTCGAGCCCGACCAGGTCGAGCAGGTCGATGAGCATGGCGATCTCGACGCCGTAGCCGGAGACGAACGGGATCCGTTCGAGCGTGGCGCGGCGGCCCGCGTACTCGCCGGCCAGCGGCTGGACGAACCCGGCCAGCTCGGGCCAGAAGAGGTTGATGAGCGGGCGGGCGCTCAGCTCGGTGACCCGGCCGCCGCCGTCGGGCTCGACTCCGGCCGCGCCGACCAGCGGCCGGTGGTAGAAGCCCTTGACGAATTCGACGGACCGGTCGGTCAGCAGCGGGCCGAGCAGGCCGGTGACGAACGCCGGTGAGAACTCGTGCAGGTCGCCGTCGACGAACGCGACCACGTCGCCGGTGCTCGCGGCGAGGCCGGCCCAGAGCGCGTCGCCCTTGCCCTCCATCCGGGGCAGGCGGCGGGTCATCGCGTCCTGGTCGACCACGCGTGCCCCGGCCTCCCGGGCGACCTCGGCGGTCGCGTCGGTGGAACGCGAGTTGACGACGACGATCTCATCCACCAGAGATACCCGCTCCGCCACGGCCCGGCGGATGGTGGTGACGATCTTGCCGACCGTGGTCTCCTCGTTGCGTGCGGGAATCACGACACTGACGGTCGTGTCCCCTTTCGCCCGGGCCAGCTGCCCGGCGGTCCACTGTGCCGCACTCCCCGTGCGGTATGTCGCCCACGCCTCCACGACGGGCGACGCGGCCAGTGGCGCCGCGTGCGACTGCTCCATGCAGCAACCCCCATTGTCACAGTCATGACTCGGAGATCGGCGGATGCCCCGCCGGTGGCTCTATCAATCTTGCAGACAGGCGACGAGGCGGCTAACGGAAAATTGCGGCTTTGGTCCGATGTTTTGGCGTGATCCCGCCGGAGAAGTCAGAAACGCCACGACGAACGGAGGCCGGATGGCAGCGACAAGGGTGGGACTGATCGGTGCGGGCGGCGTGGCCCAGCGGCATGCGCGGGTGCTTTCCGGACTGCCGGATGTGCAGCTTGCGGGCGTGACGGACGTGGTGCCGGCGGCGGCCGAGCGGCTGGCGTCCACGTACGGAGTCCGGGCCGTGCCGGATGTGGCGGCACTGCTCGGCGAGGGCCTGGACGCGGCGTACGTGTGCGTGCCGCCGTTCGCACACGGTCCGGCGGAGCGGGCGGTTGTCGACGCCGGTCTGCCACTCTTCGTGGAAAAGCCCATAGCGATTAATCTCGACATTGCACGCGAGATCAACGCCCTTATCGCGGAGCGCGATCTGCTCACTGCGGTGGGTCACCACTGGCGTTATCTGGGCATAGTGGATCAAGCACGCAAAGTGCTTGGGGGTCGGCCGGTGCGCCTGGTGACCGGCGCCTGGCTCGACAAGGTTCCGCCGGTGTCCTGGTGGCCGCGGCGCGATCGGTCCGGCGGTCCCATCGTCGAACAGGCCGCGCACGTCCTCGACCTGGCGCGGTGCCTGGTCGGCGAGGTCAGCTCGGTGACCGCCGTGGCGAACGGCACGCCGCCGTCCGCCGGCGACGCCGACGTCGACGGCGCCACCGCCGCCACCCTGCGCTTCGCCGGCGGCGCGGTCGGCATCCTCGCCGCTACCTGCGTTCTCGGCTGGAAGCACCGGGCCGGCCTGGAGATCTTCGCCGACGGCCTGGCCGTGGCGATCAGCGAGGACCGCCTCGAGGTGCGCGACGGCAACGGCAGCTGGACCGTGGAGAGCGACCCCGACTCGGCGCGGGTCGCCGTCGACCGCGCGTTCATCCATGCCGTCCGAGGCGAGGACAACGACGTCCGCGTGCCGTACGCCGAGGCGCTGCGCACCCACGCCCTGGCGCTCGCTGTCGCGGAAGCGGCGGCCACAGGCCGGACCGTGACCCCGGCCGAAGAACCGGCGGAGGAGGCGGTGACGCGTGCCTGACCGCAATCTCGTGGTGACCGCACCCGGCCGGCTCGAGATCGTCGAGGAACCGGTGGCCGACGGGCCGTTCCGGGTCCGCACGCTCTACAGCGGCGTCTCGGCGGGCACCGAACTGGCGTACGTCAAGGGCAGCCACCCCGCGCTGCACGCCGGCTTCGACCCGGCGCTCGGCCTGTTCGGCGGGCCGCCGGCCGACGCGTTCCCGGTGACCCGGCTCGGCTACATGGAGGTCGGCCGGGTCGAGGAGAGCCACACCCCCGCGATCACCGAGGGTACGGTCGTCGCGATGACGTACGGTCACCGCACTGGCTACACCGGTGACCCGCTGCGCGACCGGGTGATCCCCCTGCCCGCTGGGCTCGACCCGATCCTCGGCATCTACGTGGCGCACATGGGCCCGATCTGCGCGAACGGGCTGCTGCACGCCGCCGCCGACCTCTGTGGGACCGGCGTGCGCGGCCTCGGCGACGGCGTGGCGGGCCGGCGGATCGCGGTCACCGGCGCCGGCGTCGTCGGCCTGCTGACCGCGCTGTTCGCCCGGCAGCACGGGGCCGCCTCGGTCGTGGTGCTCGATCCGACACCGCAGCGGCGGGCCATCGCCGAGGCGCTCGGCCTGGAGACCCTCGACCCGGACGCCGGCGATCCGGCGGTCACGCTCAAGACGGCCTGGCGGCACACCGCCGACGACCGCGGCGCCGACGTGGTCTTCCAGTGCCGCGGCCAGGCCGCGGTGCTGCAGCTGGCGCTGCGCCTGCTGCGCCCGCAGGGCACGGTCGTCGACCTCGCCTTCTACCAGGGCGGCGCCGGCGAGGTACGCCTCGGCGAGGAGTTCCACCACAACGGGCTGGGCATCCGCTGCGCCCAGATCGGCCGCGTGCCGCGGGGACTGGCCGCCACCTGGGACCGCGAGCGGCTCTCGGCCGCGACGATCGCGCTGCTGTCCGAGTACGGCGAGGCGGTCCGCAAGCACGTCATCACCGCGCTGGTGCCGTTCGACGAGGCGCCGGCGCTACTGCACGAGCTCGCCGGGCGCAAGCGCCAGGAGGTGCAGGCGGTCCTGCAGTGCTGACCCGCTCTGGCTAGCGTGGGTCCATGACCGATTACCCCTGGGAACCGCCGTTCGCCGGCACCGAGGTGGAACACCTCACCGGCGCGCTCAACCGGTTGCGCTGGACGTTTCGCTGGAAGGCCGACGACCTCGACGCGGCCGGGCTGCGGACCCGCGTCGGCGCGTCGACGCTGACCATCGGCGGCCTGCTCAAGCACCTCGCCGCCGTCGAGGACTACCACTTCACCGCCAAGATGCGCGGCGAGCCGATGGGCGCGCCGTGGGACGCCACCGGCTGGGACGGCAGCAACGACTGGGAATTCGCCTCCGCCGCCGACGACACGCCCGAGCAGCTGTACGCGCTCTGGGACGGTGCCGTCGAACGCTCGCAGGCCCGGGTCGAGGCCGCCCTCGGCGAGGGCGGCCTCGACCAGCCCGTCCACGTCACCGACCCGCACGGGCAGCACGCCAACCTGCGCCGGCTGATCTGTGACCTCATCGAGGAGTACGGCCGGCACACCGGCCACGCCGACCTCCTGCGCGAGGCGGTCGACGGGCGTACGGGCGAGGATCCGCCTGCCGGTTGGCGGCCCCGGTCCGGTACGCCGGGCTGGATGGCACCCGGGAATTCCGCCGGCTGACGTCTCGATCCCGTCAGACCTCGACCGGCTTCGGACCGACGCGATCCGCCACGGACCGCAGCCAGGATCCCAGGTCCGCGATGGGCATGGCGGCGGCCAGGTGGTGGCCCTGGATGGAATGGCACTGCAGTTCGGCGAGTTGGTCCCACGTCCATTGGTCTTCGACTCCCTCGGCGGTGACGTCGAGGCACAGGTTGTGGGCCAGGTCGATGATGCTCCGGACGATCTTCCGGTCCTCGACGTTGCCGGCCAGCGAGGTGACGAAGCTGCGATCGATCTTGACTTCGTTGACCGGAAGCCGGCCGAGGTAGGACAGCGAGGAGTAGCCGGTACCGAAGTCGTCGACCGACAGCCGGACGCCGGTGTCGCGCAGGGCGCTGAGCTGGGCGATGGCGCGTGCCGGGTCGCTGATCACGACGTCTTCGGTGATCTCCAGAGTGAGCCGGGACGCCGGTAGTCCGTGGCGGTTCAGGGCCGACTTCACACTGGTCAGGATCCTGGAGTCGGTGAGGCTGTCGGCGCTGAGGTTCACCGCGATCGACAGATCGAGACCCGCTTCGCGCCAGGCGGCGGCCGCGGCCACGGCCTGATCGAGGACGATTTCGGTGAGGTCGTGGATCAGATTGTGCCGGGTGGCCAGCGGCAGGAATTCCGAGGGCAGCAGGATCCCCCGCTGCGGGTGGTTCCAGCGGATCAGTGCCTCGACGCCGTACACCTGTCCGGTGCCGGCGTGCGCCTGAGGCTGGACGTGCACGGTGATGTCGCGACGGCTGATGGCCTGGCGCAGTTCGGCCAGGATCGCCAGCCGGGACTGGCCGGCCGGCTCGGCGTCCTCCTGGTCGTGGATGCGGATTCCGCCGTGGTTGGCCTTCGCCGCGTACATGGCATGGTCGGCGTGGCGGAGGAGGACGGTGGCCTCACGGGCGTGCGACGGGGCGAGGCTGATCCCGATCGAGGCGTGCACCTGTACCGGGACGCCATCGATGATCACCGACTCGCCGATGGCGTCGAGCATCCGAGCGGCGGTTTCCGACGCGGTCTCCACGGACGCGGCCGTGGGTAGCAGGACGGCGAACTCGTCCCCGCCGAGCCGAGCCACGGTGGCGTCCGGCCCCGCCGATCGGGTCAGCTGGTCCGCGACATGAATGAGCAAGGTGTCCCCGCTCTGGTGGCCGAGCGAGTCGTTGACCTCCTTGAAACCGTCGAGGTCGATGAGCATGGCGGCGAAGCCGTCGACCCCGCCCCGGTCCAGCGCCGCCAGTGCCTCGTCGACTGCGTCGCGGTACCGGACCCGGTTGGGCAGGCCGGTCAGGACGTCGTGCAACGCGTCGTGGCGCAGCCGGTCCACGAGCTGGCCGTTCTGCAACGCCAGGCTCGCCTGGTTGGCCACCGCCTCCAGCACCTCGACGTCGGCGGTGTCGAAGGTGCGGACCTCGCCCATGCGCTCCGCGACCACGAGCGTGCCGAGGACTCCGGAGTCGTCGAACAGCGGAACCACGATGGCTTCCCGGTAGCCGATCCGTGCCATTTGTCCGTCGTCGTCACGCGCACCCCGGGCCAGCAACAGCGGGCCCTCTCCGGCCAGCACGGTGGACCAGAGCGCGGGATGTCCCGGGTCTGTGAGAGTTTCCCGGACCGCGGTCGAGGCGCCTGCGGACAGCACCCAACGCCGGTCCGGTTCACCGGGCCGGGATCCGCGTAGCACCACCTCGGCGGCCTCGGCACGCAGCAACTGCCGGGCACCGTGCAGCACGCTGCCGAGGATGTCCTCAACTTTGTCCGCGGTGGTCACCGACCTGCCGAACGCGAACAGCCCGGCGAGATTGACATGTTGCGCACTGAGGGCGGCGTGAGCGCGGTAGCCGGCGAACAGGGCGCAACACACCACGATCAACGGCACCCCGGTCCGCGGATCGGCGTGCAAGGTGGCGGCGGCGATCACACCGACGCAGGCGGTCAGCGCCGAGATCGGCAGGTACGTCACGACCTCGTTCCACACGTCGCGAACGTCGAAGTTCCCGTCATGCAGCGCGATGACGGCCAGCACCAGCACGCCGTCCACGGCCCCCGTCACGGCCACCGCGATGACCGCCGCCAGCCAGCCGGCCGGCCCCGATGAGATGTTCTGGCCCGTGCCCAGAAGCGCCAGCTCCTGGAAGATCACCAGGGTCAGCGTGACGCCGAAGATCCGCAGCGCGATGTTGAACAACGCCTTGATCGCCGACTGGCGGCGGTGGAACACGTAGATCAGCGCCGACCCGAGAACCGAAGCCACCAGAGCCTCGACGGGCGCGCAGAGAAACAGCGCCATCACCATCGGAATCTCGTTGAGCGAAACGGTCTGGGCCTCCCGCCGCACCTGCAGGTGCACGACGACGACCTCGGTCAGCGCGAAGAACGGCAGCAGCAGCCACCAATGCAGGGACGGGGCGAGCGGAGCCTGACCGACCTCGATCAGTCGCTCGTACCACCCGAGGCCGGAACCGCACAGCAGCCCGGCGACGATGAGCAGGACCACGTTTCTGGGACTCGGTCGACACCATCGTGCCACTCCGCTCACCCCTCCCGTCGACTATCCATCGATCTCTGTCTCTTGAGGAGCGCCAACACTCCTCGAACTTCGGTATTCGTCTGTTCAGGTCCAGCTCTGTCCGTGGTGTGTGATGGTGGCGGGTGCCATGAAAGACCTCGTGCTGTTCGTGGTGCCGGATGGTGCGGCCGACTGGAAAGGCAGCCGCACCATCCGGCGTCGGGTCAGCTCCAGCGGTTGTCGGCCCAGACCGTGCCGGTCCAGGACTTGCCGGCCCAGGTCATGCCGGTCCAGGTGGTGCCAGACCAATTGGTGCTGGTCCAGCCCCTGCTGGTCCAGGTTCCGGTGGCCCACGTCTTGCCCGCCCAGGCCGATCCCGCCCAGGACTTGCCGGTCCAGGTGGCGGAGGCCCAGGAGGAACCGGCCCACGAGGAACCGGCCCATGAGCTGCCGTTCCAGGTACCGCCGGCCCAGGACTTGCCCTGCGCCTCGAGGGTCGCCATCGACGCGGAGTTGAAGGCCTGCCCCATGAGGTCGACCTCACCGGAGAGGGTGACGCCGTTCAGGCTCAGGTGCGCGTCGCCGCGGCTGCCCTCCAGGGTGCCGGTGCCGGTGGACGGCGGCCAGCTCTGCGGCACGCTGGAGGGCGTCGTGTTGGCGGCGCCGACCACGTTGATCACGCCCTTACCCTGCGCCTGCGGGGTGGCGCCGGTGATCGGGTTGGCGCTCAACCGCAGCATGCTCTTGATCTGGTCGGGGTTGTACGTCGGATTGGCCTGCAGCAGCAGCGCCGCCGCGCCGGAGACGAACGCGGCCGCCTGCGAGCTGCCGCTGCCCCGGAAGAACCGCTCGTTGATCGTGCCGGTGGAGCCGTAGGTGGCGTCGATGTAGGAGCCCGGCACGCGCAGACTCTGGATGTGCGAGCCGGGGGCGATGAAGTCCGGCAGCCGCGTGCCCAGCCCCTGGCTGGAGAAGTCCGGCACCACGTCGTCATTGATGGGCACCGTGCCGTTGGTGTCGGTGGCCCCCACCGCGATCACGTACGGGTCGGTGGCCGGGTTGGTCATCCCGCCGCTGCCGCTGTTGCCGGCGCTGATCACCGTCACGATGCCGTTGCGCCAGGCCACCTCGGCCGCGAACGCCAGCGGGTCCAGGGTGTAGGCCTGAGTGGCGTTGGTGCCGAACGACAGGTTCAGCACCCGCACGTTCATGCCCGGGTCCTTGGCGTGCTGCACCACCCAGTCGATGCCGGCGATCACCTGCGACACGTCGGTGGCGCCGCGCGCGTCGGCCACCTTGACCGACACGATCCGGGCGTCCGGCGCCACGCCGAGGAACGCGGTGGTGTTCAGCGCGGCATTCTTGGTGACGATGCCGCTGTCGTGCCCGGCGATGATGCCGGCCATGTGCGTGCCGTGCCCGTAGGTGTCCAGGTAGCGGGTGCTGGTGCTCTGCGACTCCTCGGTCAGGTCCGGCCCGTTGATGATCTTTCCGGTGTCGTTCAGCCCGGCCACCGGGGCCACCCCGGAGTCGATCAGGGCGACGTCGATGCCGGCGCCGGTGTAGCCCTTGCTCCACATCTGCCGGGACTTGGTCGCGTTCTCGTTGTTGTACAACGAGTTCACATCGGCCACTGCGTCGTACCCGGTGGCCTGCAGGGTGATCGGGGCGTTCGGGGTGATCTGTGCGACGTGCGGGTCGGCGCGCAGCTCGTCGGCCGCGCCCGGCGGCAGCGTCGCCACCGCCGCGTCGATGATCCCGATCCGGCGCTGTACCGCGAGATGCCGATCCTCCAGCAGCCCCACGACATCGGTCAGGTGCCCCGGCTGGGCACGCACGATGTAGGCACCCGCCGCGCTGGCCGGGCCGGTTCCGGCGGATTCCCGCGCCGCCGCCGGCGTGGCCGACCCTGCCATGGCCACCACGCCGCCCGTGGCCGCGGCCAGCACCGGCTGCCACCACCTACGTCGTCGCGCGTCGTGCCGTGCAGGAACATGCATGACTATCCTCCAGCTTCCTGGCAGCCTCTCGGTTGGCCGAGCCGACCCGTACCGGGTCGATGGGCTCAACCGTCGGCAGGGCCGCCACCGAAGCGATCCTTTCGCGGGTCCCGCACCCGATCGGCACCCGAACCGCAATCGAGAGGCCTACGAAACCCGGATACGCGCCGGCGCCGGCGCGAACATCAGCCGCTTCAGCATTCGGCGGGCAGCCGCACGGTGACGGTCGTGCCGGCGTTCTCGGTGGACTCGATCTCGATCGAGCCGCCGTGATTCCGCACGATCGTCGCGACGATCGCCAGGCCCAGCCCGGTGCCCGGGACGGCCTGCCGGATGGCGTTCGTGGCGCGGAAGAAGCGGACGAACAGGGCCTGCTGCTCGTCGGCCGGGATGCCGATGCCGGTGTCAGCGACGACCAGCACGACGTCGCCGCCGGCGCGCTCGGCGCGGACGGTGACCGTGCCGTCGGCGGGGGTGAACTTGACCGCGTTGCCGAGCAGGTCGGCCATCATCCGGTCGAGGTGCGCGCGGTCGCAGCACACCGGTAGCGGCCCGCGGACGTCGCTGTGCAGCCCGACCGACGCCTTGGCCGCCGCCGGTCCGACGGCCCCGAGCGCCCGCTCGATCACCTCGGCCAGGTCACCGGGGACGAGCCGGCTGCGGAACTCTCCCGATTCGATCTTCGACAGGGTGAGCATGTCCTCGATCAGCTCGCGCAGCCGGCGGGTGTTGCGGCCGATCACCTCGAGCATCCGCAGCTGCGCGTCGGTCAACCGGCCGGTCTCCTCGTCGCGCAGCAGCTCGAGGTACCCGGAGATGCTGGTCAGCGGCGTACGCAGCTCGTGCGAGACGGTCGACATGAAGTCCGTCTTGACCGCGTCGAGGGCCTGCAGGCGGGCCGTCACCTCTTCCTCTTTGCGGCGGATGAGCTCGGCCTGGTCGGCGGCGGCGTTCACCGCCTCGGCGACGGCCCGGATCTCGACCGGGCCGGCTTGCGTGTCGACGCGCACCTCGCGGTCTCCGGCCCGGCGGCGGTCCAGCACCTCCACCACCGCGCCGAGCGGCCCGGTGATGCGGCGGCGGGTGCGCACGCCGGTCACCAGCGCGATCGCGCCGGACCCGGCGGTCAGGACGCCGACCACCCCGACGGTGATCCACTGCAGGACGGTGCCACGCCGGTGCAGCCGCGCATCGCGGGCCGCGAGCGTCACCTCCAGCTCGTGGTTGGCGGCGACGAACGCCTGGAACAGCGGCGCACCCTGGGCGGCGTAGGCCGCCGCGTCCCGGCTGCGCGGCGCGGCGAGCCGTTGCCGTTCGGCCAGCCGCCACCACGCATCGGCCCGCAACACCTGCCGGTCGACCGGATCGCCGAGATCGTCGGCGAGGTCGCGCAGCTGCCGCGTGGCGAGGACGTAGTCGCTGCGGGCCACGTGGTACGTGTCGAGCAGCTGCCCGTCGCCGGTGAGCAGGTAGCCGCGCAGCCCCCGCTGAGCGTCGGTGAGCACGGCCCGCAGCCGCGCGTTCGCCAACCGTACCGGCTGCACCTCGTCGGTGAGCCGGGTGACCGTGTGCCGCTGCACCAGCACCACGGTCAGCTCGGCCACGCCGCAGGCGACGATCAGCGCCACCAGGACGCCGAACGCCCTCGTCAGCAGCCGCGCCACCGACGGGTGGGCGTCCGTCCTCCGCCGCGGGTGAGGCGGAGCCGAACCTGCGCGCATCACCGGCGACGTCCGCGGTGGCGGGTCAGGCCCGGGTCCGGCTCAGCAGCGCCTGGATCCGGGAGACCAGCTCGCGTGGGCTGAACGGTTTGGTCACGTAGTCGTCCGCGCCGGCACTGAACCCGCCCTCGACGTCCTGCTCCTGGACCCGGGCCGTAAGCATGATGATCAGGATGCCGGCGGTCGCGGGGTCGGCGCGCAGCGTCCGGCACACGTCGATGCCGGAGAGCCCCGGCATCGAGACGTCCAGGACGGCGAGCGTGGGCTGCCTGCTGCGCGCCTGTTCCAGGGCGGTCTGCCCGTCCTCGACGGCGATCACCTCGAAGCCGGCCTGCTCGAGCTTGAACGCCACCAGATCCCGGATGTCGGCGTCGTCGTCGGCGACCAAGACCACCGTCACGTCAATCCCCCCAGCCGTCCGCTACCTATCCGGACGATATCCGGTTAGTCCTGGTTGTGACGGCAGCTCCGCGAATGCCGGCCGTCCCGGCGCTGCAACCCAGCCGCACCTGAGCAGCAGCAGACCTGCAGCCCCGCTCCGGTGTCCTGGTTGCAGACACCCACTTGCTTCCGCCAGCAGGAGGATCCGATGAACGCCACGATCGAGGCCGTCCGCACCGAGGCTCTTTTCGTCTCCGACCTGCAGCGTTCCCAGCAGCCCACGCCCGAGCTGATCCGCGCCGCGGTGACCGCGACGGTGGACCGGCTTGGTGAGGCCCGCTGCGCGGAACTCGTGGCCCAGGAGTTCGGCGAGCACCCGGACTGCGCCATCGGACGGATGCAGTGGGCCCGGACCGCGATCCGGTCGGCCTTCAGCTGAACACCCGACACACCGCTGGCGCGAACGCCGCGCCGATCGTAAGCTCTCGCCCATGTACGCGCGTCTGAGCATGTGGTGGCCCGCCTCCCCGGCGGCCACACCCACCCGCGCGTAACTCACCCACCGCGGCCGCCTCCCCGAGGCGGTCGCTTCGCGTGGCCCGTCCTCGGCCGGCACCGCCGAGCCCGGAAGAGACCAGCCATGCAGCCTTTCGCCCTGCTCCACCGCAACGGCGCGGACCACGTCGAGGTCCTCACCGGCGACGTCGTCACCGTGCCCGCGCTCGCCGACATCCCGCTCGAGCCGGGGCGGCCCACGCTCGCGGTGATCCCCTACCGCCAGATCGCCGAGCGCGGCTTCGACTGCGTCGACGACCATGCCGCACTGGAGTGCCTGCTGGTCACAGCGCGGACGACGGAGCCGCGGTCCGCGTTCCCGGCCGCCCCGCTGCGGGTCGCCGGCGGCGCGTTCGACCTCTCCGACGACGAGTACGGCGCCGTCGTCGAGGAGGTCCTGCGGGACGAGATCGGCCGCGGCGAGGGCGCCAACTTCGTGATCCACCGGGTCTTCACGGCTCGCGTCGACGGCGACCCGATCGCGGCCGCCCGCGCCGCCTTCGGCCGCCTGCTCGCCGCCGAGCAGGGCACCTACTGGACGTTCCTGGTGCACACCGGTGCCCGCACGCTGGTCGGCGCCACCCCGGAACGGCACGTGAGCGTCGCCGACGGGATCACCATGATGAACCCGATCAGCGGCACCTTCCGGCACGGCTCCGGCGACCTGCTCGACTTCCTGCGCGACCCGAAGGAGGTCGAGGAGCTCTACATGGTGCTGGACGAGGAGCTCAAGATGATGGCGACGGTCGCCGAGCACGGCGGTCAGGTGGCCGGCCCGTACCTCAAGGAGATGGCGCATCTCACGCACACCGAGTACCTGCTGGCCGGCCGCGGCTCGCTCGACGTACGCGACGTGCTGCGCGAGACGATGTTCGCGCCGACGGTCACCGGCAGCCCGATCGAGAACGCCTGCCGGGTGATCGCCCGGCACGAGCGCCGCGGCCGCGGCTACTACGCCGGCGTCCTCGCCCTGCTCGACCACGACGAGCAGGGCCGGCAGACCCTCGACGCACCGATCCTGATCCGCACCGCCGAGATCCGGCCCGACGGGACCCTGCGGGTGGCGGTCGGGGCCACACTGGTGCGGCACTCGACCGCGGCGGGCGAGGTGGCCGAGACGCACACCAAGGCGGCCGGGATCCTCGCCGCGCTGGGTGCCCGGCCGGCCGCGCCCGCCGCGGTACGCCCGCAGGCCGCCGCCCCCGAGGTGCAGGCGCTGCTCGCCGCCCGCAACGACGACCTGTCCCGCTTCTGGCTCGACTCCCGCGCGCCCGGCGCGCTGACCGTCCCGGACCTCGCCGGGCGGACCGCCGTGATCGTGGACGGTGAGGACACGTTCACCGCGATGCTCGCCCACCAGCTGCGGGCGCTCGGCCTGACCGTCGCGGTGACGCCGTGGCACGCGGTGGTGCCCGACGCCGACCTCGTCGTGGTCGGGCCGGGCCCCGGTGATCCGGGCGACCCCGGTGACCCGAAGATGGATGCGCTGCGGGTCCTGGTCGCGTCGCTGCTGGCGGCGGGCCGGCCGCTGTTCGCCGTCTGCCTCGGCCACCAGATCCTCGCCGGGCTGCTGGGCCTGCGCCTGCACCGGCGCGACCAGCCGTACCAGGGCGTGGCCCGGGACATCGACCTGTTCGGCACGCCCCGGCGGGTCGGCTTCTACGCCAGCTTCACGGCGCTCAGCCCGGCCGGCGAGTTCGTCTCCCCGTACGGCGTGGTGTCGGTGGCCCGATCGGCACAAACCCCGCACGAGGCGGCCGTGCACGCGTTGCGCGGTCCCGGCTTCGCCGGAGTGCAGTTCCACCCGGAGTCCGTGCTCAGCCGCGACGGCGTGGCGGTTCTCGCCGAACTTCTTCCGCCATTGCTGTCGCGTGTGGTTAGCCCGGCCGTGAACGGGTAGCGAGAAGTAGTGCCGGTGGCTCAAGTGAATCGAGAGCCTTCGCTTGGGTCACCGGCCCCTCACGCCGCCCGGGTCATAGGCTGGGAGCCATGGAATACCGCACGCTCGGGCGCAGCGGATGCGCCGTCTCCGCGTTCTGCCTCGGCACGATGACCTTCGGAAGCGAGTCGGACGAGAAGGAAGCCCACGCCCAGCTCGACCGGTTCGCCGAGGTGGGCGGCACGTTCATCGACACCGCCGACGTCTACACGAACGGCGAGTCGGAGCGCATCATCGGGCACTGGCTCGCCTCCCGGTCGCCGTCGGTGACCGAGCCGATCGTCCTGGCGACGAAGGGCCGCTTTCCGACCGCCGGCGACCCGAACGGCGCCGGCCTCTCGGCCCGGCACCTGACCCGCGCGCTGGACGCGTCGCTGTCCCGGCTCGGCGTCCCCGCCGTCGACCTGTACCAGGCCCACGCCTGGGACCCGGTCACCCCGCTCGAGGAGACACTGCGGGCCCTCGACGGCTTCGTCCGGGCCGGCAAGATCCGCTACTACGGCCTGTCCAACTTCACCGGCTGGCAGCTGACCAAGGCGGTGCTGCTGGCCCGCGCGCTCGGCCTGGCCGAGCCGGTGAGCCTGCAGCCGCAGTACAGCCTGCTGGTCCGCGAGATCGAGTACGAGATCGTGCCGGCCGCGCGGGACGCGGGCGTCGGCCTGCTGCCCTGGAGCCCACTCGGCGGCGGCTGGCTGACCGGCAAGTACCGCCGGGACCAGCGGCCCAGCGGCGCGACCCGGCTCGGCGAGGATCCGGGCCGTGGCATGGAGGCCTGGGAGCGGCGCGGCACCGAGCGCACCTGGGCCGTCGTCGACGCGGTACAGCGGGTGGCCGAGCAGCGCGGCGTGTCGATGGCCGAGGTGGCGCTGGCCTGGCTCAACGACCGCCCGGCGGTGACCGCCACGATCCTCGGCGCGCGCACCGTCGACCAGCTGGACACCAACCTGCGGGCGGCCGGCCTGCATCTGAGCGCGCAGGAGACCGCCGCGCTCGACGCGGCCAGCGACCCGCAGCCCGGCGACTACCCGTACGGCCCGCTGGGGCTGGACCAGCGGGACCGGACGCTCTGAACGGCGGCGTCCGCCCGTCGTCGGGTCGTCGACGGGCGGACGCCGCGGTCCCTCATTCGGCGGTCAGGTTCCGGCCGCTCTCCGTCTCGAACACCTGCATCTTGGACGTGTCGTACCAGAGCCGGGCGGTCTCCCCGCGGTGGACGTCCGACACGGCGTCCAGCCGGGCCGTCACCGGGATGCCGTGGGCGTGCAGGTCGTTGCCGGTGTCCTTGGCCAGGTCGTCGAGGTCGCGCGAGTGCGCCTCCTCGCCCTTGACGGTGAAGTACACGTAGATGTCCGACCCCATCGCCTCCACGATGTCGATCGGGGCGTCGAACGTGGCACCCGGCTTGTCCCCGACCAGCGAGGCCATTTCGAAGTGTTCCGGGCGGATGCCGACGATGACGTCCTTGCCGGCGTTCGCCTTCTCCAGGGCCTGGCGCGCCCGGTCCGGCAGTTGCGCCTCGCCGAGGGCGGTCACCACGGTGCCGCCACCCCTGATCTGTCCGGGCAGGAAGTTCATCGACGGGCTGCCGATGAATCCGGCCACGAACAGGTTCGCCGGGTGGGCGTACAGGTAGGCCGGCGTGCCGACCTGCTGCACGACACCGGCACGCATGACCACGACCCGGTCGCCGAGGGTCATCGCCTCGGTCTGGTCGTGTGTCACGTACAGCGTCGTGGTGCCCAGCGACTTCTGGATCCGGGAGATCTGGGTACGCATCTGCACGCGCAGCTTGGCGTCCAGGTTGGACAGCGGCTCGTCCATGAGGAACGCCTTCGGCGAGCGGACGATGGCGCGGCCCATGGCCACCCGCTGGCGCTGGCCGCCGGAGAGGTTCGACGGCTTGCGGTCCAGGTGCTGGGTCAGCTCCAGCAGTTCGGCCGCCTCGTCGACCTTCTGGCGGATGGTGCCCTTGTCCATGCCGGCGAGCCGCAGCGGGAATCCCATGTTGTCGCGGACGCTCATGTGCGGGTACAGCGCGTACGACTGGAACACCATGGCGATGTCCCGGTCCTTCGGCGCCTTGTCGTTGACCACCTGGCCGTCGATGAGCAGCTTCCCGGCGGTGATGTCCTCCAGGCCGGCCACCATGTTCAGGGTGGTGGACTTCCCGCAGCCGGACGGGCCCACCAGGATGATGAACTCACCGTCGGCGATGTCGAGGTTGAAGTCGTCCACGGCCAGGGCCCCGTCGGGATACCGTTTGACGACATGGTCCAGAACGATCTCGGCCACTTCGGCTCCTCACATTTCTCGAGTCGGGTCAGCCCTTGACCGCGCCGGAGGTCAGGCCGGCGACGATGCGGCGCTGGAAGACCAGCACGAAGAGCAGGATGGGGATGGTGATGACGATGGCGGCGGCCGCGATCGGTCCGGTCGGCTTCTCGAACGTGGTGGCGCCGGTGAAGTAGCTCATCGCCGCCGGCACGGTCCGCGCCGCGTTCGTCGAGGTCAGCGAGAGGGCGAACAGGAAGTCGTTCCAGCACGCGATGAAGACCAGGATCGCCGTGGTGAACACGCCCGGCATCGCCAGCGGCGTGATGACCTGGCGGAACGCCTGGTACGGCGTGGCGCCGTCCATCTTGGCGGCCTTCTCCAGGTCCCAGGGGATCTCCCGGAAGAACGCCGACAGCGTGTAGATCGCCAGCGGGAGCGCGAAGGTGATGTACGGGATGATCAGGCCCGGCCAGGTGTCGAACAGGCGCAACGCCGTCTCGATCTTGAACAGCGGCGTGACCAGCGCGATCTGCGGGAACATCGAGATGAGCAGGGCCAGCCCCACGATGATCTTCTTGCCCGGGAAGTCCAGGCGGGCGATCGCGTACGCGGACATCGTGCCGAGCACGATGGCCACCAGGGTGGCGATGAGGCAGATGCCGATCGAGTTGATCAGCGCCCGGATGAAGTCCTGATTGCTGAAGATCGCCTGGTAGTTCTCGCCGGTCGGCGACACCGGGAAGTATTTGCCGTCGTTGAGCGTCTCGCTGTCCTTCAGCGACAGGGAGAGGAGCCAGACCACGGGGATGAACGCGTACAGCAGGACGAGGATGTTGATGCCCCACCACATCAGCTTGCGGTTAGTGGTCTCGGGTTGCATGGCCTACCGCCTCCCTCCCGGGTCGGAGCCGGGCGCCGCCGCGCCGAACAGCTTGATGAACAGGAACGCGATGATGCCGGTGGTGATGAAGATCAGCACCGACATGGCCGACCCGATGCCGAGGTTGAGCCCCCGGATCAGGTTGCTGAAGGTGACCATCGAGACCGAGCTGGTCTTGTTGGCGCCGCTGGTGAGGACGAAAATATTGTCGAAGATCCGGAAGGCATCCAGCGTGCGGAACAGCAGCGCCACCAGGATGGCCGGCTTGATCAGCGGCACGGTGACCATCCAGAACCGTTTCCAGGCGGTCGCGCCGTCCATCGAGGCGGCCTTGAGCAGGTCCTCGGGCACCAGCGCCAGCCCGGCCATCAGCAGCAGGGCCATGAACGGGACGGTCTTCCAGACCTCGGACAGGATGATGATCCAGATCGAGGGCCAGAAGCTGGTCAGCGGCGCGGAGTCCGTGGGCGCCAGCCAGCCCAGGTCCTGCGTCCAGGCGAAGCGCCAGGAGAACGCGGCGACCACGGTCACGATCGCATACGGCACCAGGGCCGACGTACGCACCAGCCCGCGGCCCACGATCGTGCGGTGCATGACGACCGCCAGCGCCATGCCTAGGACCAGCTCCAAGGCCGCGCTGATCACGGTGATGAATATCGTGACGCCGAACGCGGTCCACCAGATCGGGCTGGACAGCACGGTGACGTAGTTGTCGAACCAGACGAACTGGTTGTCGGCCGGGCGGCGCAGGTCCGCCTTGTTCAGCGACAGCCAGATCGCGTACAGGATCGGATAGGCGGTCACCGCGAGCATCAGCACCACGGCCGGCGCGACCAGCATCAGGCCCAGCCTGCGCTCGGCCCGCTTGGACTCGTTGAACCGCTGGCGGGCGATCTCGGTGGTGCGATCTTCGATGCGTTCTTCCGCGGCCTCGGCGGCCGCGGGTGTCGGTGTGGCGGTCACGGCAGGATCCCCTTGCCCTCGATCGCGGCCTGGATGGAGTCGCGCAGCTTGTCGGCCGACTTCTGCGGGTCGATGGCCGAGGGCGGCGACAAGGTGGTGGACACAATGGTCGAGATGTTCTGGTACACCGGCGAGACCGGGCGCGGGACGGCGTTCTTGAGCTCGGCCAGCAGGGCGTCCTTCATCGGGTACGCCTTGATGAACTCCGGATTCTCGAAGACCGTGGCGAGCGCCGGCACGTCACCGGCGTCGAGGGCCGCGCTCAGCGCGTTCTTCTCGTTGCGCAGGCACATGCCCGCCTCGAACGCCTCGTTCGGGTGCTTGCTGTACGTACTGATCCCGTAGTTCATCCCGCCGAGAGTCACCCTCGGCGTTCCACCGTCGACCGAGGGGAACGGAGCGAAGCCGAGGTCGTTCACCAGGTCCTTGTTCGCCTCGCGCATCGCGCTGAGCACGTACGGCCAGTTGAGCGAGAACGCCGACTTCTCGTTCTGCAGGTCGGCGAAGACCTCGGGCTCCTGGGCGTTCGACAGCGATGGGCTGGTGACACCCGAGGTGGCGAGCCGGTGCATCAAGTCCAGCGCCTTGACCGTCTTGTCGTCGATCGTGGGGGCCGTACTGTCCTTGTTGACCAGCGTGCCGCCGTAGGCGGTCACCAGATTGTTGATGTTGACCACGTACCCCTCGTACTGGGCCGCGGTCATGCCGATCTCGTAGGTCTTCTGGCCCTCGGACTTGAGCTTCTGGGCCATCGAGATCATCTCGTCGTACGTCTTGGGCGGCGTGGGAACCAGCGACTTGCGGTACCACATCAGCTGGACGTTGGTCGTGCGCGGGATGCCGTAGAGCTTGCCCTTCCAGGTGGCCGTGTCGATCGGCGGCTGCAGCGTGTCCTTGGTCGCCTGCGCCTTCTGGTCCCCGGTCAGCTCCCGGACCCAGCCGGCCTCGGCGAACTCCCCGGTCCAGATGACGTCCATGCCGAGCAGGTCCATGCCGTCATCGTGGGCGGCCAGCCGGCGGACCAACTGGTCGCGTTGGCCGTCGGCGTCGCTCGGCAGCAGATTGCCGACGATCGTGTACCGGCCCGCGGCCTTCTGGTTGCAGTCGTCGAGGATCTTCTCGAAGCCGGTGCCGCTAGCTCCGCCGTACAGGTTGACCACCGTGCCCTTGGGCCCGCTGGAGCAGGCCGCCAGGGAAGTCAGGAGTGCCGCCACGCCGATGGCCGCGGTCCATCGAGATGGCCGCCGTGACGCTCCCGTCCGTTGCTGAATCTTCATCGATCCTCCGCCCGGTCAAACGCTTGGTATGGCGTAGATCACAGCTACGCTCAGACTGCCAGATTGTCGTGGGAACCGCGAGGTTCGACCGGGGCCGGAATCGCGTCGGAAAGGTCGTGGTCGATGTCGGTCATGCGTCCTCATTGGCCCTCCAACCGGCCGGAAGTCGGGCCGCAATGATCTCTGTCACTGCGACGGCCGGTGGTCATCCTGCCCCGGAGAGCGACGAAACAAACCAGAAACGCGTCGCGAAGATCGCCGGCTCGGCATGGGCGGCGGCCCGCCGCACCGCGACGGGTCTTAGGGTGGACCCATGGAGGCCACCTACTACTTCGATCCCGCCTGCCCGTTCACCTGGCGCACCTCGCGCTGGCTGGTGGCGGTCGCGCCGGACCGCGACGTGACCGTACGCTGGCGGGCGTTCAGCCTGTCGATCCTCAACGGCGACGACACGCCGGAGCGGTACCGGCCGGTGATGGCCGCGTCCAGCAAGGCGCTGCGGCTGGTCGAGGCACTGCGCGCCGATCATCGCGAGGAGGCGGTCGCCGCGTTCTACGCCGAACTCGGCACGCGCACGCACGAGGCGGACAAGCCGCTCTCCGACGACGTCGTCGTGCAGGCCGCCGAGGCGGCCGGCGTCGAGGACCCCAAGGCGGCGCTGGACGACGAGCGGTGGGACGAGGCGGTGCGCGAATCGCACGAGGCGGCGCTCGCCCTCGCCGGCCCGGGCATCGGCTCACCGGTGCTGCACGTCGAGGGTGCGAAGCGCGGCCTGCACGGCCCGATACTCGGCTCGGTGCCCGGCCGTGACGAGGCACTGGCGATCTGGGACGCCACCGTCCCGCTGATGATGATCGATACGTTCTTCGAGCTCAAGCGCGGCCGGAGCTGACCGGCGCGGCCGGAGACGCGTTAGCGACGCGGTGCGGACGGGTATCCGCGACGCGCCGCCACGAAGAGGAGCACGAGAGGGAGGAAGCATGGCAGAGCCGCACGTCAGCCTCGACACCCACCACCTGAACCCGGTCGAGGACAAGCTGCGCGAGCCGCTCGAGGACCAGCTCACCTCGGCCCTGCGGGCGGCGACCGAGCGGGTGCGGCAGTCGTACGCGGGAGAGAGCGTCGACGAGGTGACCGCGATGCTCCTGGCGCGCACGAAATCCGGCCTGCACCCGGACATCGCCGCCGGGTTCCAGCCGGATCCGGACCAGCTACGCCGGGTGGCGCAGGACATCGTCGCCGGACTCTAGATCGCGGGCCGGCTCAGCCGGCGGGCTCACCACCGAGGCAGTGCCGCCACAGCCAGCGACCCTCGACGAGTTCGACCACCCCGGACACCCGGTACGGGAACACGTCCTCGTCACCGGTGTCGGTGCGGACCCGGCCCTGCGCCTCGGTGAAGACGTACGCGGCCGGCCCGTACTCGTGCACGGTCGCCCCGGTCACCTGCCAGGCGTATGCCTCGTCCCGGCCGAACACCTCGCCCAGCAGGCTCGCCAGGGCGGCCCGCCCGGTGGCCGCCTCGCCCAGCTCCGAGCCGGCGTAGCCGACGTCGTCACCGGGGACGAAGCAGGCCAGCGCGCCGGCCAGATCGCGCCGGGCGAAGGCCGCGCTGAGGTCGTGCACGGCCTCGATCGGTCCCGTCATGGTCTCCTCCTCGTTCCGGCCGCGGTGGCTGTCAGGCGGCGATGCTCAGGCGGCGATGCTCTGGTGTCCCACGGCGCCGGCGACGTGCCGGCCGATCCACGGGCGGCCCAGGCCGCGGCGGTCCGCCCGCAGGTGCCGCGGCTGGTAGAGGGCGACCCGCTCGGGGCCGCGCATGCCCGGCAGGAACAGGAAGCCGAAGGTGACGGCGGCGCCGGTCAGGCCCGCACACAGCAGCGTTTCCCGCACCCCGATCCAGGCGGCGACCGGGGCCGCCAGCGCGTATGACAGCGGCAGCAGCGCAGTGGAGACGAACCAGTCCACACTGGAGACCCGGCCGAGCATCCCGGCCGGCACGAGCCGCTGCTTGGTGGTGGCCCAGGCCACCGTCCCGGCCGCCTCCAACCCGTTGACCAGCACGCACGCGGCGGCCAGGTGCCAGGTGGCGGTGGCGGCGCCGTACCCGGCTACGGCCAGCGTGGCGACCGCCCAGGTGCCGTACATGTAGGTGATGAAGCGGCGCGGGATGCCGATCCAGCCGACCGCCAGCGCGGCGGCGACCGCGCCCAGGCCACCCGAGGTCAGCACCAGGCCGAGCGCGGCGGCACTGCCGCCCAGCTCGGTCTTGACCACGTACGGCAGCAGCACCTCGGTGGGCCCGACGAAGAGCAGGTAGGTGAAGGTCGCGGAGAGGAACGTGCCCCACAGCCACACCTGCTTGCGCACGTACGAGACGCCGTCGCGCAGCTCCTGCCAGAGCGACCCGGCCTCCTCCGCGCCCGTGCCCTGCACCGCCGGTACCACGGCGGCGGCCCGGCGCATGACGAGCAGGCACGACACCGACACGGCGAAGGTGGCCGCGTCGGCGGCGAACGCCCAGCCCGCCCCGGCCAGCCCGATCACCGCGCCGCCCAGCATCGGGCCGAAGATCTGCAGACCGGCCGGGCGGACGAACTGGTCCAGCGCGTTCGCCGCGACCAGGTCCTCCTCCGGCACCAGCTGCGGAACCAGGGCGTCGAACGCCGGGCCGAAGAAGCCCGCCGCCGCCCCGTACACCGCGGTCAGCGCCAGCAGCAGCGGCAGCGAGGTCATCGCGCCGGTGAGGCTGAGCACCGCGAGCCCGGCCATCACCAGGCCGCGGATCAGGTCGGACACGAGCATGACCCGGCGCGGGTCGAACCGGTCGCTGACCACCCCGCCGAGCAGCAGGGTGACGACCTGCGGCAGAGACAGCGCGACGCCCACGGCGGACATCGCGGCCGGCACCCCGAACACGTCGTACACCTGCCACGCGAGGGCGACGAGGAGGATCCCGTCGCCGATCAGCGACGTGCTCATCCCGGTCCACAACAGCCGGAACTGCCGGTGGCGCAGGGGCGCGAGCGGACCCGCCCAGCGCCCCGCGGCGGACGTCAACGCCCGACGCGCCGCAGCTTGCCGGCCGCGGCGAGCTCGGTGATGACCGCGTTCAACTCGTCGAGTTCCTCGTCCGAGTTGGCCGCCGTCACCTGGGCCCGGAAACCGACCTGGTCGCGCGGCACCAGCGGGTACGCGGCCAGCGTGACGTAGATGCCGCGGTCCCAGAGCAGCTTGCCGACCGCGTCGATGTCCTCGCCCGGGGCCAGCGGCAGCTCGATGACCGGGGTGTTGCCGGTGTTGGGCGTGTAGACGCCGAGTGCCCGCACGTGGTCCAGCACCTTCATGCTCTTGCGGTACAGGTCGGCGCGGATCTCGTCGCCGCGCTTCTCGTTGACCTCCAGGCCGGCCAGCACGGTGGCCAGCGAGGCGGTCGGCGCCGGGCCGGAGTACAGGTACGGCGGCGCGGACACCTTGAGGTGGTTCTTCAGCCAGGTCGGCAGCGCGAGGAAGGCGAGCAGCGACGAGTACGACTTGGAGAAGCCGCCCACGAGCACCACGTTGTCGTACGTCTCGCCGCAGTACTTGACGATCGCGTTGCCCTTGAGGCCGTACGGCGAGGTCTCGCCGGCCGCCCGCTCGCCGATCACGCCGAAGCCGTGCGCGTCGTCGACGTAGAGCAGCGCGTCGTAGTCCCGGCAGACCGCCGCGAACGCCTGCAGGTCCGGCGCGTTGCCGGTCATGCTGTTCACGCCGTCCATCGCGACGATCTTCGACACGCCCGGCGGGACGGCGCGCAGCAGCTGGGCGAGGTGCTGGTGGTCGTTCGCCTGGAAGCGCTGCACGGTGGCGCCCAGGCCCCGGGCGTACATGCTGCCGTCGTAGATGGTCTTGTGGGCCTGCGAGTCCAGGAAGATGAACCCGTTGCCGGCCAGGATCGGCAGCACCGACATGTGGATGTGCGTGATCGTCGGCAGCACCAGCGTGTCCGGCGCGTCGAGCAGGGCGGTGAGCCGCTCCTCGATCTGCGGGTAGAGCGCCGGGTTGCCGAGCAGCCGCGACCAGCTCGGGTGGGTGCCCCAGCGGCGCACCTCGGGCTCGATCGCCTCCATGATCTCCGGCTCGAGATCGAAGCCGAGGTAGTTGCAGGAGGCGAAGTCGGCCAGCCAGTGGTCGCCGACCCGGATCCGCCGTCCCTTGATCTCCTCGATCGTGGCGTCGTACATCGGGTTGCCACTGCGCAGCCGCTCGAGGTCCGCCCAGCGCCCGTCGCGCTTGACGTAGCCGAGCCCGTTGCCCATGAGGGGAGCGAGGGTCATGGGATTCCTTTCCATAGTGGGGAAGCCGCTCACTGGGAGAGAGCGGGGTACTGCCGGTACAGCCACTCGCCGAACTCCTCGGCGGTGACGGGCTTGGAGAACAGGTAGCCCTGTCCGTACGGGCAGCCCATCTGGACGAGGGCCGACCGGTGCTCGTCCAGCTCGATGCCCTCGGCCACCACGGCGAGGTCGAGCGTGCGGGCCAGGCTGACGATGGTCTCGACGAGCGCCATCTGCTGGCTGCTGTGCAGGATGTCCTCGATGAACGACTTGTCGATCTTGAGGACGTCGACCGGCATCTGGCTCAGGTAGCTGAGCGACGAGTAGCCGGTGCCGAAGTCGTCGATGGCGATCCGCACGCCCATCGCCCGCAGCTCGCGCAGATCGGCCCAGACCTGGTCGGCGTCGTGCAGCACCAGGCTCTCGGTGATCTCCAGCAGCAGCCACTCGGGTCGCGCGCCGGTGTCGGCGAGCACCGAGCGCACCTCGTCGACGAAGCCGGGGGTGCGGAACTGCCGGGCCGACACGTTGACGCTGACGTACCGCGGCAGGTTGTCCGGGTTGCCCGCGCGCCAGCCGGCCAAGGTCCGCAGCGCCTCGCGCAGCACCCAGCCGCCGATCGCGACGACCGTGCCGTTCTCCTCGGCGAGCTCGATGAACTCGCCCGGCCCGAGCAGCCCGTGCACCGGGTGCTGCCAGCGCACCAGTGCCTCGAGACCGACGACCTCGCTGGTCGGCAGGTCGACGATCGCCTGGAAGCGCAGCCGCATCTGGTCCCCGGGCACCGCGTCGGTGAGCGCCGCCCGCATCTCCAGCCGGCGCAGCATCGCCGTGTGCATCTCGTCCCGGTAGGGCTGCCAGGTGTTCTTGCCGTCGGTCTTGGCCCCGTACATCGCCACGTCCGCGCGGCGCAGCAGCTCCGTGATGGTGCCCGTCTCGGCGCTGGTCGCCACGCCGACGCTGGCCGCGCCGCGGATCATGTGCGTGGCGCCGGTGGCGTCGCTGACCTCGATCGGCTCGGCGAGCGCCGCGACGATCCGCTCGGCGTACGCCTCCACGTCGGCCGGGCCGGGCACCTGGTCGATGAGCACGGCGAACTCGTCGCCGCCGGTGCGCGCCGCGGTGTTCAGCGGGCCGACCACCTCGCTGATCCGGCGGCCGACGGTGACCAGCAGCTGGTCCCCGGCGGCGTGCCCGAGCGAGTCGTTGACCTCCTTGAAGTCATCCAGGTCGATGAACAGGACCCCGACGGTCTGGTGCGTGGTGCCGGCGACCACGGCCGCCTGCTCCAGGCGGTTCTGGAACAGCACGCGGTTGGCCAGGCCGGTCAGCGCGTCGTGGAACGCCTGGTGGGCCAGGTCGTTCTCCAGCCGGCGCCGCTCGGTGACGTCCCGAATGGTGATCACCAGGCCGGCCACGGCCGGCTCGGCCCGCAGGTCGCGGCACGTGCACTCCACCTGCAGCAGCAAGTCGTCACCGGAGACCGCGGTGAGGTCGACACCGTCGCGCGGCCCGCGGCCGCTGCGCACCTCGTCGAGCAGATACCGCAGCTCGGCGTGGTCGGTGCCGGCGATCAGCCGGGACAGCGGCGTGCCCACCAGGTCGGTGCGGCCGAAGACCGGCAGCGCCGACGGGCTGGCGTAACGGATCATCTCGTCGTCGCCGACGATCAGGATCACGTCCGACGCGCTCTGGATCAGCGCCCGGAAGTAGTCCTCGCTGCTGCGCCGGTTGATCTCGTTGGTCAGGCCGATCCGCTCGATCGCCATCGTGCCCTGCGCCATCAGCGCCTCGAAGCTCGTCGCCAGCGCGTCCAGCAGCTCCTCGCCGCCGGCCAGGATGGCCCGGCTGAGGCGGCGCGGCTCCCCCGGCGTACGGCTGTCCGCCACGGCTTCCGCGCACAGCACCGAGGCGAACCCGGACATCTCCGCGGCGATCTCGGACGGCAGCTCGGCCACCGCGATCCGGTGGGTACCGATCAGGCCGATCGGCGCGTCGGGCTCGGCCACGGCGCGGTAGAAGCCGAAGGTGTACGGCTGGCCGGCCGGGACCATGCCCGCGATCGCCGTGCGCAGCGCGGTGCCCGCGTCGGTCTCGCTGCTCGCCGCCACCAGGTCGGCGCCGGCGATCCGCAGCATCCGTTCGCGGGCCGCGTTCTCCCGCTGCGCCTGCAGCAGGCCCGCCACGCGGGCCATCACGAGGGCGAACATGGACGCCGACGCGGTCGCGATCATCAGCGCGTCCTCGACCCCGCCGCGCAGGTGCTCGACCAGCAGGATCACGGGGGCGATGAGCACCGCGGTCGACATCGCCGCGATCCGGCGGCCGCCGGCCATGCTCTGGCTCGTCCCGCCCGCGGAGGAGGTGAGGTCGCGCATCGACGGGTGCAGCGCGGCGAGCGCGGTGGCGGTGTAGAACAGCACCCAGCCGGAGTCCACCGGGCCGCCCACCGCCCAGGTGCCGGCCAGCTGCCGCAGGCCGTAGATGACGTCGGTGACCAGCAGGCTGGACACGCCGGCGGCCAGGACGGTCAGCGCCGCCGGCTTGCGGCCGCCGGCGGTGAGCAGCCGGGACAGCATGGCCAGCGCGAGCACGTCGCCCAGCGGGTAGCTGATCGACGTCAGCTTCTCCAGCAGGCCGAGCTCGGCGTCCTGTACGTACGGGGCGATCAGGAAGACCCAGGACAGCAGGCCCAGGCCCGCCGTGGGCACCAGCGCGTCGAGCAGCGCGGCACGGTTGTCCGCCCCGGACCGGGACCGGATGAAGATCAGCAGCGCGCCCGCGAGCATCGGGTAGACGAGCAGGTAGAAGACGTCCGCCAGGGACGGGAACGGGTTGTCCTGGCCGAGGAAGTCGGTGAGGACGTTGTACGTCGTGTCACCCGCCGTGAAGCTCGCCAGTACCGCCGACAGCAGGTACCACGGCAGGCGCCGGGCGGGCCGGTGCACCCGGATCCCGATCAGGACCGCGACCGCACCGGACAGCCCGATCGCCGCCCACGAGTACATGCTGTAGGCCGGCAGGCCGTAGAAGACCACGGCGAGCGCCACGATCCAGGTCGCGAAGGCGACCTGCAGACGCGTGGGCGACATCCGTCCTCCGATGCTCGCAGGGTTGCTGAGACTCCTCGGATCGGCATCGAGGGAGGGCGGATGATGGACGGGCGACTTCTGCACCCGAATGCCAACCGAACGGGCGGGCCGGCGGGTCGCCCGTTCGGCCGGATCAGATCGTGCGGCGAATCAGCTCATCCGGGCGATGGCCGCCCGGAACCGTTCCAGGTCGCGCCTGCGGCGTTCCAGCGTCATCGCGAGCAGGACCAGCAGCAGTCCGCCGGCCGCGAGGGGGATCCAGCGCGGGATCAGGTCCCAGGCCTGGCTCAGCTCGTGCAGCGCGACCAGGACCAGTACCCCACCGCCGAGCAGCACCGGCGCGCGCAGGCGGGCCTGGGCACCGGCCAGCACGACGAGCAGCGCGGCCCGGCCGCCGACCCCGAACTGCGCCCACGCGACGGCCGTGAAGACGATCGCCGCGGTGGCGAGCAGCAGCCCGCCGAGCACGAAGAGCACGTTCTGCACCAGCTTGGTGGACGCGTCACCGCCCCGGTGGGCGACCCGCCCGGGCCACGCGAACGCCGTTTCCGCCCGCTGGGGCGGACGCGGCCGCCGCGGACTGAGCCGGCGCCGACTGGGCCGGGGCCGGCCCCGTACCGCGGGCGGCGAGCACGGCCGCGTTTACCCGGGCCGCCGCCGCGTGCCGCAGGTCCCACGCGTGGCCGAGCCTCGCCTCGAGGTCGACGACCGTGCGGCGGGCCGTCGCCAACTCGGCGGCGAGCCCGGCGATCTCGGCATCCCGCCGGATCACTTCGACCGCGTCGGTGTCCGGTCCCCGGCCGCACCCGGGACATCCGGTCTGTGCCGAGGCGGCGGCGCCGCAGTACGGGCACGGATAGCTCACGCCGACGATTCTCGTCGCCCGCGACCGGCCACCGACAGAGGTCGGCAGGACCGCCACCGCTCGCCTTAGGCGTCGGTGCCGGGCCCCTGGGATGTCCAGGTGGACCAGCGCAGCACCGCGATCTCCAGGAACGGCCCGGCGGGCGGCGCCGCACGGTACTGCGGGTAGCGGGCGACCAGCGCGGCCAGCCCTGCGTCCGACGACGTGTGGACGTGCGCGACCCCGTCGGCGCGTACCCACCACAGGCGCGACCAGTCGTCGTCGTACTGGTCGGCCAGGACGCTGACCCGCGGTTCGGCGGCGATGTTGGCGAGCCGCCTGAGCCGCCGGCTTCGCTTGGGCTTCGCGTCGACGGCCGAGTAGATGACATCGTCCACGACGGCGAACACGATCGGGACGAGGTGCGGGGCGCCGGTCTCGTCGACGGTGGCCAGCCGGGCCACCGGAGCGGTGGCGAACAGCTCGGCGGGCGTCACCGGCCGACCAGTTCGCCGATCGCCCGTTCCCACTTCTCCAGGGCCGGCTCGACGACGCTCCACGGGCCGGACGGCAGCCAGCACGACGCCCGGTGCACCTTGGCCTGCTCGAGCTGCTCCAGCGCCTTCGGGTCGGGCGGCACGCTGAGCACCTGGATCTGCACATGACGGTCGGCACGGGCGAGCAGGTCCGGAATCCGGGCGAGCACGTCCCGATCGTGCCACTGCGGGAACCAGCCGTCGGCGTACTCGAGGACGCGTTTCTCCGCGGTGGGCCCGCCACCGCCGATCAGGATCGGCGGGTAGGGCTGCTGCGCCGGCTTCGGCCAGGACCAGATGCGGTCGAAGTCGACGTACGTGCCGTGGAAGGTCGCCTCGTCGCTCGTCCAGATCTCCTTCATCGCGCGAATGCGCTCGCCCATCAGCGCCATCCGGGTCCGCGGATCGGTGCCGTGGTTGGCCATCTCCTCGCGGTTCCACCCGGCGCCCACACCGAATTCGAACCGCCCGCCGCTGAGGTGGTCGACGCTGGCGACCTCCTTCGCCGTCGTGATCGGGTCCCGCTCGACGACCAGGCAGACACCGCTGCCGATCCGCAGACGGCTGGTCGCCTCCGCGGCCGCGGTCAGCGCTATGAACAGGTCGTACGTGTGGTAGTACTTCTGCGGCAGGACCGGCCCGCCACCCCACGGACTCTCCCGGCTCGCCGGGATGTGCGTGTGCTCGGCGAAGAAGAGCGCCGACTGCCCGCGCTGCTCGACCCGCCGGGCGATCTCGCCCGGTCGCACACCGTCGTGCGTGGGAAAGTAGCCGACGCCGAACTCCATGGGGAGATCCTATGGCGCCGCCACCCGCCCGCGCGCCACCCGCCGGCAGGGGTCACCGCCCCCCACCCCGAACTTGACCGGTAAACAGACCCGCTGTGGCCCGATCTGTCCCGTTTTCCCGCTTGTGAGGCGTCCGAAGAGACCGGGGCGGCTGCCGGTGCCCCAGCTGCCGGATCTTGGTGGGGTGGCCACGTGGGCGTGGGGGAACGACGCCAAGGTCCACCGCGCCGGCCGTGCCGGTCGCATCGCCGCAGGTCACCGTACCCGCCGAACCACCCAATACCCGATCTTGGAATCGGCACCACGCTGCCGCGGGGACGGGGTACCAAGGTCGCCGGCCGATTCGGGGAATGTCGAGGTCGGTG
>Ga0081539_10002010_pt1 | contig 30801 bp, 25 predicted proteins | sample TabmetS4T2R2_FD_71023 | JGI IMG/M metagenome (GOLD analysis project Ga0081539, IMG submission 71023) | Tabebuia heterophylla rhizosphere microbial communities from the University of Puerto Rico - S4T2R2 | ecosystem: Host-associated > Plants > Roots > Rhizosphere ... | reverse complement strand
GAGCGTGGAGGGTTAGGATTTTGTGGACACCGCGGCCCTGGAAGGCTCCAGTAGGGGCGTGACCGGGGGGGCGGCGGGCTTCCCGCCCGCCCGCCGCACCGGTGTTTCTCAGGATGCGGTGCAGGAGAGGGTCGGGGCGCCGTTGGCGCCGTTCCACGAGCCGAGGAAGCCGAAGTTGGTGCTGCCTCCGGCGCCGAGGCTGCCGTTGTAGCTCACGTTGCGAGCCGTCGCGGTCGAGCCGCTGGTGGTCACCGTCGCGTTCCAGGCCTGGGTGATGGCCTGCCCGTTGGGGAAGGTGAGCGTGACGGTCCAGCCGCTGATCGCGCTGCCACCGGCGGTGACCCGCACGTCGCCCTGGAAGCCGCCCGGCCACTGGCCCATCGCCGAGTACACGGCCGTGCAGGCCCGCGAGCCGGGCGGCGGGGTCATGACCGGCGGGGTCGTCACCGGCGGCGTGGTCACCGGCGGCGTGGTCACCGGTGGTGTCGTGACCGGGGGCGTGGTCACCGGCGGCGTGGTCGACGTGCCGCCGAAGATGGTGGCCTCGCGGGCGGTGGCCTTGATCCCGTTGGTGCCGTTGAAGATGCGCTGGCCCCACGTGGTGAGCTGCGCGGGGTTGAAGTTGGTTGCCATGTCCAGGATCGGGTCGGTGTTGCCGCTCCACGACCAGCCGAGGTAGCCGAGCCCGCGGGCCTGCGCCTCGGCCAGGATCGTCTCGTGGTCGACCTCGCCGGAGTTGAACCGCCAGCCGAACTCGCCGATCACCAGCGGCCAGCCGTTGCTCTGGAAGCGGTTCAGGTAGTCCACGATGGACGCCGCCGTGTTGAAGACCGCGTACATGTGGATGGACAGCATGGTGTTGCGCTGGCTGTCGGCGTTCAGGATGGTCTGCGCGTTGTCCCGCATGACGAACTGCCAGTCCTGGCCCCAGTTCGGCGCGTCGACCATCAGCAGGTGCTCGAAGCCGTTGGTGCGCATCTTCTGGATCGCGGCGGCGGTGGCGGCCGTCCACTGTGCCGCGTTGGTGTTGCCGATCGGCTCGTTGCCGATGTTGATGACGACGTAGTTCTCCTGGCCGACCAGCGCGGCCTTCTGGCTGATCCAGTAGTTGACCGCCTCGTCCAGGCTCGCGGCCGCGCCCTCCTCGCCGTAGCCGGTGGTGTCGTGCACCTCCAGCACGCAGATCATCCGGTTCTGCTTGCACAGGTTGATCACCGCGGGGACGTCGGTGGACGGGCCCCACCGCTTGCCGCTGCCGAGCACCACGCGCACCGTGTTGGCGCCGAGGGCCTTGATGTTCGCGAAGGAGCTTGTCTGTCCGGTGTACCAGACGTGCGGGTGGTTGACCCCGCGCATGACGAACCGCTGTCCGTTCGCTTCGACGATGTTCGTGCCGCTGATGTGCAGGCCCACGGCGGCGTCCGCGGGTCGCACGAACATCAGGACCGATGCCGCGGCCGCCACGAAGGCGACGCCGGCGGCGATGAGCTGTCTTCTCATTACCTACCTCGATGGGGAGGCCCCGGAGCCCGGGGCAGGGTGGGCCCGCTCGACGGACCCGCTGCTCTCTGCCCGGCTCAACAGCGCGGCCATCAGCGTAGATCAATGCGACGACCGAGCGCAACAACCCCGGCGTCGCGGAGGCGACGCGTGGCCAAAAGCGGAGGGTGAGGCCGCGGGAGCAGCGGTCTGGACCACCGCGGACATCGCGGTAGCCCAGATCCGCCTTTTGGTCTTGGGTCTTTCCTAGCGGGCCGGGTAGGTGATGTTCGGGCGGGGTGGCGTGGCCATGCCGGAGCCGAGGAAGTAGTCGACGTGGTGCGACTGCATGTACCCCTTGAGCGTCATGGCGTTGCGGTAGGCGGGGTTATGCGCGAGGGTGTACAGCCGCGTGGCGGACGGCTGGTTGGTGGTGAAGATGATGAGCTCGTTGAAGCTGGCGTTGGTGTAGACGACCTCCTCGCGCCAGTCGCCGAGGATGTCGCCGTAGAACGTGGGCTGCACGCCCTGGCTGGCGTTGACGGCGCCGTAGTTCCACGTGCTGACCAGCCGTGGCACGCTGCTGGTCCCGGTCGGAGCCGTCGGGTTCCACTTCTCGATCTTGCCGTCGTTGAGCAGCTCCATCGTGATGTCGCCGTCCCACCACAGGCCCAGCTGCGGCCATGGTTGCAGCGTGGTGCTCGACTGGGTGAGCTGGTTGTCGCGGGCGTTGTAGAGGCCGGAGAAGGCCCAGACCTCCATGCCGGGATAGCGCGGGTCGACGTCGCCGGCCATGCCCCGCCCCACGTCGGCGGTGCCCGACTCGACGTGCTGCCAGATCATGTTGCCGGTCGCCGCGTCGTAGTAGTAGTCGCGCAGGCCGCTGGCGTTGTCCTGCTGGACGCCGTAGCCCTGCAGGCCGGACCGGTTGGGGTCGATCTTGGCGATGTGGAAGCGGTCGCCGTGCACGATCCCGCGGGAGGCGAGGGAGTAGCGGAGGGTGCCGTTGCCGTTGAGCACGAAGCCGATCTCGGCGACCTCGTCCCGGCCGTCGCCGTCGACGTCGACGATGCGGGTGTTGTGGCCGTCGGGCAGGTTCTGGCCGCCGCGCAGAAACTTCCACTGCATGCTCAGGGCGCTGCCGGTGAAGCGCCACGCGGTGTACATCAGGTTGAAGTCGCCGGAGCCGATCCGGTTCTTCATGTACGCGACGAGGCTCGGGTTGGCGCCGTCGAGGTGGCCCACGCCGAAGCGGGCGTACATCGGGCCGTCGGACAGGTAGTCGGTGGGCACGGCGGCGGTGGCGCGGGCGGCGCCGGTTATGCCGTCGAGGATGGCGATGGCCTGCCGGGTGTTGTCGCTCAGTCCGTTGTACGTGACGCCGTTGCCGAACCGGACGCCGTTGGCGATCCGCACGGCCACCTCGGCGCGGCCGTCGCCGTCGAGGTCGTACACGGTGACGCCGTCGTTGTGGCCGACGTCGACTGTGGACGATCCACCCTCGATGTTGTCCTGGTTGGTGCTGTTGGGTCCCATGTCGACGGACCAGAGGAACTGCCCGTTGCTCCGGTACGCCTCGATGGTCTGCGGCGAGGTCTGCCGGTCGAGCACGTAGTCGTACTCGCCGTCGCCGTCGAGGTCGCCGACCCAGACGAACTTCACCGTCCCGCCGCCGCGGATCGGCACCCGCACGACGGGCTCGGTGGCGTGGTTGGCGGTCAGCGTGAACGACCCGCTCGGCGCCTGTTCCGCGCCGTCGACGACCGGCCGCACCCGGTAGGTGTTGGCCTGGGCGAGGTTGGCCGTGCTGTCCACATAGTTCGTTCCGCCGGTCAGGACCGTGGCGTTGAGCTTGGTCTCCGCGCCGCCGGCGGCCGAGCGGTACACGTTGAAGCCGATGCCGGCCGGGTCGAGGCCGAGCAGCCGCCAGCTGACCAGCACCTGGTTGGTGCCGGAACGGACGGCCACGACGCCGCGACCGAGGCTCTCCATCCGGCGGCCGCCCTGCGGCGGCGTGGTGGTGCCGCCGGTGGTGAGGTCGACGTAGTCGATGTTCGCCAGGCCGCCGCCGCTCGTCGCGGCGAGGCGGATGGTGTTGCCGCCGGCGTCGAGCGGCACGGTGACCGTGCGGGTGGCCCAGGAGTTCCACGCGCCGGTGGTGTCGAAGGGGACGCCGGCCTGGACCACCGAGCCGTTCACGCTGACGTCGGCCGGCCGCCCGGTGGCGTTTCCGTTTGCGTACCGGATGTCCACTGTGGCGCTGCCGGCGGCGGGCGCGCTGACCGTGAACTGGGCCGCCACGCCGGTGCCGCTGTTGGTGTCGCAGAAGCCGCTGCCGGAGTAGCCGGAGTGGTTCGACGCGATGGTGCCGTCGCAGGTGGCCGGGGCGTTCTCCGCCTCGTACCGCACGGTCGCGGCGGAGGCGTGGAGCGCGACGGCGACGCCGGCTCCGGACAGGAGGGTCGCGACGGACGCGACCGTCAACGCACGTCTCATGGGGATCCTCACGGAAGGTGGTCGCCGACCAGCGCGAGGCACTGGATCGCGGCGAGTCCGTACTGGGCACTGGCGTTGGTGGAGACGAAGGCCGCCTCGTCGACCGGCTTGAGCACGGCGGAGCCGCCGACCCGCACGGTGCGCCAGGCCGCGTCGCGCGGATAGCCGGCGTGTCCGGTGTAGAACTCCTGCCAGGCGCGGGCGGCGAGCGTCGCGTCGCCGGTCTTCGCGGCGGCGTACGCGGTGAGCCGGGAGTGCGCCTGGCGCAGGTTGAGGTTGCCGAACGACTGCCCGGTCTCGGCGACCTGCTCGGCGGCGGTGCCGTTGTACAGCCGGCAGTACTGAAGCCAGGCGTCGGTGAAGTCGGGCATGTCGACGAGGTCGATCAGCTCGCCGCACATCTCCACGAGGCCGAACACCGCGCCCAGCGCACCGACCGACACCACCGGCTGCGCCGGGGCGTACTCCCCGGTGTCCAGGTCGTAGAGGCCGCTGCCCTGGATGAAGCCGTTGGGCATGGCGGCGATCGTGCGGGCGGTGTTGAGCAGCTTGGTGCGGGCGACCGGGTCTCCGCCGCGCTCCCACTCGGTGAGCCACGCGGCGGCCAGGCCGCTCCAGTCGGTCCCGGTGCCGATCGACAGCGCGTGCGGGTCCGGCTCGTACGGCTCCGTGCGGATCTTGCGGATCGGGTCGAGGACCAGGAACGTGCGGTCGGAGTCGACGAGGTCGCGCATCAGGTCGCCGACCCGCTCGTCGGCGGTGAGGAAGTAGTAGAAGCGGCGGTACGCGGCGCTGCTGATCCGCAGCTGCTTGGCGCTGTCGGCCCAGTGCAGCACGCCGTGGCGGGTGCCGAGGTCGCGCCACTCGCCGAGGTGGTAGACGTCGACCTCGCCGGTGTGCCGGGTCATCGCCTCCGCGAAGCGGAACACGTCGGCGCGGCCGGAGCGCAGGTACTGGTACCACAGCCAGAGGTCGGGGGAGAGCTCCGAGTTGGCCCAGGCGTAGCCGCCGACGTCGTACCGCCACACGTGCCGGTCGCCGTCGTAGCTGTGCATGATGTCGCCGTAGTTCCAGAAGCCGTACCAGGAGCGCTGGTCCACTTGCTTGCGGTGGAAGTCGAACAGGAAGTCCAGCCGGTCCTCGATCTCGCGCTTGGCGTCGGTGCTCCGGTCGACCGGGCTCCAGTCGCCGAACACGCCGGCCGCGTGCAGGTGCCCCGGCGGGGCGACCACCAGCGGCGGCGCGGCGGTGGCGGCGGCGAGCTGGGCGAAGCGCTCGGCCGAGGGGGTGGCGCCGAGCGCCCAGAACGACAGCTCGGTGGTGCGCGCGATCCCGTACGGCGTGCCGAAGCCGGGCTCGTAGTCCTCGTACGTGATCTCGAGGCCTTCGAGCTGCTCCGGGTACGTGTCCTGGCCCATGCCGTCGTGGTAGAAGCGCAGGTCCATCGGGGTGGCGTCGGGCGACCACAGCCAGACGGTGACCTCGGCGTGGTCCCCGGCCGCGCCGCGGACGTCGAGCTGGGTCGGGTGCAGCTGCCAGAAGTCCTTCATGCCGAACGCGAGCCCGCCCGAGACGCCGCCCACGTAGCCGAGGCCGGTGGCCCGCCGCCCGGTGTCGACCTGCACCCAGCCGCGCCCGGCGGCGGTCCGCTTGCGGACGTCGAAGCAGCCGTCGGCGAGCTGGCGCAGGCTGTAGTCGCCCCAGGCGGGGATGAGGTGCAGCCGGCTCGTCACGCGCGTGTCCCATGTGGACGGATCGGGGAGGCGCTGGCCGGCGATCTGCGCCTCGCGCACGGCCGCGCCGGGGTCGCGGCGCAGGCCGGTGATGCCGCGCACCGCCTCGCCGAGCACGCCGTCGCCGTCGCCCGCGAACCGCACGTGCCGGTCGTAGAGCTGGTCGGCCATCGGCACCCGGAAGCGGACGCCGAGGCCGCTGACGAAGTCCTTGTCCTCGTCGCCGTCGAAGACGAACGTGTGCACCATCCGGATGCCGTCGCTGCCCGCGTACAGGTAGAACCGCACGGTGAACGGCAGCCACGCGCGCCGGCCCTTGTCCGCGTGGTGCTTGCCCTCGACCCGGACGACCGCGCGCACCGGGCCGCGCTGCTCGACGGTCACCTTGTGGATCTCGCCGCTGAACCGCTCGGTGCGCACCGTGGCCGGCGCGTCGTCGGCATTGTCCTTGCGCAGGCACACGAGCGTGCCGTGGGTGGCGACCGTGCGGTCGCCGCGGACGATCTCCGGCACGAGCACCCGCCCGGAGCGGGCGAACACGCACCGGATGGCACCGGTGTCGACCGCCACCTCGCGGTGCGTCTCGGTGACCCGCAGCGGCGCGGCGGGCGCGGCCGGGGCGCCGGGGCGCAGCACGTACTCCTCGGCGGCCGGGACGCCGGTGCCGATCGCGTGGGCGGTCCACTTGACGCTGCCGTCGGGCCAGAAGCCGATCGGCCACGACTGCACGGGCACGGCCGCGCCGCCGGCCGTGGCCAGCGACAGCTCCTGGCCGCGGGCGAGCGTGCCGCGCGCCCAGGGGACACCCCAAGTGGCGCCGGCGAGCGCGGGCGGCGCTCCGCCGTCGAGCCAGCGCAGGGGTACCTCGGCCGGCTCGGCCGGGACTGTCACGCCCGCCGGCGCGGCACCTGCCGGGCGGGAGAGGGGTAGCTGGGACGCGGCACCGGCGATCGCGGCGCCCATCAGAAAGCTGCGCCTGGGAAGCTGGGGCATAGCGCACTCCACTTCGTGGGGGTGGAAAACGCTTACTATGCCTCAGCAGGTAACCAGGAGTGCTGACGGCTGTCAATACCTGCTTGTACCTGCTTGATCCGCCGCCAGAGCGTCCTCTAGGCTCGTGTGCATCGTTACAAACGCTTTAACCAGGCTTCCCCCGGTCGACGGCGCGCTGTCGCCGTTCACGGGGTGGACCCGGGCCCACTGGGAGGCCGTCGCCGACCACCTGCTCGACGCGGTGGTGCCCTACGCGGCGCCCGGCTTCGCGCAGTTCCGCCTGCCCGGCCGTCCCAGCGTCTCCGGGCTGGCCAGCGACGGCCTGGAAGGGTTCGCGCGGACGTTCCTGCTGGCCGCCTTCCGCATCGCCGGCGCCGGGCGAGACGTGCCGCCGACTCTTGTCGAGCGGTACGCGGAGGGACTCGCGCGTGGCACCGACCCGGCGCACGCCTTCGCCTGGCCGGCCGCCGCCGACTGCTCCCAGCAGATCGTCGAGGCCGCCTCGATCGCCATCGCGCTGCACGAGACCCGCCCCTGGATCTTCGACCGGCTCGACCCCGGCGACCGGGAGCGGGTGGTGGCCTGGCTCGACGGGTTCGCCGGCAAGCGCACCTGGCAGAGCAACTGGGTGCTGTTTCCGGTGATGGTCCAGCAGTTTCTCGCCGGCGTCGGCGGCCCGCACGACCCGGCCGCGATCGAGGCAGGCCTCGACCGCATCGAGGGGTGGCACGTCGGCGACGGCTGGTACACGGACGGCGACGGGCGCGCGTTCGACTACTACGCCGGCTGGGCCATGCACCTCTACCCGCTGCTGTGGGCCCGGATGGCCGGCGACAGTCCGCGCGGCGACCGCTACCGCGAGCGGCTGCGCGCGTTTCTCGGCCAGTACCAGCACATGTTCGCCCGCGACGGTGCGCCGGTCCACCAGGGACGGTCGCTGTGCTACAGGTTCGCCGCGGTCGCTCCACTGTGGCTCGGCGAGCTCGCCGGCGCGACCCCGCTGCCGGCCGGCCGCACCCGGCGGATCGCCAGCGGCGTGCTGCGCCACTTCGTCGAGCGGGGCGTGCCGGACGGGAGCGGGCTGCTCAGCCTCGGCTGGTACGACAGGTTTCTGCCGTGCACCCAGCACTACTCCGGGCCGGCCTCGCCGTACTGGGCCAGCAAGGCGTTCGCCGGCCTGCTCCTGCCCGCCGACCATCCGGTGTGGACGGTGCGGGAGGCGGCCGCGCCGATCGACGAGGGCGACCGGGTCGTCGCGATGCCCGGCCCCGGCTGGCTGCTGCACGCCACCCGCCACGACGGCCTGGTCCGGCTGGTCAACCACGGCAGCGACCGGGCCCGCCACCTCGCCGCCGACGGCCTCGACGACCCGCACTACACCCGGTTCGGATACGCCTCGCACGCCGCGCCCGAGGTCGGCGAGGAGGCCCGCGCGCGGGCGGTCGACGGGCACCTCGCCGTCGTGGCGCCGGACGGCACGATCTCCCGCCGCCGCCGGATCGAGCCGATCGCCGCGCACGACCGCTTCGCCGCGTCGGCCTATGTGGACGAGCTGCCGGCCGGGCCGGTGCGGGTGGTGACGGCGTCGGTCGCCCGCGGGCCGTGGGAGGTCCGCGTCCACTGGGTCACCGCGCCGGCAGGCTGCGCCGTCCGCGACGGTGGCTACGCGCTGGCCGGCTCCCGAGCGCCGTCCGTCCACACCGGACCCGGCTGGGCCCGGGTGAGCCGGCCGGACGGCATCTCCAGCGTCGCCGTCGGGCTGCACGCGCTGCGCGACGCGGCAGTCGCGGCGGCCGTCGACGCGAACGCGTACGGCGTGCGCTCCGCCACCCCGTACGTCACCGCGCCGCCGCACCCGGGCGGGAGCGCCGTCTACGCCTCGCTGATGGCGCTCACCGGCGACCGGATCGACCCGGCCGCGCTGGCCGAGTCGGTGGCCGTGTCGGTCGACGGCGACGCGGTAACCGTGACGTTTCCGGACGGGGAGCGGGTCGAGGTCGCGCTCGGCGCCACACCGTCCTATGTGCGCCATCCCGCCGGCGGTGCCACGCCGGTCCGCTGGCCCGCGGGTTGACACGGCCCCCCTGTTTCTGTAACCGTTTTCCGCAACTGTTGCAGGGGAGTGGGGGACGATGGCCCGGCAGCCGAGCGATCCCGCGGACCGGCGGCGGTCGACGATCCGCGAGGTCGCCGACCGGGCCGGCGTCTCGGTCGCCACCGTGTCCCGGATCCTGACCGGCAGCTACCCGGCCGCCCCGGCCACCCGCGCCCGCGTCATGCGCGCGGTCCGCGAGCTCGACTACGTGGCCAACGCGCACGCCCGCGCCCTGGCCGGCACGCCCAGCAAGAGCGTCGCCATCGTGCTCAACTCGGTGATCTCCCCGCACTACGCCCACGTCGCGCAGGGCGTGGAGACCCAGGCGGCGGCCGAGGGGCGGCTCTGCCTGATCGGCACCACCGGCGGCGACCCGGAGCGCGAGCTGGCGATGGTCAAGTTCATGCGCGAGCAGCACGCCGAGGCGGTCATCCTCGTCGGCAACGTGGTCGCCGACGACAAGTACCGCGAGCGCATGAGCCGGTACGCGCACGCGCTGGCCGCCATCGGCTCCCGGCTCGTGCTGTGCGGCCGCCCGCCGCTCGGCCCCGACGTGCCCGCGCTGGTGGTGGGCTACGACAACGAGGGCGGCGCGTTCGCGGCCACCAGCCACCTGCTCTCGGCCGGGCACGAGCGCATCCTCCTCCTCGGCCGCCGCCCCGGCTACACGACCGCCGAGGGCCGGCTGGCCGGCTACCGGTCCGCCCTCGACGCCCACCGCGTGCCGCACGACCCCGCGCTCGAGGTCGAGGGCACGATGGAGTGGCACGAGGGCTACCGCATGATGAAGGCGCGGCTGGCCGACGGCCCACCCGACTTCACCGCCGTCTTCTGCCTCAACGACCTCATCGCCGGCGGCGCGCAAAAAGCCCTGCGCGAGCGCGGCCTGCGGGTGCCCGACGACGTGTCGATGGTCGGCTTCGACGACCTTCCGCCCTCGCTCGACCTCGACCTCACCACCGTGCACCTGCCCCACGAGGAGGTCGGCCGCACCGCCGTCCGCCTAGCCCTGGAGCACGAGGCCCGCGGCGGCACCCCACCCCAGGTGACACTCGGCACCCACCTCGTCGTCCGCGACTCCGTCCGCCCCCACCTACGCGCCTAGCGAGGTCAAGGCGATTTGTTTCCCGGGTTCGCGTCAGCGGCGGGCCGCCGCTCCCGCCGGAGACCGCTACGGCCGGCGGCTCGCCAGGGCTCGCCGAAACCCCCGGCCTCCGCTGCCACCCCCGCGCCCCAAATAGTCGAAATGTGCGGGCGGCGCCGCGCCGCCGATAACGTAGCGTGACCAGATTCAAGGCGTAGGTGTGGACTAGAGACCTTTCGGCGTTGAGGTCAGCGTTTGTCCACAATGTCCTGGTCCGCCAAGCCGGCGCCGACGCGAGCCGGGCGGGCCCCGGTCGCGGGCAGTAGCCGCCGCGCCGGGGTAACGGGCACCAGGTTCGCGATCTAGAACGGTTAGGGCGCTATATCGACCCTAACCGTTCTAGATCCACACCCATGGCCCGAAGCTGATTACGCTACGTTAGCGGCGGTGCGGCGGCACTGCACATTTCGGCCATTTTGGGCTACCGCGACGTCGTCATGGTCCGTGGCCACACCCGTCCGCCGCTGGCCACGCACCAAAGCCGGAGGCCAAACGGGCTAACCGTGACCAGCGGCGGACGGGTGAGGCCGCGGGAGCAGCGGTCTGGACCACGACGGGCGTCGCGGTAGCTCGAAACTTGGTCTGGAATTTGGGTTTTGGGGCGGCTCGTCTAGCGTGCGTGGGGGATCAGGGCGAGGAGCTGGATCGCGGCCAGGCCGTACTGGGCGGCGTCGTTGGTGCGTACGAAGGCCGCTTCGTCGACGGGCATGAGGACCTGTGTGCCGTCGATGCGGGTTAGCTGCCAGCGGGGTTCGCGTTGGAGGGCGTTGCTGTTGAGCTGGTCGCCCTCGTCGACCGAGAAAGCGCGCCAGGCGAGCCGCGCCAGGGCCTCGTCGCCGGTGCGGGCGGCGGCGTACGCGGCGAGGCGGCTGTGGGCCTGGACGAGTGAGATGCCGGTGAGTGGGCTGCCGAGCTCGGCCTCCTGCCGCTCCGGCGGCGCCAGGTAGAGGCGGCAGTAATCCAGCCAGGCCTGTTCGAACTCGGGTGGGCCGAGGTCGAGGTCGACGAGCTCGGCGATGATCTCCGGAAGGCCGAAGACGGCGGACAGGTGGGAGACGCTGATGCCGTCGGGCGTCGTGTCGAAGCGGCCGGTGGCCAGGTCGAGGCGCGCCTGGCCGGTCAGGAAGCCGTTGCGCAGCGCGCCGATGTCGGCCATCGTGCCGAGCAGGCGGTCGCGGGCCCGCGTATCGCCGTGCCGTTCCCAGCGGGTGAGCCAGGCGGCGGCCAGCGAGCCCCAGTCGGTGCCGAGGCTGACCGACAGCGCTCGCGGGTCCGGGGTGTAGCCGTCGTCGCGGACCTTGCGCAGCGGGTCGACGACGACGAACGTCTCCTCCGGCGCGTCAAGCTCGTCGAGCAGGTCACCGGTGCGCTCGTCGGCGGTCAGGTAGTAGTAGAAGCGGCGGTAGGCGGCGTTGGAGATGCGCAGCTGCTTGCAGCTACAGCCCCAGTGCTGCACGTTGTGGCGGGAGCCGAGGCCCTTCCAGCGGCCGAGGTGGTAGACGTCGACCTCGCCGGTGTGCCGGGTCATCGCCTCGGCCAGGCGGAAGACGTCGGCCCGGCCGGTGCGCAGGTACTGGTACCAGAGCCAGAGGTCGGGGGAGAGCTCCGAGTTGTCCCACGCGTATCCGCCGACGTCGTAGCGCCAGGTGTGCCGGTCGGGGTCGTACTCGTGCATGACGTCGCCGTAGTCCCAGAAGCCGTACCAGCGACGTTGCTCCCGTTGGCGTACGTAGTGGTCGAAGAGGAAGTCCAGGCGCCCCTCGATATCAGCGTGTCGCGGGTCGGGCAGGCTCCAGCTGCCGAAGACCTTCGCCGCGAGCAGCCTCTCCGGCGTGGCCGTCAGCAGGCCGGGGGAGGTGAGCGACGCCGCGTGCTCCGCGAGGTCTACGTTGGACGGTGTCCGGTCGTGTACGCGCAGGCTCAGCTCGTGGGTCCGGGCGATCCCGTGCGGCGTGCCGAAGCCTGGCTCGTAGTCCTCGTAGGTGACCTCCAGGCCTTCGAGCTGTTTGGCGAAGGTGTCCTGCCCCATGCCGTCGTGCCAGTAGCGCGGGTCCATCGCCGGGGCGCTCGGCGACCACATCCACACCGTCGCCGTCGCGATGTCGGTCGCCGCGCCGCGGATGTCGAGCCGGGTCGGATGCAGCTTCCAGAAGTCGCGAAGGCCGAACCCGAGGCCGCCGCCGCTCGCGCCGCCGACGTACCCGTAGCCCGGCGACCGGGTGCCGGAGGGGATGGTGACCCAGGCGTGGCCGGGCGCCGTGCGCTTGCGCAGCGCGAACCCGTCGGCGGTGGTCTGGTCGAGCGTGTAGTCGTTCCACATAGGAATGAAGCGGAGCATCCCGGGGTCGGCCAGGTCGCCGACGGGCTGTCCGGCGACCTGCCGCCGCCGCACCGCGGCGCCCGGGTCGCGGCGCAGGCCGGTCAGGCCGCGGACCGCCTCGGTGAGGAAGCCCTCCGGTCCGGCGAGCCGGACGTGCCGGTCGTGCGGGGCGTCGCGCATCACGACGTCGGCGCTCAGCCCCAGGCCGGCCAGGAAGTCGCGCTCGGGATCGCCGTCCCACACGAACGTGTGCATCACGCGGACGTCCGGGGCGCCGGAGTAGAAGTACAACCGGACGCTGAACGGCAACCAGTCGCCGTGGCGCCCTTCCAGGCGGACGACGGCACGCACCGGCCCGTCCTGCTCGACCGTGATCCGCTCGACCTCGGCGGTGATCCGGTGGCGGTTACGGGAGCCGTCTTCGTCCGGAGCGTGCTGCCGCAGGCTCACCAGTCGCGCCGCCCGCACGATCTCCCGGCCGCCGTGCGCGACCGACGCGATCAGGTGTGGGCGGCGCAGCGTCCACGTCACCGGCCCGGTGCCGACCCGGAGCTCGCCGCCCGACGCCACCACGGTCACCGGCTCCGCGGGGGTGTCGGGGTCGCGCCCGGTCACCACCTCGTACGACGCGGGTGGGTCGTCCCGCGGGCCGATCGCGTGGGCCGACCACTTGACCGAGCCGTCCGGCCAGGTGGCCGTGACCCAGCTCTGCAGCGGCGTGCCGTCGGCCAGCGCGAACGGTGTGTCCGCGGCGACCGTGCCGCGCGGCCAGGGGAGCCCCCAGGTGACGCCCTGCCGCCGGGGGCCGTCGAGCCAGCGCAGGCGGGTCACTCCTTCACCGATCCGATGAGGACACCCTTCGCGAAGTGCTTCTGCAGGAACGGATACACCAGCAGGATCGGCACCGTCGCCAGCACGATCACCGCGAACTTCAGGCCCTGCTCGGGGAAGGAGGCCGACGACTGGGTGCCCAGCATGTTGGCCGAGTCCGCGTTCGGCGCGGTGAGCTGGCGGACCAGGACCTGTAGCGTCCACTTCTTCTCGTCGTTGATGTAGAGCAGCGGCGACATGTAGTCGTTCCAGATGGCGACCGCGTAGAACAGCGAGAACGTCGCGATGACGGGCTTGGACAGTGGCAGCACGATCCGCCAGAAGACCTGGAGCTCGTTGCAGCCGTCGATCCGCGCCGCCTCCTCGAGCGCCTCCGGCAGCTCCTGGAAGAACGACTTGACGATGAGCAGGTAGAACGGGTTGATGGCGAGCGGCAGGATCAGCGCCCAGTAGCTGTCGAGCAGGCCGAGCTCGCGCACCACGAGGTAGGTCGGGACCATGCCGCCGCTGAAGACCAGCGTGAAGAGGACAAGGTTGATGAACAGGACCCGCCCCGGCAGGTGCCGCTTCGACAGCGGGTAGGCCATCGTGAGCGTGAGGCCCACCTGGACCAGCGTGCCGACCAGCGTGACCATGATGGTGGTCAGCAGCGCGCGGATGAACGTGTCGCCCGCGAACATGTAGTCGTACGCGTCGGTGACGAACCGCTCCGGCCACAGGAAGAACGACCGCGAGTCGATCTCGCCCTCGGAGGCGAACGAGCCGGCGAGGACGTAGAGCAGCGGCAGCAGGGTGATGGCCACGAGAAACAGCAGGACGAGTGTGTTCGCCACGTCGAAGACCCGGCTGCCGAGCGAGTCGTAGTGCCGGACCGAGGGGTTGCGGCGCCGCGCGTTCAGGATTGCCATGACCGGCGCCTCCTCAGTAGAGCCCGCGCTGGCCGAGGCGCTTGGCCAGCCAGTTCGAGCCGACGATCAGGAACACACCGGCCACGCCCTTGAAGAGGCCCATCGCGGTGGCGTAGCTGAAGGCACCCTGGGTGATGCCGACGTAGTACGTGTACGTGTCGAAGACCTCGGACACCGGGCGGTTGAGCGACGACGTCATCAGCCAGATCTGCTCGAACCCGGTGTCGAGCAGGTTGCCCGAGGTCAGGATCGCCATCACCACGATCGCCGGCCGGATCGCCGGCAGCGTGATGTGCCACAGCTGGCGCCACCGCCCGGCGCCGTCGACCCGGGCCGCCTCGTAGAGCTGCTGGTCGACGCCCGCCAGGGCGGCGAGGTAGATGATCGTGCCCCAGCCGGTCTGCTTCCACAGCAGCTGCAGGACGATGATCGGCCGGAACCAGTCCGCCTGCGCCACGTAGTCCACCCGCTGCCCGCCGACGATGTCGTTGATGAAACCGGCCAGCACCCCGAAGTCGGCCGAGAACAGCAGGTACGTCAGGGAGGCGACGATCGTCCAGGACAGGAAGTGCGGGATGTAGATCAGCGACTGCACCGAGCGTTTGAACACGCTGACCCGCACCTCGTTGAGGAGCAGGGCCACCACGATCGGCGCCGGGAAGACGAACACGATCGTGAGCAGTGCCAGGACCAGCGTGTTGATCATCAGGCGGCTGAAGTCGCCGCTGGTGAACAGCTCGTCGAAGTGCTTGAAGCCGACCCACGGGCTGCCCGAGTAGCCGAGGAACGGCACGTAGTCCTTGAAGGCGATGTGCAGGCCGTACATCGGCCAGTACTTGAAGACCAGGAAGTACACCACGCCCGGCAGCAGCATCAGGTAGAGCCAGCGGTGCCGCAGCAGCAGCGCGAGGCGGCGGGCGGGTTTCTTGCGGGCGACGCGCGGGACCCCTGGTCGCTTGGTTTTCGGCGTGTCCGGCGCCACGCCGGGAACCAGATCGGTGGCCACAGCGGCCTCCCATTCGAGGGCGGGGAGGGGGCCCGGTCGCGCGACCGGGCCCCTTCGAAACCGTTACTTGGGGAGCTTGGCGACCAGGTCGTTGGTCTCCTGCACCACCTGGGTGCCGCCGCTGTCGTACCAGCGCTTGACCTCCGCCCGCAGCTGCTCCTCGGTGATCGCGCCGGACAGGTACTTGATCCGCGCGTCGGGGATGATCAGGTTGAGCGTCTGGCCCTTCGAGACGAGGGTCGGCGCGATGACCGGGAGCGCCGGGTTGTACACCGCGGTCGGCAGGTCCTCGTTCATCAGCTTGTCCCGCAGGTCGAACAGCTTCTGCGTCGACTCGTCCGGGAACTTGAACGGGTACTGCCCCACGCCGACGCTGGCCCGGGTGCCGAGCTGGATGAAGGCCTTGTCGACGTCGTTCTGGATCACCTTGACCTTGGGGTCGTCCTGGTTGATCAGGACGGCGTACCCGCCCTCCAGCTTGTAGTTGCGGCCCTCGATGCCGTTGCTCAGCAGGGCCGAGCCCTCCTTGGACTCGAGCTTGTCCAGTGTCGAAAGGACGTCGGCGAGCTGCTCCTCGGTGCGGATCCGCTGCTTGGAGATGGCCAGGACGTTGTTGTAGCCGGTGAACGGAAGGGAGAACTTCTGCCCGTCGGACCGCTTCAGGTTGCCCACCATGGTCACCTTGTCGAAGTCCTTCGGGTTCTTCTCCTTCATCCGCACGGAGAGGTCGGTGCCGCGGACGTTGACGTCGATGATGATGCCGCCCTTGCCCTGCACGAACGGGTCGTTCCAGTTGGCGCTGTCGAGCGTGGCGAAGTCCTTGTTGACGAGGCCCTCGTCGACCCACTTCTTCAGGAACCGGTTGGCCGCGTAGAACTCCTCGGTGTCGAAGCCCGGCACGAGCTTGCCGCCGCGCTCGCCCCACCCGTTGGGCGCGCCGAACCAGGTCTCCATCGTGTCGTACGGGCTGGAGCTGGCGTAGTTGCCGGGCCACTTCGGGATGATCAGCCCGTAGGTGTCCTTCTTGCCGTTGCCGTCCGGGTCGCGCTCGGTGAACGCCTTCGCGATGTTGTACAGGTCGTCCACCGTCTGCGGCTCCTGCATGCCGACCTTCGCCAGCCAGTCCTTGCGGATCACGACGGCCGACCGCAGCACCGGCCGCACCCGGTAGATGCCGAAGATCCTGCCGTTGATCGAGGAGTTGAGCCCGACCCGCGGGTCGGCGGGCTTGAGGTTGGGGTACTTGTCGAGCTTGTCGGTCAGGTCCCAGAAGGCGCCGGCGTTGGCGGCCTGGACGAACGTCGGTGCCTTCTCGTCCACGGCCACCACGTCGGGGAGGTTGTTGGACGCGAGGGTGACGCTGAGCTTGTCGGAGTAGTCCGCGTTGGGCACCCAGTTCATGTCCAGCTTCTTGCCGATCAGCTTCTCGATGGCCTGCTGCATCTCGCCGCCCGGATCCGGTGCGGTGCCGAACAGGCGGGTCATCACGGTGAGCTTGTCGAGCGTGGCCGGCTGCTCGTCACCACCGCAGGCGGCGGCGGTCAGGGCCGTGGTGAGGCCGAGCACGGCGGCCAAGATCCGGCGTGGCCGGGACGCTATCTTCATGAGAGTCCTTTCGCGTGTAGACGCGCCTCGTTTTCGGCGAAGAAGCGCTGACAGAGCCAGGTGTCCAGCTGGATCCACCCGCCGACGGAGACCACCAGCGCCAGGAAGGGGAACGTCGCGGACGCGTACACGATCGCCGTGAAGACGAACAGCAGCAGCACGGAGGCGGCCGGACGGGTGATGGCGAACAGCGAGGCCTTGGGGAGGTAGCTGGCGGTCCGCAGGTCGTAGTGCGCGTACATGGGCAGCAGGTACGCCGCGACCACGACCAGCGCGACGATCGCCGCGAAGGTGGCCAGCCGGAAGGCCGTGCCCGCCGATCCGAGGGAAGCGAAGTAGAAGTAGTTGACCACGAGCAGGGCGGCCGCCCCGGCGAGCGGGAGGACCACGAGGGACCCGCGCGCGAACTCTCGCCGGTAGGCGGCGGCGAACGCGGGCAACGAATGAAATGATTCACCGAGGGCCCGCCGGCGGGCGAGGGTGTATGCCGCGACGGTGGCCGGGCCGAGCCCCAGGACCACGCCGCCCGCCAGCGTGAACACCAGCCAGAGCAGGTTGAGCCTGGCCGCCCAGACGACCTCGTCGGCCGCCTCGTACAGCCTTGTGGCCCAGCCAGAAGCGGTCGTCTCGGACGACCGGTCGGACGGGGCGAAGGTGGAGGGTGGAACTCGTCGCTGCACTCGGGCCTGCCTTGTGACGAGCGGGTTACGGCATCCAAATGTGTGAGCGACCGTAGCCCTGAATCGTCTCAAAGTCAACGCCAGGAAAGGCCTTGCCTCCAGGGCTTCAGGCGATTACCTTCGCGGATAGCCGCGGCCGTGCCGCGGCCCGCGGTGTCTGGTGTGCGGGCGCTGTCTCAGCGCTCGGTCACGCGGAGGTTGGCGTACTCGCCGATCATCGGCGCCATCTGCCGAAAGCCGAGCTTGCCGCCGGAGAGCGGCCGGTCATCCCGCCAGCGAAAGGACACCAGGTCCGCCACCTCGAAGGTGATCTCACCACTGTGGACGGTCAGGCGCAGCGGGTACGGACCCCGCGCGTCCAGCACCGCGGGCAACGGGTCGGGCCCCTGCGCGACGAGGTGGAAGCCGTAGCTCCTGCGGAGGTTGCAGGTGTGCAGCCGCCGCTCCGACGGCCACATCCGGCGGAAGTACGAGACGTGGTACGCGTCGAGGTCGCCGTGGTGGTACTGCTCGTACGGCCCGGTCCGCGGGGCCAGGTCGAAGATGTCTTCGCCCCGCCGCCCGCGCGCGTGGAAGAAGAGGATGCACAGGCCGGGCTCGCGGATCGGCCAGAAGTCCCACTCCACCGTGACGTCGGCGCCGAAGTCCCGCGGGCACCACAGCACGATGTTGGCGTCCTGCCCGTCCTCCGGCGGGCGCAGGCTCTCCAGCCTCAGCCGCCCGCGCGGAAACGACACGGCGCCGTCGCCCTCCAGCCGGAACCCCGCGATGTCGTCCGGCGAGCCGAGCGGGTTGACGTACGGCATGGACGGTCCCTTCAGCGCTGCCGGGTCGTCGCCCGGGCGACGAGCTCGGGCGTGAACAGCACCCGCTGATGCTGGTGGTCGGGGTTGGTCGCCTCGTCGATGAGCAGCTCGGCGGCCGTGCGCCCGAGCTCGCGCCGGGGCTGCCGCACGGACGTGAGCGGCACCGTGGCGGCCGCCGCGAAGTCGATGTCGTCGTAGCCGACGATGGCCAGGTCGTCCGGCACGCGGATGCCGAGCGTGACGCACTCCTGCAGCAGGCCGAGGGCGAGCAGGTCGTTGGCGCAGACCGCCGCGGTCGGGCGCACCCTGCGGGACATCCCGGCGATCCGGGCGCCCGCGCCGCGGCCCTCCGCGACGGACAGCGCGTCGGTCCGTACGATCACGAGGTCTTCGCGGGCGTGTCCCGCGGCGGCCAGCGCGTCCCGGGCCCCGTCGCGCCGGTCCCGGACCTGCCCGATCCGCTCCGGACCTCCGACGAACGCGATCCGCTCGTGACCGAGGTCGAGCAGGTGCTCGGCGGCGAGACGCCCGCCGAGTACGTCGTCGACCGCCACCGAGCAGTGCAGGTCGCCGGAGCGGGCCCGGTCGACGATGACGACGGGCGTGCCGCGCTGGGCGAGGCCGTCGAAGAAGGGATCCTCGGGGTCGACCGGCGTGATCAGCACGCCCTGCACCCGCTGCCCCTCCAGCCGGGTGAGGTACGACCGCTCGCGTTTGCCCCGCTGGTCGCTGTTGCAGAGGAACACCGACAGGTCGGACTCCTCGGCGATGTCCTCGACCCCGCGCGCGACGTCGGTGAAGAACGGGTTGCTCGCGTCGAGCATCACGTACGCGAGGACCCTGCTCCTGCCGACGCGGAGCTGGCGGGCGGACTCGTTGCGCACGAACCCCAGCTCGCGCATGGCCTGCTGGACCTTCGCCCGGGTGCCCGCGCTCACCCGTTCCGGACGGTTGAGGACGTTGGACACGGTGCCCATCGACACGCCCGCCGCCGCGGCGACGTCCTTCACGCTCGCCGAGCGTGCGACGCCTCCAGCGGCCGCCAATACCATGCCGTCGCTCCTCGGTCCCGACCGTTGTCGTGGCCTCCCGCGCTTAAAACGTGCAAACGCGCGAAAGTGTGGCTCCGGGCCCGCGGCGGGGGTGCCTGGCGCAGCTGGCCGGAACCCCTTGTGCCACACGCGCTTTGGCGTGAGCACGCGGGCGCAACGGATCCTACGTGCCCGTTGAAACAATTCACAAGGGTCACCGTCGACGCGTCCGCGCACTGAGGTGACGCGAAGATAAAACGCTTACGCGGGCGAGTCAAGGCGTGGACCTCGCCTGACCGCACACCTAGGCTCCTCATCGAGTAACCGTTTACATTGGAGGCCATCCGTGCCGGAACGTCCCGCCGCCGCCCTGGCCATGCGGGCCTGGGCGCTGCCCGGCCTGTTCCCGCCGGACGTGCTCGACCGGCTGCGGGCGTTGGTGCGGCTGGCCCCCGGGCCGGCGCTGACCTCGTTCGCCACGGCGGAGGCGGGCGCCGCGCTGGCCGAGGCGGAGGTGCTCGTCACCGGCTGGGGCTGCCCGCGGATCGACGCCGATGTGCTCGCCGCCGCGCCCCGGCTGCGCGCGGTGGTGCACGCCGCCGGCTCGGTGAAGGGGCACGTCGACCCGGTGGTGTTCGCGCGGGGCGTCACCGTGTCGTCGGCCGCCCGGGCCAACGCGGTGCCGGTCGCCGAGTACACCGTGGCCGCCGTCGTGTTCGCGGCCAAGCGGGTGCTGGCCCGGGCCCACCTGTACGCGCGCGACCGCGCCGGCGGCGACTGGCGCTCCGGCGCCGGCACCGGCCTCTACGGCCGGACGGTCGGGGTCATCGGCGCGTCGACGATCGGCCGGCTGGTGCTGGAGCGGCTGCGCGCGTTCGACGTCTGTCCGCTGGTCGCCGACCCCTACCTGACCGCCGCCGAGGCCGAAGCCCTCGGCGCGGAGCTCGTCGGCACCGACGAGCTGTGCCGCCGCGCCGACGTGGTGACCGTTCATGCGCCCGCGCTGCCGGAGACCCGCCACCTGCTCGACGCCCGGCGGCTCGCGCTGCTCCCGGACGGCGCCACGGTGGTCAACACCGCGCGCGGCTCGCTTGTCGACACGGCCGCGCTGACCGACCACTGCGCCAAGGGCCGGATCGACGCGGTGCTCGACGTGACCGAGCCCGAGCCGCTGCCGGTCGACCACCCGCTGCTGCGCCTGCCGAACGTGTTGGTCACCCCGCACCTGGCCGGTTCGCAGGGCAGCGAGCTGCGCCGGCTGGGCGACTTCGCGGTCGCCGAGGTGGCCCGCGTCGTGCGCGGCGAGCCGCTCCTGGGCGTGGTGCGGGCCGACCAGCTGCACCGGATCGCGTAGGCTGCGGCGCGATTGACCCGCATCAAATGGGTGACGCCGCGCCGCAGAACGAATTGCGCATTGCCTGGGGCTACGAAGATCGCTAAGTTGCTGTTGTTCACGCTCACGTGAAAATTATTCACCACTAGTGAAGAAACAGTCGGCCAGCGCGAGAAGAGCGATGACGCACAGCAGCTTATTCGTCGGGAGACTCGGCGTGCGGGTCCAGATGGATGGCCCTTTGGCGGCCATCGACGGGCTCCTGACCTGGCAGGAGTTCGAGTCCACGCTCGCCGCGATCGTGGGCGGCCCGGTCGCGCTCGCCGAGCGGAAAATCGCCGTCGAGCGCGACGGCGTGCGCGGCACGGTGGTCACGTACGGGCATCTGACCGACGGCTCGGCCGCATTGTTGCGCCGGGTCCTCGTCGCCCCATAAATAGGCAGGAATCTTAACCGGATACTCAGTTTGGGAGGGGACGAGCGGGGAAACATCGCGCGTGTAGATATCTCGATCCGGGAGTCCGCCATGCCTTCTACCCGGACCTGAGCACGCCCAGCGCGCGGCTGCTGCGGTTCGCCGTCGAGGACGGCCGTGGGGCCGTGGGGCCGTGGCCGCCGACGCCGCCTCCGTCCGCACCGACCTCGTCGACGAGCGCGCGCTGGTGTACCGGCAGACCTTCACCGAGCGGGCCGGCCGGTGGCGGCTCACCGCGACGTACCTGGCCGACCCGGCCCGCGCCACCGTGCTCACCGAGGACCGCCTCGCCGCGCTCGACCGCCGCCACTACGACGTGTACGCGCTCTACGACCCCGCCCTCGCCAACACCCGGAACGACGACACCGGCCGCACCGAGGACGGCGCGCTCGTGGCCGCCGACGGCGCCGCGGCGAGCGCGCTGGCCGGCTCGCCGAGGCTCGCGGCGACGTCCAGCGGCTACTGCGGTACGGCCAGCGACGGCTGGACCGACGTGCTCTCCGACGGCCGGCTCGACGGGCGCCACCCGCGTGCGGAGGCGCCAGGCAACCTCGTGCAGACCGCGCGGCTGCGCCTGGACGGCGGCGGGCGGGCCACGCTCGCGCTCGGCTTCGGGCCGGACGCCGGCGCCGCGCTGGCCGCGGCCCGCGGGTCGCTCACCGCCGGCTTCACCGCCACCGCACGGGGGACGGCGACACAGCGGCCGCCACCCGCTACCTCGCGACGGCCGACGAGTGGCAGGCGAAGGTGAAGTCCTGGACCGTAACGACCACCGGGCCGTACTCGCCCGGCCCGTACTTCCTCCGCTCTCGCGCGACAACTAGGCGGTCCGCCGCTGACGCGGACCCCGGACAGAGAGCGCCGGGGTCAGGGTTGGTGTCTGCCTTCGTGGCCTCGAAACCCATTTTCCGAAAATGTGAGCTACCGCGATGCCCGTCGTGGTCCATGCCGTTGCTCCCGCGGCCTCACCCGTCCGCCGCTGGTCGCGCCCACCCCACCGGGCCTTCGGCCCCGGCTGGGTAGGTGCGCGCGGGGTGCCTTTGCTCTGCTTCCCTGGAGTGGGCACCCCCCCATCGGCCCGCCGCCGGCCGGGGATGGCGTTGGTCACGGCATTGGGCGTTGCCCCTGACATTGCCCACCGCCCCACGCACGGCGGCGTGGACGCATTGATGCGTGCAGCTCGACAGCTGTCCCGACAGACCAGCCGAAGCGGGTCACGAAACCGCCACGACGCGCGTAACTTCGAAACCTGCTAGAGACCTTTCGGGGTTGAGGTCGGTGTTTGTCCACAATGTCCTGTCCGCCAGGCCGGCGCCGACCGAGCCGGGCGGTCCCCGATCGCAGGCAGTAGCCGCCGTGCCGGGTAACGGGCACAAGGTTTCGCGATCTAGAACGGTTATGGCGTTATATCGACCCTAATCGTTCTAGATTCACACCTTCGCGCCGGATCCGATTACGCCACGTTACCGGCGGTGCCGGCGGCACTGCACATTTCGACCATTTTGGGCTACGTCGCTGGCCACGCGCCCAAAGGGTCCCCGCGCACACGGGCCCGGGGGGTGAGATTGCCGAGACTCGCAGGGTGAGGCCGCGGGAGCAGCGGTCTGGACCACGACGGACATCGCGGTAGCCCAAGTCTCTTTGTTTGGAAAGGGTTTCCGTCGCCACGTGGGCCAGGGTCCAGCCTGGCTAGAGCGTGGCGCGGCGGTGTCGGAGGAAGGACTTTTCGGCGGTGTTGGCTGTGCGGGCGATCGCGGCGTCGTAGGCCGCCGCGGCCTCCGTCGGGCGGCCCAGGCGGCGGAGCAGGTCGGCGCGGGCGGCGTGGTAGACGTGGTAGCGGTCGAGGTCGAGCGCCTCCACGAGCGCTAGTGCCGCGGCCGGGCCGTCCACTTCGGACAGTGCGATCGCGCGGTGCAGGGCCACGACCGGGGTGGGTGTGACGGCCAGCAGCTGGTCGTACAGCGTCAGGACCTGGGCCCAGTCGGTGGCCGCGGCCGACGGGGCGTCGCTGTGCACGGCGTTGATCGCGGCCTGGATCTGGTAGGGGCCCGGGGTCCCGCGGCGCAGGCAGGCGCGCACGATCGCCTGACCCTCGGCGACGAGCCGGCGGTCCCAGCGGCTGCGGTCCTGCTCGGCCAGCGGCACCAGCGCGCCGTCCGGCGTCGTGCGGGCGGCGCGGCGTGACTCGGTGAGCAGCATCAGCGCGAGCAGGCCCATGGCCTCGGGCTCGTCCGGCATCAGCTCGACGAGCGTGCGGGCCAGGCGGATGGCCTCGGCGCACAGGTCGGGGCGGACCAGGTGTTCGCCGGAGGTGGCGGTGTGGCCCTCGGTGAAGACGAGGTAGAGCACCGCCAGCACCGAACGCAGGCGGTCGGGGAGGTCGGCCTCGCGTGGCACGCGGTACGGGATGCGCGCGTCCCGGATCTTGCCTTTGGCGCGCGAGATGCGTTGGGCCATCGTCGGCTCCGGCACGAGGAACGCGCGGGCGATCTCCCCCGTGGTGAGACCGCCGAGCAGGCGCAGCGTCAGCGCGACCCGGGCGGCCGGCGCGAGTGCCGGGTGGCAGCAGGTGAAGATGAGGCGCAGCCGCTCGTCGCGCACGGGGCCCTCCTCGGTGGGTGCTGGCGGGGCATGCAGGAGGGCCGCCTCGGCGTGCCGGTCGGCGCGGGTGGCTTCGCGGCGCAGGCGGTCGATGGCCCGGTTGCGCGCGGTGGTGACGATCCACCCCTGCGGGCTGGGCGGCGTCCCGGTCTCCGGCCAGCGCCGTACCGCCACCGCGAACGCCTCCTGGACCGCCTCCTCGGCGATGTCGATGTCGCCGAAGGCGCGGACCAGGACGGCGACCGCGTAGCCGTACTGCTCGCGGAAGACCCGCTCGACCGACACGCGCTCAGTGCTCCTGGAACGGCCGGACCTCGATGGCGAGCGGCTTGACGATGGTGGCGAGCCGGCGGGCCCACACCAGCGCGGCGTCGAGGTCCTCCGCCTGGATGATCGAGAAACCGCCGAGGTGCTCCTTGCCCTCCAGGTAGGGGCCGTCGGTCATCAGCACCTCGTCGTCGGTGGCGCTCAGCACCGTGGCGGTGCTGGGGTCGTGCAGGCCGGCGGCGAAGACCCACGCGCCGGCGGCCTTCAGGTCGGCGTTGAGGGCGTCCAGCTGGCGGTTGATCGGTTCGAGGAACTCGGGCGGCGGCGTCACGCCGTCGGGCTGGTAGATGCTGAACAGGTACTCCTGCATGGTCGTGCTCCTCTCTCTGCCTCTCATCGTGTACACGAACGGGCCGGGCCCACCTCGACACCGCTTTCGTGATTTCATCTGGACCGTGGTCCGGACTACCCCTCCTCGCCCGGTCGACGTCGTGGCGCTGTTTCCGGCGCTGGCGGCGCACGCGCGCTCCACGACCCGGCTGCACCCCCGCCCCGGCGCGCCGGCGGCCGCGCACAGCTCCGTCGGCGGCCCGCTGCTGTGGCCGGCCGGCGAGCCGTGGCCGCTCTGCGACGACCCGCACGACGACGTGAGAGACCCGTCGACGCCCGCCTCGGTGTGGCGGCGGCGCGCCATCCTCGACGCGGCCTGGCACCGTACACCGCGCGGCGAGGACCTGCGGATCAGCGACGCCGAGCGGGCCGAGCTCGACGAGCTGGAGGAGACCCGTACCCGATGGACTGCGACGACCGCGCCCCCGATGGAGCCGCTGCTGACCGTCTTCTACTGCCCCCGCTCCTTCGACCACCCCGTCAAGACCGCGATGCAGTAGGCCGCCCTAGGGTGTGTGGCGATGAGTGAGACGGATGAGCTGGCCATACCGGCCGTGGTCGACAGCCCGGCCCGGCCGGAGCCGCCGGGCGGGCCGCTGGGGCGGTGGCTGCTGGCGCACCGGGTGGCGCCGGTCGGGCCGGAGGCGCCCGAGTCGCACGCCGAGCCGCACGCGTGGTGGAAGGTCATGTGCCTCACCGGCGTCGACTACTTCTCCACGCTCGCCTACCTGCCGGGCATCGCCGCGCTCGCCGCCGGGTCGCTGTCGCCGCTGGCCACGCTGCTGATCGTGGCGCTGACGCTGCTCGGCATGCTGCCCATGTACCGGCGGGTGGCCCAGGAGAGCCCGCACGGGCAGGGCTCGGTGGCGATGCTTGAAGACCTGCTGCCGTTCTGGCGGGGCAAGATCTTCGTGCTCGTGCTGCTCGGCTTCGTCGCCACCTCGTGGATCGTCACGATCACGCTCTCGGCCGCCGACGCCTCGGTGCACATGATCGAAAACCCCCTCCTACCGGACGCGCTGCGCGGCCACGCCGTGCTGATCACGGTCGTGCTCCTGCTGGTGCTCGGCGGGGTGTTCCTGCTCGGGTTCAGCGAGGCGGTAAACGTGGCGATCCCGCTGGTCGGCGCGTTCCTCGCGCTCAACGCGGTGGTGGTCGTGGTCGGGCTGGTGGAGGTCTTCACCACGGCCGGCGCGTTCTCCGGCTGGACCGACGCGCTGACCGCCGACCACGGCGGCGGGGTGACCGACGTGATCTGGCCGGCCGTGGTCGCGTTCCCGCTGCTGGTGCTGGGCCTCTCCGGGTTCGAGACCGGGGTGAGCATGATGCCGCTGGTCGCCGCCGACGGCGCGGACGCCGAGGCCCGGCTCGCCGCCCGCATCCGCAACACCCGCAAGCTCCTCACCACCGCCGCGCTCGTCATGTCCGTGTACCTGGTGGCGACGAGCTTCGTCACGACCGTGCTGATCCCGGCGGAGGAGTTCGAGGAGGGCGGCGAGGCCAACGGGCGCGCGCTCGCCTACCTCGCCCACGAGCACCTGGGCGGGGGCTTCGGCGCCGCGTACGACATCAGCACGATCCTGATCCTCTGGTTCGCCGGCGCCTCCGCCATGGCCGGCCTGATCAACATCGTGCCCCGCTACCTGCCCTCCTACGGCATGGCGCCCGAGTGGGGGCGGGCGGTGCGGCCGGTCGTGCTCGTGTACACGGCCATCAGCGTCGTGATCACCATCGCCTTCGGCGCGGACGTCAACGCGCAGGCCGGCGCCTACGCCACCGGCATCCTCGCGATGATGGTCTCCGGCGCGCTGGCGGTGACGATCTCCGCGCTGCGCCGCCGGCAGCGCGCGGCCACGGCCGGGTTCACGGTGCTGACGCTCGTCCTGCTGTACGCGCTCGCCGAGAACATCCGCGAGAAGCCCGACGGCATCATGATCTCGGCGCTCTTCGTCGCCGGCATCATCGCCGTCTCGCTCATCTCCCGCGTCTCCCGCACGACCGAGCTGCGCGCCGACCGGATCGAGTTCGACCAGGCGGCCCGCCAGTTCGTCACCGACTCGCTGGGCCACGACGGGCGGCTCAACCTCATCGCCAACAGGCGGCAGGCCGGCGACGAGGCCGAGTACGACGAGAAGGAGCGGGAGCAGCGCGCGCTCAACCCGGTGCCGGGGCGGGCCGACGTGCTGTTCCTGGAGATCGAGGTGATCGACCCGTCCGCCTTCTCCGACGTGCTCATGGTGCGGGGTGTCGAGGTCGGCGGCCACCGCATCCTGCGCGCCGGCAGCCCCGCCGCGCCCAACGCGATCGCCGCGATCCTGCTCGCCCTCCGCGACGCCACCGGCAAGCTGCCCAGCTGCTACTTCCAGTGGTCGGAGGGCAGCCCGGTGGCCCACCTGTTCCGATATCTGTTACTCGGACGGGGTGACACACCCCCGGTGGTGCGCGAGATCATTCGCAAGAGCGAGCCGCGCACGGACCGCCGCCCCCGCATCCACGTGGGCGGCTGACAGGGGAACAGCCATGGACGTCCGACTGATCACCGAAGACGGCATCGAGGACCGGTCGGTCGACGACCTGCCCGCGCTCCTGGCCGACGAGAAGGCGCTGCTCTGGGTCGACGTGCCCAGCTGCGACCCCACCGCCGCGAAGGTGCTCCGCGACGTCTTCCGCTTCCACCCGATGGCGGTCAACGACTGCGTGGAGCGCAACCGGGTGCCGAAGGTGCACGCCTACCCAGACCACCTCTTCGTGGTGCTCCACGCGCCCGAGCGGGGCAGCCGCGGCCACGTGCACTACCTGGAGCTCGACCAGTTCGTGGGGGAGAACTACCTGGTCACCGTCCACGGCCCGCTCAACCCCGCGGTCGAGCCGCAGGCCGCGCTGCGCGAGACCGGCGCGGTCCTGGCCCGCATCGAGCAGGGGCGGCTGCGCCCGCGCACCCCCTTCGACCTGTCCCACGCCATCGCCTCGGCGCTCACCCGCGGGCAGGAGGCGTACGTCGAGGCGGTCACCACCGACGTGTGGCAGCTCGAGCAGCGCGTCACCAGCGGCAACGTCGGCGAGCCGGAAGAGTTCCTCAACGAGCTCTTCCGCGCCCGGCACGGCCTGCTCGCGGTGCGCACGATGAGCGCGCTGAGCAGCGCCATCTACGGGCGCATGGCCGCCTTCACCGGCATCTCGGCGGACGGCCACCAGCGCATGGCCGACATCGCCGACCGCTTCGAACGCGTCCGCAGCCTCGCCGACGGCGAACGCGAGTACCTGCAAGGCGTCATCGAGTTCTACCAGACGGTCCTCGTCATCAAGGCCGCCCTGGTCGGCCAGGCGCAGAACGAGGAGGTCAAGCGCCTCACCGAAGCCAGCTACGCGCAAAACGAGGAGGTCAAGAAGATCTCATCCTGGGCGGCCATCCTCTTCGCGCCCGCCCTGGTCGGCACCGTCTACGGCATGAACTTCGAACACATGCCCGAGACGAGGTGGGTGGCCGGCTATCCGGCCGCGCTGGCGGTGATGGTCATCTCGTCGGTCGTCCTCTACCGCGTCTTCAAGCGCCGCGGTTGGCTCTGACAGACCCTTTTCAAGCTGATTTGTCCACCTCCGCGTCAGCTGCGGACCGTATGCTCCCGCGGGCCGCCGGCTCCGCGGTCCAAGCCCGGCCGGAGTAACTATGGAGCTTTCGGGGTCGAGGTCGTCGCTTGTCCACAATGTCCTGAGCCGCCCGGCCAGCAGCCAGCAAGCCGAGCAGACCCCGGTCGCGGGCGGTAGCCACCGCGACCGCTGCTCCCGCCGGAGACCGCGGCGGCCGGCAGCTCGCCAGGGCTCGCTCCCACTGCAAGCTCCGTGGCACCAAGCCCCACCCACCCGCCGGCCGCGGGTCCACAGGGCTCGCACCGCCCGACGCCGGCGTTTCGTCCACATTGTCCGCTGCCGGCTCGGCGGGCGAGAAAGATCGTCCGAGGCATCGTTGCCCCGAGTGACCGCCACGGGGGCGCGCGGCACAAGATTCGTGAGAGACCTTACGGAGTGGGGTGACCGACGTCTTCGTGGCGTCGAAACCTTTCCAACCAAGGAGATTTGGGCTACCGCGATGTCCGTCGTGGTCCCGACCGTCGCTCCCGCGGCCTCACCCTGCGAGTCTGGGCGATCTCACCCCGGGGGCCCGGCTACGCCGGCCCTGCCCGGACTTGTGTGCGCGGGGATCCTTCGGCGCGCGGCCAGCCGCGCGGATGGGTGCGGCCACGGGGAGCGGCGGCTTGGACCACGACGGGACATCGCGGCAGCCCAAAATGGTCGAAATGTGCGGATGTCGCCACACCACCGGTAACGTAGCGTTATCAGCTTCGGGCCGTAGGTGTGGATCTAGAACGGTTAGGGTCGATATAGCGCCCTAACCGTTCTAGATCGCGAACTTGGCGCCAGCTACTCGGCACAGTGGCTACTGCCCGCGACCGGGGCCCGCCTGGCTCGCGTCGGCGCCGGCATGGCGGCCCAGGACATTGTGGACAAAGGCTGACCTCAACCCCGAAAGGTCGCTAGACTGTCGATCTGGCACGTGGTGGCGATGCCGGGACGGGGGCGGCGATGAACGCCGAAGATCGGATCGAACGGGCCAGGACGCTCTATGAACAGGCCGTGTTCAGCGGCGACGCCAGCGTACTGACCGACGCCGAACGGGACCTGGACGCGGTGGACGCCGATGCCGCGCTGGCCCGTGGGCGAATCCTGCACGTCCGGTTTCTCCACGAGCGCGCCGGCGCCGGCTCGTCACCGGTCGAGGACCCGGCCGAACTCCCGTTGTTTCAACGCGCGTTCGAGCTTTACCGGACGCGGGGCGACGTGCGTGGCGAGGCCGAGGCGTTGTTCTGGATCGGCTGCCTGCATCAGGTGATCCGGCGCGACAACCAGGCCGCGGTTCCGGCACTGGAGCGGTCCCGCCAACTGGCGGCGCAGGTTGGCGACAAGCCGACACAGTCCGAGGCGCTGCGGCACCTGGGCATCGCGGCACACATGGCCGGTCGGCTGGATGAAGCGCGCGAGCGGCTGGAGGAGTCGTCGCGGCTGCGCCGGGAGGTCGGGGCCCTGCCGGGCGTCGCCGCCAACATGGTCGGGCTGGCCTACGTCGCCGCAGCCCAGGACCGCCGCGCGGACGCGCTCGCGACACTCGACCAAGCGCACACCATCGCCCAGGCGCACGGTGCCCATGCGATCCTGCGGCAAATCGAGCAGGCGAGAACGGAGATCTAGGCGCGCGGTCACGCCAGGCGCACAGGCACTGATACGCCATCGGACGCACGCCCGTCAGGGGATGGGCTTGGTGCGCGGAGGTGGCAGCGGAGGCCGGGGGTTTCGGCGAGCCCTGGCGAGCCGCCGGCCGCAGCGGTCTCCGGCGGGAGCGGCGGTCAGTGACTGACGCGGACCCGGGAAATGTTCGTCCCTAAACGCCTGTCGCCCGGAAGCCGAGTGTCCATGATGGACACATGGCTAGGCTCTCGGTGAATGGTGGGGGAGGGGTGCGTGCTTTCGTTCCACGGACTTTCGCATGCCGCGCAGCTCGACCGGCTCGAAGGGCTGGCGCGGGCGGCGCTGACGGACAGCTACGGGTTCGACGGTGCGGCCGCGCGGATGGAGGTGCGGAAGTACGAGGACAACGCGGTCTGGCGGGTCACGCCGCCCGGTGCCGGGTCGTTTACCGCGCGCCTGTCCGTGCGTGGAGGGCGCCTCGCGGGCGAGCAGCGCAGCGAGATGCGGTGGCTGGAGAGTATCGCGGCGGCCGGCCCGGTCGCCGTGCCCGAGCCGGTCACCGCCGTCGACGGCGGCTACGTGTACCTGTTGCTGTGGACACCGTGATCCTCAACTTCGTCACCGCAGCCGTGCCGGTCAACGCCAGCGTCGCCGCCTGGGGGCCGCTCCGGATCGCCGGCATCCTGGCGAACATGCGGGCCTACCTGGATGGCGGCCCGTATCCGGGTGTGACGTCGATGAAGCCGTACTGAAGGCGGCGCGTGCTTGCATCGAGGGGTCCGACACCGTTCGTGGGGAGCGATCCCATGCGTATGTCTCGGCACCTCGTCGCCGGCGGCCTGCTCTGTGTGGCCGCCGCCGTCGCCCTCGCCGCGCCCGCCGCTCGCCCCCGAATCATGCCCTGATCGTGGCCCGGCCGCACCTCCGAGATCCAACACCGGCCGCGCCAAGATCTACGCGTCCGAGGTGTCGATCGGGGCGAAGTTTCCCCGGTGGCGGTGGATGATCGGGTCATGGCCGTCGGTCAGCTGCGCGTCTATCTCGGTGCCGCCCCCGGGGTGGGTAAGACCTTCACGATGTTGGAGGAGGCCCATCGCCGTAAGGAGCGGGGCACGGATGTGGTGGTCGGTTTCGTGGAGACGCACGGTCGTGTGCACACCGCGCAGATGATCGGTGATTTGGAGGTGGTGCCGCGGCGGGAGGTGGCCTACCGGGGTGCCGTCTTCGAGGAGATGGACGTGGATGCGATCCTGGCCCGCCGTCCGGAGGTGGCGGTCGTCGACGAGTTGGCGCATACGAATGTGCCCGGCTCCCGCAACGGTAAGCGGTGGCAGGATGTCCAGGAGTTGCTGGAGGCGGGTATCACA
>Ga0081539_10002009_pt1 | contig 30805 bp, 21 predicted proteins | sample TabmetS4T2R2_FD_71023 | JGI IMG/M metagenome (GOLD analysis project Ga0081539, IMG submission 71023) | Tabebuia heterophylla rhizosphere microbial communities from the University of Puerto Rico - S4T2R2 | ecosystem: Host-associated > Plants > Roots > Rhizosphere ... | reverse complement strand
ATACCCGCCGGGCGTATACCCGCGCGTTGCTCGACTTCTTCGCCTTTGCCGGGAAGCCTCCGGCGCAGGTAACAGTCGAGGACGTCATCGCATACCGGGACGACCTGATCAAGAAGAAACGCAGAAAAGCCCGGACCATCAACGTCAAGCTCTCGGTGGTGCGGGCCTATTTCAGTTATCTGAAAGCCGCCGGTGACATTGAGGTCAACCCGGCCGATACCAAGCTTGTGAGCGTGCCGCCACCGCCGGAGGATATGGCCGGTCGCGCACTCACCGCTGAGGAAGTCGTGCGCCTGATCAATGCTCCGGATCGGACCAGGACCGAAGGAGCGCGCGATCACGCGCTGTTATTGACGCTGGCCCGGACCAGCCTGCGGGTGAGTGAGGTCAGAAGCCTGCGCGTCTCATCGATCGTCTGGAGCCACGGACGATGGACGGCGCGAGTCAAGGTCAAAGGCGGCCGCGAAAGAACGATTCCCTTCCCCAAAGACGTCAAACAAGCCATTGACCACTACCTGAAAATGGATGCCGAGCGACGGCGGAATCTGCACAGCGACGGCGACGATGCATTCATCTTTCAGCCGACTGTCAATTTCAGAACGCTCGAATTCGCCAAGCCACTCTCGGCCCGGCATATTTGCCAGATCGTCAACCGCTGGGCCTGTTTTGCCGGACTCAATAAAGCCAAACAGACGCTCTCGCCTCACGACCTGAGGCGCACGGCCGTCACCCGTGCGCTCAATCTGGGATTCTCTTATCGCCAGGTGCAAAGCATGACCGGGCATAAAGATATCCGAATGGTCGTGAGGTACGATCACGAACGAGGCAATCTGGAAGAGAACGCCATCAACTTCCTGCATTACGACGAGAAGAAAGACTGATGAAGGAACGTGTATCGTCCAGGATTGAACCGAAGAATGATCCCTGACATGTGTACATAGTATCGGGGGTCAGGGGACAGGGATCAGAGAATTGCCCGGCGTATGATTACTCAAAAAATTTGCTGAAGTCAGTGGCCGAGCGTTTCTAATGACAACATGTGAGCGGTATTAGAGACACGGATGAGCAGGAAAAGTTTCTTTCACGAAACATTTTGCCGCATTCATGAAACTCGAAAGCGAATCCATTCGTAAGGTCATCGCGAGGAGGAAGAGCAACCCTGGAGTTGTTGTTCGATGGTTTGGGGCTGCGCCTGATGTTGCATTGACACTTGCAATAAATCGCTGAATTCATCTGAATCATGGCCATGAAATGGACGACAGAACAGGTGATGGCGCTCGCGCCGGATCCGGCATCGGGCAAAGCCGCTCAAGGGTTGGCCAATGCTCATAAATGGCTCACCGTTGGATCTCACGAGCCCGCTATTTGGGGCGAATGCCAGGGCAGCGGCAAGGATCCATACCGAACACAGATCAACCTCAGTGAACCGGCCTTTCGATGCACTTGCCCCAGCCGCAAATTTCCTTGCAAGCATGGTCTCGGCCTGTTGCTCCTGTTCGCCCATCAACCGGGCGCCTTTACGCCCGGCGCGCCGCCGGCCTGGGTCAGTGAATGGTTGGAATCGCGCGTTAAACGCGCTCAGCAACGCGTCGAAAAGCAGCTTTCGTCAGATCAGCAGGAGAAGAAGGTTCCAGATGGACGGGCTCAGGCAAAACGGGTCGCGGATCGCGAGGCGCGGGTTGCAGCTGCGATCGACGAACTGGAGTTGTGGCTGCGTGATTTGATCCGCGGCGGACTGGCGGCGGCGCAAAATCAACCTCCATCTTTTTGGGAGAGAGCTTCGGCGCGCCTGATCGATGCCCAGGCGCCGGGGCTGGCTCGGTTAATCGCCGATCTGGCAGGCATTCCGGCAGCAGGCGACGATTGGCAATCGCGATGGCTCGAACGTTTGAGCAGAATCCATCTGGCGGTTGAGGGATTCAAAAGAATCAATGAGCTTTCGCCGGAGACGCAGGCCGATCTGCGGTCGATCATCGGATGGACGCAAAACCAGGAAGAGCTATTGAGTCAGCCGGGAGTTCGGGATTATTGGCACATCATCGGGCGTCGCATCGAAGATGAGGATCGATTACGCGTGCAGCGCACCTGGCTGCGCGGAGAGACCAATCACCGCACGGCGATGATTTTGCAATTCGCCCACGGTCAACAGCCGCTTGATACCGGCCTGATACCTGGAACAAGGATCGAGGCGGAGCTGGTCTTCTATCCCGGCGCATACCCGCTACGGGCATTGGTCAAACAGAGGTTCTCTGAACCCGAATCTTTCGACACCTTCGGTGGCAACGAGGTTGCAGATGTCCTGGCCGCCTATGCCGCGGCGCTCGCGCAGAATCCCTGGCTGGAACTCTCTCCGTTCTTATTAGCCGGCGTCGTGCCTGTGCATCGAGATGATGACTGGTGGCTGCGCGATGCTGTGGGGAACCTGCTGCCTTTGCATCCCCATTTCAAGCAGCAATGGGAACTGTTGGCATTGAGCGGAGGAGATCAGCTGTCTCTTTTTGGAGAATGGGACGGAGATTATTTATGGCCGTTAAGCGCGGCATTCGATCACAGATCATTCTACTTTGGTTAAATCATGAGCTTGTGGGAAGAGATCATCAAAACCGCCGTCATCGGTACTGAGAGGCAGAGTCTGAGTTTGAATCACGCTCCGGACTCGCTCGGCAATCTTTTGTCGCAATTGAATCGTGAGGATAAAGAGGGCGCATGCTTGAGCGCGGCCGCCGCTGTCTCGCTCGCTCGGCGAGCAGGACGATTGCCGCTCAATGATCCCTCTCTACAGATCGCGCCCTGTCGGACGGAGGAACTGCCGTCTTGCAGCAGAGCCGTAGCCCACTATCTATCGATCTTGAAGACATCCTATCCCGAATTGTTGCCGGAGTGGTTGGAGGCATTGGCGGCGAGCAAGAAACGAGTGCTTGAAGAATGGCTTCCGGCGCTGCTGGAGCGAGGACGGACCGAGCCCCGGTTGAGACCTCTCATCCGGCCTGTTTTGGGCGAACGCGGGCGCTGGTTGGCGGAGCAAAATCCGGCCTGGAACTATGACATCTTTGAAGATGATGAAGACATCTGGGAGACCGGAAATCATGAGCAGCGGCTGGCCCTGCTGACGCGTTTGCGGTCGCGTGATCGTGGCCGCGCGCGCGAGCTACTCGGCTCTACCTGGTCGCAGGAGTCGCCGAAAGATCGGGCCGAATTTATTGGAGCGTTGGCCCTGGGGTTGCATCCGGATGATGAGCCCTTTCTAGAGGCCGCGCTCGACGATCGTCGCAAAGAGGTCCGTCGCGCAGCGGCCGATCTGCTGGCGCGGATGCCTGAATCGAGCCTTTGCCGGCGGATGATCGAACGGGCGCATTCAATGCTGAGCTTAAAAAAGAGGCCGCTCGGACGTGATGTAATCGAGGTGGAACCGCCGAAGAGTTGTGACAAAACGATGATTCGCGATGGCGTTGAACCCAAACCCGTCGAGCATGGAAAGGGTGAAAAGGCCTGGTGGATGGAACAGATCCTCGCGGCCGTGCCGCCCAACAGCTGGTGCTCCAAGTGGAATAAGACTCCGAGCCAATTAGTGCAGATCGCCAATCAGAGTGAGTGGAGAGGAGTGCTAATCGCCGGATGGTTACAAGCGGCTGAACGTCATTGCCATACCGATTGGGATGAGCCACTTTTGAATGAGGCGCTTCGCGAGCTGTCATCAACCGGCATGTTTTGGAACCCCGCCATTTCATTCTGTCGTTCGATGGCCCCGGATCGTCAAGACCGATGCCTCTTCAATATTTTGCAAGCGAGTCCCACCATCGATTCCATTGACGGCGCATACATGCTCTTCGCACAGTATCAACGGAGGTGGAGCGAAGAGTTGAGCCGCGTGGTGTTGCAGATCATTTGTCGTCATGTCAAAAGAAAAGAGGCCGAGTTTTCCTGGCAGTTGAGAGAGTTTTTCAGGATTGCGAGCCTCCATTTCAATCCAGCGCTGGCAAGCGAGGCGTTGGAACAATTGTCGGACGCAGCCAGGGCCGACACGCAGCTATCACCTGAACTCGATCGTTTTCTCACCTATCTTCAATTTCGCCGTGAAATGCTTGAGGAGATCAACCGATGACCGCATTACTGCGCGAGCATGCCGAACAACAATTTGCTGAAGAGATAGATCAATTATCAAAGAGTGATGATCGCCCACGCCCTCCCCAGTGGAAGCTCTCCCCGTGGGCAGTGTCGGCTTACCTCCTCGGAGGAAGACTCGATAATGGTTTCGTCGTCTCGCCTAAATATATCGGGCAGCGCCGATTGATCGAGATTGCAGTATCGACGCTGGCGACCGATCGCGCTCTGCTCTTACTCGGCGTTCCGGGCACGGCCAAGACCTGGGTCTCTGAACACCTGGCCGCCGCGATCTCGGGCGATTCGACCTTGCTCGTCCAGGGGACTGCCGGAACCAGCGAAGAGGCCATTCGATATGGCTGGAACTACGCCAGCTTGTTGGCCAAAGGCCCGACGCTCGAAGCGCTGGTGCCGAGCCCGATCATGCGTGCGATGGAGGAAGGCAAAATAGCGCGGGTCGAAGAACTCACTCGAATCCCGGCCGACGTGCAGGACTCGCTCATCACCATTCTTTCGGAAAAGACTTTGCCGATCCCTGAGCTCAATCTGGAGGCTCAGGCGATCAAAGGATTCAACTTGATCGGCACCGCCAACAATCGGGATCGCGGCGTCAACGAGCTTTCGAGCGCGCTCAAACGGCGCTTCAACACCGTCGTGTTGCCCGTGCCCACAACCATCGATGAGGAGATCGAGATTGTGCGGCGGCGCGTCGAAACGTTGGGGCGGACGTTGGAGCTGCCGGCCGAGCCGCCGACGGTGGAGGAACTGCGCCGAGTCGTCACCATCTTTCGTGAATTGCGCGACGGCAAAACGGTTGACGGCAAAACCAAGCTCAAATCGCCGAGCGGCACCATGAGCACCGCCGAAGCCATCTCCGTCGTCAACCAGGGCTTGGCCCTCGCTGCGCATTTCGGAGACGGCCGATTGCGAGCCGCTGATCTCGCCGCCGGGATGATCGGAGCGGTGGTCAAAGACCCGGTTCAGGATCGCGTCGTTTGGATGGAGTATCTGGAAACTGTGGTCAAGGAAAGAGACGGGTGGAAAGATTTGTATCGCGCTTGCCGAGAGGTCATCTAAACGATGAGCGTTCATATTCATGGAATCAGGCATCACGGTCCAGGTTCGGCTCGCAGCTTGCTTGAGGCCCTCGAAGCGCTGCAACCGGACGCCATTCTGATCGAAGGGCCACCCGATGCAGCCGAAGTCATCGATCTCGCCATGCACCCGGAGATGCGCCCGCCAGTGGCCCTGCTCCTGCACGTCCAGCAAGAGCCCGAGCGCGCCGTCTTCTATCCTTTCGCCGTCTTCTCTCCTGAATGGCAGGCGTTGCGATACGGACTGGCCAATCGTCTCGCCGTGCGGTTGATCGATTTGCCGCAGGCGCATCGATTCGCACTCGAGTCGAACAGCCCGGATCACAAATCTCAGATTCGCGACGATCCATTGCAGGCGCTGGCGGAGGTTGCAGGTTTCACCGATGGCGAACGCTGGTGGGAACGACTGGTCGAAGAGCGCCGTCACAGCGCCGAGCTCTTCCAGGCGATTTCAGAGATGATGGCTGCGCTGCGAGATTCCGCGCGAGATTCCGCCACAGAACCTGAGAATCAGATCGAGGCGCTGCGCGAGGCATGGATGAGGCAAGCTATTCGTCTCGCCAAACGAGACGGGTACGAACGCATCGCCGTTGTTTGCGGAGCCTGGCATGCGCCTGTTCTGAACGTTGATCTCGACACGATACCTTCGGCCAAAGAAGATGCGGCGCTGCTCAAAGGGCTCCCTAAAGTCAAAATAGAATCGACGTGGATTCCGTGGACCAACGGGCGCTTGAGCTATCAGAGCGGTTATGGCGCGGGCATCCAGTCGCCGGGCTGGTATCACCATCTCTGGACGGCGCATGACCAGGTGACGATTCGCTGGATGTCACATGTAGCCCAACTGTTGCGCGAAGAAGACCTCGATGTCTCTTCAGCGCACGTCATCGAGGCGGTTCGATTGGCCGAGACCCTGGCGATTTTACGCGGCCAGAGCATGCCGGGTCTGGGTGAATTGAACGATGCCGTCCAAACGGTGCTCTGCTTCGGCCACGACCTGCCGCTCCAATTAATCCATCAACGCTTGATCGTTGGGGAGACCATTGGAGAAGTGCCTGAAGAGACACCCACTGCTCCATTGCAACGGGATTTGCAGCGCGAGCAAAAACGGTTGCGTCTGCCCGTCCAGGCTAGTGATCGAGACCTCGACCTCGACCTGCGAAAAGCGACGGACCTCGACCGCAGCCGCCTGTTACATCGTCTAAACCTGCTCGGCGTGTGCTGGGGCAAGCTGCAAGACGTGAGCGGGAAGAGCAGCACCTTTCACGAAATCTGGCGACTTCGCTGGCAACCCGAGTTCAGCATCGTCCTGATCGAAGCCGGAGTGTGGGGAAAAACGATCGTCGAGGCGGCATCCGCCTATGCCCGCCATGCGGCCGATCGCGCCGAAACCCTGCCCGCCTTGACCGAGTTGCTCGATCAGACATTACTCGCCGATTTGCCCGATGCCGTCACTCACCTCATGTCACACTTGCAATCCGTGGCCGCCGTGGCGAGTGATGTCTCGCATTTGATGGCTGCCCTCCCGCCGCTTGCCAACGTCATGCGTTATGGCAATGTGCGCCAAACAAATACGACCATGATCGGCGAGGTCGTCAATGGTTTGATCGTCCGAATCTGCGTTGGCCTGCCAGGCGCGTGCGCCTCGCTCAACGATGACGCGGCGGCAGAGATGTTGAATCACATCATCGGCGTCAATAGCGTGATCAGGGTCTTGCAAGACGATCAACATTTGTCCGCGTGGCATGACACCCTTATTCAATTGGCCGATCAAAGTGGCCTGCACGGGCTGATGGCAGGTCATTGTTGCCGAATATTACTTGAAGCGAACAAATTCACGAGAGAAGAGGCCGCTCGCAGACTGAGCCTGGCCCTTTCAAACGCCGGCGATCCAGTTCAAGCGGCAGCCTGGATCGAAGGCTTTTTGAAAGGCAGCGGGCTGCTATTGCTGCATGATGAATCTTTATTGTCGATTCTTGACGATTGGGTCACGACGTTGCCGGACGAACGGTTCACCGCCATCCTCCCGTTATTACGTCGTACTTTTACAACGTTCAGCTCACCTGAACGCCGGAAGATAGGAGAACGCCTGCGGCAAGAGGGGGTAGCCCTCGGCAAGTTCGGGAGCAAGGCTCATCCTGATCATGCCGATTATGATCCGGCGCGGGCTGAAGCAGTGTTGCCCTTAATAGCCCGGCTGCTGGGCCTGGAGGTTAAAAGCTAAATCATGGGATTCGATCACGAACGAATGCGCCGATGGCGACTGATCCTGGGCAGCGATGAGAGCAACGGGGCTTCCGGCGCGGCTCAGGGCCTTGGGATCGAACTACAGGGGGCGGATCTGGCCATGGATCGGGCCTTGAGCGCGCTCTACCAATCGGATCGCAAGGGAGGGCTGGGCAGTTCCGCGCCGAGCGTCGCGCGTTGGCTGGGCGACATTCGAACATACTTCCCCGCCTCGGTCGTGCGAGTCATGCAGCGAGACGCTTTTGACCGTCTGGACATCAAGCAGATGCTACTGGAACCGGAGATGCTGGAGGCCGTCGAACCGGATGTCCATCTGGTAGCAACCCTCCTCGCGCTGAGCGGCATCTTGCCTGCGAAGATCAAAGAGACTGCCCGGATCGTGGTGCGCCGCGTGGTCGAAGACCTGGAGCGGAAACTTGCCAACCCGCTGCGCCAGGCGATGATCGGCAGTCTCAATCGCGCCTCGCGCAATTTGCGCCCGCGCCATCGCGAAATCGACTGGCCGCGCACCATTCGCGCCAACCTCAAAAATTACCAGCCGGAGTATCGAACGGTGATCCCCACAACGCTGATCGGTTATGGCCGCAAACGATCATCTTTACGCGATATCGTGTTGTGCGTGGACCAGAGCGGTTCAATGGCGACTTCCGTCGTATACGCCGGCATCTTCGGCGCGATTATGGCTTCGCTCCCTGCGGTCAAAACGCACCTTGTCGTCTTTGACACGAGCGTGGTGGACTTGACTGAACAAATGAGCGATCCGGTCGAACTGTTATTCGGAGCTCAACTCGGCGGCGGCACGGATATCAATCGAGCACTCTCCTACTGCCAGAGCCTGATTCGCCGGCCTCATGAAACGATCCTCGTCTTGATCAGCGATCTGTATGAGGGTGGCGATAGCCAGGAGATGATCAAGCGCGCGGCGACGATGGTTGCGGCTGGTGTCCAGGTCATCGCGCTGTTGGCGCTCAATGACGACGGCGCGCCCAGTTACGATCATCAGATTGCCGCCAGCTTCGCCTCATTGGGCATTCCCTCTTTTGCCTGCACGCCGGATCTATTCGCGGAGTTGATGGCCGCGGCCATCAATCGTCAGGACCTTTCGCAATGGGCCGCGACACATCAAATCGTGACGGCCGGGAGAAAAGGATAAGATCGTTAGCCTTCTCCGCCTTCTTTGTCTCCCTGCCAGTATTTTCTTAGGTTGTACTTAAGAATTTCTCAAGCGTTGCTTGTATGCTCATCTACTATCCGGCCTGCATTTGTCGCCTCGCGACAGGCGATCAACATTCCTTCTGCTGAGCCGTTCATTACCAACTTAATTCCAATATTAAGCGGAAGAGAGGTAGAAAAATATGTAACGCCCCTTTATCGTCTGTGTCCTCTCTACAGGACAACCGAAGAGCTGAATTGCAATCATAGCTGGGATGGCAGCTATGGATGTAAGCTCTTCGTAGCTACAAAAGCAGAGGATGGATCACCCCCTGACCGACCTTCGTTTGCTTAGCATACTACTTAACAATCTACCGTGGAATGGAGCCTGCATCGATCTCCTGGCGCGCTTTCTCGTGGCGTGCGATGTGGCGCAAGCAACAAATCTCTCAATCCTAGCGGTGGCTTATTCCAATCGCGCCAAATACTAAGCGATTTACCAACGACTCTAGCGATTTCCGCACGAACTTGAACTATCACCGGCTCAAGAGAGTGTTCCGGAAATCTTTATCGATCACCTGCCAATCCCAGATCGCTCATTAAATGGGTAGCTCTGTGGCTTACCAGTAGTGTGCCCTGGGAAGGCTAAAAACAGAATTGGAGACAAAAATGACCAAAACATTGCTTTGGTTGGGTGCGGGAGCTTGTAGCGGCGAGACGATGGCGATTCTCGGAGCAGAGGGCCATGGTCAACAGGGAGTGACCCTGCCATCTTTCCTTGAAAATAACAAGATTCAACTACTCTGGCATCCCTCGCTCTCTCTGGAATCTCCTCAGGAGTTTTTTCGGATCGTCGAAAGAATCGAGAAGGGCGAGCAGCCGCTCACTTTTCTCTGCGTTGAAGGAAGCATTATTCACGGCCCAAATAACACCGGCCTCATGGATACGATGGATGGCATTCCGAAGCGGGATTTGATTCGGCGACTTTGTCATTATGCTGCCGCTGTCTTTGCGATGGGGACGTGCGCTTGCTACGGAGGGATTCCGGCAGCTCCGCCAAACCCTTCCGAATCGAGCGGACTGCAGTTCACTCTTTCGCTGCCGGGCGGGCTCTTGGGCGCGGATTGGCGCTCTCGCGCCGGCTTGCCGGTGATCAACGTGAGCGGATGCGCGGTCGGAGCATCCACCATGATCTCGACCTTGCAGTGGATCTTGGATGGGAGGCCGTTGGAACTCGACCGTTTTAACCGGCCTCTGAGCATCGCACCATGCTTATCCGATCATTTCGAGAAAAAATGTCAGACGGCTCAAAAAGTGGGATACCGTTGCTATGGATGTACCTTGCCCAGGTTCCCCGTCAACACCGCGTTGTTTCATCGTGAAGAGATGCCGGGTAGCGAGAAGCCGATCAATCCTGAGGACCTCAGAACTTTCATCAATTATTTCTGACGTCGATTGTAGATCGGTCAGATGCCAACCGCATCGTTAATTTTAGCCGGATATCAAAATAATAGATCATCAATGTCGAAGAAAATCATTCAAGTCAATATGAATCGGGTCGAGGGCGATCTCGAGATCAAACTCGAAGTAGAGGACCATGTCGTCAAGGATGCCTGGTGCATCGGTTCGATGTATCGCGGATACGAAAAGATTCTCGAGGGTCGTGACCCCAACGATGCGCTGGTGATTACTCCACGTATTTGCGGCATCTGCAGCACTACCCACTTGTACGCCTCGGCCATGGCCCTCGAGAGCGCGCACTGCGCGCCGGTCGCGCCGAACGGGACGAGGATCCGCAATCTATGCCTCGCCGCGGAATCGGTGCAAAGCGACATCCGGCATACCTTTCTCATGTTTCTGCCGGACTTCTGTGATCCGATCTATCGTGCGCGTCCGCTGTATGCGGAGATCGTCGCCGACTTTGCTCCGACCTTCAAAGGACGGATCGCAAAAGAGGTCGTTCATTACTCGAAGAAGATCCTCGGCGTCATCATAGCTTTTGGCGGGCAATGGCCGCATTCCAGCTATATGATGCCGGGAGGAGTCACAGTCCCGCTTATCCGCTCGAAATTGTTGGAGTGCAATCATCTCATCGAGGACTTTATCGGATGGTACGAACGCTCAATTCTGGGATGTTCGCTCGATGAATGGCTGAGTCTGAAGACGGCAAACGCATTCGACGAGTGGCTGGAAAGTTCCGCGGCGCATAGTGGAAGCGCGGTCGGTCTCTTCGCGAGATTTGGCCGCTCTCTGCGGCTCAATTCGTTGGGGCAGGGCGCTGAGGGATTGCTGAGTTATGGGGGATTTCCTGATCCTCAAGATGATTTTCCCAGCGGCAGGCTTGACCCAGCCGGTTATTATTGTGGAGAGACGCGGCAGATCGAGCCGTTTTCTCACGAGAAGATTACGGAAGATGTCAGCCACTCCTGGTTTCGGGAGTATGAAGGCGGAAGACACCCCTGGGAGTCTCATGCCGAGGCCGAGCCTTCCACAAACCCTCGAAAATATACCTATGCCAAGGCGACTCGATATGATGGCGACGTGGTTCAACTCGGCCCCATCGCCGATCTGATTGTCGCCCGAGACCCTCTCATCACTTCTCTCTTTGAAAGAGAGGGAGCGAGTACCTGGCTCAGGCAATTTTGCCGGTTCCATCGACCGGTGAAGCATCTTCGCCTCATGAAGCGGACCTTGAGTGAACTCATTCAGCATCTGGGAGAGCCCACCTATGCTACTTTCCAGCCGAGGACAGATGGTGAGGGTGTGGGGATGATCAATGCCGCAAGGGGAAGTTTAGGACACTGGGTAAAGATCAAAGAAGGAAAGATCGCGAACTATCAAATTATCACGCCCACAACCTGGAATGCCTCTCCTCGTGACTCGGCGGAACGGCGAGGGCATTGGGAGAGCAGTTTGATCGGTGTCGAGATCAAGAATCTCGAACATCCGATCGAACTCTCCCATATTGTGCGCTCCCACGACGCCTGTCTTGTCTGCACAGTTCATTTTGCGGATACGCATAGGACCTATACGTATGGCCTGTAACTCAGCGGCGAAACCGGCCCCGATGCATATCATCTGTTATGGAAACGAGTGGCAAGGTGACGATGGCTTTGGAATGCATGTCTATCACCGGCTTCGGCGGACCCCTTTTTTTCGAACAATCCCTGTTTTTGAAGGCGGGATCGGAGGATTGAGCACCATCACCTGCTTCGAGAACTGCCAAAAGGCCATTATCGTAGACAGCGTTCGATCGGGAGCCGAATGCGGGACGCTAGTCATCTTGAATCCCCAGGATCTGGCCCTGAAAGATGGGCTTTTTACGCTCCACAATTATGGAGTCGGGCATCTGCTGGCTTGTCTTCAACTACTTTTTGAAAGGGATGCGCTCCAACCAGAGATCTTCTTCATCGGCGCGGAGATCGGGACGAGAGAGGCTATCGGCTTTGGCAATACTCTCTCCCCTCCGTTAGATTGCGCCGTCAGTCAGGCCGTACGAGTGATAAAAAAAATGGCCGTGTTGTAACTTCAGTGATTTTTGGCATCATTTCGGATATTTTAGAAATTTATCAGTCGAAGGAAATTGCTATTCAAGACAACCCACTATCAGGAGAATAATTCCCCATGTATAGCCAGTCATCAGATAATTTGAGTAAGGACTCAGGTGGTTTAACGGTCGAGAAGATTTTTGCGCCATTAAAGCAACTCAGCCCTCAAGGAGAGCAAAACACTGAGGGGCACTGTATGGCTTGCACCAGGCTCACAGGTAAGATTTTGCATCTGGGAATGTCCCCTCAACCGATCAGCGAGGAAGAAGGGGATAATACAGATGTGTACACCGATGAGGATACTCAAGTGGCCACAATTGAGAGAGAAGGCCATCTTCCGCGGGCGGACCGCGTGTGGGCCTGGCTCACTCAGGATGCCAAGAATGATTGCATATATGCGGTGGACGCTCAGGATCACGCCTATAATTTCGTCAAAGACGTTAAAGGGCGATTGTATTTGGTTGACAGTGACAAGCACGTCTTTAGGTCGATCAAAAGCGCCAGCGACTTGCAGGTGCGGTTTCTGGTTGAAGGAGAGCCACTTGACTACAATTACGCGGACCCGGTGATCGGCAAAGATGACGATATGGATATTTACAACTGGGGCAGCATCCATGATTCCTATGCGTCGCAGCTCAATAAACTATAAATCGCCGCTCCCGAGTTTGGGACATTCAAGCAACTAACTCCGGTGCTTTTGTCGCTCTTCCTTCCTGCCATTGCCGGAAAGGGCGGCGAATACCGCCCCTTCCGGGTCAGACACCAATTCTCTTGATGTTGTTCTTTAATAGTCCATCTCGGGTGGATGAGGAGCGACGGAGGCTTTCTTCTTCTCCGGGATTTCGGAGATAACGGCTTCTGTCGTCAGCATCAAGCCGGCGATGGAGGCGGCGTTCTGTAAAGCCGTCCGCGAGACCTTGAGCGGGTCGATCACGCCTGCCTTGATGAGGTCCTCATACTCTTCGGTGGCGGCGTTGAAGCCGAAATTGGGGTTGCTGTTCTCCCGTACCTTCTCAACGATGATTGAACCCTCGTGTCCGGCATTCTGGACGATCATTCTGAGCGGCTCTTCGAGCGCGCGGCGAATGATGCTCGCGCCGGCCTGTTCATCCTCATCGGTGAATTTCAGTGCGGTGATCGCCTTTTGCGCGCGAATGAGCGCCACGCCGCCGCCCGGGACGATGCCTTCTTCGACCGCGGCCTTGGTCGCGTGCATGGCATCCTCAACACGGGCTTTCTTCTCTTTCAATTCGGTCTCGGTCGCTGCTCCGACCTTGATCACCGCGACGCCACCGACCAGCTTGGCCAGGCGTTCCTGCAACTTCTCACGATCGTAATCCGAAGTCGTCTCCTCGATCTGGCGGCGAATCATCACCACGCGCCCCTGAATCTCATTCTTCTTCCCGGCGCCCTCGACAATGGTGGTATTGTCCTTATCGACCACGACCTTTTGGGCACGGCCCAGATCTTCAAGCCGCAGGCTCTCGAGCTTCATCCCCAGGTCTTCGGTGATCGCTTTGCCGCCGGTCAAGATCGCGATGTCTTCGAGCATCGCCTTGCGACGGTCGCCGAAAGCGGGGGCTTTGACCGCGCAAACGTCCAGCGTGCCCCGCAGCTTGTTGACGACGAGCGTCGCCAGCGCTTCGCCGTCGATATCTTCCGCTTTAATATTGATGATGATTCTCGTTTGATTTACTGGTCAGTCTTGATTGCTGACCGGAACTTGAGAGCTCACTCAATCGCAAGCCGGATGCCAGAGTTGGAACGGCGCTAACACCTTTGTCAGTTATCACCGGCTGATTTCCGCATGGGGCAATTTGTCAGAACCGATACCGGATTTGTCACACTGGAAAGTGGCGAAGATCGCCCCACTCTTTGAACTTCGGCTTCTGACTGCAGTGATGGACCTGCGGATCTGCGGCAAATCCACACCAGAAAGACGGAGCATGCGGCCTGGCTGAGTTCTCGGGACCTGCTTTTTGCCTGGCATACTTCTTGAATTAACGATATCTGGATGATCTTTGAATATCACCGGCGTTCCGCCAGGATGAAGATTTTCTTTAATCAAGGAGGATATTGTTATGGCATCAGGAACTGCTTTGAAACGCCTGGACCCATTCCATGAGTTGATGGGGATTCAGGATCGCATGAATCAACTTTTCCGAGGCTCTTTCTCCAACTTCGGCGATGAACAGGCGATGACCGGGGCCTGGACACCGGCTGTGGATATCTACGAATCAACCGAAGCCATCGAGTTGACCTTCGAAATTCCAGGAGTCGATAAGAACGATGTGAAGGTCAATCTCGAAAACAACCAGCTCACCGTCACCGGCGAGCGGCGGCTCGAGCACGCAGACCGGCGTGAGGGATATCACCGCGTTGAGCGCAGCTACGGCGGCTTCGCTCGCACCTTCACTCTGCCGAACACGATTGATCCGAATAAGATCAATGCTGAATACCAGAACGGTCTCTTGTACCTGTCGTTACCGAAACGGCCGGAGAGCCAGCCTCGTTCGATTGAAGTCAAGATCAAATAACCGGGCTTTTCACCGGCGATGACGCTGGCGCAACTCGCAATGAATCACTTGAAATTAGCCTTGAATTGAGAGCAGCCAGGGGTAGAGCGTGTAAAGCGCCAAGCCCCTGGCAATCAACTGGATGAAGATATTACTGCGAGAGTGCGAACGCCACGTCGTCGATGAGATTCGGCGGAGAGGCCAGTGACAACCATCAATCCAATCTCGGCCGTCTGTTCAACTCCGGCGAAGAGGGTCCGCTGATGACCCGGCGGATCAATAGGGCCGGATTCACAACGCATTGATCGAAGGGAGAAGAACGATGCAGATCGCAGCCATTTCTCAACTGATGCAGCGAAAGGCAATTCTTTATAGTGCGGTGAGCACCGGACTGCTTCTGATCGGGCTGGTCTCAGGCGCGGTGGTGAATGCCAAAGGCTGGTTGCCTTTCGGAGGCGACAACGTCAGAGTTCCAATCTATCTTGCAAGCAATCCGGGTATGACAGATCAGGTCACGATCAACACCGGACTGGCGCCGGTGGCGAGAGCCGTTACTCCGGCGGTCGTGACGGTGCAGATCTCAAGCCGCGCCAGACAACAACAGTTCCAATTTTTCGACGACCCCATCTGGCCATTCAGCCCTGATCCGTTTCGGGACTTCTTCCACCGTGGCCTTCCTGATGATGACGACCGGCAGACGCCACGCCGGCAATCACCCGCGCCGCGCCAGTCGCCGGAAAATCGGAGGCGGCTGATCCCAAGCGGCCTCGGTTCCGGCGTTATCGTCAGCCCCGATGGCTACATTCTGACCAATAACCATGTCGTGGATGGCGCCGATAAAGTCGAAGTAACGATGAATGACCGCCGCAGCTTCACGGCCAAGATCATCGGAACTGATCCGCCGAGCGATATTGCCGTGCTCAAGATTGATGGCGGCGGGTTCCCGACGATTCCCTTCGGCGATTCGAACAAAGCCGAGGTCGGCGATGTCGTCCTGGCTGTGGGCAATCCGTTGGGAGTGGGCCAGACCGTGACGATGGGCATTATCAGCGCCAGGGGGCGCTCGACGAGAGCCGGTCTCGGCAGTGGCAGTTATGAAGACTTTCTGCAAACTGATGCCGCCATCAATCGCGGCAATTCGGGTGGCGCGCTCGTCAATCTTAAAGGCGAGTTGATCGGCATTCCGTCGCAGATTCTCTCGCAAACGGGCAGCAACATCGGGATCGGCTTTGCCATTCCGTCTGAGATGGCGCGCGCGGTAATGGATCAGCTGCTCAAGGGCGGTAAAGTACATCGCGGCAAGCTGGGAGTCATGGTTAGTGATTTAACGCAAGATTTGGCCGCACACTTCAACTACAAGAATACGCAAGGTGCGTTGGTCCAGGAGGTCGAGCCCGGCCAGCCCGCCGATCGCGCCGGGGTCAAACCGGGCGACATCATCACGGAGTTTGAGGGCCGGCGGATCGATGACTCCTCGCGCCTGCGCAATCTGGTGGCGCAGACCGCCCCGGAGTCGAGCGTTAAATTCAAGATCTGGCGTGATGGCACGGAGCGTGAATTGACGGCGAGACTGACCGAAGTGGAGGTGAAGGATGCGATCGGCGCCGGCAAAGGCCAATCAAGCCCGGCGGCCAGCGCGCTGGCTGGTCTCAGCGTGGAAAGCCTGACGCCTGACATGGCGCGCCGGTTGAATATCTCGCCAACCGCGCACGGCGTCGTCATCACGGAGATCGATGCTGAGAGTAGTGCGGCGGAGGCGGGACTACAACGCGGCGACGTAATTGAGGAGGTCAACCGCCAACCGATCTCGAACGCGAGCGAATTCGACGCCGCCGTGCGGAAAGCCGACAAACGAGACATCTTGCTGCGGATCCGCCGGGCCGACGGCGCACGATTCATCGTCGTCCGGCCGCGTCAATAGCTCGGATCAGCGTGCTCAGGCAATCGGCAAGACAAAGCCGCAGGCGAGATCAATCGCCTGCGGCTACTTTTCATGAGCTTTAAAGCGAGGGTGAACGTTGTGGCTGTGCCTCCGTCACTGCGCGATGCGCACTCTCGCCGGTCGCAGCAACTCATTGCCTAACCGCCAGCCACGGCTGATCTCGTCCAGTACCGTCCCGGGCTCGGCCTTCTCATCTTTAACAAAGCTGACGGCTTCGTGGAGTAACGGGTTGAAGTATTTCCCTCTGCTTTCGACGGCGGTCACGCCCTGCTCGGCAAGCAATTCGGCCAGTCGCCGGTGAATCATCCGAACACCGGCAACCAGCAGCAGCGGGTCGTCGGATGTATGATGTAAAGCTCGCTCGAAATCGTCGATGACTTCGAGCAACGGCAGGAGCAGTTCGCGCTTACCGGCCTGCGCCGCCCGCGCGCTTTCACGCTCGACGCGGCGGCGGTATTTGTCAAAGTCAGCCAGGCTGCGCACGTACATCTCGTGTTCGCGGCGCAGTTCGGATCGAAGTCTCTCGTTCTCTTCCCTCAATCGGGCAGTTTCACTCTCCGGCCCGATCACCGCGGCATCTTCGCCCGGCTGAGTCCTGATGGCTTGCGCCACCTGAATTGGTTCCGGCTTGGAATGTTTCATAGCACACCTCGTCTCGCTCCCGAGCAGTCTGTGATGTGATGGCCACAGCAGTTACTTCCGATGCGACCCGGCCCACGCCCCCACTTTCAATTGATATGCCAGAGTCGCTAAAGCATCCGCCTGCCTCTGATCTTCCGAAGCAACCTCCTTCAGATATTGAAGAAGGCGTTCGGAGGGTATGTAGGATTGAAGGCTTCCGATAGTTTCCACCCGGCAACGGCGCCGGTCCTCAGCCCGGAGTTGAATGAAGGCGATGGCGAGGCGGTTTGTCACGATTTGCAGTGAGGCATTTTTACTCTTGTTCTTTTACAAATTGTCACACGCTCGACGCGCTCCACCGGCAATCTCCCCCAAAGTTTGCCCAAAGTCCACACGCCCATCCCCTCAGTCGCCGACTTGAGAGGTTCGTGGCGTTACGATGGAATAACTTTTTAGTTTGCGATAGAGCGTCCGGCGATTGATTCCGAGAATTTCGGCGGCGCGCACGTGATTCCCGCCGGTCTCTTCAAGAATACGCAGGATGTGGCGGCGCTCGACCCCCTCAATAGTGCGGTCTTCTTCGGACGGTTCGGCTCCCATGTTCTTGTTCGTCAGACCACTGATCTGCATCGGCAGATCGGCATTCGTCAGGACCGGCCCGGTCCCGATCGCCAACGCGTACTCAACGGCGTTCTGCAATTCCCGGATATTGCCCGGCCACTCATATTCCAGCAACAGCCTCATCGCTTCAGTCGAGAAGGATCGCGGCAAATGATCTCCGGCGTAATATTTGAGAAAGTGATCGACCAGGAGCGGAATGTCCTCGCGCCGATCGCGTAACGGCGGCAGGTAGATGCCAACAACATTGAGGCGGTAATAGAGGTCTTCGCGGAATTCGCCGCGCTTAACAGCCTCACCAATATCCTGATTGGTTGCGGCAATCACGCGCACATCGACCTTGATATTCTCGCGCCCTCCGACCCGGCGAATGACCCGTTCCTGGAGGGCGCGCAAGAGCTTGGCTTGCAGATCGGGGCGCAATGTTTGCACCTCGTCGAGAAAGAGCGTGCCGCCGTGCGCCGTCTCGAAGAGGCCTTTCTTCGATTCGCCGGCGCCGGTGAAAGCGCCTTTCATGTGGCCGAAGAGCTCCGATTCCACCAGTTGTTCAGGCAAGGCTCCGCAATTAATGTCGACGAGCGATTTTTTAGCGCGTGGGCTATTGAAGTGAATCGCGCGGGCGACGAGTTCCTTGCCCGTGCCGGTGCGGCCGGTGATTAAAACAGTCGTATTGGTCGGCGCCACGCGTTCAATAATATGAAAGACGCGCTGCATCGCCGGCGACTTGCCGATGATCTGGCTAAACCGATAACGGTCGCGCGCCTGCGCTTCCAGTTGCGCGACTCGCGAGGACAGCGCACGGCGTTCAAGCGCCCGCTCAATGCTCATCTGCGCGTCGGCTAACTGCAGGGGCTTGCTCAAGTAATCTTCAGCTCCTCGGCGCATCGCCTCGACCGCCGAGTCGATCGAACTGAAAGCGGTCATCATAATGACTATTGTTTCCGGATAGCGCACTTTGACCTCGGCCAGGAGCGCCAATCCGTCCATGTCCGGCATGAAGATGTCGCTCAGGATGAGATCAGGCAAGACCGTCTCGAGCATCTCCAGCGCTTCGCGTCCGTCATGTGCCGCCGCCACTTCGTAACCGGCGCGCGTCAAAAACGTGGTCAGCGTCTCGCGCAGGTGAGCGTCGTCTTCAACGATCAGTAAAGTATGCAGATCTTTCCCCACCGTCTCCTTCATGTGGGATAAAACCTCCAGTCAACATCCTTCGCGCGGAGCAATCGCATTACCGTGCACAGCCGTCTGCCGGTTTCGGTGTTGTGGAAACGCGACAGGAAGAATGACCGAAAAACGCGCGCCTCCGCCATTAATATTTTCGGCTGTAATGCGCCCATGATGACCTTCAACAATCTGCTTGGTAATGGCCAGTCCTAAGCCCGTGCCGCCAGCTCCGCCGCGAGTCGTGAAAAAGAAGTCGAAAATTCTGCCCAAAACCTCCGGCGCAATTCCCGGGCCGGTATCCTCCATGATGAGGGCAACGGATTGCGGCTCGCTGCGATGGCCCTCGTCATCACTAATTCGGATAGCAATCCGCCCGCCGCTCTCCAACGCCTGGATGGCATTGGTCAACAGGTTGAGTAACACCTGCTGCAACTGGCTGCGATCTCCCCACACGGGAGGCGCGGTGGGATCGACTTCGAGCTGCGCCTTGATGTGTGCCTTACGTAGCTCATAGCCCATCAGCTCCAGCGTTTCCTCCGCAAGCCGACGGAGATCGACAGAGGTATATTGCGATGGTGCCTGGCGGACGAAATTGAGTAGACTGCGCATCATCTCGGTAACCCGCCGCGCCTGTGTAATGATCTTCCCCAGATCGGCGGCCAGTGTCGAATCCGGACCGGCGTCGAGCCGGAGCATTTCGGCGATATTCGCCACGACGCTGAGCGGCGTGGCTGCTTCGTGGGCGACGGCAGAGACCATCTGTCCGGCGAGTGACATGCGCTCGGACTGGATGAGGTGGCGTTCGATGACACGCTCCCGCGTTACATCGCGAATAACATGGATGAAACCGATCTCGCGACTGTCGGGATCGATCACACGGCTGACACGCAGGTTGAGCGCGCGGTCGCGCCCGCGGTTGAGCATTTCACACTCGGTCACCCCCTCATCCCCGGCCGTTTGCAGATGGGGGCAACCCCGGCTTTCATCCAGAATCGAATGGCAGAGGTCCCCAATCACCTCCGCAGGGGCACGATTGAAAAGGTGCAGCACGGCATTGTTGGCCTGCGTAATCACACCCGCTGCATCTGTCACAATGATCGCGTCACTGATGGCGTTGAAAGTGGATGCCAGCAAGGCATGCGCGCGGTGCGCTTCGGCCAACATTTCACTCTGCCCGCTCAACGCTTGTTCGAGCAGGTTGAGACGTTCCGAGAAATCATCTGGAGTCCCGACTGGAGGTACTATCGGCTCGTCCATAATCTTCCAATTAACTCTCCGGAGAGTTTCTTCAATATTTTCTCTCTGCGCAACCTCTCCCGACTGTCGGATCTATCATAAGAACTCGGATAATCAAAGACAGTGACGCCGTGCTCAGTGAAGCCCAAACGGGTCAATAGAGTTCAGTTGTCATTGCAATCATCCGCGTCTTAAGGCGACGATCGGATCTATCTTCGCAGCCCGCCGGGCCGGAATCCAGCAGGCCAGTAACGCGACGCCAGCGAGCAACAACGCGATCAGAGCAAACGTCAACGGGTCGGTCGCGCTGACCTCGAAGAGCAACCCCTTCATCAGCCGCGTTAAGGCCAATGCGCCGAGCAGTCCGATGCCGACGCCGCTCAGCGCCAGCTTCAGGCCCTGCCCGGCTACCAGCCTCAACACATTGTGCGTTTGCGCGCCGAGCGCCATCCGAATCCCGAGCTCAGGCGTGCGCTCGGTGACGATGTAAGCGAGCACGCCGTAAATTCCAATGACGGTCAAGACCATGGCGACACCGGCGAAGAGGCTGAACAAGGTTAGCGCAAAACGGCGCGGCGCGACCGAGTCGGCCATAATCTCGTCCATCGTTTTAACATCAGAGACAGGTTGGCTTGGATCGATCCCCTGCGTCTCACGCCGCACGATTGTCGCGACCATGGCCGGGTCAAGCCGTGAACGCACCGCGACTTTCAGCGTCGGCCAGGGGACTTGCAGATGTGATCCGTAAACATGCGGCCCGGCGTCTTCGTGCAAGCCATCGTGTTTGACATCACCAACGATTCCGATAACCTCGATCCACGGTGAATTATCGCTCCCGAACATCAACCGTTTGCCGATGGGGTCTTCGCCAGGCCACAACCTCCGTGCCGCCGTCTCGTTGATGACCATGACGGGCGGCGCGTTTTGGTTGTCCCGCTCGGTCAGTTCGCGACCTTTGAGCAACGGAATACCCATGGCCCGGAAATAGCCCGGACTGATGACGTGGACCCCGGTCAGAATTCGCTCGTGCGGCGCCGGCGTTGGATGGCCTTCGATGATCGGAAAATTCGACGAGTCATTGCCGCGAATCGGCAGGTCGTTCGCGATGGCGACGCTCTGCACATCAGGCAAGACGCCCAATCGCGTGCGCAGCTGTTGCATGAAAGCGACTCGCCGTGAGGCCTCGAGATACTTCGCATCCGACAACCAGATGAGCATCGTGGTCAGACCGTTCGGATCAAAGCCCGGGGAAACTTTCTGCAATCGCGCAAAACTCTTGATCAGCAGCCCCGCGCCGATCAATACCACCAGCGCCAGCGCCACTTCAGCAATCACCAGCGCGCTACGCAAACGGTGTCGTCCACTGCCGGCCGTTGCGCTTCGACCGCCCTCTTTGAGGGTTTGATTGAGATCGGCTTTTGAAGCTGCCAATGCAGGAAACAACCCGAAGACGACACCAGTCATCACCGAGAGCAGAAGAGTAAAGGCGAAGACCTGATAATCAAGTCGCACTTCAGACAGACGAGGAGTTCCGTCCGGACTGAGCGCAAGCAGCAGATCGATTCCCCAGATCGCCAACAACCATCCGCACGCGCCACCCAGGCACGCAAGCAAGATGCTCTCCGTTAGCAATTGCCGCATGATACGCCATCGGCCCGCGCCCAACGCCAGGCGGATCGCTATCTCTTGGCTCCGCCCCGCGGCGCGAACGATCATCAGATTGGCGACGTTGGCAGAAGCGATCAGTAATACCAGCCCTACCGCGCCGAAGAGCAGAAGCATCGTCTGGCGTGAATCGCCGACGACTCTTTCATGCAGCGAAACGAGCCGGACGCTCCGGACGGCGTTCGTCTGCGGGTATTGCTGTTGCAAACGAGCGACAATCGCGTTGAGGTCTGCTTGCGCCTGCGCCAATGTCACGCCGGGTTTGAGCCGTCCGATCACGCGCAGGTAATTGTTGTTCCGTACCGTCAAGATGTCCTCACGAGAGGTAGTGGAGAGATCCGGCACAATCTGCTTCGGATTGGTCCATAACTCTACGTCGGTCTCTTTGAAATTCGACGGCATAATCCCGATCACTGTGACGCTCTCGCCGTTGAGTGTCAGCGCTTTGCCGATGGCTTGCGGGTCGGCATTGAAAAATTTCTGCCAGAAGCCGTGGCTGAGCACGGCGACGCGCGCAGCGCCGGCCTGTCCATCTTGAGGCGCGAACGCGCGACCGATCCCCGCTTCAACGCCAAGCAAGGAGAAGTAATTGGCCGACACGATTCGACCGTCAATTCTTTCGGGTTGGCCGATCTCAGTCAGCGTGAAGCTCAGGTTCCGGTAAGCCGTCATCTCGGCGAACGAACTGTTTTGCGCCTGGTAGTCGAGAAAATCAGCAGGTGAATGGCTGGCTTGCGGCAACATCGGCTGTACTCCCCAGAACCAGACCAGCTGCTCCGGTTCTTTAAACGGCAACGGCCGCAGCAAGACGGCATTGACAACGCTAAAAATGGCGGCGTTCGCCCCAATGGCGAGCGCAAGCGTGAGGGCAGCAATAATGGTAAAGCCGGGTTTCTTCAACAACATCCGACCGCCGTAGCTCAGGTCTTGCAAGAATGTCTGCATCATTTCCTCCTTGTTTCCGCGTTTAAGGACACTAAGACTTATCCGGACCTGATCCAAGTTCCGTGCCATCGGATCAGGCAAGCTAATTTATCTATTTACAAGTTTAAGCGGACTGTTCAGCTCATGGTGAGGCTGGAGAGGTGCCCGTTTTCGGGATTGGATCGTTCCGAAATCACTACAGTCCAGGAACCGCTTCCACAATGACAATGACTCTAGACATCCGATGGTGAGAGAGATTTTCGCTTTGCTGCGTCTTTACCCTCTGCAAGCGAGAGCTTGTTACGGCACCACCTCGGAGTAAACCAAGCAGGATGCCATGAAAATATTTCCAATGGAGATTAGAGGATTAACGCGTAGTCCTCGCAGACATCGATGGATCAAGAGCGAGGGCGAAATTTGACAGCCGGTCCACGCTCTTACGAATCAACGATCAGGCAGGAAGAGAATCATCATGCCTGACCGAGACCTGGAAGTCTGCCGTCACATTGACTGCGACTTCGAGCTAAAGCATAGGCTAACCAGAAAATTGGGGTAACGAGAATGCATCAACAGAATTCAATCAGCCGATTCAGCAGGGAGCGCGCACGCTATTTGTCGATAATTGTGCTACTCAGCTCTCTACTGACCATCTGCCTCAGCAATAGAGCGGCAGCGCAGACCAATTACCCGACCACCAATGGTCATATCATGCGGCTCAGATTTTCCTATTATTATGTGAATCCCAATTGCCATCGAGAGGGCGATGGCACAGCTTGCGATTATCCGCCGGGGTTCTGGCGACTTTCGAACGGTGATTATATAGGGGTCACAGGTGTCGATCTTGCGCCGCCTTCCCAAGCAGATCTCACCGACAGCAATATCGGCTTCCCAATTGAGATCAGTGTTGGTCAGTTCGTCGGAGGCTTGTCCCAAACGACGCGGAGTAAGATCCACATCGATGCAAGGCTGATTCTGCGGCCTCATTATGATGTCCTCGCCAACTCCTCTCATACCGTTACGTCATCGACCACGCTGGGTAACTTGAACTCCCCCTTTGTGCCGGTGGCGCCTTTCCAATGGGTCGATCAGGATGTGACGCTACAGGTCGAAGTATCGTGCGACAGCCCAATCATTGGAACCCCATATGTTTTCACCATGCCGGTCCTGCGGACCAGAAAATCTCTCTTCGAGCAGTTATCGCCCTTTCTGACTCCGATTGCAATCATCGGCCGTCCTCCGGGCAATCAAAGCTGGTCAAGTCTGACGGCTACTTCGGGTGGAGGGGCGACTTTCGCGCTTTACAAGGGGAGATCAACCAATTTCACGACAGAAGAGAGCTATGGGTTCGGCCCGTTCGATCAGATGGAACCGACCGAAACTATCTTTCGAAGCACAACCCGTGGGATCCATCAAACCGACAGTTTCCGCGACACGCTGACGATCGGGACCCATAATCCGTATCCCCCCGGCGAAGGTGATGCGATGATCTGCCTGGTCCGCCCGACGTACGAGGTCTATACGGCCGCTCGTGATATGGACTTTAACTACCTGAGACCCGCTGATTCCGGCATGCCTCTCAGACTCATGCCCTTTCCGATGCGCGAATTATTGAACCCCCAGCCGGGCACGCCGCTCTCCTGGCTCACCGCCAGCGAAAATGCCGCATTTCGCGCGCTCAACCCGCTCTTGGGCAATCCGCACGCAGTCTTATCGGAGCCGCGCTATTATCGCGTCCTTGACCTACCTCTTTATACCGGGACGTTCGTCAACGGATCGACAGGTACAATGCATGTTACCCGGACCGATGTTGACACTATTATGCGCAATAGCACGACTTATAGTGATGTTACTTCTTACACGATCCCCGTGGGCGGGATTCTCCAGGCTCTCGGATCGCCTCTGCCGATCAGCGACCTTGATCTCTATTACCGTTACGCCGAGACCCACACCGCCAGTACTGAATACCGCACGATGAAGACTTTGGAGCATAGCAGCGGCGACCTGGTGGATTTCGAGATCGCCGATAGTAACCCGGCCGGTTTCATTTATGTCCAGGTCTACTATGACACCTATTTCAGGACCTTTGCCTTTCGCGATGCGGGCACCCCTCAACGCACTACACTGGCGCGAGCTATTCTCGGTCAATACAAACTCGCCGACCAACTGGAACTACTCTCCTGGAAAGCTTTCCGCTACGATGATGCGAATGATAGTAAGACAAAATCTCTCGGCGAAAAGGCCACGGACAACACTTCGGAATTCCTCGTCATCGGGTCACTCAGGAAATTTGGAATCGAAAAAGGTCTGGTGGAGTTCACCCCGGTGGACAAGAGCAAGCCTAAATATCGCGTCTTCGTCTTCCCCGGAACCGGTAATGTCATGCTTGCCAATCTTATTCCCGGTGACTACCAGTTCACTGTCAATAAAAAGGTATATCTGCTGAAACTGAATCAAGAGGGTGAGGTGACGTTCAAGTAGGATGCTATAGTTCATAAGCGCTCTTTAGAATATCGGCTGCGCTCTTGATCGGAGTTATACTACCTTTATTAATCCAGGACCTTCTGTCGTAGTAATAATACCAAGGTACCTCTGGGAAGTAGCGAGTCAACATCGGCGCACACATGTTCGGGCAAGGGATCCGCTCCGTGAAGATCTGAAGAACCGTCAGGTGCGGCTTCTTTAGAAACCACTCACCGGCTATTCCTTCCGAATGGATGCCGACCTCGGCGTCGGGCGTCTCCGCAGGGCCGAATTTCCGGATCAACTCTTCGATCGTGATATTGGCAGTCACGTGCACTCCTTGAACGCCTTGCCTATCGCGATAGAGCCAGACTGTAATATTAAACGCTCTCAGATAATCATAAGTGACGAGTGGCGGGTTTTGTTTCTTCCGGTATGCCAACGCTTCCAGAGGAAGCCGCGGATCACAGCGGGAACTATCGATTGGTTTTGAGATCGGAATTTTGGGCATATTACCTCTGGTTGTTTTGCCGCAATTGCGACAACACCCGTTCAAAGGCGTCGTCAATCTTTCAACTACAACGCAGGCCTGTTCGCCGTTATACTATTTTCATAAATAGCACGCAGATAAGCAAAAGAACATTGAACTCCACGCTCAATTGAGATCATGATAGAGATTCCGGATGTGTATTGGAGGCGCTGCTCAATGGCGACGAGTTCTCTCTCTTAACGATCTTGCCCGGCTTGGGGTCGTTTGGCGATGGGCGGCTGACCTCGTCATGGTTGCTCCCTCGAGATAAGATAAAACATATGAAACCTAAAGAACTCACGATACGCGGTCTAATCCTCGGGTCGCTCATTACAACGATCTTCACGGCAGCCAATGTCTATCTTGGTCTCAAAGTCGGCCTCACCTTCGCATCATCGATCCCGGCGGCGGTGATCTCGATGGCCATTCTGAGCGCCGTGAAGGATTCGTCGATCCTCGAAAACAACATCGTCCAGACTGTCGCGTCAGCAGCCGGCACTCTCTCAGCAATCATCTTCGTTCTGCCGGGCCTGGTGATCGTCGGATGGTGGACGGGATTTCCCTTCTGGCAATCGTTCCTCATCTGCCTGAGCGGCGGCATTCTCGGAGTGTTGTTCACGATCCCGCTCCGGCGCGCGTTGGTCACCAATTCGGATCTGCCCTACCCGGAAGGCGTCGCGGCGGCCGAAGTGTTGAAAGTCGGATCCGGCACGCGTGGTGAAACAAAGGACGAGACGGGCGAAGCGCGAGAAGGGCTCGTCGCCGTGATTCTCGGTTCTGTTGCCTCGGCGGGGCTTGCCATTGTGACCGCGACGCGTATTGCATCCGCTCAGGTCACCGGATTCTTCCGTGTCGGGACCATGGCATCGAGCGGGTATGACATCGCCTGGTCGCTCGCGCTCCTTGGCGCAGGCCATCTCGTCGGCTTGTCGGTCGGAATGGCGATGTTGGTCGGCCTCATCATCGCCTGGGTGATCGCCGTGCCGACCTTGACCTCAATGCAGTCCGCCGCCGACGGCGTGACGCTCGCCGCGCACACCCTCACGATCTGGCGAATGAAGGTCCGTTTCATCGGCGCCGGCGCGATCGCAGTCGCCGCGATCTACACGCTGGCCAGACTCGCGAAGCCGGTCATTGGCGGACTCGTGAGCACGCTCGCCGTCGCACGGTCCACGAGCACGGGGGACGATCGGGACCGCGATCTCTCGCCTTCGTGGATTCTTGCGCTGACCGCAGCTTGCATTTTGATCGCCGCGTGGCTGGCCTTCACCTTCGCGCGAGCAACGGTGCTGGCGTCAAATGCGCTGACGCTGACGCTGATCGCCGTGCCGTTCGTGCTGATCGGCGGCTTTCTCATCGCCGGCATCTGCGGCTACATGGCGGGTCTGATTGGCGCATCCAACAGCCCGATCTCGGGCGTCGGCATTCTGTCGATCGTGTTAGGCGCATCGGTGCTCATCCTCGCCGTAGCGCCGACCCAGGAGACGCGGCCCGCGCTCGTCGCATTTGCGCTCTTCATCACCGCGATCGTCTTTGCCTGCGCGACAATCTCGAACGATAACTTGCAAGACCTGAAGACCGGCCAGCTTGTCGGCGCATCACCAATGCGCCAGCAGATCGCGCTTATCGTCGGCGTGGCCGCCGGCGCGTCCGTGATCCCGTCGGTACTCAACCTGCTCGCCTCGGCATATGGGTTTGCCGGCGCTGCAAACGTCGGCGTGGTCGCGCCGAATCCGCTGCCGGCACCGCAGGCAACGCTTATCTCCGCTCTCGCCCAGGGCGTGATCGGAGGCAAACTTGAATGGAAGATGATCGGCATCGGCGCGCTCGTCGGCGTCGGTCTCATTCTGCTCGACACGTTGCTTGGCGCGATGAAGATGCTGCGCATTCCACCGCTGGCGGTCGGCATTGGGATCTATCTGCCGATGTCGGCGACCTTCGCCGTGGTCGTTGGTGCAGTCATCTCCCACTGGTATGAACGGCGCACTCGCAAGAGCGCGAACCCCGAACGCGCTGAGCGCCTCGGCACGCTCGTCGCGTCGGGATTGATCGTCGGCGAAAGCCTGTGGGGCGTGATCAATGCCGGCCTCATCGTCGGATTCTCAAACGACGCGCCGATCGGGATCGTGCCCGAGGACTTTGCGCTCGCCCCCTGGCTCGGGCTGCTCGGCTTCGTGGGCATCATCGTCTGGTTGTACGGATGGATGTTGCGCCGATCAGCGGCGGTTCGGTAATACTGCTCGCTTCTCGGATTCGGCGGCATCTCGGATATAGTTCCGGATGTTCAACACAGGTGGCTCCTCATAAAAAGGTCCATCTGCACACGCATAGACCATGCCGAGATTTTTAATACCTAGATAATCGCAAAAACTGCTGAACGCCTGAGAGATGGTCTCGTTCGGATGAGGTGAATTTCCGGTCGAAAGAAATGCGAATTTGCATCCTCTCAACTTTCTGCCCAGCGGCTTTTGCGAGAATAGAAGATCGGTAAACCGGTCGATAAAGACCTTCATCGGCGCGGAATAAGAGTACCAGTAAACCGGGGTTGCCAAGATCGTGACGGGCGCATCAACTATACGTTCGACGATGTTGATGAAATCATCGTTTTCATAGTCTTGATTGTAGGAAAAGTGGGCGATCTTTTGCTGGTTTAAATCAATAGTCTCGCAAGGGAGCCCTTGAATAAGGCGATTGAGCGCCCTGGCGGTATTGCCATCGCTGCGCGCACTGCCCAAGATAGCGATTGAGTGATTCATAATCTTTTGCCGAACAGGCCGTTTAAGCGCGATGCTGTCCTTCCGTTCTTTAATTCGAGCCGCGGAATTCCGGCGACTGCATAGCCATGACGAGCAGCGAACGCGCATTTCGACATTTGGGCGAAAAATTTTTCGAGTTTATTCAATAGCCGACTTACAAAGTGGATCTATTACCACTTAATCCGTGCCTAGATGCGAAGTCGGACGCGGCCTCCCGAAAGCGCAGGCCGCTTGGTCTCGAGAAGGAACGAGACCAATCTGGGTAGAACTAGTCGAATGGAGGAGTAAATGGTTAAGCGGCGACTTGTTCCCGCGGCGGGCGGTGCCGGGCTACGGTTGAAACGTGGAGAGCAGCTGCGGATCATCGACCCCGAGGGCGGCCAAACCGGCGATCTAATCGCCTTTTCTCAAGACGGACGCGAGCGCCTCTCGAATGGCCGCACGTTTGATTACGGTGGAAAGATTTATGTCTCGACAGGAGATGTCCTGTGGTCAGACCGCAGCAACCCGATGATGACCATCCTCGCCGATCAGGTTGGCCGGCATGACTTTCTATACTCCGCCTGCAGTCGCGAAATGTACCGCATCCAATACAAGGTGATCGGTGATCATGCGAACTGCACCGATAACCTCTGTTCCGCACTGCGTGAACTTGGGATAGAGCCGGATCCTTTACCAACGCCATTCAATCTTTTCATGAACGTCGACGTGATGGCCGGTGGGCATTTGGTTTTCTCGCCACCCAAATCCCATGCCGGCGACTCAATTGTGTTGCGCGCTGAAATGGATCTCGCGATCGCGCTGTCGTCGTGCCCTGCTTCGAGCTGCAACGGCGGTGCTCCGCCTAAGCCGCTCGCGTTCGAAATCTTCACCGACTAAACGGAACGGAGCGCGCTTAGTCGTGACGGAGCGCGACCAGCGGATCCACTCTGGTCGCCCGCCGCGCTGGAATCCAGCAGGCCAGCATCGCCACCACCAGTAATAATCCCGCGACCAGAATGAACATTGATTTGTCGGTCGCGCTTACTTCAAACAACAGCTTTTGTAATAACCGTGTTCCCCAGAACGCCGCCAGCAGGCCCAGCGCCAGGCCCGGCAGCACCAGCTTCATTCCTTGCCCCAGTACCATCCGCAAAACATCGCGAGGTTGCGCGCCGAGGGCCAAACGCAGACCGATCTCCGCCGTCCGTTGGGCCACACCATACGTCATCACACCATACAGGCCAATCGCCGCCAGCGTTAATGCCAGCCCCGCCAACGCCAGCATCAGGACCAGCACGAAACGCTGATCTCCGACGCTACGTGCGAGCAGAAAATCCATGGTGTATAGCTTCCACATAGGTTGGTCGCTATCCACCTGCCAGAAAGCTTGCCGGACCTCCTGACTCAAGCTCAACGGCTCAACGCTCGTGCGCATTGCGACCGTTGCGAACGTGCCCGGCATCTGGCTGTAGCTGCCATACAACTGCGGCTGCGGTTTGTCGCTCAACCACAAATGTTTCGTATCGCCGACAATGCCGACGATTGTGCCGAGGACGCCGTCATCGACAATCTGCACCTGTTTTCCAACTGGATCTTCATGCGGCCAGAAACGAGCGGCCATCGTTTGATTGATCAGATAAACCCGCGTCGAGCCCAGCCGATCCGCTTCACTGAAAAGCCGCCCGCGGACAAAGGGAATGCCCATGGTGTTAAAGTAACTCGCGGTCACGGTATTGAACTGCACACGTGGTTCCTGACCGCGCTCGGGCCTCTCGCGATCCGGCAGGATGATGTTGACTGCACCACCATTACCTGTAAACGAAACGCCGCGCGCCAGTCCGACGGACTGGACACCCGGAACTTCCTTGAGCCGCACGGCCACTTGTTGATGGAAATTCCATTTCGCTTCATCGGTCTTGTATTTGCTCTGCGGCAAGCGGTATTCAAACGTCAACACGTGATCAGGATTGATCCCCGGATCGACATTCAGCAGCTTGTTAAAGCTCTTGAGCAAGAGCCCCGCGCCGATGAGCAGCGTGAACGACAACGCCACCTGCAAGACGACGAATGCACCGCGCGTCCGCCGCCAGCCCAGGCTTTCACTGCTGGTGCGTCCGCCTTCCTTGAGCGCTCCTTGCAGATCAGGATTGCCGAATTGGAGCGCCGGAGCCAGTCCCGTCAAGACACCTGTCAGCAATGCCACGGCCAAGGTGAAACTCAGGACGCGCCAATCCAGTTCCGCCTGACCGTACT
>Ga0081539_10002008_pt1 | contig 30810 bp, 27 predicted proteins | sample TabmetS4T2R2_FD_71023 | JGI IMG/M metagenome (GOLD analysis project Ga0081539, IMG submission 71023) | Tabebuia heterophylla rhizosphere microbial communities from the University of Puerto Rico - S4T2R2 | ecosystem: Host-associated > Plants > Roots > Rhizosphere ... | reverse complement strand
CGGGGCGCACGACCACCTCGACGTTTTCGGTCGCCGCCGGGACACCGAACGGGTCCCGGTCGCCGTTGATCACCAGAGTGGGGATGCCCGGCGGCAGCTCGCCGGCCCGGCTGCGATCCGGCCTGCCCGGCGGGTGCAGCGGAAAGGCCAGCGCCAGCACACCGGTGGCGCCGAGCGGCGCGGCAGTACGGCAGGCGACCCGCGCCCCACTGGAGCGTCCGCCCAGGATCAAGGGCAGATGCGGTACGGCGACCTGCCGCACCACCGTGGCCCACGCCTCGTCGAGGTGTCCGGCGGGAGCGGGCGCGCGGCGGCCCGCCACGCGGTACGGCTGCGTCACCAGGGCGACGCGCACGCCGGCCAGGACGGCGGCGTCGTGCACGGCGGTGAGGTCGGGCGCGTCGACGCCGCCGCCGGCGCCATGACCGAGGACGAGCAGGCTGATGGGCGGGCCGGCCGGGTCGGAGATCCGGATCCCGGCGGGCCCGCGCGGCGTCTCGACGGGGAAGCTGCGCACAAACCCTATGTAATCAGCGGCTCACCGGTAACAGAGTCAGTAGCCGCCGGTCTTCCTCGTCGGACGCGTCGTCGACCGGATCGCCGTTCGGCTCGACCCGTTCCCGCCAGGCGACCAGCATGGCGCGGCGCTCGCGCGGCGTGGTGCCACCCCAGACGCCGTAGCAGTCGCCCACCTGCAACGCCCAGGCCAGGCAGGGTCCCCGCACCGCACAGGTGCCGCAGAGCGCCACCGCGCTCTCCGGTGGCTCGTTCGGCGCCGGGAAGAACGTCTCCGGATCCACGCTGCGGCAGGCGCCCCGGGTGCGCCAGGCGTCGTCCGAGCGGCGTTCCCGGATCGCCTCGAGCAGTCGAGGATCACGTCGCGCGATGGCTACCTCGTTCGGGCGCGGCATACGAGCCCGTGTCATCAGCCCACCTCCCCCGTGGGACCGGTTGTGTGTGGCCACCGCGTCCGCACGGTGCGAATCCGGTACCACTCCGGCGCTGGTTTGTATCGCACCGCGGAAGATCAGAACAAGAGTCTGATCCGAATAGAAACAAACTTTACTTAAAAAATGCGCTCAATCACGCGCAAAAACCGCCGTCGATACGTCATTTCGGGTGACGGCTCCCCCGTCAGAACAGCGTCGCCTCGACCGGCGGCTCCGGCGGCTCCAGCAGATGGGGCCCGTTGTTCCGCACGTTGCCCACGTCCGGCCGGACCGCCCGCACCTCGATCGCCGCCAGGTCTCGCGAGGACATCGGCCGTAGCAGGTCGCCCGGATCGCCGCCGCCGGCCAGCCAGCCCGCCCACCGCTCGCGCGGCAGAATCAGCGGCATCCGGTCGTGCACCCGGGCCAGGTTTCCGAGCGCGGCGGTGGTCAGCACGCTGCAGGTGAGCACCGGCTGCGGTCCCCCGGCGGATCGAGCTTCACCCGCGGCGGACGAACCATGCCAAACCGGCTCAGCTTCACCCGCGGCGGAAAACCCAGGCCAAACAGACCAGAGTCCGGCGAACGCGAGCACCGACCCGTCGCCCGGCGTCATGTAGTACGCCTGCCGCGACCTGCCGTCGCGCACCCACTCGTACCAGCCGTCGGCGGGTACCAGGCAGCGCCGCCGGGCGAACGCGGGAGCGAAGGCCGGAGACGTCGATACCGTCTCCGCCCGGGCGTTGATCATGCGCGCGCCGGCGCGCATGTCCGTCGCCCAGGGCGGTACCAGGCCCCAGCGCGCAACGTCCAGCACCCGCCCGGCCCGCCGCTGCGAGATCCGGACGAGCGGCACCGGGTCGGTGGGCGCGACGTTCCAGCTCGGGCCCGGACCCTGGGCCACGGCGACGGCGTCGAACAGGTCGCTGAGGTCGGCCTCGGTCCGTGTGGTCGCGTACCGCCCGCACATGAACCGCAACGGTACCGTCCCGGGACCCGGGAATGCTCGGCGGAACCGTCGTACCCCACCGGCAGAATGGCCACCGTGACTACTGAACCCCGCCCGTGGCTCGCGCCGGCCGCCTCCGGTCCGATCTCCGCGACGATCCGCCTCCCCGGCTCCAAGTCGATGACGGCGCGCGCACTGATCCTGGCCGCCCTTGCGGGCGAGCCGTCGGTCATCGAGCAGCCGCTGCGTGCGCGCGACACCGAGCTGATGGCCGCCGGACTGCGAGCGCTCGGCGTGGGGGTGGACGCCGGAGTTTCTCCGCCCGGCGGGGTGGCGAAGCCTTCTGAGCAGCGGTGGCTGGTGAATCCCGGCGCGCTGCGCGGCCCCGCCCGGATCGACGTGGGCCTGGCCGGCACCATCATGCGGTTCCTGCCGCCGGTCGCGGCGCTGGCCGAAGGCACGGTCGAGTTCGACGGCGACCCGCATGCGCGGAACCGGCCGCTGCGGCCGATCGTCGAGGCCCTGCTGTCGCTCGGCGCGGCGATCGACGCCTCGCCGGCCGGCGGCCTGCCGCTGACCGTCCGCGGTGCCGGGCACGTCGACGGCGGTGAGGCGGTGATCGACGCCTCCGGCTCCAGCCAGTTCGTCTCCGGCCTGCTGCTCTCCGCGCCGCGCTTCGCCAAGGGCCTGGTGTTGCGCCACGAGGGTCCGCCGGTGCCGTCCGCGCCGCATCTGCGGATGACCACGCACATGCTGCGGGCGGCGGGCGCGGTGGTCGACGAGAGCGTGCCCGAGGTGTGGGCGGTGGAGCCGGGGCCGCTGCGCGGGCGGCGCTGGATCATCGAGCCCGACCTGTCCGGCGCCGCGCCCTTCTTCGCCGCCGCGATGGTCACCGGCGGTGAGATCACCCTCGCCGGCTGGCCGGCCGAGAGCTGGCAGCCGCTCGACCGGGTCGCCGTCCTGCTCACCGGCCTGGGTGCCGAGGTCACACACGGCGAGAGCGGGCTGACCGTCCGCGGGACCGGCACGCTGCACGGCATCACGGCGGACCTGTCCGAGGTCAGCGAGCTGACTCCGGTGGTGGCGGCGCTCGCCGCCCTGGCCGACAGGCCGTCCGAGCTCCGTGGCGTCGCGCACATCCGCGGCCACGAGACCGACCGGATCGCCGCGCTCGCCGCCGAGCTGGCCAAGGCCGGCGCCGAGGTGACCGAGTTCCCCGACGGGCTGCGGATCGTGCCGCGCCCGTTGCGCGCGACCACCTTCGAGACGTACGCGGACCACCGGATGGCGCACGCCGCCGCGGTTGTCGGACTTGCCGTCCCGGGTACCGCGCTCACCGACGTAGCGTGTACCTCGAAGACGCTGCCCGAGTTCCCCGAGCTCTGGGCGGGACTGGTGGCGAGGAGCTAGATCTGCCAGGACGCAAGCGGGAGTACGACGAGGACGACGTCCGGATCCGGCCGGGCCGGTCGTCGCGCCCGCGTACCCGGACCCGGCCGCGGCACGACGATGCCGTCGACGCCCTGGTGATCACCGTGGATCGTGGCCGCTACGGCTGCGTCCAGGAGGACGCCACACCAGGCCCGCGCGGGCTGCCGGTGATCACCGCGATGCGGGCCCGGGAGCTCGGCCGCAAGTCCGTCGTCGTGGGTGACCGGGTGGCGCTGGTCGGCGACGTGTCGGGTGCGCCCGGCGCGCTGGCGCGGATCGTCCGGATCGCCGACCGGACCTCGGTGCTGCGGCGTACCGCGGACGACGACGACACGACCCCCGAGGGGCGGCTCGAGCGGGTCGTGGTCGCGAACGCCGACCAGCTGGTGATCGTCAGCGCGTTGGCCGACCCACCGCCGCGCACCGGGTTCATCGACCGCTGCCTGGTGGCGGCGTACGACGCGGACATCGAACCGCTGCTCTGCCTCACCAAGGCCGACCTGGCCGGTCCCGAGGCGGTCATCGGCTACTACGCCGAGCTGGATCTGCCGTACGTGCTGGTCGAGCCGGACAGCGACCTCACCGATCTGCGCGAGCGGCTGGCCGGCCGGATCTCGGTGCTGGTGGGCCACTCCGGCGTGGGCAAGTCCACGCTGGTCAACCGCCTGGTGCCGGACGCGCTTCGGGCGGTGGGTGAGGTGAGTGCGGTCGGCAAGGGCCGGCACACGTCCACCAGCGCGGTCGCCCTGCGCCTGCCGCCCGTCGGCCGGTCCCGCAAGGACCCCGGCTGGATCATCGACACGCCCGGGATCCGCAGTTTCGGCCTGGCCCATGTCAGCGCCGAGAGCCTGCTGCACGGCTTTCCCGACCTGATCGAGGGCACGCTGGAGGACCAGCCGAACTGCGGTCACACCGCGCAGTTCGTCGAGTGCCGCCTCGACGCGTGGGTGGCGGCGGGAAAGGCGGACCCGCGCCGGCTGGCCTCCTACCGGCGGCTGCTCGCCTCCCGGGCGGGCGACACCGATCCGCGCGACCAGGCCGCCGACGAGGAACTCACCGCCCCACCCGAGCACGCCTGACCGCCGGCGAAGCCTGCCGGTGGTCCGCGGCGCCGGCGGCCCGCAGGCATCGGCTAGCGTGCGCACATGCCCCGTTACGCCGATGATCTCGCTCTGGCCCATCTCCTCGCGGACACCGCCGACTCGATCTCGATGGGGCGCTTCCGTGCGCTCGACCTTCGGGTGGAGGCCAAGCCCGACCTGACTCCGGTGTCGGATGCCGACACGGCCGTCGAGCAGGCCATCCGGGCGACCCTGGCGCGGGCACGCCCGCGCGACGCGGTGCTCGGCGAGGAGTTCGGCCGGACGGAGGCGGCCGCCGGCCCGGGCCCCCGCCGCTGGGTGATCGACCCGATCGACGGCACCAAGAACTTCGTGCGCGGAGTGCCGATCTGGGCGACGCTGATCGCGCTCCTGGAGGGCGACCGGCCGGTCGCCGGGCTGGTCTCCGCGCCGGCGCTGGGACGACGCTGGTGGGCGGCGTCGGGCCACGGGGCGTACGCGGGCAAGCACCAGCACGCCGCCACTCGGATCGGCGTGTCCGCGGTGCGCCGGCTCTCCGACGCGAGCTTCTGCTACTCCAGCCTGGACGGCTGGGCCGACACCGGCCGGCTGGAGGCGGTCGTGGATCTCAGCCTGCGCGCCTGGCGCAGCCGGGCGTACGGCGACTTCTACGGCTACATGCTGCTCGCCGAGGGAGCCCTGGACGTCATGGTCGAGCCCGAGCTCTCGCTGTGGGACGTCGCCGCGCTCATCCCGATCGTGACGGAGGCCGGCGGCACCATCACCGACCTGACCGGCCGCCCGCCGGCCGACAAGACGGCCTCGATCGCCACCAACGGGCCCCTGCACGAGACGATCCTGACCGCGCTGGCCGGCGCCCGCCGCTGAGCCACACCGGCGCCGACTCGATCGAGCCATCGGCCACCCGAAAGCGCATCGAAGCGCTGAACCGTTCAGGATCCTGGTCTATCGTGCGTCAAGTGGTGTCTACCGGCTGGTTCTACCTCGCGGCCATGATCATCGCGTACGGGGTGGCCAACCTCCTGCAATCGGCCGCCGCGGCGCGGACCACGGTGCACCACACCTTCGACCCCGCGCTGCTGGTGCGCCTGGCCGGGCAGCGCAGCTACCTGCTCGGCATCGGGTGCCAGCTCCTCGGCTTCGTCCTGGCCTTCCTCGCCCGGCGCGACCTTCCGCTGTTCCTCGTGCAGGCCAGCGTCGCCGCGGGCCTCGGGGTCACCGCGCTCCTGGGCGTACTGGTGCTGAAGTGGAGCCTGCCCACCGCCGAGGTCGCCCTGCTCACGCTGCTACTGGTGGGCATCACCGCGCTGGTGCTGGCGGCCCAGCCGGCGCATTCCCGCCGGCCGGGTACCGTAGTGATCATCCTGCTGGCGGCGGTCGTCGTGGTCATCGCCGTGCTCGGATTCTTCGCGGCGCGGCTGCACGGCGCGCTCGGCTCCGTGGTGCTCGGCTCGCTGGCCGGAGTGGGCTACTCGGCCGCGGCGATCGCGGCCCGGCCGCTCGCGAACGAGCACAGCGTCGCCGGCTTCGTCGGCAACCCGTTGCTCTATCTGCTGATCGTGCACTCCCTGGTGGGCCAGCTGCTGCTGGGGCTCGCCATGCAGCGCGGCTCCACCACGGCCGCGGTGGCCGCGATGGACGCGGCGGGTGCGATTCCGGCGGCGATCGTCGGGCTGGCGCTGCTCGGCGACCGGATCGAACCGGGACGGGAGTGGCTGGGTGCGCTCGGCTTCGTGATCACGCTGGCCGCCGTGATCGGCCTGACCCGGTACGCGGAGCCGCAGCACCACCACGCCACCGCGGGCACCCGGCGCCCCGGCCGCACGCCGTTGCACACCGCCCCGACCGGCCGCTGACGAGGGCCCGTCGGCCCGGCACGCGACGTGCATGAGAACCCCCGACGGGGGTACATCGAGGCCATGCCCTGCCGGAACTTATGTCCCGATTAGCCCGTGCCATGCCGGGTGAGACGGATTCCCGCTCACCCGGAGAAATGCGAACAGGTCCCGCGTTCTGCACAATGGAGCGATCATGTCGAGCGAGGTGCGACACCTGGTGGACCGCGGGCTGGCATACCCGCTGGTCCGCCTGTCCGGCGTGCTCGACTCCGCGACGGCGCCGGCCGTCCGGTCGGTCCTTCTGAACGTCCTGGCCGAGCAGCCCGAGGCGCTCGTCGTCGACGTGAGCGAGCTGCGGGTGGCGGGCGCCGGAGCGGCCCAGGTGCTGCGGGACATCCGCCGGGACACCGCCGACTGGCCCGCCGCACACCTCGCGCTCTGCGGCGGCACGCGGGCCACGCCGTGGCGGGACACCGGGTGGCCGGTGTGGTCCGACTGCCCGGAGGCGTTCGCCGAACTCGGCACGCCCGAACATGACCGCCGCCTGAGCCTCGCGCTCGAACCGCAGGTCGGCTCGGCACGTCGGTCCCGGGAACTGATCACCGAGGCGTGCGGGCGGTGGGACTGCCCCGAGCTGGCCGGAGCGGCGTGCATCGTGGCCACCGAAATGGTCAACAACGTGGTGGCGCACGCGAAGACACCGATGGTGGTGCTGCTGGCGGCCCATGGTGCCGGGATGACCGTGGCGGTGCGCGACCGGTCGGCCGTCGTACCGTCCTTCACCGCCGGGCCGGTCTCGCCCACCGCGTTCGGTGGGCGCGGCATGCTCCTCATCGACGCGGTGGCGTCCCGGTGGGGCAGCCTCGTGCTGGACGGCGGCAAGGTGATGTGGGCGCTGCTGGAACCGGGCGGTCCCGCTGGACCGGCACGCCGGAACCGCAGCGGGGCGAGCATGGCCGGCCCCACACACGGGTAGATTGCGGGCATGCGAGACAACGACTATCCGACCGAGGTTTCCGATCCGGAGGCGTCCGGCCTCCCGGGCACCGCGGATGACGATTCGACCGCGTACGACCAGGTGGAGAGCCCGCGGTGGGCGGACGGCGCCGATCCGGCCGCGCTGGCGGGGGTCGGCCCCGGCGGCTCCAACCGCTTCGGCGACACGGCCGAGGAGGCCCGCGAGGGCGAGTCCCTCGACTACCGCCTGCGGCAGGAGGAGCCCGATTTCGGTGCGGAGGATCCCCTGCCGCCGCGCCGGGATCCGGACGACGAGACCGTGGACAGCTCCGAGCAGCGTGACTTCGACGCGGACGTGTGGGGTGCGAGTCCCACCTCGGACCCGAAGTCGCAGGTGTCGCTCTACGACGACGGGCAACTCGACTACGACGACCCGGAACCGGTCGGCCGGTTGGTCGCACCGGACGAGGGGTACGGATTCGACGACGAGCCGGACAGCGTCGCGTACGACGCCGGGGCCGCCGGTGGCGGAGCGAGCGCCGAGGAACTGGCCATGCACGAGACCAACGCGCCCGACTACGAGTGACTCAGGGGATGGGCCCCACACCGGCCATCCCACACCGGGTGGACCGGACCGGGCCGTCCTGCGGGAAGATCAGGCGTCGCCTACCGTCGGAGGCATCAGCACCGAGATTCTGCTCTCCGAGACGTTCGACCACAGCTCGATCACCGCGCTGCGGCACGCCGTCGCGTCCGGTGCGGCCGACGCCGGCTTGACCGGTGACCGGCTGGACGACTTCGTGGTCGCGGTCAACGAGTTGCTCACGAACGCGGTGCGGCACGGCGGCGGGCGGGGCCGCGTCGCGCTGTGGCAGGCCGGTGGCTGGGTGGTCTGCGAGGTCTCCGACTCCGGCCCCGGGCTGCCGGCGACCGCACCGAGGCAGCCCGCTCGTCCGTCGGCCACCCAGCCGGGCGGCTGGGGCCTGTGGCTGGCGGAGGAACTGACGGACGCGTTCGACCTGGCGACCGGCCGGACCGGGACCACCGTACGGGTGTCCAGCCGGACGCCGGGGCCGGTGCCTCCGGCGTAGCGACGGCCGCGGCTCCTCAGTCCTTGATCTGGAACGGATCGCCGTAGACCTGCCAGGTCAGCGGCGGGCTCAGATCCAGGTTGCTGCGCCGGAGGAACAGCCGCTGTGCCGTGTCCACCCGGGTGGTGTCGCCGTGCGCCTCCTCGGTGCGCATCTCGGCCACCCGGGCGTTCAGGAACGCCTGCAGGTAGCCGAGCTCGTCGCCGCCCTGCGCCGGCGGTTGCGCGGCGCGCAGCGCCTGAGCCCGGATGCCGCGCAGGCCGGAGACGCCGTGCACGACCGCGGCGTCGAAGTACGCGTACTGCCCGAGCGCGCGCAACCCGTCCGACTTGGCGAGCCGGACGGCCGGCGCGAAGTACAACCGGTCCCGCGCCTCCTCCTGCACCTTCTGGAAGACCGGGTCGCGGGCGGCCGCCCGCCAGGCGGCCGGGAAACCGGGTTCGAGGCCGGCGTGCGAGTCCGAGCCGTCGACCGTACGCAGTGCCGGCAGGTAGCGGGCGAGCCCATTGCCGGGCTTGCGCCTGGTGTACTCGGTGACCACCGCGAGCAGGTCCGAGGTGCCGGAGCAGAACCCGACGATGCCGGCCGTGTAGCCCCGCCCGTCGCCGATGTCCTCGATGTAGCCGTACTGATCCCGCCAGCGCAGCGTCGAGTTCTCCGCACTGGCCACCAACTCCAGCGCCGTCTCCTTCTTGCGCGGGTTCTCCAGCCCGGCGGCGAGCGATCCGGCGGGCGGCGCGGCGACACGCGCGGCGGCGGCCAGCCGGGCCGCGGCGGGGCCGTACGCCTGTACCTCCGACAACGAGTAGCCGCCCGTGAGCTGGGCCCGCTGGGTGGCCAGCACGCGCAGGAAGCGGCCGTGCCCGTCGAGCCGCTTGAGGTCGTCCGTGCCGCCGTTGCCGGTCCGGGTGGCGTACAGATCGGTCCAGTTCGCGCCATCGTTCGAGACCTGCACGCGGTACGTCTTGGCGTACGTCCGATCCCAGCGCAGCCGTACCCGCTCGATCTGCTGGACCGCACCCAGGTCGACCCGCAACCACTGGGTGCCGGGCCCGGCCGCGCTGCTCCACCGGGTGCTGACCGAGGCGTCGGTCACCACCTCGGCCGGTCGCCCGATGAGCGCCGAGGACGCCACCGCGGGCCGGCCCCGGGAGATCAGCACCTGGTCGGCGGCGCCGGCGGCCATCGAGATCGCCAGTGGGACGCACAGAACCACGATCACGCCCGTGGCCAGCACGATGGACCTCACCGACCTGCCCCCGACCCGCATACCTCCAAGGTAGGTCGATGGCTGCTAGCGCCGCTTGCGGTTCCGGGAAATCAGCACGATCGCCAGCACGATCCCGGCGACCACGGCGAGGCAGCACAGGGCGCCCAGGAGGCCGAAGGCGCCGAACCCGCGGCGGCGACGATACCTGGCCGCCTCGACCGCGATGTCGGCGACGCCGTTGCTCGCCGCCCACGCGTGCACCGGGACCACCAGAGTGAGCATCACACCGGTCAGCGCCGCCGCCGCCCGTGACCACCACTTCATCACTGCAGACATGTGGTCCATCCTGACCCACCGGTGCAACGCCGGCGCCCGGACTACGGCCCGATCAGGCAGGGTAGAACCAGCCTGGAGCCGAGCGAGAGGGATGCGATGGACGCCGAGCTGGTGGCACTGGCCGAGGCCCACGGGGTGGCTACCTGGTACGAGGACTGGCACCGGGAACGCCGGGAGGTCGCCACCGAGTCGGTCGTCGGTGTTCTGGGGCTGCTCGGCGTGGACGCGACCGGCCCGGCGGCGATCCGGACGGCGCTGGCCGGGGTGCGCGAGCGGACCCGGCTCGAGCGGATGCCCGGCACCCTGGTGATCCGCGCCGGGACCACCCGGCGCCTGCCCCGGCCGGGCACGATCGTGCTGGAGGACGGCGGCCGGCGGGATGCTTCCGCCCTGATCCCCGATGACCTGCCGCTGGGCTGGCACCGCCTGATCGTCGGCGACCAGGAGGCCACGCTCGTGGTGGTGCCCGCGGCGCTGCCCGAGCCGCCGTACACCTGGGGATGGATGGTGCAGCTCTACGCGCTGCACTCGGCCGATTCCTGGGGGCTGGGTGACCTCGGTGACCTGCGTACCTTCGCCGCGCAGGCGGGCGACCCCGGGCTGATCCTGCTCAACCCCCTGCACGCCGTCACGCCGACGCTGCCCGTCCAGCCCTCGCCGTACTCGCCGTCCAGCCGGCGCTTCGCGAATCCGCTCTACCTGCGGGTGTCCGACACCGCCGAGTACCGCCGGGCCGATCCGGCCCTGCGCGCCCAGGTCGACGCGCTGAAGCCGGCCGACGGGGAGCTGATCGACTACAGCGCCGTGTGGCAGGCCAAGCGGGCGGCGCTCGAGCTGCTCTGGCCGCTGGCGGGCGAGGTGGACCTGGAGTCGGACCCGGGCCTCACGGACTTCGCCCGCTTCTGCGCCCTCGCCGAGGGGTACGGACCGGACTGGCAGCAGTGGCCGGCCGAATTCCGCCGGCCGGACTCGCCCGCCGTGCGGTCGTACCGCAGTGAGCGGATCGCGTTCCACGCGTGGCTCCAGCACCTGCTCGACGCCCAGCTGGACGCGGCGAACGAGGCGGCGCGGGCGCAGGGCATGCCGGTCGGCATCGTGCACGACCTGGCGGTAGGGATCGATCCGAGCGGCGCGGACGGCTGGCTGCTGCAGGACGTGCTGGCCGCCGGGGTGCACGCGGGCGCGCCGCCGGACGCGTTCAACCAGCTCGGCCAAGACTGGGGGCTGGCGGCGTGGCGGCCGGACCGGCTGATCGCGACCGGCTACGCGGCGTACCGGGACATGCTGCGCCGGATCTTCCGGCACGCCGGCGGGCTGCGTGTCGATCACGTGGCCGGACTGTGGCGGCTCTGGTGGGTACCGCCGGGCATGGGGCCGACGGGCGGGACGTACGTGCACTACGACCCCGAGGCGATGCTGGGCATCCTGGCGCTGGAGGCGCAGCGGGCCGGTGCGGTGGTGATCGGGGAGGATCTCGGCACGGTCCTGCCGGAGGTCACCGAGGGTCTGGAGCGGATGAACATGCTGGGCTCGGCGGTGCTCTGGTTCACCCGGGACTACGACGATCCGCAGGCACCCTTCCGTGCGCCCGACGACTACCCGCGCAACGCGCTGGCCAGCATCTCCACCCACGACCTGCCGACCGCGGCCGGCTTTCTCACCGGCGAGCAGGTGCGGGTGCGGGCCCGGCTGGGCCAGCTGGCCGGTCCGGTGGAGGAGGAGCGCCGCGTCGCCGAAAAGGACCGCGCGCAGCTGCTGACGGCACTCCGGCGGGCCGGATTGGTCACCCCGGAGAACACGGACCAGGAGATCGTCATCGCGATGCACGAGTTCCTCGCCCGTACGCCGTGCCGCCTGGTCACCGCGTCCCTCTACGACGTGCTCGGCGAGCTGGATCAACCCAATCTGCCCGGCACGATGGACGAGTATCCGAACTGGCGGCTGCGGCTGCGTGCCGGCCTGGAGCAGCTGGCCGGCGATCAGCGGATCCGGCAGGTCGCCATGATCCTCGCGCAGCGCAAGGAGCCGTCCTAGATCGCCAGCGGCGGTGGCGGCGGGTCGTCGTCCACCGCGAAGAGCATCGGGTGCAGGGGCAGGAACGCGTCCCGCTGCCGGCACAGCGCCGGCGGCAGGAGCGAGGAACGGTGCTCCGGGTGCTCGTCACAGTGCCGCAACGCCCGGGTCACCGCATCCCGGTGGTGCCGGCCGCCGCCGTACTCACCGCAGTTCGCGCAGTCCCAGCGCCAGAACGCGGTCCCCTCGTCCGACTCGTGCCGGCGGATCTTCAGCGGCGGGCCGGCCTCGTCCTGGGCAGCGGCCAGGATCGCCGGCATCGCGCCGGCGGACGGCGGGCCGGGCGGCCGGCGCGGTCCCTCCCCGATGATCTGTACCAGCACGTTGCTCGTGGACACGGTTCACCTCCGCACTCGTGGTCGCAGAGAAGTCTGAACCGATCGGTTCCGCCGGGTTGACCGTTTTAGTGAAACTCATCCCTTAAGGGGCGACGAGTCCCAGCCGGGGCGAGCGGTCCCACGCTACCCGGCCGCACCCGGGATACTGGGTGTGTGGCGCAGCGCAGGAGGCCGGAGCGGCTGGTCGAGACGGTCGCCACCGGCGTCGCCGAGCTGGTGCCCGACCCCGACCGGGCTTCCGCCTTCACGCTGTTGCTGGACGGCGCGCCCCAGTCACACGTCGATCTCGCCGATCCCACCCACCTCGAGTTCGAGTACGTCCGCCGGATCGCCGCGGCGATCGACCTGATAGCGCCGCCCGGCCGCCCGCTGCGCGCGCTGCATCTCGGCGGCGGGGCACTCACGCTGCCCCGCTACGTGGCCGCCACCCGGCCGGGCTCGGCGCAGCGGGTGGTCGAGATCGACGGGCCGCTGGTCGAGCTGGTGCGCCGCGCCCTGCCGCTGCCGGCCCGGGCCGGCATCCGGGTACGGGTCGGCGACGCGCGCGGGGCCGTGGAGGGCATGCGCGACGGCGGGTACGACCTGATCGTGCTCGACGTCTTCGCGGGCGCCCGGACGCCGGCCCACCTCGCCTCGGTGGAGTTCGCCGGCGAGCTGGCCCGCGTGCTGGACACCGGTGGCCGGCTGATCGCCAACATCGCCGACGGCCCGCCGTTGCGGTACGCCCGAGCGCAGGTCGCGACGGTCCGCACCGTCCTGCCCCAGGCGTGTCTGGTGGCCGACGCGGCGGTGCTGCGCGGCCGCCGGTTCGGCAATCTCGTGCTGGTCGCCGGCCGCACCCCGCCGCCGATCGCCGAGCTCGCCCGGCGGGCGGCCGGCGACTGGTTTCCCGGGCGGGTGGAGACGGACCTCGACCGGTTCGCCGGCGGGGCGCCAGCGGTTACCGACGGTGCCGCTGTCGCATCACCGCTTCCGCCGTCGGGGCTCTTTGGTGACGGCCGGTGATGGATCACGGGCCCATGGTGGAAGAGTCCGGCGGCCTGTCGGGTAACCGTCAGGAAATCTCGTGAGATTGGCACTTGCTCACTTGTCCGCGCCGACGCAACACGGATGTAATCGACTCGGCCGCGAGTCCGGGAACGCGGCCGCCGAGGGGGGAAGCCGCATGCCCGACGAGTACTTCCTGTCCGCGCCCGGCGCCGGTTCGTCACCGGGTGAGCGAGTGCTCTGGAGCGGGCACTGTGCGGTAGCCGAGTATGCCTTCGAGGAGCCCGCCTCCCTCCCCCGCTGGACCCTGCCCGAGGGCACCGAGGTCCTGGTCACCGAGGACCGGGTGGTCTACCGGGACACGGCCACCGGGGCCACCGGGGAGCTGCGCTGGCCGTGGCCGCAGCACCTGCGGGTGCAGCCGGGCAGCCGGGACAGCGGCCGGGCCGGCACGGTGACCCAGATCCAGCTGGTCTGCCCCGGGCCGGACGGAACCTTTCCGGCGCTGGTCTTCGCCGGCGGCGATCTGGCCACGGTCGGTGACGCGGACCGGTTGGCGAACGTGCTCCGGCACGCGATCGCCCGCTACCGCGTGGAGCACGCCACCGAGCTGGGCATCCCGGCGATCCAGGTCCGCGTGCTGTCCCGGCTGGTGATCGGCCCCGAGTTCAACAACCGCCAGAGCGGCGAGGGACAGACGGTCTCCCTGCTCGGTGCGACGCCGGTTCGGCAGAGGTCCGCGGCGTGGCCGACGTACGGAACTCCCGAGGAGGACCCCGTCACCGTGCCGATCTCCGCCGCGTACGTCTCGGGCCGGTCGGCCTCCGCCGGGCCCGCGCCAGGTACGCCGATCTCTTCCGCGCCCATCTCGCCCGTGCCGATCTCCGCCGATGCGACGGACTGGGAGCGGTACCGGCGGCCCGGCGCCGACGCGGTACCCGCCCGCCCGGCGTGGACCGCCGAGTCCACTCGACCGGATCTGGCGTCCCGGGCGGCGAACCTGGCCGCGCGGGTGGCCAGCCTGGTGTCCGGCGGCGCCGGGCCGGACCGGCCCTTCGAAACCGAGACCACCAACCTCTCGGCCTTCCTCGACCCGCAGGCCGCCGAGCCGCCGGATCCCGCCGACCGGGCCGAGCTGATGCGGCGTACCGCGGCCCGCCTTGCGGCCAATTCGGCTCGGGCACGCAGCGCCTTGGTGCGGCGCAGGGACGACGATCTGGGCGCGAGTACGCCGGGCACGCCACGCGGCCGTTGATCGGCTGCACCGGTTTCAGACCGCGGCCGCCGCCGTCCCGCCGCCGGTCGAGGCCGGCACGAAGCAGGTGCCGGCGGCGACCCGCTGGGCATGTACACGGTGGGCCCGCCGCAACAACCCCATCAGCTCCTCCTCGGCCCGGATCCTGGCCCGGTACTTCTCCGGCAGCGTCTTGAGCCGCCGCTCCTCCTCGAGAAGGCGGTGGTAGATCTCGTCGCAGTACTGCGGATCCGTCTCGACGTCGAGGAACTCGGTCGCGTGCCGGCGCGCCGCGGCCACGTACGTGTGGGCGCGCCCCTTCGGGCTCAGCAGCGACCCCACCACGGTGATCAGCAGAACTCCGACGATGATCGTGAGCGACAGCCCGGTCGAGATCTCGGCCACGTCGATCCGCTCGCCGTTGTTGATGAACGGCACGTTGTTCTCGTGCATCGCGTGCAGCACCAGCTTGACGCCGATCAGCGCGAGAATGGCCGCCAGCCCGTAGGAGAGGTAGACCAGCCGGTCCAGGAGACCGTCGATCAGGAAGTACAACTGCCGGAGACCGAGCAGCGAGAACGCGGTCGCCGTGAAGACCAGGTAGACGTTCTGGGTCAACCCGAAGATCGCCGGGATCGAGTCGAGCGCGAACAGGATGTCGGTGCCGCCGATCGCCACCATGACCAGCAGCATCGGGGTCAGCACCCGGCGGCCGTCCTGGTACGTGACGAGCTTGTCCCCGTCGTACGTGTCGGAGGTGCGCAGCACCCGCCGCGCCAGCCGGATGATGATGTTGTCGGGCGGCTCCTCCTCGTCGGCGCCGTGCTCCCGCAGCAGGTTGCCGGCCGTGATCAGCAGGAGCAGTCCGAACAGGTAGAACACCCAGGCGAACGAGTTGATCAGCGCGGCACCGAGGAAGATGAAGCCGGTGCGGGCGAGCAGCGACACCACGATGCCGAACAGCAGCACCTTCTGCTGATCGGCGCGAGGCACCCGGAAACTGCTGAGCAGCAGGAGAAAGACGAAGAGGTTGTCGACCGAGAGCGCCTCCTCGGTGACGTAGCCGGCGAAGTACTCGGCGCCCATCTGGCCGCCGCCGAGCACCGTGACGCCCAGCCCGAACAGGAGCGCGATGGAAACGTAGACCGAGGTCCACCGCGCGGCCTCGCCGATCGACGGCGCGTGAGCGTGACGGACGTGGAAGAAGAAGTCGACGAGCAGCAGACCGACGATGCCGAGCACGGTCACCAGCCACACCACACCCGACACGTCCCGCATCACGACATCCTATGGGCGATCTGTGGCGATCAGCGATCCCGCGTCACGGCCGCCCGCAGTTGCGCCTTGGTGAGGAACAGGGCCCCGCGGAGATCGGCACCGCGCAGATCCGTACCGCGCAGATCGGCCCCGGTGAAATCGGCCCGGCGCAGATCCGCGTCGCGCAGGTCGGCACCGATCAGCAGCGCGCCGCGGAGGCTCGCGCCGCGCAGATCGGCGCCGCGCATCCGGCGGCCGATCAGATCCGCACCGTCATGGTCGGCCCCGCGGGGCCGGCGCGCCATCTCGCTCGCGCGCCGCAACAGGGGATTGACCTTCCTCCGGTACGCCTCCAGATCGAGCGCCCGCAGCTCCGAGGGGGTGCCGGCGGCGAGCCGGTCCGTCTCCTCGAGCGCGTCCCGCAACCGCGGGTGTACGCGTTTCGCCTCGTCCAGCCGCAGCGCCTCGGTGAGGTACCACATCAGCTCCTGCAACTGCCGCACGACCGGCAGCGAGGCGAACATGTCCTCGGCGAGTTCCGGGGCCGAACGCCAGTCCTTGCCGTCGAATGTCTCCTGGACGATCCGCTGCCCCGCCCCGAAACAGTCGTAGACCGTGCACCCCCGGAAGCCGCGCTGCTCCAGATGCTCGTGGATGCCGCAGCGGAAATGGTCGGTGAGATTCGGGCAGGCGCGACCGGCCGGCTTGTCGATGGCGAAGTCCGACGACTTGACGAACGCGGGCGCGACGCAGCAGAGGGCGGCGCAGCGCCCGCAGTCGGCTTCCAGTTCCCGTCCGAGCATTTCTCCCACTGTGACAGACGGCGCGCCAGTTCCCGCACCGGCCGAAATCGGGAGGCGTTATGGGCAGATTGCCGCAACGGAAGGCCACAACGCCGCTGGCCTCACGGCCGACGAAACCTATCCTGGCAGCCATTACTACACAGCGTGACGGCCCCTAGGCTGCGCTGATGTTCTGGAAGCTCGTTACTCGGGCGGCGGTCGCCGGGGTCGCGGCCGCGATCGCCGTCACCACTCCGGCCTCCGCGGCCACCGCCCCCACCCTCACCGGCCCGGCCTCCGCCACCGGGTTCGGCACGATCACGTTGACCGGCACCGCCGATCCCGGCGCCGCCGTGCACCTGTACGAGTCGGCGATCGGCTTCAACGAACTGCGCCCGGCCGACGACTGGGAGAACGGCGGCGGAACCGTCACCGCGACAGCGGACGCGAACGGCCGGTTCACCATCACCCGGTTCCTCGACACCGGCTTCTACTTCCAGGTGGAGTCCGGCGGCGTCCTGTCGTCGCGGATCACCGTGCTGATGCGGGTGCGGCCGACCTTCTGGCTGCGGTCACCCAGCCGCGGCGTCGTGCAGGCGCAGGTGGAGGTCAGCCCGCAGCAGGGCGGGCTCCCGATCCAGGTGCAGCGCGCTTCCGGCAGCTCGTGGTTGACCGTCGCCCGGGGTGCGACCGGCAACGACGGCGCGTATGCCGCCACGATGACGGGGGTCGCCGGCGGCAACGGGACGTACCGGGCGTATGTCGGCGCCGATCCGAAGAACGGCGTCCTGGCCAACTACTCGGCCGGACAGACGGTGTGGGTCGCGGGGACCGTCCCGGCCCCGGCCCCGGCCCCGGCGGTCGGATCGGTGCAGTTCACCCGGATCCAGTACAACTCGCCGGGAACCGACACGGGCAGCAACGCCAGCCTCAACGGCGAGTGGGTTCAGGTGACCAACAAGACGAGCCATACCGTCAATCTGCGGGGCTGGATCATCCGCGACGCGGCCGCCCACGTCTACACCTTCCCCACCAACGTCTACCTGGGCGCGGGGAAGTCGTTGGCGGTGCACACCGGCAAGGGAACCGCCACCACGAACCACCGCTACTGGGGTCGCACCAGCTACATCTGGAACAACACCGGCGACACGGCCACCCTGCGTACCGGGGCCGGCAAGACGATCGACTCGTGCCGGTGGGGCGCGGGCAGCGGCGTCACGACCTGCTGACGCACCCGCCGTCAGCGGAACGCACCCGTTCCAAACTGTGGGGCTTATGAGAACGTCCGCCTCATCGCTACGCCGGAGGTAGCGCGACCCGCCGAAAAGGTTTGGCTCAACGTGGGCCTTGACCCGACCTACGCAACCGACCTAGTCCGGTAAACAGACCTGCCGTGGCCCGATCTGTCCCGTTTTCCCGCCTGTAAGGCGCCCGAAGAGACCGGGGGACTTGGTGTGGTCGGGAAGTCTCCGGTGCAGGCGGCTGCCGGTGCCCCTGCTGCCGGATCTTGGTGCGGTGGCCACGTGAGCGTGGGGGAACGATGCCAAAGTCCACCGCGCCGACCGCGCCGGCGGCATCGCCGCAGGTCACCGCCCCCGCCGAACCACCGATTACCCGATCTTGGAATCGGGACCACGCTCCCGCGGGGACGGGGTACCAAGGTCGCCGGCCGATTCGGGGAATGTCGAGGTGGGCGCGGTGGCGCGCGCGTCAGGTGCCCAATCTTGGCGTGGTGTCCCCGTCGGCGGGTGGTTCGGATGCCAAGATCCTCACCGGCGGGCCGGAACACGGGCTCCCGGTCACAGCACCCGATCTTGGCGCCGCCACCCCCCGCGGCACGCGGTATCGATGCCTCATCAGGTCGCCCCCGATGCTACGAAAGTCCCGCCTCACTGGTCCTGACCGGTGAACAGGACCGCTGTGGCCCGATCTATCCTGTTTTCACGCCTGCGAGGCGTCCCAAAGAGACCGGCAGACTTGGCATGACGAGTCGCGTCGATTACATGGATGTACTTGATTGGTAAAGCACGCTAGCGGCTGCGATGCGTGAGGACCTCCACGTTGAGGTACCGGAGCCGCCCTCACATTGACCGTCAACTGCCATCCCGTCCGCCTTCGACCCACACACCGTGGAGCGGGCCTGCCCCTGGGAGCCAAGGTGGAGCGCCCTACCGGACGAACGACCTTGGGGCTCCCAGGGGCAGGTGTGCTCGGCTTCGCCTGGATTGTCGGTGGTCGGGATGGCGGGCCATCCCAGAAGCCCGAGATCTCCGCCGGAAGCATCGCCCTGGTCCTGGTGCAGCTGCGAGGTCGGGAAGATCAGACCACCATACTGCCAGACGGTACTCGGCCATGACCGCTGAGCTGCAACACGTCTACCCGAGAAGAACGGCACGGTGTTGGGCGGTCCAGCGCATAGCTGACCATCGCTTAGTCGGGGAGCCGCCAACTGCCGTCACAAGCGATTGGCATTCCGCAGCTTGGGAGAATACTCAATCGAGATACTATCGGCACTCATCAGGTACAAAGAAGGTGAACCGGAGAGATATGACGATGTCGCTCGTCGGAATACGCATACTCTCTCGTGACTGAACGTCATAAAACACCGATACGCCATTAGCCTGGCCGAGGTACATCAGGCACTTCCTGTCTCGGAACGGAAGGATCTTTTCGGTGTCCTTGTCAATCCAAGTCACATCGGCTGGTACGGCCTGTACTGCCAATACTGGCAGATAGGGCACACCCACAAAGTAAACGTTGCGGATGGTCTGACCGCCTTGAGCGAGGCCACCCTGCCACCAAGCCAGGATCGGAAGACTTCCGAAAACAAATGCGGTACTCGCGGCCAAGCTGCGTAGCACGACTCGGCGACCGAGGGCCCGCGGCATAACGCTGACTGCACGCCGGAGCACATGACGGCGGCTAGGGTGATGTATCAACGGCAATAGACGAACGACGTAATAGAGAACAGCCACCAATGCAAACAGCACAGCGCAAAATAGGATCAGCTCCACGGCGCCGGCGATCGACTCGGACAGGACCCTTACGTAGTCGTATCCGACTTCTTCCGGCGTCGTGCGCAAACGTACGTAGAAGAACATATAGGCCAGTCGAAGAAGACCATAGAGGACTAGTCCCAGCGTACCGATAGCGGGAAGGTAGTCCCGCACAATAGTCGTGAGCTCGGAACGGGAACCCCGCGAAGCCTGGTCCTGTCGAGCATTCTCCTCAGCCATGAGGGACCCAGTCTGATCGTTCGCCGGTCAGCTCTTCACGTACGTCGCGCAAGCCTCTTTGCAGGCTTCCGGCCTGACCCAAATTCCATAATCGCCGGCCGCATCGTCGGAGTCGGCCTCGACGGAATATACGCCCTCGCCGTTCTCGTCTACCTCCGCAACTGGTAGTGGCCGGGCAAACTCAAATCTTGCCCCTTCGGCTGGACCGTACAGGAAGACCGCCACTTCAGACCGGGGCGGATAGCCAGCTAGCTCGATCTGCAAGCCTGGGCCTCCTGACGCGGCCTTGTCGGCCGTTTGGAGTACTGTCGGAACGGTTGCACGTACCACTTCAACTTGGCCCGTTATCGCGGGGCCGTCGCTCGATTGCGCAGCCCTTAGATCGTGATCTCCCAAGGGCAGATCCAATGATGCCACAAGATAGAAATTCCAGTTCTGGCCGTCGAAGCTGGTGCTGTAGGTCCGCTCGACGCCGTCCGGTCCAGTCAGACTGACCTCGACTTCCGGGCCGCCCTCATCAAACCCGACAAAGCAAAGCGTCAATGTATCGAGTTGCTTCAACCTAATCTTTTCAGCGATGTCACCGCCAGCTTGTACAGGATCGCACGGAGGACTAACGGGACTCGATCGGAACAAACCTCCCGGGCGTTTTCCACCGGACAGTTTTTCGCCCGAACTGCCGTTGCCGCCGCCGTTACTGGTGCCGCCGCCGTTACTGTTGCCGCCGCCGTTACTGTTGCTGTTGTCCCCTTGCTCGGCACCCTGTGACGATGTCGGGGGCGCCTCGTCGCAACCGGATCCGGCAGAGGAGGTGATCATGGCCAAGGCCGCGAACATGCATACAACGGCTCGCATCAAGAGAAGACGATTCATTCTCATGTTGGCCACCTGGTATGAGGGAAGACGCGATGCTCGGTTGAACCGCCACCATCGCATTGGGTACCGAACGGCTCGCTGTCAGGCTAGGGCTGATAGAGAGCCACGCTCTCCTGTCGTCCGAGATTTGACAGACGCGCCCCAGATCGGCGCGAACCTGAGGCAGCTGCGGGGTTCATCTCGATTTGTGGAGGTTACTTGACCTGGCCTCAAGCGCTTGTCTCGTCGCCGCGGTACTCGGCCACTCATTCCCGACCGTCCCCTCACCGGTGCCAGATCCAAGCCGTGGTGGTCGGTGTCAAGCCGGCGAGCGACACGCAGACCATCGCATAGCGACGCGTAGCGCCCGTTGACGACCACCACGGCTGGGAGGCGGCCGGCACGATCACCGCTCTGTTCCCTCGACCCGATGGAGGAGGCAGACGTTCCAGATCCGTTCTCACCGGGCATGAAAACGGCTCCTCAGATGATCTCTGAGGAGCCGTTTCCCTGGTAGCGGGGACAGGATTTGAACCTGCGACCTCTGGGTTATGAGCCCAGCGAGCTACCGAGCTGCTCCACCCCGCGTCGGCCTGTTAACACTAGCGCAACCCGGCGGCCGCCTGCAAAGCGACCCCCGGGTGCGCGCTGTGCCCCTCGTCTCAGCTGCTCGGATGTCAGCTGCTGGGCGTCGGCGACGGGTTCGCCGATCCGGACGGAGCCGCCGACGGCTGGCCGGTGGGCGTGCTCGTCGCGCTCTGCTGGGCGGCCTGGAACGCGGACATCGCCTTGTCCAGGTTCTCCAGCGCCTCGCCGTACCGGGCGAAGTCCCCGGACTGCTGGGCCGCCTTCACCTCCGCGATCGCCTGGTCGAGCTGCGCGGCAGCCTGGGCCAGTTGACCCGGGAGGGTAGGCGGGGGCGGCGTGGTGTTGCCCGGGTTCTGGCCGGTGGTCCCGCCCGTACTGGCGTTGCCGCTCCGTTTACCGAGCGCGACGAGGCGGTCCAGCCCCTGCTTCAGGTTGTCGGCCAGCACCACGTACGTGCCGCCGTCGCCGTAGGACATGAGGACCTTCTGCAGCAGCGGGGCCGCGTTCTCCTGGTTTCCGGACTTCACGTAGACCGGCTCGACGTACAGGATGCCGTTCTGCACCGGCAACGAGATCAGGTTGCCGTAGAGCACCTGCGACGTGTTGTTGCGAGACAGCAGCGCCAGCTCGGTGAGCACCGTCGCATTGTTGGTCATCTTCTGATGGACCTGGACCGGGCCGGGGATCACCGTCTGATCCGGCAGCTCGAGGACCTCCAGCCTCGGCTTGTTGTCCACGTAAGAGGCGGAGACCAGCGCGGCCAGATTCTCGCGGTTCAACGGGGTGACGCCGGCGGTGAGCTGGAATCTGATCTCGTTCTGCTCGGGAAGCTGGACGTTGAGGTAGAACGGCGGCTGCCGCTCCCCGCTGGACGGCGCGTCCGGCGCGGTCGGCACCTGCCAGAAGTCCTGGCCGGAGAAGAACGCCCGAGGATCGGGCACGTGGAACTTGGTGAGCAGGTTCCGCTGCACCTTGAACAGGTCGGCCGGGTAGCGGAAGTGCGCCACGAGCGAGGCCGGGGTCTCCGCCTTCGGGACGACCAGGTCGCCGCCGAACGCCTTGTTCCACGCCTTCAGTACCGGATCCTGATCGTCGAACTCGTACAGCTTGACGGTGCCGTCGTACGCGTCGACCGTCGCCTTCACCGAGTTGCGCATGTAGTTGACGTCGTCGCGGGCCAGCGCGAAGGCGCCCTGCCCGGTCAGCTCGTCGCGCGTCTCGTTGGCCAGGTTGATCTTCTGGGAGTACGGGTAGGTCGCCGCGGTGGTGTATCCGTCGAGGATCCAGACGATCCGGCCGTCCACGGCCGCCGGGTACGGGTCGCCGTCGATGGTCAGGAACGGCGCGACCTTCTCCACCCGGGAGCGGGGGTCGCGGATGTACATCAGCCGCGAGTTGGCGTTCACGCGGTCGGAGAGCAGGAAGTTGCTCTCGGTGTTCTTGATCGCGAAGACCAGCCGGCGGAGGAAGGAGCCGATCGCCACGCCCCCGTTGCCGTCGTAGGTGTAGAGCTCCTCGGCGTTGTTGTTCTCCTCCTGCGGCCGGTCGAACTCCACCCTCCTGGTCTTGTCGGTCTGCCCGACGATCGCGTACTCGGTGGACTGCTCGCCGTAGTAGATCCGCGGCTGCTTCACCTGGATCTCCTCGGTGGCCGACGAGCAGCCCGGCGGCCGGTCGTCGCCGAGGAAGCCGGAGATGAAGTACGGCAGTCCGCCGCAGACCACCTGGTTCGCCGGCGCCGCGACAAGCCCGTACCCGTGGGTGTAGACGGTGTGCCGGTTGAGCCAGTTGCGCTGCTGGGTGGTCAGCTTGTCGTCGTTGATCTCCCGTGCGCCGACCACGTAGTCGCTGGTCTTGCCGTCGACGGTGTACCGGTCGACGTCGAGCTTCTTGCCGAAGTCGTAGAAGCCGCGGGACTGCTGCGACTGGGTGAACGCCTGGGACACCAGCTGCGGGTCGACCAGGCGTACGTTCTGTGCGCTGGAGTCCGCGGCCAGCGTGGTCGGCGGCACCACGTTGTTCGCCCGGTACGGTGCTATCTCCGTACCGGTCAGGCCGAAGGCGTCCCGGGTCGCCTCGATCGACCGCTTGATGTACGGCGCCTCCTTGTCGGCCAGGCTCGGCTTGACCGAGAAGTTCTGCACCGCGAGCGGATAGATGCCGCCGATCGCGACCGCCGAGACGGCGAGCAGCGCGAGCGAGACGCCGGGCCAGACGAGGTTCCGCATACCGGCGTTGGAGAACACGATGATCGCTATGGCCACCACGACGGAGATGTACGCGAGGATCTCCTTGGCCGGCAGCAGCGCGTTCACGTCGGTGTAGCCGGCGCCGTACAGCCCCGGTGACACATGCTGCTCGAGCAGCAGGGCGCGCCGGTCCAGCACGTACGCCACGGCCTTGAGCAGCACGAAGAGCGCGACCAGCGAGGTCAGGTGAGCCCGGGCCGCGGTGGTCATCCGGTCGCCGACGCCCTGCAGGCGTACGCCGCCGAAGACGTAGTGCACCGCGAGCGAGCCGATCACCGAGAGCACGACGGCGGTGAACGCGACGCCGAGCAGGTAGCGCCAGAGTGGGTAGTCGAAGATGTAGAACCCGATGTCCAGCTTGAACTGCGGGTCCTGGACTCGGAACGGCTGTCCGTTGCGGAAGAGCATCCAGTCCTTCCACCGGCCCTGCGCAGAGAGTCCCGCGAAGAAGCCGACGAGCAGGCCGAGGACGGTGATCCAGGTGCCCAGCCGGGGGGCGAGGATCATCCGGTACCGCTCGAGCGTGGCCTGCTCCGCCGAGTGCGGGCGCAGCAGGGGACGCAACCGGTAGGCCAGGAGGAGGTTGCCCCCGATGACCAGGGCGACCGCCAGGCCGACGACCACGAAGAGCACCAGCCGGGTGATCAGTACACCGGAGAAGACGCCGACGAAGTCGACCTCGTCGAACCAGAGGTAGTCGGTGTACGCGTCGATGCCCCAGCCGAGCAGCGTGAAAAGAAGGAAGACCCCCACCAGAACGCCGACCGTGACGCGACCGCGCCGGCTCATCCTCGGTAGCGGACTGTTACGCATGACCAACGTTGGCTCCACACTTCAGTCGGGCCGATTTCTCACAGTACGACATCTGTCACGAGGCCGAGCACGGCTTCGCGGTGCCGCCACTGGTGAAGGTCTTGAGCGCGGTGAGCGCGTCGTCCACGGTGGCCACCTCGGCCATCGGTAGCCCGGGCATCGCGTTGCGCAGCGCCTCGGCACAGTTGTCCTTGGGGACCAGGAACAGCTGAGCGCCGGCGCCCTTCGCGCCGACCAGCTTCTGCGGGATGCCGCCGATCGGTCCGACGTTGCCGTCGTCGTCGATCGTGCCGGTGCCCGCAATGATCTTGCCACCGGTGAGATCCGCCGGCTGGAGTTTGTCCATGATGCCGAGGGTGAACATCAGGCCGGCGCTGGGGCCGCCGATCTTGTCGAGATCAATCTTGACGGTGAACGGGTGCGGTTGCCTGATGGCGGGCTCGATGCCCAGCCGCGCCGTGCCGTCGTCACCCGCCTTCGTGGTGATCCGGGCGGTCGTCGCAGCGCCGCTCCGGAGGTAGGCGACGGTCAGCGTGCTCCCGGCCGGCTTCGCCCGGACCAGCTCGACGAGCCGGCTCACGCCGGTGACCGGTTCGCCGTCGACCGCGGTCAGCACGTCGCCCGCCCGCAGGACGCCGGTGGCGGCACCGTCGGCGCTCACCGACTTGACGAACGTCTGGACCGGATAGCCCAGCTTTCTGAGGGCGACCGTGACCGCGCTGGCCTGCGACTCGGTCCACTCCTGCGCGTTCTCCTGCTCGACCTGCTTCTCGCTGCGATCCGGCGGATAGATCAGCTCGCGCGGCACCACGGCGTCCTCCGAGCTGAACCAGCCGCTGATCGCCCAGACCAGCTCGACCTGCGACTGCACGTTGACCGTGGTGAGCCGGAGCTGGCCCGCGGACATCGAGGTCTCGGCGTTCGTCACCTGGATCACCTCGGAGCCGTTCTCCGATCCGAGCGTGTTCACGGTGGGCCCCGGCTTCAGCACGACGTACGGCAGGGGTGCGGCCATGACACCGATTGCCAGCAGGGCGGTGATCAGGGCGCCGAGGATTACCGTGACACCGCGACGTCTCATGCGCGGAAGACTATCGCCCCACCCTGAACGCTCTCTGAGCTGACACCGTTCTCTCTGAGCTGAGACCGGCGGCCGTCCGGAGCGGGTCATACGCGCGTACGGTTGACTACGTGCCTGATATCCCGTTCGGCTTCTCCCTGCCGGGCGCCCAGCCGCCCGACCCCTCCGACCCGCAGCAGATGCAGCAGTTCATGGCGCAGCTGCAGCAGATGTTCGCCGGCCCCGGCAGCGGCCCCGTCAACTGGGACCTGGCCCGGCAGGTCGCGGCCAGCCAGCTGTCCGCGTCCGGCGACCCGTCGGTGAACATGTTCGAACGCCATCAGGTCGAGGAGTCCCTGCGCCTCGCCGACCTGTGGCTCGACCCCGCTTCCGCGCTGCCCAGCGGCATCCGGGTGGCCGCCGCGTGGAACCGCAACGAGTGGATCTACAACACCCTCGACGTGTGGAAGAAGCTGTGCGACCCGATCGCCGGTCGCATGGTGGGTGCGATGGGCGAGCTGGTCCCCGAGGAGGCCAAGGCACAGCTGGGCCCCATGCAGTCGATGGTCGCCACTCTCGGTGGCGCGCTCTTCGGCGGCCAGCTGGGCCAGGCGCTCGGCCAGCTCGCCGCCGAGGTCCTGTCGGCCGGCGACATCGGCCTGCCGCTCGGCCCGCACGGCACCGCGGCGCTCCTGCCGGCCAACATCAAGGCGTACGGCGAGGGCCTGGAGATCCCCGAGGACGAGGTCCGCCTCTACGTCGCCCTGCGCGAGGCGGCGCACCAGCGGCTCTTCGGCCACGTGCCGTGGCTGCGCGCACACGTGCTCAGCGCGGTGGAGACGTACGCGAACGGCATCACCGTCAACCGCGAGGCGATCGAGGACGCGATGAGCCGCGTCGACCCGAACGATCCGGAGTCGATGCAGGCCATGGCCCTGGAGGGCATCTTCACCCCCGACGACACCCCGCAGCAGAAGGCCAGCCTGGCCCGGCTGGAGACGGCGCTGGCGCTGATCGAGGGCTGGGTCGGCCATGTCGTGGACGGTGCCGCCGGCGACCGGCTGCCCTCGGTGACCGCCCTCGGCGAGGCCTTCCGCCGCCGCCGGGCGGCCGGCGGTCCCGCGGAGCAGACGTTCGCCGCCCTGGTCGGGCTCGAGCTGCGCCCGCGCCGGCTGCGCGAGGCCGGTGCCCTCTGGGCCGCGGTCACCGAGCACCGCGGCGTCCAGGGCCGGGACGCTCTCTGGGGCCACCCCGACCTGCTGCCGACGGAGGAGGACTTCGCCAACCCCCAGGCCTTCGCGCAGAGCAGCCTGGACTGGGACATCAGCGAGCTGGACGACCTCGGCGACGGGGGCGACCGGCGGGACGGGGGCGACCAGAAGTAGGCCGGTCAGCCGCCGAGCAGGGTGCGGGTGTTCTCCCAGCCCTCCAGCGCGAGATCCAGCGACGCGAGCTCAGCCGGGCCGCGCAGTCGGCGCCACTCGGGGGTCGAGGTGACGTCGCCCGGACGCGGTGCGGTGCGGCGCAGCAGCGCGGCGGAGGCCTGGTCCAGGTCGTGATCGGCCAGCCAGCCTGGAGCCGGCAGGCTGGTCGCGACGCCGAGCAGGCCACCGCCGGATCCGCCCGGGGCGACCGCGACCGCCTTGGTCTCCAGCGGCTGCAGCAACTTGCCGAGAATCATTCCGGGCACGTCGGCGGCGTCCGCCGCGACGACGGCGGCCTGCTCGAAACCATCCGCGGCGGCGGCACCGAACACCGGCAGGTAGGTCGCGGTGGGCACCTCGTAGATGCGCATTCCCGGCCAGGCGATGTCCACCGCCAGGGCGCGGTCGGCGGGCACGGCGGCGATGGCCGGCTCCGCCTGGGCGAGGCGGGCGAGCAGGTCGACGACGTCCTCGGCGAGGGCCGCGCGCCAGGCGTATCGGTCGATGCCGGGGGGACTCCAGGTCACGGGCACGAGCAGAGCGGCGACAACCCGGCGAGGCACCGGCCCACCCTATCCGCCCTCGAGGCGGGTCAGTCCGCCAGTACCAGGCCCGAGGCCGCGGAGATGCCCTCGAGGTAGCCGCGGGCGCGCTCCGCCTTGGGGAACCGGTTCACCAGCTCCCAGAACTCCGCGTTGTGGCTGGGGACGACGAGGTGGGCCAACTCGTGCAGAAGCACGTAGTCGATCACCCAGTCGGGCATCTCCTGGATGCGGTGCGAGATGCGGATGGTGCCGTCGTCGGGCGTGCAGGAACCCCAGCGGCCGTTCTGGTTGGTCACCCACCGCACGCTGGCGGGAACCATGTGGTGTGCGCGATCAGGCAGATAACGGGCGATGAGGCGCCGGGCGCGGGCGAGCAACTCGTCGTCCGTACGCAGGACGCGCTCTTCGCGGGCTGCCAGCCGGGCGAGCATCCGCTCGACCCACTCGGTCTCCTCGGCACGCGAGAACCGGTCCGGGATGAGCACGACCACGCGCTCACCATCGCGATACGCGGACACCGTCCGGCGCCGGCGCCGGCTGCGCCGCACTTCGACGACAGGCTTACGCGTCCGGGCCATTACCGGCTCGCGCGGCCCAGATTGGGGTTCACGTTGAGACGCTAATCCGTGGGACCCATGTCACCGCAAGAGTACGGAGAATGACACGCGCCATATATGCGTGCTTTGTCCTCATATAACCGAAAAATTTTTCGGTACTGCGCCCAAGCCTTACCGCCAACCTACCGCGTGACAAGATCCTGTCAAGAACGCACCGGACATCCCCTTTTCGGCTCGTTCGCCGGCAATTCCCGGCGTGTTGCGGCGCAACTTCACGAAAAGGGACATATCTCCCGGCACACTCACGACGGCGGCGACACCGCCGGCGCCGCGCTGACATGGAACTGGCCTGACCTGGGTAGTGACCGCCCCGAGCGGGCGGTCACGTCCACGTGGTCGCGGACCGGTCCAGCGCCGAACACAGGACGGCGAGGTCGCGGCTTGGCACCGCGAGCAGGCACCGGGCCGACCCGGCCGACGAACATGACGAGGAGGAACCGTGGCCGACAACACGTACAACGGCTACTGCGTGAAGTGCAAGGAGAAGCGCGACTTCCAGGGGACCGTGGAGGTCTCGAAGACCGGCATGAACATGGCCAAGGGCAAGTGCCCGGTCTGCGGAACGACCGTGAACCGGATCCTCGGCAAGGCCAAGGCCTGATCGGCGGAGTTGCCGGGGAGGGTCTCGACACCCTTCCCGGTACCTCCGCGTAACCGTGACCGTGCAGCCTGTGGATAACCTCCCCCAGGCTGTGGATAAGCCGTGCCGACCGGCATGCGGCCCTGTGGACAACTAATCCGCTCCGCGTTGCTCACGTGACACCCTGTCACTCGTGAACCGTCCCACCCTGATCCCCGGTCTCCCCCGCATCTGGCGTGGCCCCACCGAGTTGCAGCTCGGCGCCGATCCCGCCCGTGCCGTCGTCCTGCGGCTGCCCGGCCGGCGCACCGCCACCGTCCTCGACCTGCTCGACGGCAGCCGTTCCGAGCGGGTCGTCCTGCTGCACGCCGCCGAGCTCGGCGTCCCTCCCGACGAGGTGCAAGCCCTCCTCGACACCCTGCGCGCCGCCGGTCTGGCACTGCCGGCCGCCGCGCTGGTGCCCGCCGCGCTGGCCGAGGAGTCGCGGCGCCGGCTGGTGGGAGAGGCCGCCGCGCTGGCGTTGGCCGCCCTCGCCGGCAGGTCGCCTCCGGCCCGGCGAAGTGCCGAGTCAGCCGCGCGAACGCTGCGGCGGCGGGCGGCGGCCCGGGTCACCATCGCCGGGCGCGGGCGCCTCGGCGCACCGATCGCGGTCGCTCTCGCCGAGGCGGGGGTCGGGCAGGTGCAGTCCGAGGTGCTCGGCCGGGTCGGTCCGGGCGAGCTGGCCGGCGGCCCGCTGCGCGCCGACGACGTGGGACAGCCCCGGCGCGAGGCGATCTCGGCGGCGGTGGCTCGCGCCGCGCCGGGCAGCGGCCTGTCCAGGGCCCGGCGGACACCCGCGACCCTGGTCGTCCAACTCGATCCCGACCAGCCGATCGAGCTCGTCGCCGCGGCGTTCGCCCAGCGCCGCCAGGCTCACCTGGTCGTGTCGATCCGGGAGGGGGCGGCGGTGATCGGCCCGCTCGTGCCGGCCTCGGGTGCGCCCTGCCTCAACTGTCTCGAGCTGCACCGGCGGGAGCGCGACGCGGCCTGGCCCGGCGTGCCGGCCGGCTCGCGGCGGGACGACCCCGAGCCCTGCGCGGTCGCGACCCTCCTGGCGGCCACCGCCTACGCGGCGGCCGAGGTGCTGACGTTCCTGGACGGTGGCCTACCGGAGACGCTGGGCGCGGCCGTGGAGATCAGTACGCCGGGACGGGCCCGGCGCCGCACCTGGCCACCGCATCCCGCCTGCGACTGCACGCGACGCCGGCCGCCACCCATGGGCGAGGGCCGGCAAGCGCCCATGACGGCCCCCGACGATGACGCAATGATCGGACGTTCGGCGCATCAGGCGACGAACGCCACGCACCCGGGCGGATGAAGGGCGCCGCGTCGGTCACAATGATCTGGTGAGCGATATACCGAGGCGGGCGGCATCCCGTACCGCCAAGCTGGCCGCGCTGCCCCTCGGCTTCGCCGGACGGACCGCGCTCGGGCTGGGCAAACGCGCGGTCGGTATCGCCTCCGAGGTCATTTCCGCCGACATCCAGCAGCGCACCGCCGAGCAGCTGTTCAGCGTGCTCGGCCAGCTCAAGGGCGGTGCGATGAAGTTCGGGCAGGCGCTGTCGGTCTTCGAGGCGGCGTTGCCCGAAGAGATGGCCGGCCCCTACCGCCAGGCGCTGACCAAGCTGCAGGAGGCGGCACCGCCGATGCCCGTGGCCAGCCTGCACAAAGCCCTCGCCGAGCAGCTCGGCCCGGACTGGCGCGACCGGTTCGCCGAGTTCGACGACAGCCCGGCGGCCGCGGCCAGCATCGGTCAGGTGCATCGGGCGCTGTGGAAGCTGCCACCCGCCCGGAAGAACGCCAAGCTCAAGACCGTGCCCGTCGCCGTGAAGGTGCAGTATCCCGGCGCCGGGGAGGCGCTGCTGGCCGACCTCAAGCAACTGTCGCTGCTGGCCGGCATGTTCAAGATCATTCAGCCGGGGATGGACATCAAGCCGCTGCTGGCGGAGCTGCGCGACCGGATCACCGAGGAACTCGACTATGCGATGGAGGCCGAGACCCAGCGTGCCTTCGCCGCGGCGTACCGGAACGACCCGGAGATCTACGTCCCCCGGGTGGTCGCGTCCGCGCCTCGCGTGCTGGTCACGGAGTGGGTGGAGGGCACGCCGCTCGCCAAGGTGATCAGCGACGGCACCGAGGCGGAGCGGAACGAGGCCGGTCGGCTGATGGCGACGCTGCATTTCTCCGCACCGGCCCGGGTCGGCCTGCTGCACGCCGACCCGCATCCGGGCAACTTCCGGATGCTGCCGGACGGCCGCCTCGGCGTCATCGACTTCGGCGCGGTGGCGCGGCTGCCCGGCGGGCACCCGG
>Ga0081539_10002007_pt1 | contig 30812 bp, 30 predicted proteins | sample TabmetS4T2R2_FD_71023 | JGI IMG/M metagenome (GOLD analysis project Ga0081539, IMG submission 71023) | Tabebuia heterophylla rhizosphere microbial communities from the University of Puerto Rico - S4T2R2 | ecosystem: Host-associated > Plants > Roots > Rhizosphere ... | reverse complement strand
CGACGCGGCCGGCCGGCTGGGTGGTCTCGACCTGCTGGTCAACAACGCCGGCATTCTCGGGCCGAGCCCGCAGCCGCACCTCGCGGACTATCCGCTGCCGGTGCTCCGGGACGTGTACGAGGTGAACGTCGTCGCGCCGCTCGGGCTGATCCAGTCCGCGTTGCCGGCGCTGCGGGCGAGCCGCGGGGCGGTCGTCACCGTCACCTCCGACGCGGCGGTCGAGCCGTACCCGGGCTGGGGCGGGTACGGCTCGGCGAAGGCGGCGATCGAGCAGGCCAGCCGGGTTCTGGCGACCGAGGAGCCGGATCTGCGGGTGTGGTGGGCCGACCCGGGTGATCTGCGGACGCGGATGCATCAGGAAGCCTTCCCCGGGGAGGACATCAGCGATCGGCCACTGCCGGCGACCGTGGTACCGGCGTTCCTGCGGCTGCTCGCCGAGGCACCGCCGTCCGGCCGGATCCGCCTGGCCGACCTGCTGACCGGGGCCGCGCAGTGACGGCGGCCCGACCCGCCGTGGGCGACCGCCGGAACGGCCGCGCGGGAGTGCTGGAGTTCACGCTGCCGGCCGGGCTGGAGGCGCACGAACCTCCCGAGGCGCGCGGGCTCGGCCGCGACGGGGTGCGGATGCTCGTGGGGGAGCGGGCCGCCGGGACGGTGAGCCATCACCGGTTCACCGACCTGCCCGGGGTGCTGCGCGCCGGTGACGTGCTGGTGGTGAACACGTCGGCGACCGTGCCGGCGGCCGTACCGGTCGTGGACGCCCCGCTGTTGGTGCACTTCTCCACCGAGGCGCCGGGCGGCGGCTGGCTGATCGAGGTGCGCCGGCGGACCGCGAAGGCGACCGCCCCCTACGTGGGTGGGACTCCGGGGCGGCGGTATCGGTTGCCCGGCGGCGGGTCGGTCACGCTGCGGGAGCAGCATTCGGCGGGCCGGTTGTGGCGGGCCGAGGTGGACACCGCGGGCTTGGCGTCGGTCATGGAGTTCCTGTTCGCGTACGGCCACCCGATCCGGTACTCGTACGTCCCGCGCCCCTGGCCGCTCTCGGCGTACCAGACGGTGTTCGGGGTGCACCCGGGCAGCGCCGAGATGCCCAGCGCCGGGCGGCCGTTCACGGACCGGATGGTCACCCGCCTGGTGGTCGCCGGCGTGCTGGTCGTACCCGTCCTGCTGCACACTGGGGTCGCCTCGCCGGAAGCGCACGAACGCCCGTACCCCGAACGGTTCTCCGTCTCACCGGCAACCGTGCGGACCGTCGCCCGGGCCAAGGCCGGCGGAGGCCGGATCATCGCGGTCGGCACGACGGCCGTGCGCGCGCTGGAGACCGCGTGGCAGGGCCGGACAGGCGGGTGGACCGACCTGGTGGTGACCCCCGAGAGCGGGGTACGCGTCGTCGACGGGCTGCTCACCGGGTTCCACGAGCCGCGCGCGTCGCACCTGGACATGCTCGCCGCGATCGCCGGGACGCCGCTGCTGGAACGCTGCTACGCCGAGGCGCTGGACGCCGGGTACCTCTGGCACGAGTTCGGCGACGTGAACCTGCTGCTCCCGTAGCCGAGGGGTGGGAGGTCAGGGCCTAGCTTTTCGGCTCTGGCTTGGCCGCCTTCCGCACCGCCGCGGCCACGGCCGGCGCCACCTGCGGATCGAACACCGACGGCACGATGTAGCTGGCGTTGAGCTCGGAGGGCGCGACCGCGTCGGCGATGGCGTCGGCGGCCGCGAGCATCACCTCCGGGGTGATCTGGTGCGCGCCCGCGTCCAGCATGCCGCGGAAGAAGCCCGGGAAGGCCAGCACGTTGTTGATCTGGTTCGGGTAGTCCGACCGGCCGGTGGCCACCACGGTGGCGTGCTCCGCGGCCGCGATCGGATCGACCTCGGGATCCGGGTTGGCCAGCGCGAACACGATCGCGCCCGGTGCCATCGTGGCGATGTCCTCGCCGGTCAGCAGGTTCGGGCCGGACACGCCGATGAAGATGTCGGCACCGGCGAGGGCGTCCCGAAGCGATCCCTCGAACCCGTCCGCGTTGGTGTGGTCGGCGATCCACTGACGGTCCGGGTCGAGACCGGTCTGCCCGCGGTGCACGGCGCCGGTGCGGCCACAGGCGATGATCTGCCGCGCTCCCTGGGCTTGGAGCAGCTGGATGACGGCGTTGCCGGCGGCGCCGACCCCGCTGATCGTGATCCGTACCTGATCCAGGCTCTTGCCCACCACCCGCAGCGCGTTGGTGAGCGCGGCGAGCACCACGATCGCCGTACCGTGCTGGTCGTCGTGGAACACCGGGATGTCCAGCTCGGCGCGGAGCCGGCGCTCGATCTCGAAGCAGCGCGGCGCCGCGATGTCCTCGAGGTTGATCCCGCCGTACACCGGGGCGATCGCCTTGACCACGTCGATGATCTTCTCGGTGTCCTGGGTGTCCAGGCAGACCGGCCACGCGTCCACGCCGGCGAACTGCTTGAACAGCACCGCCTTGCCCTCCATCACGGGCAGCGCGGCGGCTGGCCCGATATTGCCCAGGCCCAGCACGGCCGACCCGTCGGTGACCACGGCGACGGTGTTGCGCTTGACGGTCAGCCGGCGCACGTCCTCGGGGTGTTCCGCGATGGCCAGGCACACCCGGGCCACACCGGGCGTGTACGCGCGCGAGAGGTCGTCCCGGTGCTTCAGCGGCACCTTGGGCGTGACCTCCAGCTTGCCGCCGAGGTGCAGCAGGAACGTGCGGTCGCTGACCTTGCGTACGGTGACCCCGTCGACCTCGCCGAGCGCCTCGGTGATGGTGTCCGCGTGGCTCGCGTCCGAGGCGTTGCATGTGACATCGACGACCATGTACTCGGCGTGGGACTCCGCGACGTCGAGCGCGGTGACCGACCCGCCCGCCTTGCTGACGGCGGCCACCAGGTCGCCGGTGGCGCGCGCGGAGGAGCGGGCTTCCACGCGCACGGTGATCGCATATCCAGGGCTGGGCGTCGGCATCGATGACCTTCTCTCGCGATTGCTGCGCGGTGCTCGTTTCCGGTACGTGGATCTCCGGATCCATTTTCGCGGTGATCCAGCGTGGGAAGCATAGGCGGGAACGGGCATCAAACACAGCACCGCTCCCCGATCGCCCCGCCGGGCGTACGGTCTGCTGGTGATTCGCAGGCGGGTGCTGGTCTCCGGCCGGGTGCAGGGCGTCTTCTTCCGGGACACCTGCCGGCGCGTCGCGATCCGGCACGGCGTGGCCGGCTGGGTGCGGAACCTGCCCGACGGGCGGGTGGAGGCCGTCTTCGAGGGCCCGGATGAGGCGGTGGACGAACTGGTCGACTGGGCGTGGCAGGGGCCGGACCTGGCCTGGGTGTCGAACGTGGTCGTACAGCGCGAGCCTCCGGAGGACCTGCGGACCTTCGACATCCGTTGACCCGCGCCACCGGCAGTTCCACGATTCTGTCCACGACCCGCCACGTGGCCGCGTACCTATGGCTTGCGGGCGACTCCACCGTAGAGGGCGGCCTCGGCGTCGGTGAACGGCTTGTCCTCGTCCGGACGCCACCGCAGGATCGGCACGACGCCCGGATCGACCAGGTCCAGGCCGGTGAAGAAACGCACCACCTCGTCCCGCGAGCGCAGCCGGGTCGTGATGCCCTGCCGGCGCATCACCTCGGCGAACCGTGCCCAGGACTGAGGGTCGTAATCGGCGGTGATGTGCGAGATCACCAGATAGCTGCCGGCGGGCAGGGGTGCCATCAGGCGCTCCACGATCTTGTACGGGTCGCCGTCGTCGTCGATGAAGTGCAGGATCGCGAGGAGCATCAGCGCGATCGGCCGATCCAGGTCCAGGACCGCCCGCAGATCGGGCGCGGCCAGGATCCGCTCGACGTCCCGCAGGTTCGCGTTCACATACGCGGTGCGTCCCTCCGGCGAGCTGGTCAGCAGTGCCCGCGCGTGGGTCAGCACGATCGGGTCGTTGTCCACGTAGACCACACGCGCGGCCGGGTCGATCCCCTGTGCTACCTCGTGCACGTTCGGCGAGGTCGGCAGCCCCGTACCGATGTCGAGGAACTGCCGGATCCCGGCCTCGGCGGCCAAGAATTGCACCACTCGCCGCAGAAAGGCGCGGTTCTGCCGCGCCGCGGTGGCCGCGTTCGGGTTGACCTTCAGCCCCTCGGCCGCGGCCGCCCGGTCGGCGGCGAAGTTGTCCTTGCCGCCGAGCAGGTAGTCGTAGACCCGGGCGGGGTGCGCCCGACCGGTGTCCAACGGTTCGGCCACGGCACCTCCGCAACTGTGTCGATGACGATCCGTCCACAGCATACGGGTCGGCCGGCAGCCGGATCGGTTACGGCGGGCCAGGTGACCCGTCCGTGGTTCCCCAGGGGCCGGGCCGGACCTGGCCCTCCTCAGGCGGCGACGAACTCCACCACCTCGGCCACCACGCCCGGGTCGCGCAGCATCTTTCGGTGGCCGAGCCCCGACGTCACGCGCAGGCGGGCGGACGGCCAGGCCGCCGCGATCGCCGCGCCGTCGGCGACCGGGGTGGAGACGTCGTCGTGGTCGTGGACCACCAGGGTGGGCGGCATGGCCACGGCGCGGCCGAGTTCCGGCACGTCGAAGTGGCGCATCGGGGCGCCGACGCGGCGTTCGACCCGGGCGATCAGCCGCCGGTAGGTGGGTTCGCCGAAGCCGAGGACGTCCGCGAGCTGCCGCGCGTAGGTCACCGGGCTGGCCATCGGGGCCAGCAACGCGAGGCGGTCCGCGGTCAGCCCGTCGCAGAGGGCCACGGCAGCGGCCACGCCGCCCATGGAATGCGCGATCACCGCGTGGGCCGGCCCGTGCGCGGCGACGACCGCGGTCAGGGCAGCCGCGAACTCGGGGATGGACGACGACCGCGGCCCGAACACACCGGGCGCGGACCGGCCGTGGCTGGGCGCGTCGAACGCGACGACCCGGTAGCCCCGGTCGACCAGGGGTCCGGCGAACGCGGTGAGCTGGGCGGCGTACCCGGCCCAGCCGTGCATGAGGTACACGGCGGGGCCGGCGCCCCACGTCTGTCCGGCGACGCGGTGGCCCGCGACGTCGACCGTGAACGGGCGTCCGGCTGGTCCGTCGGGCGCGGCGGCCGGCCGGCGCGGGGCGGGGAGGGTGAACCAGATCCGTTCGGCCCAGCGTGCGCCGAGCGCCGGGGCGGCCCGGTCCAGCAGCCGGAACGCGACCCGAACCGGGAGAGGGGCGGAAAAGAAACGAACGATCGTGCTTTCCTGCGGACGGACGTCGGATGCGGCGGTCATGGCGAACACCTCTCGGTGGGGCTGGGGTCGGTTGTCAGTCGGTACCGGGCACGCGGGCCGCGGCGATCAAGGACTCGACGGCGCGCCGGGCGCGCGCGTCGGCGTGCCGGTCGGCCAGCAGCCGCAGGGTGTGGAAGCGGGCGAGCAGCACGCCGTAGAAATCCTGGGCGAACTGGTCGGGCTCGGTGTCCTCGCGGAAGTGCCCCTCGGCGATCCCGGTCCGGACAATCGTGGCGATCATGTCGAACATGTCGCGGTGGTCCCGGACGAGCCGGTCGCGGACGGCACCCGGCCGGTCATCGAACTCGGTCGCCGCCGCGATGAACGGACAGCCGCCGGGCAGCGCGTCCCACGCCATCCAGCGGTCGAACAGCTCCCGCAGGCGGGGCTCGCCGCGCGGGGCACGCAGCGCCGGCCCGGCCACCGCATCCTCGAAGCCGGCCCGGGCGTGCTCGAGAACCTGCAGTTGCAGTACTTCCTTGGAGCGGAAATGCGCGAAGAGGCCGCTCTTGGACAGCTCCGCCTGCTCGGCCAGCGAACCGATGGTCAGCCCGCTGAGCCCGACCCGGCGTGCCACGTCGACGGCCCGGTCGAGCACCGCGGCCCGCGTCTCGTCGCCTTTACCCATGCGGTCTAGAAAAGCACGACCGTGCGGAAAAGGCAACCCCGTTACGCCGTGCGGACGGCGGTGCTCGCCCGCAGGATCAGCTTCGGGGTGATCACGACGTCGTCGGTCGGCATGTCCAAGGGGTGATGCAGCCGGTCGAGCAGCATGCCGACGCTGTGCCGCGCCAATTCGCCGAAGTCCTGCCGCACGGTGCTCAGCGGCGGCAGGAAGTACTCCGCGTCCGGCATGTCGTCGAAGCCCACCACACTGACGTCACCGGGCACGCTGCGGCCCGCTTCGTGCAGCGCACGCAGCACGCCGAGCGCGATCCGGTCGTTGGCGCAGAAGATCGCGGTCACCGACGGGTCGGCGGCCAGCGTGCGGCCCTGCGCGTAGCCGGACGCGGCGTCCCAGGCGCCGGGCAGCAGGGACGGTACTCGCGCGCCGGCCGCGGACAGCGTGGTCCGCCACCCGTCGAGCCGGGCCTGCGCCTCGGGCCAGTCGGCCGGACCCGCGGCGTGGTGCACGGTCGCGTGTCCCAGGTCGAGCAGGTGCTGGGTGGCCAGGCGGGCGCCGATTGTGTTGTCCACCCGTACCGTCGGGAAGGGTTCGCCGTGCTGCCCGCCGCCGACCGCGACGCACGGCAGGTTGACCCGCGCCTGCATCAGGGCGTTGACCACCGCGATCTTCGGCGCGATCGCGATGATGCCCTCGACGGCGTGCTGCGCCAGCCGGTCGAGCGCATCGAGGACCGGGCGGCGCTCGAGATCGCGCACCGTCGCGATGCTCACCAGGTAGCCGGCGTCGCGGGCCGCGGTCTCGACGCCGTAGAGCATGGACGCCGGGCCGAAGAGATCGGTCTCGAACGCGATGAGCCCGAGCGTGCGGGACTGCCGGGTGGCCAGCGTCCGGGCCGCCAGGTTCGGCCGGTAGTTGAGCGAGTGCATGGCGTCCAGGACCCGCTGGCGGGTCTCTGCCCGCACGTTCGGATGGTCGTTGAGCACCCGCGACACGGTTTGATGCGAGACGCCCGCCAGCCGGGCGACGTCGTGCATCACCGTGTCGCGGGGCCGGCCGCCGGCGCCCGGCGCGGATCGGCCGTCGCCGGGCGGGGATTTCTGTGCAACCATCGTGCCCCTTGTGAGCTGGCGGACCATGTCAAAGATCGAGAACGCTGTGGGAGATCTTCGATTATCGCGCGTTGACCCCGGTAGGCCCTCATGTTAGCGTTCACATCTAGGCCCGGACGCCTGGCGCCGGGACGGAGAGCCCGGCAACAGGATCCGGCTGGGGACGAACCGGCCGGAGAAGGATCCGCCATGAGTGACAACACCGAGCCCCGCGCTGTCTACGCGCGCACCGAGCACTGGGTGGAGGCGGCCGACTGGATCGTCTGGCGGTTGTGCGGCACGTACGTCCGGAACGTGTGCACCGCCGGGTACAAGGCGGTCCACCAGGACGGCCGGTACCCGTCCCGGGATTTCCTCGCGGCGCTCGACGAGCGGTTCGTGGACTTCTTCGACGGCAAGGTGGCCCAGCCGCTCGGCGAACTCGGCGCCCCGGCCGGCGGCCTGACAGAGGAGGCGGCCCGGTGGACCGGTCTGCGGCCGGGGACGGTCGTGGCGGTGGGCAATGTGGACGCGCACGTGACGCCGCCGGCCGCGCAGGCCGTCGAGCCGGGCCAGATGCTCGCCGTGACGGGCACCTCGACCTGCCACGTGATGAACAGCGACCGGCTCGGCGAGGTGCCCGGCATGTGCGGTGTGGTCCGCGGCGGCATCACACCGGGCTTGTGGGGCTACGAGGCGGGCCAGAGCGGGGTCGGCGACATCTTCGCCTGGTTCGTGCGCACGAGTGTGCCGGCGGAGTACGCGCGCCGCGCCGAGGAACGCGGCCAGGACCTGCACCGGTATCTCAGCGACCTCGCCGCCGAGCAGGAGGTCGGCGCGCACGGCCTGGTCGCGCTCGACTGGCACAGCGGCAACCGGTCGGTGCTGGTCGACCACGAGCTGTCCGGCCTGGTCCTGGGCCTCACGCTGAGCACGAGGCCGGAGGACGTCTACCGCGCGCTGCTGGAGTCCACCGCGTTCGGCACCCGGAAGATCATCGACATCCACGCCGCGTCCGCCGCCATGGGCCGGCGCGAGCGGGACGCCTACCTACCCGACCCGCGCCGGGCGGAGGCCTACGACCGGCTCTACACCGAGTACGCCGAGCTGCACGACTACTTCGGACGGGGCGCCAACGACGTGATGCACCGCCTGAAGGCGATCAAGCGAGAGGTGATCCGCTAGTGACCGCGGCAGCCCGGGCCGCCGAGGCGGTCGACGCCGTACGCCGGGACGTCTCCGAACTGCACGCCGAGCTGGTCCGGTACCACCTGGTCGCCTGGACCTCCGGCAACGTGTCCGGCCGCGTGCCGGGCACCGACCTGTTCGTCATCAAACCCAGCGGGGTCGACTACGACCGGATCACCCCGGACAACATGATCCTCTGTGACCTCGACGGCACGGTGGTCGAGGGTGACCTGTCGCCGTCCAGCGACACCGCCGCCCACGCGTATGTCTACCGCGCGATGCCTGAGGTCAACGGCCAGGTACACACCCACTCGCCGTACGCGACGGCGTGGGCGGCCCGCGGCGAGCCGATCCCGTGCGTGCTGACCGCGATGGCGGACGAGTTCGGCGGCCCCATCCCGGTCGGGCCGTTCGCGCTCATCGGCAACGACGACATCGGCCGCGGCATCGTGCAGACCCTGCGCGGCTCCCGCTCGCCCGCGGTGCTGATGCAGAATCACGGCGTGTTCACCATCGGGGACAGCGCCCGCGCCGCGGTCAAGGCGGCGGTCATGTGCGAGGACGTCGCGCGCACGGTCCACCTCGCCCGGCAGCTCGGCGATCCGCTGCCGATCGCGCCGGAGGACGTCGACCGGCTGTACGCCCGCTACCAGAATGTCTACGGCCAGCGATAGGAGTCCCTCATGAAGTTGCCGGCCCCCACCGGCACGATCTGGTTCCTCACCGGAAGCCAAGGGCTCTACGGCGAGGACACGCTGGAACAGGTCGCCGCCCAGTCGCGGGCGATCGCCGAGCGGCTGGACGGCGCCGGCACCGTCCCGTACCCCGTGGTGTGGAAGCCGGTCCTCACCGACGCGGGCGCGATCCGCCGGGTCTGCCTGGAGGCCAACGCCGACGATGACTGCCTGGGCCTGATCGCGTGGATGCACACGTTCTCCCCGGCGAAGATGTGGATCGGCGGGCTGGACGCGCTGCGCAAGCCGCTGCTGCACCTGCACACCCAGGCGAACCGGGAACTGCCCTGGTCCTCCATCGACATGGATTTCATGAACCTCAACCAGGCCGCGCACGGCGACCGGGAGTTCGGGTTCATCCAGGCGCGGCTGGGCGTGCCCCGCACGACGGTCGCCGGGCACGTGAGCGATCCGCGGGTGGCGCGGCGGATCGGCGTGTGGGCGAGTGCCGCCGCGGCGGCGACCACGACGAGGACCATGCGGCTGGCCCGGTTCGGCGACAACATGCGAGACGTCGCGGTCACCGAGGGCGACAAGGTCGAGGCGGAGTTGCGGTTCGGCGTGTCGGTGAACACGTATGGCGTCAACGACCTCGTCGAGGCGGTGGACGCCGACGAGGAGTCCGATGTGGACGCGCTGGTGGCCGAGTACGAGGACGCGTACGACGTGGTACCCGAACTGCGCGCCGGCGGCGACCGCCACGACTCGCTACGCTACGGCGCCCGGATCGAGCTGGGCCTGCGCTCGTTCCTCACGGCCGGCGGCTTCACCGCGTTCACCACCAACTTCCAAGACCTCGGCGGCCTGCGGCAGCTGCCCGGCCTGGCGGTGCAGCGGTTGATGGCGGACGGCTACGGCTTCGGCGGCGAGGGCGACTGGAAGACCTCGGTGCTGCTGCGCGCGCTGAAGGTGATGGCCGGCGGGCTTCCCGGCGGTACGTCCTTCATGGAGGATTACACCTACCACCTGGTGCCGGGCGAGGAGCGGATCCTCGGCGCCCACATGCTCGAGGTGTGCCCGAGCATCGCGGTCGCCCGGCCCCGCCTGGAGATCCACCCGCTGGGTATCGGCAACCGCGAGGACCCGGTACGCCTGGTCTTCGACGCGGCGCCCGGACCGGCTGTTGTGCTCGGCCTCAGCGACATGGGGGACCGGTTCCGGATGGTGGCCAACGAGATCGAGGTGGTCGAGCCCGACCAGCCGCTGCCGAAGCTGCCGGTCGCCCGCGCGGTCTGGAAGCCGGCACCCGACCTGGCCACGTCCGCCGAGTCCTGGCTGACCGCGGGCGGCCCGCACCATACCGTGCTGTCCACCGCGTTGACCGCGGAGCACCTGTGGGACTTCGCCGAGATGACCCGCACCGAGCTGGCGCTCATCGACGGGTCCACCACGGTGCGGCGCTTCACCCAGGAACTGCGCTGGAACGAGGTCTACTACCGCTTCGCGGCGGGCCGGTGACCGGTCACCGAGCCGCTCCGCGATCGCCGGCTACGTGCGGACACCGGCGAGACAAGGGTGACCGGACCTACGCGGTGGCCGCGGGCAACGAGAGCGACAACGCCGCCAACCACGTGCCCGCCGCGTACGACGAGTCGTCACGGATTGAACGGTCGTTTGGGCGGCGGCGCCGGAGGGTAAAACACGGACTTCATGACCGACGAACACCTGATGATGTGCGTGGACAGTGACGGAAAGCAGTCACTCTTCGAATGCACGGTCACCGGTTGCGGGCGTCGACTGATCTTCGACCATGTCGACGCCCGTCTGGTGATCCTGCATCCGGGCCAGAGCACGGCCCGGCACCACGGATCGACCGGCCTGGTCGGGCTGACCGGTCACCTCGCACCCTGACCTCGTCCGGCGCGCGACGCCGAGGCGTACCCCGGCGCCACACCCCTTGCCGTCTTCCGCCGGACGTGTCGTCCGGGCGGTCAGACGACCAGGAACGCGCCGAGGTCGTAGAAGCCGCCGATGTCGGTGTGACCACCGCCCGGCGTCTGGAAGATGAAGACGACACCGAACTGGTACATCTTCGAGTCGTCCGGCAGCGTGGGCGACTTCACCGTGATCGACCACGGGTAGGTGATGCTGGGCGGGTCGGTGGGCGACGTCGCGCCGGTGATCGACAGTGTCTGCTGACCGATCGTCTTGTCCAGCGGTCCGCCGATCTCGTCCGCGGCAAGACGGACGACGCCCTTGCCGCTCAGCCAGCCCGGCAGCAGTACCCGGCCCTTGAAGGTAAAGCCCAGGTCGATGTCGAGCACGGTGAGCGGATTGCCGCTCGGGTCCACCAGCGAATCGACGTACAGCTTCCCGGTTCCCGGAAGGAACTGCACATCGGCGCTGACCGGAAGGGTTGGCATAGCTCTCTCCTCGTCGGAGTGCGTACGGCCGGACGCCATTCGTCCCGGCCGGCCCATCAGGCAGCACCCACGCTCGCTGGTAGCGCTTAAGCCACCGCTTTGCCACCGCTTTGCTCCGGACGCGGAATCCCGACACGCGTTCTTAAGTGGCCGGCGAGGGCACGGGAGGTGGCACACCGGGACTTCGTACGGCATGCCGGATAACCGACCGTTCCCGCCGGACGGCCGTGGCGCGGGGAGAGACTCAAGGGTATGCCACCGGAGGGAGGGAACAGTGCTCGCCGGACGCTGGGCTGTGCCCACACCGGACCCGACCGGACGGGGAAGCGTGCCCCTCGCCGGCCTGTCCCGCTCCGCAGCCCTCGTGGCCGAGGTGCTGCCGGGTGAGGTGAGCCTGGGACGGCTCACTGCCGACCTGAGCGCGTACGGGCAGCCGGTCCGGTGGATCAACATCATGGCGTACGACCTCGATCCATCCATCATGGACACCCTGGCCACCGCGATGGGGTGGAGCAATGCCGGTACGGCCGAACGCCGCGGTCCGGTGGTGATCGACGCACGCGACCGTGACCAGGCACAGCAGTTCCTCGCCCGGCTCCGGCACGGCGCCCCGGACCGGGACGGCTTCCTGGACTCCGTGGTGGTCCTGCACCACGTCCAGACCCGCACCCCGCCGGCGCGGTTACCCGCCCGGCCGCTGCTCGATGCGCCCCCGTGTGAGTCGGCCCTACAGCGCCTGACCGGCCCCCGCGTCGCCCTGCACGACTCGATCCTCGCGGCCGGCCAGCGCCTGCCCCTCAACCAGTTCGCCACGATCGTCGAGCGGTCCCGCGGCGTCGACGAGCTCACCACCCGCATGGCCCGGTCCCTGCTGCACCACGCCGCACCGAAGACCGCGCCGCTTCTCGGCCTGGCGGCACTCCTCGGCTATCACCATCCCCGGCTCGCCTCGCTCGCGCCGGTTCTCGACGAGTGCGGAAGCCTGCCCTGGTGGATTCCCCTCAGCGGCGGATGGCGGCGGCTGGATCCCGGCTGGCAACGCGGTGTCCTGACCGTCTGCCGGGAGGCTCCGCGGCCGTCGGTCGCGCTGCTGGGCCGCCTCGTCAGCGAGCTCGTGGAGGACGGCGCGACCGGATCCGCCATCGAGTTGTGCCTGGACGCCGGCTATCCCGGCACGGCCGGCGACCTGCTCGACGAGATGGGTCCGGAACTGCTCGCCGCCGGGTCGACGCTGTCGGTGCGGCGCTGGCTGGGCCGCCTGCCGTGGACCGAACGGCTCCGGCACCGCCAGCTCTCGGCGCAGGTCCGGGCATTGCAGCGCGTGCCGGTCCGGACATCGCGGCCGCCTCCGCCTCCGCCTCCTCCTCCTCCTCCTCCTCCGGTGCCGTCGCCTGCGGATCCGCCCGAACCAACCCGCGCCGCCCCTCCCGATGTCGAAGCGCGCCTGCTCGGTCCCTTCGAGGTCAGCGTCGAGGGCCGCCCGGTCGGGCACTGGCACGGCCGCAAGGGCCCGCTGCTGCTGGCGTACCTGCTCCTGCGCCGCAACGATCCACCGATCGGCCGGGACGCGCTGGCCGCCGCGTTCTGGCCGGATGCCACGCCGGAGGCGTCCCGCAACCGGCTGCATGTCACCCTGCACGCCCTCCGCGCCGACCTGCAGACCGCATCCGCACTGCCGGTGATCGAGTTTCGCGGCGGGTACCGCATCAATCCGGCGCTGACCATCGTCCTCGACACCGAACTGTTCGAGCACGCCGCGGCCCGGGCCACCGCGGCCGAGGCAGCCCACGACCTCCGGTCAGCCCTGGGCGCGTACCGGGACGCCGCCAATCACTATCGCGGCGAACTGCTCGGCGACTACCCGTTCGAGAACTGGACCTTCCTGGATCGTGAGTACTTCCGTGCACGCCATCTCGACCTTCTCGGCCGGATGGCCGAGATCGCCTTCGACAGCGGTCACTACGCGCAAACCCTCGACATCGGGCGCCGGCTCTTGGCGCTGGACTTCTGCCGCGAGGACCTGCACCGGTTGCTGATGCGGGCGCACACCCGCATGGGCCGGCCGCAGGCCGCGGTTCAGCAGTTCGAGACCTGCATCGATCAGCTCCGGCGCGAGCTCGGCATGGCGCCCGCGCACGAGACCGTCGACCTCTACGAGCGGATCCGGGCCCGATCCCCGGTGTGACCGCCCCGACCCGGGCCCTGGCCGGGGCCCTTCCGGCCGCTCGGCTCTTTCCGGCCGATCGGCTCTTCCCGGCCGGCTCTTCCCGGCCGGCTCTTCCCGGCCGCCGGCCCGCGCCGGCTCGCTCACGCCCGGCCCGGGTGCGGTCCCCGGTGTAGGGTCCGGGCATGGACAGCGACCAGGTCGCGGCCTGGCGGGAGCAGCGGCAGCGGGCGGTCGAGGCGCACGCCCGAGCGCAGCAGCACGCCAAGGCCGCGCGGGCGGCGGAGGCGCGGCGGCTCATCGCCGATTTCGTCCGCGCCGCTGCGGAGCGGGGTGTCGCGCCCACCGCGCTGACGGCGCCCGCCCACCACGGCCGCGCGCGGTACCGCACCAAGCTGCGCGGCTGGTACCTCGACCCGCAGCGATCCCTCGCGGTGGACACTGACGGCGAGTACTACGTGCTCGGCGTACCCAATTCGATCAAGGCCCGGCTCGCCGGCGCCGACCCCACGCCGCAGCCGCCACCGTTGGTGATCGGCGAGGGCGGCCGCGACGGCGAATCGATCCCGTTGAAGGAGCTGCTCCAGCGCCGCCTCGACGCCGGTTCCTGACCGCCACGGCGAAGCGCGACATTCCCGAAATCTGAGCACGCCCAGGACTGCTACAACGTCCCCTGGCGGGCGTCCTCCCAGAGATCGACCGACGCGCCGCCGGTTTGCAGGATCTTGTCGATGGTGGCGAGCTCGTCCTCGGTGAGCGTGACATTGCCCAGCGCAGCCACGTTCTGTTCGAGCTGGCGGACGCTGCTCGCGCCGACCACCAGCGACGTCACGCGTGGGTCGCGCAACGCCCAGACCAGAGCCAGCTGCGCGAGGCTCTGTCCGCGCCGGCGCGCCACGTCGTTGAGCGCGGTGAGGCGCGCGACCAGCGTCTCGTCGATGGACTCCGGGTCGAGCGACTTGCCCTGGGTGGCCCGCGAGCCCTCCGGGATGCCGTGCAGGTACTTGTCGGTGAGCACGCCCTGTGCGAGCGCGGTGAAGCCGATCACGCCGGCGCCCACCTCGGCGGTCGCGTCCAGCAGGCCCTCGGTTTCGATCCACCGGTTGAGCATCGAGTACGACGGCTGGTGGATCAGCAGCGGCGTGCCGAGGTCGCGCAGCAGTCCGGCCATCGTGCGGGTGTGCTCGGCGTCGTACGAGGAGATCCCGACGTAGAGTGCCTTGCCCGCGCGCACCGCCGCGTCCAGCGCGGACGCCGTCTCCTCGAGCGGCGTGGTCGGATCGAAGCGGTGCGAGTAGAAGATGTCGACGTACTCGAGGCCCATCCGGCCCAGCGACTGGTCCAGGCTGGCGAGCACATACTTGCGGCCGCCGCCACCTTGACCGTACGGACCGGGCCACATGTCCCAGCCGGCCTTGGTGGAGACGACGATCTCGTCCCGGTACGGGCGCAGGTCCTCGCGCAGCAGCCGGCCGAAGTTGACCTCCGCGGCGCCGTACGGTGGGCCGTAGTTGTTCGCCAGGTCGAAATGTGTGATCCCGAGGTCGAAGGCCCGCCGTGCTATCGCCCGCTGCGTCTCGAAGGGCTTGTCGTCGCCGAAGTTGTGCCACAACCCCAGCGACAGCACGGGCAGGTCGAGACCGGAACGGCCGGTCCGGCGGTACTGCATGCCGTTGGTGTATCGATCCGGTGCGGCGACGTAACTCATGGGCCCACTATGTCGGATCGATCGCCGCGCATGCCACGCGAGGCGGCTCAGGCCAGATCGTGCGCCGCGTCATAGCCGTAGTCCCCGCCGGTGTCGGCGACGTGCATCGCCTCCGGGGCGGGCAGCATCGGGGGCGGGTTGTCGGGTGGGACGGCGGTCGCTTCGTGCGCCATGTCGTATTCGTAGTCGTCGGCCCGGTCGAGGTCGGTGTCACCCTCAGAAACCATGACGAACCTCCCATCATCCGCACGAGCCGACGCGTCGTCCGCAACTCACGCGCGGCCCCTCTCGTGCCCATCGTCGCTCTTGCCCGCCGGTGTCGCCAGGACATCGCCGAGACCGCCTGCTCCGGCGGTTGCCTGCGGCATGCACCATGGGACGGGCAGCCCTACCGCCGGAGGTCGTCATGGAGGCGCAGGAGGACCCGACCGCGAAGGTTCTGTGGGTTTCGGAGCGGATGGCACCGCGCTACGACAAGGACATCCAGTTCTGGGAGAAGGTCCAGTTCGGTGGTAGCCGGGAGTGGATCTGCGTACGCCTGCAGGGCGACGTGCTGGAGGTGGGCGTCGGTACCGGCCGCAACTTCGACTTCTACCCGGTGGGCGTGACGGTGACCGGGATCGAACTGAGTCCGGCCATGCTCGCCATCGCCAAGCAGCACGCCGCCGACCTCGGCCTGGACGCCGACCTGCGCCAGGGCGACGCCCAGGCGATGCCGTTCGAGGACGACAGCTTCGACACCGTGGCGTGCACCCTGTCGCTGTGCGTCATCCCCGACCCGGCCGCCGCGATCGCCGAGATGAACCGGGTGCTTCGTCCGGGCGGCCGGCTGCTGCTCCTCGACCACATCGGCAGCAGCTGGTGGCCGGTCCGGGCCGTGCAGCGGTTTCTGGAGCGCTACACGATCCGCCACGCGGGCGAGCACATGACCCGCCGTCAGCTGCCGCTCGTGCGGGCCGCCGGGTTCGAGATCGTCGAGACCGAGCGGCTCAAAGCGGGGACGGTCGAACGCATCGCCGCCCGGAAACCTGCGCGGCGTGCGTGACGACACCGGCCGGCGGAACGCCCCGGCCACACCGGGCGACCCGATGTGGCCGGAACGTGGCGTGACCTAGCGGGCTCTCGTTTTCAGGCCCCATCCGTAGGGGTAGAGCGGGTCGTAGTTGGCGTCACCGACGTTGATCGGCTCCTGGTCGAGCGACCGCGGCCAGGTCACCGACAGCTTCCCGGTGTACGGCCGCTTGCCGAACAGGGTGTCGGCCACGCCCGCGCCCTCGCTGCCCGGCAACCAGGCGGCGACCAGCGCGTCGATGTGCGACAGCTGTGCCGGGTCGAGGATCATCGGCCGTCCGGAGACGATCACGACCACGCACGTGGCGGCCTGCGCGCAGACCTTGTCCACGGCCGCCGAGTCGGCGGCGTTCAGCTTCATCGTCTGCGCCGGGCGCAGCACGCCATGGTCAGCGGGGTCGTAGCCCCACCGCGGACCGCCGACGTCGCCGAAGCCCTCCGCGTACGGGGTCTCGCCGACCACCACGATGCCCACGTCGCCGCGGCCGATCGGGTCGGAGGCGTCCTCGCTGTACGTGACCCGGTTGGCGCCGGCCACCTCGCGGATACCGTCCAGGATGGTGGTGCCGGGTATCTGGTTGGTCGAGCCGCCCTGCCAGGTCAGCGTCCAGCCGCCGGCCTGGTTGCCGATGTTGTCGGCGTTGCTCCCGGCCACGTAGATCCGCTGCCCGGCGATCGGCAGCGTGGCGCGGTCGTTCTTCAGCAGCACCTGCGACTCGGCGGCGGCCTGCCGGGCGAGCGCGTGGTGCTCCGCCGAGCCGACCTCGGCCAGGTGGGTCCGGTCGGTGAACGGGTGCTCGAACAGGCCCAGCTCGAACTTCTTGGTGAGGATGCGGGAGACCGCGTCGTCGATGCGCGACATCGGGACCTGACCAGCGTTGACCAGGCCGATCAGCGTGGTGATGAAGCTCTGGTACGCGTTGGGCTCCATGAACATGTCGATGCCGGCCAGCACACCGGTCTTCACCTGGGTCGGCCAGTCACCGGGAATCTGGTGGATGCCCTCCCAGTCGCTGATGACCAGGCCGCCGAACCCCATGTCGCCCTTGAGTACGCCGGTGATCAGCTCCTGGTTGGCGTGCATCTTGATCGGGTTGCCCACGCCGTCCTCGGTCCAGTCGACGCTGGAGAACGAGGGCATGACGCTGCCGACGTTGTGCTGCTGGACGGCCGGAACGTACTGCCGCAGCGCCACGTCCCAGAAGTCCTCCCGGTTCGTGATCGCGACGCCCTGGTCGATCGGGTACGCGCCGGTGCCGGCCGCGGCGGTGTTGTATTGGGTGTCGCCGTCGCCGGCGTAGTGCTTGGCGGTGGCCATCACCCGGTCGTTCGCCGACATGTCCGGGCCCTGGAAGCCGTCGATGGCGGTCTCCATCTGGATGACCAGGTCCGGGTTCTCGCTGAAGCTTTCGTACGTACGGCCCCAGCGGTCGTCCCGGGCCGCGCAGATGCACGGCGCGAACGTCCACTGCGGACCGGTGGCCCGCGTTTCCTCGGCGGCGACGTGCTCCACCCGCGCGACCAGCGCCGGGTCGCGGGTGGCACCCAGCCCGATGTTGTGCGGGAAGACGGTGGCGCCGTACATGTTGCCGTCGCCGTGCACCGAGTCGATGCCGTACAGCAGGGGGATGTGCAGGCGGGTGGCCAGGGCCGCGGTCTGGAAGCGGTCCACCATGTCCGCCCACGCCTTCGGCGTGTTCTCGGCCGGTGTCGAACCGCCGCCGGACAGAATGCTGCCCAGGTTCCAGGTGGTGATCGGCGTGGTGTCGCCGAAGACCTGGTAACGCTCGGTCTGCGTCATCTGGCCGACCTTCTCCTCGAGCGTCATCCGCCCGAGGAGGTCCGCCACGCGGGCGGAGACCGGCAGGTTCGGATCCTCGTACGGCAGGGTCGCCGCGGACGCGGGTGCCGCCCCGAGCGGGACGGCCACCAGCACCACCGGCAGCACGATCCGTGCATATCTCGTGAGTCTCATCAGGGTCCTCCTCGGTGTGAGCCGGCAGCTGCGCGATCGGTGGACGCGCAGGATTCGGGGATGGTCTTTACCGTGCGGAGGTGCTGGACGGGAGGCGACGGCGTGCCGGCGGCGCTCGGACGGCCGAGTACTGGCTCGTCAACCGCATGTGAACCTCCGCAACGGCGGCTCTGTGACCGCTGCACGAGTCCGGGGATCGACCGGTCGCGACCGCCATGCTTCTTACCGGCGTATCACCTTGATCGCCTGTGGCCGATCAAGGGCGTGCATCGCGGTCAGCATATGACAATGAGGCCGCGAGGAGGATGATCCACAAGAATCTATTAGGACAGTTTCTTATCAACTCGGCGGAGTCCTCGGTATCCGCGTCGGCCACGCCGGGCTCGAACTCGAGCCAGGCGTCAGGGGCGCCCTCGTCGCCCTGCTTCGGCGCGTCGGCCCGGTCGCGCAGCGGCGAGGAGACCCGGCCGACCGGCTCGATCGTCAACTCGTTGCCCGCCATGCGGATCTCAGGTGAGCGGCTTCCACGGGTTGTGTTTTCCGCCGCCGGGCGGCTCGTTGCGGGTCCACCACTGGGCCACGTAGAGCTTGCCCTGGTAGTAGACGACGTCCCCGGCGTAGAAGATCCGCGACGGTGTCCAGATCGCGGTCCCGTCGACAGTGGTCAGGATCTGCTCCCACGGGCCGGCCGGATCTCCGGGCTTCTGGTTCTGGGTCCACCACAGCGCCCGCCACGTGGAGCCCTGGTACATGACCAGGTCACCGGTGTGGTAGACGGTGGAGGCGGACCAGTCCGGAGCGGACGGCAGGTTCAGGCCGGCGAGGACCGGGTCGTGATCGCTTGCGGCGAACGGGTCGCCGCCGTCGAACAGCAGCGTGACGTTGTAGTTGTACCGGCTGTACGCGTAGGCCACCGATTCCTGGGCGTTGATCTGCCAGATGTCGGCCCCGGTGATCATCGCCCGGGCGGCCGAGTTGGCCAGCACGTGGTCGAGCGAGCCTTCGAGGCTGTTGAAGGAGTACGTCCACTCCGTCGGGTCGAGCGTGCTGCCCAGGTCGGTGTACCCGGCGTCGTACAGCACGTGCATCGGGTCTTCCTGGGTGTACGAGTTGAGGTCACCGACCAGGAAGATCCGGTCCGTCGGCAGGCTCGCGGCCACCTCCGAGGCGAAGGCGACGGTGTCCTGCGCCTCGCGGACCCGGGTCGCGTTAAACGCGCCCTGGTCGACGGCCGGCGAGGACGTGTCCTCGGCGTCGCCCGGGTAGAGCGGCGTCCCGGAGCCCTTCGACTTCCAGTGGTTGGCGACGACCAGGAACGCGTTGTCGTCGGTGGCGCCGGCTTTCTTGAAGCCCTGGGCCAGCGGCTCCCGGGCGATCGAGAACGGCTGGCCGGGACCGGAGTCGTCGGCGAGCACCGCGGACTGCCGGACCAGCGAGACCTCGGCCGGCTTATAGATGAACGCGGTACGGATGACGTCCTCCTGGGCCAGCGGCGGCAGCTTGTCGGCCGACGGCGAGGGCGCGTACGCCCAGACCTTCGAGCCGGCGGCAGCGTTCAGCGCGTCGACCAGGCCGGCCACCGCGGTGTCCCGGGGCTCGCCGAACTTCGCCGAGTTCTCGACCTCCTCCAGCGACACGATGCCGGCACCGAGCCGGTTGATGCCGGTGACGATCTTCGCCTGCTGCCGCGCGAAGCTGACCGCGTTGGCCGCGCCGCGCGGGCCGGGACTGCCGTCGGTGCCGGTGCACGTGTTCACCGCGATGCGGTTGCCGGCCCGGTCCGTGTAGTAGGTGCAGGTGCCGAGGCCCTTGGCGACGTACTCCTCGCCGGTCATCGGGAAGTAGTTCTCGACGTTGAACGTCGCCAGGCGGGCGCCACCGCCGACCGCGGCCGGCTGCTGGTTCGCGGTCCGTGTGTCGGTGAACGTGGCGACCGCTGAGCCGTCGTCGGTGACCTGCCGCGCCGGCTGCAAGTTCCACAGCGAGAAGCGGTAGTCGAGCACCACCGGCTGGTGGAACGTCACCTTCGCGCCGACACTCACCGTGTTGGTCGGGGTCAGCCACGGAAGCGGGCGGCCGGTGTTCGCCGCGGAGCTGTAGTTCAGGCTCGAGCCGTCGTCCAGGGTGACCATCCGCGCCGCGTTGTCGGCGGCCACCGCCTGCGCCTCGGCGCTGCCCGCCGGGCCCGCGTCGGTCGGCTGGCGCAGCGGGGTGTCGCCGGCGGCCAGCGTGAACGAGCCGTACCAGTTGGCGTCGTAGTTGTCCGACACCGTGAAGGTGCCCTGCGGCGCGACCAGCTCGCCCTCGTGGGCCTCCTTTTCGGCGTTCGTGTCGAGGCCGGACCAGGGGATCACATCGGGTACGACGGGCGGCAGCGCGGTGTCCAGCTTGGTGACCGTCGGGCTGCTGATCTCGGTCTCCCCTTGGAACTCCTGCACCCGGCCGGTGACCTGAACGCTGTCGCCGACGCTGACCTGGGCGGCGGAGATGGACCCGAAGACGAACACGCCGTCCGAGGCGCCCGGTGTGGTGTCGTCCGCCGGCGTACCGCCCGCGCCGCCGGTCTCCAGGAAGAAGCCGCTGAAACCGCCGGCCGGGTACGTGGCGGTGACCACGCCGGTCGTGATCACGTTCTGCCCCGCGTACGGGGAGATGTCGGTGTTGGTGCCCTGGATCTGCGCGATCGTTAGGGCGATCGCGGCCGATGCCACCTGGAAGCTGAACGACGCGGAGCCGGACGCGCCGGCCGAATCGGCGGCGGTCACCGTCACCGACGAGGTCCCAGCGGCGGCCGGGGTGCCGGTGACGACACCGTCGGCGGAGATGGCCAGCCCGTCCGGAAGGCCGGTTGCCGTCCACGTGTACGGCGGGGTGCCACCCGTGGCGGCCAGGGTCAGCGGCGCGATGGCGGTGCCGGCGGTCGCGTTCTGCGTGCCGGGGTTGGTGACCGTGACCGTGGCCGTGCCGCCGTCGGACGCGGCGTTCTGCGGCGTCGGCGCGGCGGTGGAGAAGTCGGCGGCGTTGTTGTCGGTGTCCGTGCCGGCGGCGTCGCGCTGATAGCTCAGGGTGACCGAGTTGCCGGTCGCCGCGGTGCCCTCCGGAGAGTTGCTCGTTCCCCAGCCGATCTTGTCGATGACCGAGGTGTCGGTCGGGAGTACGCCCGAGGTGCTGGCCGCGACGTAGAGCGTGCCGCCGCCCGCGCCCGGGTTGACGCTGCCGCCGGTGTTGAGGTCGGGAGTGGGAAGCGGCGCGCCGTTGGTGCCGTTGCTCGGCAGCTGGACGAGGACATGGCCGTGCGCCGCCACGGTGCCGGACAGCGCGAACACCTGCGAGCCGCTCGGGATGACCGTGCTGGTCGGGGCGCGGTACTGCAGGGTGTCGCCGGTTAGGGAGATGGCGCTGGGCGTCGGGTTGTAGAGCTCCACGAACTTGTTCAGGTAGCTCGCACCGGACGAGCCACCGTTGACGTAGGCCTCACTGATGACCAGACCGGTGCCGGCCGGGTTGGCGTAGGCCGGCGCGGCGTACGCGACGCCGGTCATCGACAGTGACAAGACCCCAACGGTCACCCGCCGGACGAGCGCTCGGGACACGGACCCGACCTCCAAGCAATCGTGAACCGGGCTCCGACGTCTGCGGGCCGCCTACGCACGCACGCTAGGCGCAGGTCCTCAACCCCCAGGAGACGAAGATTTGAACGAAGCATGACAGGCTCAAGCACGTTCGTCGATTGCCCGTATCGGTGGTGGCGGTCAGTCGTGCGGCGCGTACGGCCATTCCTCGAACGATCGGCACCGGCCGTCCCCGGCGAATCGCATGATCCACAGATCGCGGTATTCCTCGCGGCTCGGCCTGCCGTACCGGACCGCCACTCGGACCACACCGGTGTCGCCGTCGACGGCCACCAGCTCGCTGTCCATCGTGAAGACCTCGTCGGGTCCGTCCCGCTCGGCCTCCCACATCTCCGCGATCGCCGAGATTCCGCGCAGGGGTTCGCGGTACGGCCCCTGGGAGTAGATCGCGTCCTCGGTGAACAGTTCGGCCAGGACTTCCATGCCCGGGGTACGCCACGCGCGTTCGTACCGGCTCACCCAGGTCATCACGTGATCACGTTCCATAGCCGTACACGGTAGATCCCGGGTCTCATCCGGAGCGAACCTCTTCCGTGATCGGGATGCCGTCGCGGAGCCGGAGGACGAGCGGCAGGTTCAGGTTCACCTGGCGCTTCGTCACCTGCTGATCGGCGATCGACAGGATTCCGGTGCCGGTGGCGGAGCCCGCGCGGATCGCGGTGAGGCGTCCCCGGCGTACGACGGCCAGCAGCCCGCGGATCCGAACCTCCAGTTCCACCCGCAGACCGATCGTGGCGACCGGCAGGTCCGCGACCTGGACCTCGATGGCGGGGTCATAGGTGAACGACGCGGTGTGACCGACCAGATCCACGATCTGCTCGGTGTCGGGATCGGCCGCGGTCGCGGCAGCTGCCTCCCGGAGGGCGGTGTGTTTGGTCCAGGCCTGCCGGAACACGTCCGTCACGTCCATCTCGAGGAGTCCGGCCGCTTCCCTGCCGACCTCGTCGAGGACGGCGCGTTTCGCCGCGTCCGGCATCCGGACCAGCGCGCCGCGGATCTGAGAGCCCGTTTCGGCGGACCCCACGGTCCTGGCCAGGGTCGCGGCGGCCTCGGCCGGGCTGTCGAAGAAGAGGGATCGGAGGCTGGTTGCTTCGGCGGTCATGGTGAATCCTCGTGGAGTCGGATGCGCGGATCGCGCCGGTGGATTGTCAGGCGAATCAGATGGCGGGCTGGGGTGCCGGCACTGGTGACCGTCACGCCGAGCGGTCCTGCCGGGAGGATCGGTACCACGCGGACCGATTCCGGAAGCTCGGCGTGGTCCGCGCCGGACCGCTCCCGGCCGCGCGACTCGCGAACCCGTCCGGCGACGCGCCGCCAGCCGATGAGGCCGGCCAGGAGGAGGCCGCCGAGCAGGATCCGCCAGATGAAGGGCCAGAGCCCGGTCCAGACACCGGCCGGGTGCGGCGGCGAGCCGGGCAGCACGCGGAAGGTGAGCAGCCCGTCGGTCACGCCCGGCGCCTGCCCCGCACGGCTGTAAGTGAGTCGCCATCGGACGGTGCCGCTGCCGGGCGGTGCGGCGGTGGGGACCGTCAGGTCGGCGACCCAGCCGCCCGGCGCCTGGTGGCAGTCGGCCATCGCGCCTTTGGCGAACCCGGCCTGGCATCCGGTGATGGTCACGCCCGGTACGAGAGATTCGTGCGACACGGCTACCCGCTTGCCGGCTGCGGCGGCGGCCGGATCAGTCCGGACGGTGAACGCTGCCGGCGGGGGTACGCCGGGTTCCAGCACCCGGTAGGAGATGGTCCCACTGCCAACCCCGGTCTTCCCGGCGACGGTCCGGGACGTGGCACTCCAACTCAGTGATACGTCGGTATCCGGCTCCGCGGTGTCCGGCACCCGGACCGATGCGGACCACCGGTCGCCCACCTCGCGGCATGCGCTGCCACCGTGGCCGTCGAAGGCGACCGTGCACCCGGTGACCTGCGCGGCGGGATCCACCGTGGCGACGGTCACGGTGACGCGGTCGCCCGGCGCCGCCGACTCCGGGTCAGTCATCGCCACGAACGTCGGTGGGCTGGTGTCCGGTGGCCCGGTCTGCGTGCCGCCCGTCGGCGTCGGGCTGGGCACGGCCGTCGTAGGCGTCGTGGTGGTTGGCGTGATGGTGGTGGGTGGCGTGGTGGCGGGCGTGGTGGTGGGTGGCGTGGTGGCGGGCGTGGTGGTGGGGGGTGGCGTGGTGGTGGGCGCGGCGGATGTCGTGGTCGGCGGCGACACCACCGGATAGGCGATGACGTCGTTGGCTTCTCCGGGCGCGCCGGCGGCGGTGCGCGAGGCGACCCCCCACCGCAGCAACAACGCGCCGGGCCGCGCATCCTTCGGCACGCTCGTCCGGGCGACCCACCGCTCGGGCGTCCGCTGACAGTAGCCCGCCGTCGCATTCGGGAAGAAGGCGATGCAGTCGACGATCTGGACGCCCTCGACCAGCGATCGGAACGACAGGGTGATCTCCTGCCCGGGTGCGGCCGACGCGGGCTGGACGGTGACCGCGAAGTCCGGCGCCGTGACCTCGACCGGGATCGACAGCCTGCCCTTCCGGGTGCCGGGTGGTTCGCCGGGACGGCTGCTGACGTACGACAGATCCCAGGAGAGCCTGAGGGTGGTGCCGGGCGGGGTGTCGGGTGGCACGATCAGCGCCGCGATGCCGGAGGGGCTGCACTCGGCGCGCAGTTCCACGGCGATGCCGCAGCCGGTGAGGTCGATCCCGCGGGTGAGGCTGGTGAAGGTCACCGTGAATGGCACGCCCGGCTGGGCGGTCAGCGATGCCGGCCGCACGTCGAACTCCGGCGGCGGCACGGAGACCGTGATCGGGATCGTGCCGTCCCTCGTGCCGGTCTGCTCGCGGTCCGGACCGGCGTAGGCGACGTGCCACGCCAACAGGATCGGCTCGGTCTCCACCAGGTCGGCCGGCACCCGGATACGTACGGATTTGCGCGGTTCCGGGTCGCCCGAGCACCGTGCCGCACGGTCGACGAAGGTGACCCCGCACTCCGTGATGTCCGGGACGCCGGTGGGAGCCACGAAGTCGACCGTGATCGACGTGCCCGGATCGGTCGTCGTCGGTGTGGCCGTGACGTCGACCGTGAAGATCGTGAACGAATGTCTGCCCTCGGCCGACGGCTCCACCGGCACGGACTCCACCGGCGACGGAGCGATGTAACTGAGCTGCGGCCGCGTGGGCTGTCGGTACGACACCGTCCAATGCAGGTATGCCGGACCCTGGGGAAGGGGCTCCGGCACCACCACGGTTGCGGCCCAATCCGAATCGGACGCTCCAGGAGTGACCTCGGAACAGTCCGCTGTCGATTCCGGCGTGTGTTCGAACCAGACTCCGCAGCTCCGGATCAGATAGCCGTACTCCGGCCGGGAGTTGTGGAAGGTCACCGTGATCTCGTCTCCGGCCAGTCCGTGCCATCGCTGAGGCTGGACCGTGAACGGCAGGTCATCGACCTGAATCGGTGGCACGTCTCGTCCCGGCGGCGAGGCGTACCCACAGTGGGGGGTTACACCGATCACCGCGGCGATCATGGCGAGCGTTGCGAATACGCGCATTGTCGGGCTGACCATGGCGCCTCCTGACGCACGGCCGACCCGTTCACCATCGGGCCCGCGGCACGGCACCGTCAGCCGGATCACCGACACGACAGCCGCCGCGCGGCGACCCGACTCATCCGCCGGTCGGTCGGCAAAAATCTCGAGAAAGTTCTGCCGGCCGTGTCGATCCGGCCGGTCGTCGTTCGGCGTACCGGGTGACCGCAAGACATCCGCATCGACCAAGGAGCATCGCCATGGGTCACCTCAACTGCAGTCTCTTCATCTCCCTCGACGGCGTGATCGAGGCGCCCGAGACCTGGCACTTCCCCTACTTCGACGACCAGATGGGCGCGGCTGTCACCGAGCAGATGAACAACAGCGACGCCACCCTCATCGGCCGGCAGACGTACGACGAGTTCGCCGCCTACTGGCCGAACGCCGACCCCAACGACCCGTTCACCGCGGTCATGAACGGCGCGCGCAAATACGTCGTGTCGAACACCCTGACCAACCCGACCTGGGAGAACACGTCGGTGATCAACGGGGACGTCGCGGCCGAGCTGACCAGGCTCAAGGCCGGCACCCGCCTGGGTACGACGGGCAGCGCCACCCTGGTCCGCTGGCTACTCGAGCAGGGTCTGGTCGACGAGCTGCACCTGCTGGTACATCCGATCGTCGTCGGTCACGGCAAGAAGCTGTTCGCGGACGGGGCGACCGTACCCCTGAAGCTCTTGTCCTCGACTACCTTCGACACGGGCGTGCTGCACCTGGTCTACGCCAAGGCCGACAACTGACCCGCTGTCCGCCAGTCCCGCACAAGGAGACGACCATGCGCTACATGGTGATGCACTACCAGACCCAGGACATGGAGGACGGAGTCCTCCCGACGCCCGAGCACCAGGCCGCCATCGGCGAATACATGCAGGAGGCGGCGATGTCCGGCGTCCTGCTCGCCGGCGAGGGCGTCGCGTCGAGCAAGCTCGGCGCCCGGGTCGAGGTCGACGACGGTGCGGTACGGGTGATCGACGGCCCGTTCGCCGAAGCCAAAGAGCTGATCGCCGGTTTCGCGATCCTCGAGGTGGACTCGCTCGCCGAGGCGGTCGAGCACGCGCGCAAGTTCGCGCTGCTCGTCGGCACCCACCGGGTCGACGTGCGCAAGGTCATCGAGCCCGAAGATCTTCAGCCGGACCGGAAATAAGCCCATGACGGGTACGACCGCCACAGAGGATCCGCTCGGCCTACGGCTGGCGGCTCTGTGGCGCGTCGAATCCCCACGGATGATCGCCCGGCTGATGCGCCTGGTCGGGGACCTCGCCACCGCCGAGGAGCTCGCCCAGGACGCGTTCGTGACGGCGATCGAGAAGTGGCGGCAGGACGGCGTACCCGATAATCCGGCGGCCTGGCTGACCAGGACCGCGCGCTTCCTCGCCATCGACCACATCCGCCGCCGCGACACCCTGCGCGACAAGTACCACCTGGTGGCCGGCTCGCAGCCGCAGACGATGGGGCACGACCTGGACGAGATCGTCGACGGCGACCTGGCTGACGACCTGCTTGGGTTGATCTTCATGGCCTGCCACCCGATCCTGTCGCCGGACGCGCGCTCGGCTCTGACCCTCAAGCTCGTCTGCGGTCTGAGCACGGACGACGTCGCCCGGGCGTTTCTCACCCCGGCGGCGACGATCGCCCAGCGCGTCGTGCGGGCCAAGCGGACGCTTGCCGCGGCGAACATACGGTTCGAGCTGCCGCAGGATTCGGAGCGGCCGGCGCGCCTGGACGCCGTGCGCGAGGTCATCTATCTGATTTTCAACGAGGGCCATTCGGCCACCAGCGGCGACCAGTGGATCCGCGGTGACCTGTGCGCCGAGGCGCTGCGGCTGGGGCGGATGCTGGCCGCGCTGACACCGTCCGACACCGAGACGCTGGGCCTGCTCGCGCTGATCGAGCTGCAAGCCTCGCGGCTCCGGGCCCGCACGGGACCGGGCGGTGAGGCGGTGCTCCTGCTGGACCAGGACCGTAGCCGATGGGACCGCCTTCTGATCCAGCGCGGCCTGGCGAATCTTGACCGCATCGAACGGCTGGGCGGCTCGGTCGGCCGGTACGCCCTGCAGGCGGCGATCGCAGCGTGCCACGCGCGGGCCAAGGCCGCCGAGGACACCGACTGGGAACGGATCACCGCGCTGTACGATGGCCTGGCCCGGATCAGCCCGTCACCGGTCGTCGAGCTCAACCGCGGCGTGGCGACCGCGCAGGCCTTCGGCCCCGAGGAGGGACTGGAGATCGTGCTGCCACTCTTCGACGTGCCGGCCATGCGCAACTACCACCTCCTGTACGCCGTGGCCGGTGACCTGCTGTGCCGCTCGGGCGCGCACGAGCGGGCCCGGGAGAACTTCCTGCGTGCGGCCGCGATGACGAGGAACACCGTGGAACGGGCGACGATGCAGCGCCGTGCCGCCGAATGCGTGCATCACCGGCAGGAACCTCGCTCATAGTCGGCGGTGCCAGGTCTGGCCGACAAGGTCGTGGCCGAAGCTGTGGTGCGGCTCCTCGTTCCCGAGCTCGAAGCCATGGGCTTGGTAGATGCGCCGGGCCGCGTGGAGCACGTCGTTGGTCCACAGGGTGATCGCCTCGTACCCAGCCGTCTTGGCGAAGCTCAGGCATTCCTCGACCAGGCGGGTTCCGGTACCCGTGCCCCGCGCGATCGGATCGACAAGCAGCAGCCGTAACTTCGCGGTCCGCTCGTCCGCCGGCACGCAGAAGACACAACCGACTCGCACGCCGTCCACCTGCGCGATCCACGCCGCGTGCCGCTCCGGGTCACGCTCGTCGGCGTAGTCCGCGACGATGCGCGCGACCAACGCCTCGAAGCTTGTGTCCCAGCCGAACTCGCGGGCGTAGAGCTCGCCGTGCGCCATCACGACCCAGCCCAGGTCACCGGGTTGATCTAACGGACGGATGACCACCTCACGCGCTGTCACTGTTCTCTCCCGCCCACGGTCGTCGGTCACACCAGCGGGACCGGCCTAGATCGCGGCGAACAGCAGGTAGGCGGCAGCGGCGATGCCGGCGAGTGCGCCGCCGTAGCACGCCGTGGCGATGATCCCGTCGTGCCGCCGAAGTCGGAGGGCGTGCTCCACGGTGAAACGCAGCCGGTGAGCGGCGTGCACCAGCGTCAGCGCACAGACGGCGAGCAACCCGAGCCGGGTCAGCGGGTTGCGCAGCAGGGCCAGCATGTGCGGGTAGTCGGGCGCGTCCACCCAGCCCAGCGGGATCGCCACGCCGAACAGCACCAGCAGGACGGGGAGCGCGAGCGCGGCCACCACCCCGCCCGCGCTGAACAGCAGCCACAGGAACGGCTCCGCCGTTGTCCGGTTCTCCGCGGGCACCACCTAGCTCACCACCAGCCAGGCCAGGAACACGGTGACCACCAGCCACCCGAGGTAGACACCGGCGAGAACGGCGCGCGACGGCACCTTCCGCCCCCGGACACGCACCACCATGGCGCGCGGTGTCAGGTTGGCGAACGTGACGGCGTGCATCAGCAGGAAGGCAAGAGCGATCACATTGAGCACGATCATCGCCGGGTTGGCCATGGTGTCGAGGAAGCGCGCGTACGCCGACGGGCCGGCGGCGACGGCGCCCACCAGGAACAGCAACTCGGCGACGAACAGCGCGACGAACACGCTGGACAGCTCGCGCAACATGAACGTCAGGTAGGAGCGCCGCCGCGCCCACCACAACAGCGGTACGCGTCGCCGGTAATACCTGGCCTCCAGCGGCGAGATCATCGTGACCGCCACGGCAGGAGCAGCGACTTCACGGCCTCCTGCGCCGCCGCCAGCTTCGCCTGCTGGATCGCGCCCGCCGGGTCGACGCCCTTCGGGCACGCCGTGGAGCACTCGCCGACGAACGTGCAGTCCCACACGCCATCCGGCTGGGCCAGGATGGTCAGCCGCTGCCGGTCGCCCTCGTCGCGGGAGTCGAGGTTGTAGCGCTGCGCGAGCGCGATCGCGGCCGGGCCGACGAACCTGCTGTCCAGCGCGTACACGGGACAGGCCGCGTAGCACAGCATGCAGTTGATGCACATGCTGAACTGCTTGAAGTCGGCCAGCTCCGCCGGCGTCTGCAGGTACTCTCCCTCGTCGACCGGCTTCTCCTCGGGCAAGGTCTCCGGGAACGGGGCCACGAGGGCGCGCCTGCGGCGCAGCCAGGCGCCGAGCGGCCAGACGAGGAAGAACCCGGCCAGCGCGACCAGCACGATGCTGGGTCCGGGCTGGACGTTGGCGCCGGTGCGGGAGAGCGCGGCGGCGAGCACCAGGCCACCGACCGAGGCGGCCAGCCCGGCGCCCATCGCGCCGAGCAGCGTCATCCGGAACGACCGGGTCAGCTGCTGCACGATCGCGACCGGCACGACCATGAGAGCCGAGACGAGCAGCAGCCCGACGGTGCGCATCGCGATCACCACGCTCAGGGCGGCGAGCACGGCGACCAGGATCGAGTAGAACCGCACGGGCAGCCCGGCGACCTTGGCGTAGTCGGCGTCCTGGGAGACCGCGAACAGCTGCGGCGAGAGGCCGACGCAGATCAGGATCAGCACGACCGCGAGGGCCATCGTCACCAGCAGGTCGTCGACCGAGATCGTCAGGATCGAGCCGAAGAGGAACTCCTGGAGCCGGGAGGCGCCGGTGCCGGCGAGCCCGGTCACGAAGACGCCGCCGGCGAGTCCGCCGTAGAAGAGCATCGCCAGGGCGACGTCGCCCTCGGCGTGGCCGCGCTCGCGCACGACCTCGATGACCACGGCGCCGGCGATGGCCACGATCACCGCGGTCCAGGTCGGGGAGGTCTGGGTCCACAGGCCGATCGCGACGCCGGTGACGGCGACGTGGCCGATGCCGTCGCCCATCAGGGCCAGGCGGCGCTGCACGATGTAGGTGCCGACCGCCGGGGCGGCGATCCCGACGAGGAACGCCGCGATCAGTGCCCGTTGCATGAACGGGACCGAGAAGAGCTCGAGGAGTGTCATCACAGGTCCTTCAGTGGGGTGGGGACCGCGGGATTCGCCGAGGGCGTCGAGCCACCTGAACCGAGCTCAGTGTCGCAGTGGACGTTCCCGGCGTCGAAGCCCTGCGCGTGGACGTCGGCGTCGGAGAGCGGCGGACCGTCGTACGCCTTGCGCCCGTCGCGCATGACGACGGCCCGGTCGACCAGCGGAGCCAGCGGCCCGAGCTCGTGGGCGACCAGCACGATGGTGGCGCCGTCGTCCTTGAGCCGGCCGAGCGCCGCGGCCAGCGCATGCTGGTTGGGCAGGTCGACGCCGGCGGTGGGCTCGTCGAGCAGCAGGAGCTCGGGACGGCCGGCCAGCGCCCGCGCGATCAGCACCCGCTGGTGCTGACCGCCGGAGAGCTGGGCGACCCCGCGGTGGGCGTACGCATCCATCCCGACCACCTCGAGCGCGGCCCGGATCGCGGCCCGGTCGG
>Ga0081539_10002006_pt1 | contig 30869 bp, 34 predicted proteins | sample TabmetS4T2R2_FD_71023 | JGI IMG/M metagenome (GOLD analysis project Ga0081539, IMG submission 71023) | Tabebuia heterophylla rhizosphere microbial communities from the University of Puerto Rico - S4T2R2 | ecosystem: Host-associated > Plants > Roots > Rhizosphere ... | reverse complement strand
GACCGCCTCGAATATCCGAATCAACGCCAGCATCCGAAGGTCCCCCCAGCGTCGGTGGACCTCCTTCAGAATCAACTTCTACTCGCCGCGCAACAGCTTTCTACTGATATGCGATTCCCCTGGTCTGGGGGGCGGAGTTCTCTCCGCCCCCCAGCTCTTTCCTTCAGAACTTCTCCACCCAAGGCCGCAATTCGACCTCCAGCGACCACGCATCCCGCGGCTGCCGGAGCACGTCGAGGTAGGCCTGCGCGATCCCTTCCGGCGACAGCGTGCTGTCCGGCCGGTCCTCCGGGTCCGGCCGCCGTGCACTGCGCACGCCGCCGTCGATGACGAAATGCGCGACATGGATGCCCTTGGGCCCGAGCTCGCGCGCGGCGCTCTGTGCCAGGGCGCGCAGCGCGAATTTCCCCATGGCGAAAGCGGCGGATCCCGCATAGCCCTTCACGCTGGCGGTTGCGCCGGTGAGCAGGATGGCGCCATGGCCGTGCGGCAGCATGCGTCGCGCGGCTTGCTGGGCGACGAGGAAGCCGCCGAAGCCGCTGATTGCCATCGCCTGGCGCACCGTCTCCGGATCGAGCTCCGCGAGCGGGCCCTGGGCGCGCATGCTCGCGTTGTAGATGACGAGGTCGGGCTCGCCGAGACTGGCATCGGCCTCGGCGAAGAGGCGTGCGACGGCGGCGGGATCGGCGGCGTCGGCGGTGAAGGTGAGGGCGCCGGTCTCGGCCGCGAGCGGCGCGAGCTTGTCGACGTTGCGCGCGGCAAGGCCGAGTTTCACGCCGTTCGCGGCGAGCGCGCGCGCCAGGGCGGCGCTGATGCCGCTGCCGGCGCCGACGATCAGCGCGATGCGATAGGGGAGGTTCGCCATGGGATGCCTCATACCGTCTCGAGCGCCAGCGCGATGCCCTGGCCGCCGCCGATGCAGAGCGTGACCACGCCGCGGCGGAGTCCGTCGCGGTGCATCGCGTGGACGAGGCGCGTGGTCAGCACCGCGCCGGTCGCGCCGATCGGGTGGCCATGCGCGATCGCGCCGCCTTCGACATTGATGATGTCCTCGGGCAGCCCGAGCTCCTGCGCGACGGCGAGCGGCACCGCCGCGAAGGCCTCGTTGATCTCGATGCGCTCGATATCGCCGATGCGCCAGGCGGCGCGTTCCAGGGCCTGCCGCACCGCGGGCACCGGGCCGAGCCCGAAGAAGCCCGGCTCGACGGCGGCGATGCCGTAGGCGACGAGCCGCGCGCTGGGCGCCAGCCCCTGGGCTTCCGCGAAGGCGCGGTCGGCGACGATCATCGCCGCGGCGCCGCTGTTGAGGCCGGGCGCGTTGCCCGCGGTGATGGTGCCGTCGGGGCGGAAGGCGGGGCGCAGCTTGGCGAGGATCTCGACCGTGGTGTCGGGGCGCGGCGCTTCGTCGCGCGCGAAGCTTTCGGCGCCCTTGCGGCCCTGGATGGTGACGGGGGCGATCTCCGCCGCGAAGCGCCCGGCTTCCTGCGCCGCGGCGAAACGCTGCTGCGAACGGGCGGCCCAGCGGTCCTGCGCCTCGCGGCTGAGCTGCGCCTTGGTCACGAGATCCTCGGTGTGCCAGCCGGAGTGCCGATCCGAGAAGGCGTCGTCGAGGCCGTCGCGCAGCATGCTGTCATGGATCTCCGCCGGGCCCATGCGGTAGCCCCAGCGGCCGCCATCCAGCAGATAGGGCGCGCGGTCCATGTTCTCCATGCCGCCGGCGATCGCGGCCTGGTGCAGGCCGAGCGCGATGTCCTGCGCGGCGGTGACGATCGCCTGCGCGCCGGAGCCGCAGACGCGGTTGACCGTCATCGCCGGCACCTCGACGGGGAGCCCGCCATGGATCGCGGCCTGCCGTGCGGGATTCATCTTGTTGCCCGCCTGGATGACGTTGCCCATGACGACGCTGCCGATCCGCTCCGGCGCGAGGCCGGCGCGCGACAGCGTCTCGCGCACCACCGCGGCGCCGAGCTCGGGTGCCGGCACGGTCTTCAGCGTGCCGTTATAGGTGCCGATCGCGGTGCGGACCGGGTGGCACAGAACGACATCTCGCGTCATGGAAATCTCCTTGCTGTCATGCGGAAGGCGTGCGGCCGAAAACGCGGCGCGCGGCGGCGAGGATCTCGTCGGAGAGCGCCTCGTCATCCACCGCGCGGGCGAGCACCAGGGCGCCGACCAGGCCGGAGAGCGTGGCGAGCGCCTGTTCCCGGCGCGCCGCCTTGCGGCCGGGGAGCATGGTCGTGACGAGGTCGGCCAGGCGGCGCAGCCCCTGGGTGAAGGCGCCGCGCACCGGGCCGCCGCGCCGCGCGGCCTCGGCGCCGAGCGCCGCCAGGGCGCAGCCCGCGCCCGGATGATCACGATGCTGCGCGGTCAGGTAGTGCGTGACGATAGCCTGCAGGGGCGCGTCGCCCGCCGCGGCGATGATGCCGCGCCAGCGCTCGGCGCCAGCGGCGAGGGCGCGGTCGCAGGCTTCGGCGGCGAGGGCGTCCTTGGAGGGGAAGTTGCGGTAGAAGCCGCCATGGGTGAGGCCGGCTGCGTGCATGAGGTCGGCGAGGCCGATGCCGTCGAACCCCTTCTCGCGGAACAGCCGGCCGGCGGTCGCCACCACCCGGTCCCGGTTCTCCGCCGCCTGCGCCCTGCTTACCTTCATGGCACAAATATGATGCGTGACATCAAAACGGCAAGGCGGGGGTGGTCTGGCCTCCGGTCGCGCGGGAGGTCAGGCCGAAGGCAGCGGCCCGTCAGTGCCCCATGATGAGGTTCGGCAAGGCCAGCGAGATCCCCGGCACGAAGGTGATCAACCCCAGCACGACGCACATCGCGCCGAGAATCGGCAGGATCTCCACCGTGTACACCTCCATCGGCACGCGCAGCACGGCGCAGGAGATGAACATCATCTGCCCGACCGGCGGGGTGATGCCGGCGATCGTCAGGTTGGTGACGAGCACGATGCCGAAATGCACGGGATCGATGCCGAAGCGCAGGATCACCGGGACGAAGATCGGCGTCAGGATGATCAGCGCCGCGGTGCCCTCCACCGCCGTGCCCAGCACGATGAGCAGCACGTTGATGAGCAGCAGCAGCATCATCGGGTCGCTGGTCAGCCCCACCATCCAGGCCGCCATGGCGGGCGGCAGCCGCTCCCAGGCGAGATAGAAGCCGAAGGCCGAGGCGGCGCAGATCAGCAGCATCACCGAGGAGGTGTCGAGCACCGTCTCGCGCAGCACATGCGGCAGCTTCGCCCAAGTGAGCTCGCGATAGACCACGGCGCCGATGAAGATGGTGACGAACACGGTGATCGCGCCGGCCTCGGTGGTGGTGAAGAAGCCGTAGCGCAGGCCGACGATGATGAAGACCGGGATCATCAGCGCCCAAACGGCGTCGCGCGCCGCGCGCAGCACCTCGCCGAAGCCGACGAAATGCGGCCGCACCGGCGCATAGCCGCGATGCCGGGCGATCACCCAGGTGGTGGCGAGCAGCGAGCCGGCCAGCAGCAGCCCCGGCACCACCCCGGCGAGGAACAGCCGCCCGACCGAGACATCGGCGAGATAGCCATAGATGATGAGGCCGATGCCGGGCGGGATCAGCGCGGTGATGATCGCCGCCGAGGAGGTGATGGCGGCGGCGAAGGCGGCGGAATAGCCGCGCCGCACCATCTCCGGCCCGAACAGCTTCGCGAGCATGGCGGCATCGGCGGAGGAGGAGGCGGTGAGGCCGCCGAGCAGGGTCGCGAGCACCGTGCAGGCCTGCGCCAGCGCGCCGGTGAGATGCCCGACCAGCGCGTCCGCCAGGTGCAGCAGGCGGCGGGTGATGCCGGCGGCGTTCATCAGGCTGCCCGCCAGCACGAAGAAGGGCACCGCCAGCAGCGGGTAGCTGTCGGTCGCCGCCACCATCTTCTGGAAGAAGATGTCGATCGGCAGGCCTTCGGCGACGAAGAAGAAGGAGAGCGCCGAGATCGCGATGGCGAAGGCCACCGGCACGTTCAGCGCGAAGAGCAGGACGAGCAGGAGGGAGGGCAGCGCCGCGGTCATGCCATGGCCCGTTCGGCGACCGGCAAGGGCCGGCGGAGATTGGCGAGGTGGCGCGCCAGCATCATCAGCGTGGCGAGCGTGATCGGGCCGTAGACGATCGTCATCGGCAGGCGCAGCACGGCGGTCGGGTTGTCCCAGGCGGCGAGCGAGAAATGCAGGCCGAGCCAGGCGAAATAGGCGAGGAAGGCGGCCACCAGCAGATCCACGCCGAGCCGCACGGCGCGCTGCGGCGCCGCCGGCAGCCTGGCCACCACCATGTCGATGGAAGGATGCGCCTTGTGGCGGAAGCAGGCGCTGGCGCCGAAGAAGGTGAGCCAGGCGAAGGCGATGCCCGCCACCTCGCTGGCCCAGACCGCCGGCTGGCTGGTGATGTAGCGGGTGATCACGCCCCAGGTGACCGCGCCCACCGTGACCAGCAGCGCGACGGCGCCGATCGCCTCGTCCGGATAGCGCAGCGCCTTGCCGAGCAGCCGCGTCACGCGAGGAGTCTCCGCACCGTCTCGTGCAGGCCCGGCGTCCAGCGCGGGAAGGCGCGGTAGGTCGGCTCGCTGGCGCGGCGGAAGGCGGCGATGTCCACCTCGGTCACGATCTGCACGCCGGCCGCCTTGAAGCGATCCGCAAAGCCCGCTTCCTGCTCGAGGGTCAGGCGGGTCTGCTCCTCGCGCGCCTTGGTGCCTTCCTCCAGCAGGATGGTGCGGATTTCCGCCGGCAACCGGTTGAAGAAGCTGTTGTTCATCGGCCAGCCGAGGATCGCCTGGAAATGCGCCGTGTTGGAGATGACCTTGCGCACTTCCTGCAGCCGCGCCCCCCACAGGCTGCCATAGGGCGCCTCGGCCGCCTGCACGACGTTCTGCTGCAAGGCGTTGTAGATCTCGCTCCATTGCACCGTGGTCGGCCGTGCGCCGAGGGCGCGGAAGGTCTCGATCCACATCTGGTTCGGCGGCACGCGCACGGTCATGCCGGCGATGTCGGCGGGCTGGCGGATCGGCTTGTCGGCGATCATGTGCCGCGCGCCGAAGAAGCCGCCCATCATCACCATCCGGAAGCCCGCGGCCTGCAGCCGCTGGTCCACGCCGCGATACCAGTCGCTGTCCAGCAGCTTCGCGAATTGCGTGGGCTGGTCGACGATGTAGGGGCCGTTCAGGATGCCGACATCCGGCACGAAATCCGAGAGGTAGCCGGGATCCGTGATGTTCATCACGTTTGCGCCCTGGCGGATCATCTCGTTCACGTCGCGCCCGGAGCCGAGCTGCTCGCCCGGGAAGACCTCGATGCGCACGCGGTTGCCGGTGCGCTGCGCGACGTTGCGGGCGAAGAATTCCGCCGCCTGGTGCGCCGGCTCCACGGTGGAGAGGCTGTGGGCGAAGCGGATGCGGATCTCGGCCTGGGCGTGCGCGACCCATGGGCGTGCCAACGCCGCCGCACCGATGGCGCCGCCCAGCACGGCGCGCCGACCTGTCGCTCGCATCATCGCCTCCATCCCTTTGCCCGGCCTGTCATCGGCCGGTGTTTCGCGCTTCAGCCTAGCCTCGCGCCGCGCCGATGCGCCAGCCGGCCCGCCGCATCAGGCCGCGGCGGTGCGGCCGGTGCCCCGCATCAGGATCTCCTGATGCGCGCCCGTGATCTTCGCGTGGAAAGCCAGCGCCGCCGGCGAGAAATCGGCATCCGGCCGCTGCTCCGGCGCGAAATGGCCGTAGCTGTCCACGCCGCGCACCAGCATCGCGCTGTCATGCGTGCCGGCGACCTGGCGCACATGCGTCGGCAGGTAACGGATGGCGAAGCCGATGCGCCGCTTGTCGGACGGGTTCGGATCCGAGCCATGGATCAGCCGCACGTGGTGCAGCGACATCTCGCCCGCGCGCAGCTCCAGCACGCGCGCCTTGCTCTCCTCCACCTCCACCGCGATCTCCTGGCCGCGCGAGAGCAGGTTGCCGGCGGCGAAGGTGTCGCGATGCGGCACCTGATCCAGCAGGTGGCTGTCGGGGATCACGCGCATCGCGCCGTTCTCCGCCGTGCTTTCGGAGAGCGCGACCCAGGCGGTGACGATCTCCGCCGGCGCGAGGCCCCAATAGGTCGAGTCCTGGTGCCAGGAGACATAGCTGGAATCACGCGCTTCCTTGATGAAGAAGCTGGTGCCCCAGGCGAGGATGTTCGGCCCGATCATATCCTCGATCGCGTCGAGGATCGCGGGGTGCCGGATGAGCCCGTCGAGCCAGGTGAAGAGCAGGTGGGTCTTGTGCCGCAGCGGCCCGCGCAGATGGCCATGCGCCGCCTCGTGCGCATCCAGCTTCCGGCGGAGCTCGGCGACCTCGCCCGCGTCCAGAACCGGCACGGGGGCGTAATACCCATGCGCCCGATAGAAGGCGACGGAATCGGGCGTCAGCCGCTTCGGCGGATGCGCGCCGGCCTGGGTCCGGTTCATGCACGTCTCTCCCCTCGGGCCTGCGGTTGCCGCGGACAGCGTCCGCGGATTTCGCTAATGTGGCTCCGATTTCAAATCTGAAAGCCGATGGACCAGGAAGTCAATCGCGAAAAATCCTCCGCCGCCGGCGGTGCGCCGGCCTTGGACAAGGGGCTCGATCTGCTGGAGTTGCTGGCCTCGGAACCTGGCGGGCTGACGCAGAAGCAGCTCGCCCTCCGGCTCGGCCGTTCGGTCGGCGAGATCTTCCGCATGCTGGGCGTGCTGGAGCGCCGCGGCTACATCGCGCGCGAGCCGCGCACCGGCGAGTACAGCCTGACGCTGCAGCTCTTTCGCCTTGCCACGCGCCATCCGCCGACGCGGCGGCTGCAGCAGGTCGCGCTGCCGGTCATGGAGGCGCTGGCGACCGAGACGGGGCTCGGCTGTCATCTCGGCATGCTGAGCGGCAAGCATCTGCTGATCGTCGCGCAGGCGGACGCGAACATGACGATGGGCTGGATGGTGAAGCTCGGCGCCGTGTTTCCCTTCGGCATGCAGTATGTCTCGGCGCGCGTGCTTGCGGCCTTCCAGAGCGGGCGGAAGCGCGAGGAGGCCGTCGCGATCCTGGCGGAGCAGGGCAGCATTGCGCCGGAACGCATCACGCCGCGGCTGGACCGCATCGCGGCGACCGGCCACGACGTCTCGCCGAGCGAGGTCGCAGACGGGCTGGTGGATCTCTCCTGCCCCATCCTGGATGATCGCGGCCACGCGGTGGCGGCGCTGACGCTGCCGTTCCTGCCGCGCTTCGGCACCAAGGCGGAAGCGGCGGATGCGCTGCCGCTGCTGCTCGAGGCGGCGCGCGCCATTTCGGCGCGTATCGGGGCGGTCGTGGAGGATTAGAAACACTGGGGGGCGGAGTGAACTCCCCCCCCAGACCCCCCACCTCCTTTTTTTGGCTACTTGGCGCTGGTGTCTTCCGCACTCTCAGGCGACGCAGCGTTGTCGGGTTCGGAACGGAGCTCGCCACCTTTCCCAGTAGCCAAAAAAAGGAGGGATGGGGTCTGGGGAAGGGAGTTCATCTCCCTTCCCCAGCTTCTTCAATTGCGCCCTTCGAGATACCGCTCCTTCAACACCCGCCGCAGCAGCTTGCCTGCCTCGCTGCGCGGCAGTTCTTCGACGAATTCGAAGCTGCGCGGCCGTTTCGGCCCGGCCAGCCGTTCGCGGCACCACACCTCCAACGCCTCGCGCAGATCGGCGCCCGGCGCACGCGGCACGACCACCGCGTGCACCTGCTCGCCGAAATCCTCGTTCGGCACGCCGACCACGGCCGCTTCCGCGACACCCGGGTGCGCGAGCAGCGCCGCCTCGATCTCCGCGGGGTAGATGTTCACCCCGCCCGACAGGATCAGGTCCGCGCGACGGTTGCTGAGGAACAGCCAGCCTTCCGCGTCGACCCAGCCGAGATCGCCGAGGCTCGCCCAGCCCTTGTCGTTATACGCTGCCGCGGTCTTCGCCGGATCGTTGTGATAGGCGAAGCGCGGCCCGCCTTCGAACCAGATGCGCCCGGTCTCGCCCGGGGGCAATTCGCGGCCTTCGTCATCGAGGATGTGCAGCGCCACCCCGTTCACCGGCCGTCCGACCGAGCCTTTGTGCGCCATCCACTCCGCGCTGTCGATCACGCAGGTGCCGACACCTTCGGAGCCTGCATAGTATTCCCACAGGATCGGCCCCCACCACGCGATCATGCGCTCCTTCACCGGCACCGGGCAGGGCGCCGCGGCATGGATCGCGCAGCGATGGGAGGACAGGTCGTGGCGCGCGCGCACTTCCTCCGGCAGCGCCAGCATGCGCACGAACATCGTCGGCACCCACTGGCTGTGCGTGACGCGGTGCTGTGCGATCAGCGACAGCGCGCGCTCGGCGTCGAACTTCCCCATGATGACCGCGGTGCCGCCCTCGGTGATGGTGCGCCGGACGTAGCCGTGCGGCGCGGCGTGATAGAGCGGCGCCGGCGAGAGATAGGTCATGTCCGGACCGAAGCCGTAGAGAAGCTTCCAGCTCATGTCCCATTCCGGCTTGTCGCGGTCCTCCCACGGCGTCAGCGGGCGGCGGATGCCCTTCGGCAATCCCGTCGTGCCGGAGGAGTAGAGGAATTCGCGCCCCACCGGCCGCTGCGGCAGCGGGGCAGGGGAGGGGAAGCGCGCCAGCGCCGCCTCGTAGCTGTCATATCCGGCCAGCCCTTCGCCGATGGCGACGCGCAGCGCGCCAGTGCTCACGCCCTCGCGCAGGATCGTCGCGGCCAGTTCCGCCAGCGCCGGCGACACCACGAGCAGCTTCGCCCCGGTATCGCCCAGCATGTAGGCGACCTCATGCGGCCGCAGGTGGATGCTGAGCGGCGTGTAATACAGCCCCGCGCGCCGCGCGGCGAAGGCGAGCTCCAGGAATTCCGGCCGGTTGTCCATCAGCAGCGCGATGCCGTCGCCGGGTTCCAGCCCCAGCGCGATCAGCCATTGCGCCGCCCGGTTCGCCCGCGCATCCAGCGCCGCGAAGCTCCGCCGCGCGCCGAGGTCCGGAAACACGGCCGCGGCCTTCTCCGGCTGCCGCGCGGCCCAGTGCGCCAGCTGCACCATGAACGCTCCCCCGTGCTGCGGCCGCGAGCGTGAAGCGCGCTCCATCCCTGGTCAACGCGCGGGCGGCTTGCCGGCAGGCTCCGGGCGGGTTCCAATACATCCATGGCAAACGACATCCCGGCGAGGCCCGCCGCGACCGTGCTGCTGCTGCGCGACGGCGCCGCGGGGCTCGAGGTCTTCATGGTGGTGCGCCACCGGGAGATCGATTTCGCCTCCGGCGCGCTGGTGTTCCCCGGCGGGAGAGTCGAGCCCGGCGACCGCGCGATCGCCGAAGGGCTGAACGCCGCCGAGGCGGATGCCGGCGCCTTCCGCGTCGCCGCCATCCGCGAGACATTCGAGGAATGCGGCGTGCTGCTGGCACGCCCGCGCGGCGGCACGGCGCTGATCGACGCCGCACGCCTGGCGGGCCTCGAGCCTGCGCGCACCGCGCTCTGCAACAGCCAGCGCAGCTTCGCGGAAATCCTCGGCGCCGAGGCGCTGGTGCCCGCCACCGATCTGCTCGCGCATTTCGCCCACTGGATCACGCCCGCCGACCGCGCCAAGCGTTTCGATACGCATTTCTTCCTCGCTCCGGCCCCCGAAGACCAGCTTGCGCTGCACGACGGCAGCGAGGCGGTGGACTCGGTCTGGATCCGCCCCAAGGACGCGCTGGCCGGCGGCGCCGCGGGCGAGCGCAAGATCGTGTTCCCGACCCGCCTCAACCTGGAAAAGCTCGCGCGGCAGGACAGCGTCGCCGCCGCCTTCGCCGCCGCGCGCGCCACCCCCGTCGTGACGGTGCAGCCCGAGATGCTGCAAACGCCGGACGGCCCGGCGATGCGCATCCCGCTCGCCGCCGATTACGGCGGCGAGATCTTCCCGGCGGTGGATCCGCCCTCCATCTGACCCCGCGAAGGGAGAATCCAGGACATGGCGCATCGCGGCCTGCGCTTCGGCATCTTCATGGCGCCCTTCCACCGCGTGGGCGACAACCCGACCCTCGCCATCGCGCGCGACCTCGAGCTGATCGAGTGGCTCGACGAGCTCGGCTACGACGAAGCCTGGATCGGCGAGCACCATTCCGCCGGCTGGGAGATCATCGCCTTGCCCGAGATCTTCATCGCCGCCGCGCTGGAGCGAACCAGGCACATCCGCCTCGGCTCCGGCGTCACCAGCCTGCCCTATCACCACCCCTTCCTCGTCGCGCAGCGCTTCGTGCAGCTCGACCACATGTCGCACGGCCGCACCATGCTCGGCGCCGGCCCCGGCGCGCTGGTCTCCGACGCCTACATGATGGGCATCGAGCCCGCGCATCAGCGCCGCCGCATGGACGAATCCCTCACAGCCATCATGGCGCTGCTGCGCTGCGAGGAACCGGTCACCATGAAGACCGACTGGTTCGAGCTGCGCGAGGCGCGCCTGCACCTCGCCCCCTACAGCGATCCGCTCTTCCCGATCGCGGTCGCAAGCTCCACCACGCCCTCCGGCGCGCTCGCGGCGGGCAAGCACGGCATCGGCTTGCTCGCCCTCGGCGCCGGCCTGCCCGGCGGGCCCCAGAAACTCGGCGAGCACTGGCGCATGGCGGAAGCCGAAGCCGCCAAGCACGGCAAGCGCCTCGACCGCCGCGACTGGCGCCTCGTCGTCAACCTCCACGTCGCCGACACCGACGAAGAGGCGATGCGCCAGGTGAAGATCGGCGAACGCCTGGAAACCCTGAGCTACTTCTCCGAAACCCTCGGCCGCCCGCCCGGCCGCTCCGAGAACCCGCTGCGCGAGGGCCTCGAAGCCGGATCCACCCTGGTCGGCTCGCCGGAAACCGTCGCCGCCGGCATCGAGCGCCTCCTCACCTTCACCGACGGCGGCGCCGGCGCCGTGTTGTTCCGCGCCCATGAATGGGCCGACCGCGAGCAGACGCTGAAAAGCTACGAGCTCTTCGCGCGCTGGGTCATGCCGCGGTTCCAGGGCTCGGCGGTCATGCCGATCGCATCGCGGGAATGGGTGAGCGCCAACCGCGAGACCATCTTCGCGCCGAACATCGCCGCACTGAAACAGGCCTTCACGGATGCAGGGCAGCAGGCGCCGGAATTCAGCCGACTGCAGTTGCATACGGGGAAGACGGAGATTCCGAAGGATTGAAGAAAGAGCCGGGGAGGGAGATGAACTCCCTCCCCGGACCCCTCCCTCCTTTTTTTGGCCACTTGGCGCCAGACCAGGCGTACGGCGCGGAACCAACCCGTTGTCGCGCGGAGAACGGAGCTCAATCCACGCGCAAGCCGAGGCGCCGAATCACCGCACCCTCTTCCTCCATAGTGCGGCGCACGGAAGCGGCGTAGTCCTCGGTGTTCATGTAGAGGAGCGGCATGTCGTAGCGGTCCAGCACAGCCGCATGCGCAGGATCGTGCAGCGCCGCCTTGAACCCGTCATGCAGCACGCGCACGACGCCCGGATCGATCCCCTTCGGCCCCGCCAGCCCATAAGGCGAGGCCGCCACGATGTCCGTTCCCGTCTCGCGCAGCGTCGGCACGTTCGGAAAGCGCTTCGCCCGCTCCGCGCCCCAGGTCACCAGCAGCCGCAACCGCCCTTCGTCGACCAGCGGCGCCCAGCCGGTGGAATCCGCATTCGCCTGCGTCGATCCGTTCAACACCGCCTGGATGTTGTCTGCGCCGCCGCGGAACGGCACGTGCAGCCATTCGATGCCCTGCTGCTCCGCGATGCGCTCCATCGTCAGGTGCAGCGTCGTGCCCACGCCCGGCGAGCCGTAGCTGACCTTCCCCGGATTGGCCTTCGCATAGGCGAGGAATTCCTGCCAGCTCCGCCATGGCGAATCCGCGCGCACCACCACGCCGAACAGATAGCCGGTGAGATGGATGATGTAGGTGAAGTCGGCCAGCGGATCGAAGGTCGGCCGCCGCGACATCAGCGGCAACCGGAACACGGTGACCGGCATCTGCCCGACGAGATGCCCGTCGCCGCGCTGCTCGTTCGCCATCGTCGCCGCCGCCAGCGTGCCGCTCGCGCCGCTGCGGTTCTCGATCACCACCGTCTGCCCGAAATGCCGCGAGGCGAGATCGGCCAGCGAGCGCAACTGCCCATCCGTGGAACCGCCCGGCGGCCAGGGCACGATCAGCCGAATGGGCCGATTGGGGAAACCGGATTGCGCCACCACCGGCGCTGCGAGCCCCCCAACGGCGGCGAGCGCCAGCATGCTGCGCCGCCCAATGCTCCTGCTCATCAGCCGGCTCCTCCCATTGCGGTTGGTTGCTTGCGTGGCTTTGCGATGACTCTCGGATCGCCGCCACTCTCGGGTCAAGCAGTCGATGGCGTGGCCCGCCGCCGCAGCCAGCCGACATCGCAGGCCAACAGCAGCAACACCGAGGCAGCCGCCATGGCGTAGAGTGGCGGCCGCGGCGCGGCATAGGCGGCGAGGCCGCCGGCGGCGGCAAGCGCCTGCACCACGCCGAACATCGCCATCGCGTTGTGGAACAGGATGGTGCCGTAGATGTCGCGGCCCAGCAGGAACACCAGGCTCGTCGCGAGCCCCACCTCGCTCAGCAGGACGATCATCGCCATGCTGTCGAAGGGCGGGCTGTGCGCCACATGGTAGGCGCCGAACAGCGCGCTCGCGATCGCTGCGGCGATCAGTCCGCCGATCAGACCGCCGAAGCGGCCGGTCCGGCGCGACAGCGCCTCCGCCGTCGCCCCCACCACCGCCCAGCAGACCAGCACTTCCGGAATGGAGACGGTGAGGGTCTGGCAGAAGGCGTTGAACAGAACCAGCGGATCGCGTGACGGCAGCACTTGCGGCAGCAGCACGGCCAGGCCCAGCCCCGCACCTGCCGGCACGGTGAACAGCATGCGCCGCGGCGGCGCGATGCCGGTCCGGCCGGGCTGGAACAGGCCGGTGCCGCGCGCGCGCCGCAATACCCAGAAGGCGCCGAGCGTGCCGACCAGCATGTTGGCGACCAGCACATAGGCGATGCGCGCCGCCACCGCCTCCGGCCGCAGCAGCGTGTGGATGCGCCCTTCCAGGAACCAGGTCGCCGCCGTCCAGCCGAGATAGAGGGCGACGGCCGGAACCGCGGCGACCAGCATCGTCATCCGCGGCTCCGCCCTGCGTCAGGGGCGCTGGTTGCTCATCACGATGGTGCCGCTGGCCGAGAACATCCCGCCCACGCCGTGCGCCACCGAGATCGTCACGTCAGGCACCTGCGCCGGCGCGATCCCGCGCACCTGCCGCACGCTCTCCTGCAGCGCGAACATCCCGTACATGCCGGTATGGGTGTAAGACAGCCCGCCGCCATTCGTGTTCAGCGGCAGCTTCCCACCCGGCGCCGTGTTGCGGTCCCAGATGAACTGCGCCGCCGCGCCGCGCTCCACGAAGCCGAGGTCTTCCAGCCCGTAGATCGGCAGATGCGCGAAGGCGTCGTAGATCATCAGGTGATCCACCTCGGAATGCTTGATGCCGGCCATGCGGAACGCCTCCGGCCCCGCCACGCGGAAGGCGCGCGACGAGGTGAAGTCCTGCATCTGGCTGACCATGTTGGTCTCGACGCTCTCGCCGGTGCCGAGGATGTAGGCCGGCTTCTGCGGGAAGTCCTTGGCGCGGTCCGCGCTCGTCAGGATCAGCGCGCCGCCGCCATCCGTCACCAGGCAGCATTGCAGCAGCCGGAAGGGATAGGCGATCATCTTCGAGTTCAGCACGTCCTCGACGGTGATCGGGTCCTTGTACATCGCGCGCGGATTCTTCGCCGCCCATTCGCGCTGCACGACCGCGACCATCGCCATCTGCTCATGCGTGACGCCGTAGGTCTTCATGTAGCGCAGCACGGGGATGGGGAAGAGCGTCGGCGGCCCGAACGGGCCGTAGGGCGCCTCGAACTGCCCGTTCAGGCTCTGCGGCTCGGCCGGGCGCGGCGTCGCGTTCACCCGCGACCGTCCGCTCTCGCCATGCGTGATCAGCACCGTCGAGCAATACCCCGCATGGATCGCGGCGGCGGCGTGGCGCACATGCAGCATGAAGGAACAGCCGCCGACGCCGGTGCCGTCCACCCATTTGGGCGTGATGCCGAGGTAATGCGCGATCTGCTGCGGCATCATCTGGCCGACGCAGGCGACGCCATCGATATCCGTGGGCTTCAGTCCCGCATCCGCCATCGCGTTCAGCGCCGCATCCGCATGCAGCATGATCTGCGCCATGTCGGGAATGACGCCGAGCTTCGTCGTCTCCGCCGCGCCGACGATCGCGACCTCTCCGGGCTTGTAGGTCATCGCCTTCAGCCTGAAGTCTTCTCGCCGCGCGCCTGCGGCGCGACGGGACGGAAGAGGGGCAGGGTGATGTCGTCGTCGAGCTTGGTCGGCGCGAATTCCAGCTTCATGTCCAGCACCAGAGCCTCCGGCGTCTGCGGGCAATCGATGATGTTGGTCATCATGCGCGGCCCTTCCTCGAGCTCCACCACTGCGATCGCATAGGGCGGTTTGAAGCCCGGCACCGGACGGTGATGGATGACGTAGCTGTGGAGCGTGGCGCGCCCGCTCGCCTCGAACACCTCCACCTTGCGCGTGCCCGTGTAGGGGCTGAAAGGCCGCGGCGGGAAATAGGCGCGCCCCGTATCGCCGCAGCGTTGCAGCAGCAGCTTGCCCTGCTTCGTGCCCTCCCAGAAATGCTTGGTCTCCGGCGTCGGTTCGGGCCGGGCGCGGCCGGGCTCCAGACTCATGGGCGGCGTTCCTTTGCTGGGCGTGGGCACCGAGGCTAGCGCCGCCCCGCGCGCCGCCCAACCCTGCGCCGCCATCCGACAGGCATGTGGTTAGTCCTGCGGCTCTGCGTCGTGCCGTGGCTTGCTCCCGAGCAGCTTCTCCGCAACGCGCACGCCGGTCAGCAGCACCACGCCGAACAGCACCGCGAGGCCGACCAGCTCGTAATGCCCGGCTCCGGCGCCCACCCCGATGCCGGCCGCCAACGTGACGCTCGCCGCCGAAGTCAGGTTCCGCACCCGTCCGCGCGCGACGAAGACGAGTCCCACCTCGATGAAGCCGATCGCCGAGCTCCGCCCCCCGAGCGCCGTTCCCAACCCCGACAACGGCGCGGCGCCAAGCAGTGCGGAAGCCGCCAGCGCCAGGAAGCCAGAAAAAGGAGGGAGGGGGTTCGGGGGATGGAGTTCATCTCCCTCCCCCGATCTTCTTCCCTAGCCGCCGCCCAGCCGTTCCTCCGGCAGTTCCGGCGCCCGCACGCGGCCGCTGTCGAACGCCGAGCGCGCCTGGTCCACCGCTTCCAGATGCCGTTCGCACCACTGCCAGACCGGGCAGAACGCCTCCGCCAGGCTCTCCCCCAGCGGCGTCAGCCGGTAATGCACCCGCGGCGGCACTGCCGCCTCCACCCGCCGCGTCACCAGCCCGTCGCGCTCCAATTCGCGGAGCGTCTTGGTCAGCATCTTCTGGCTGATCCCGCCCACCCGCTCGCGCAGCCGTGAAAAGCGGATCTCGCCCTCCACCTCCAGCACCTCGAACACAAGCAGCGTCCAGCGGTCGGCAACCCGGCACAAGATCTCGCGCAGCAGGGCGTCCCGCCGCGGATTCTCGCCACACTCGTCCACGCCCCGGCCTCCAATGGTTTCCGCGGGGATACTTACCATACCGCGCGGTGCCTTCTTCCGAACCCCCATCCCCCTTCCACATAGGCACGCGGTCCAGCCACGCACAGGGAGTATCCGGGGGATGGCTGTCTTCCAACTCAAGGTGAACGGCGCGTCCCACCGCGTCGATGTCGATCCCGAAACGCCGCTGCTCTGGGTGCTGCGCGACACGCTCGGCCTCACCGGCACGAAATTCGGCTGCGGCATCGCGCAATGCGGCGCCTGCACGGTGCATGTCGACGGCAGCGCCACCCGCGCCTGCCAGACGCCGGTCTCCTCGCTCGGCGAGGCCGAGGTCACCACCATCGAGGCGATCGCCGGCCGCGAGGCGCAGGCGGTCCAGCGCGCCTGGGTCGCCCGCGACGTGCCCCAATGCGGCTACTGCCAGTCCGGCCAGGTGATGAGCGCCGTCGCCCTGCTGCGGCAGACGCCGAAGCCCGGCGATGACGACATCGATTCCGCCATGGCCGGCAATCTCTGCCGCTGCGCCACCTATGTCCGCATCCGCGCCGCCATCAAGGACGCGGCCGCCTCGCTCGAAGGCTGACATCCATGACGCATATCGACAGCCGCTTCTCCCGCCGCTCCGCATTGCAGGGCGCCGCGGGCCTCGTCCTCGGCTTCGCGCTGACCCGCGGCGCCGCCGCGCAATCCGGCGCCGCCCAGGCGTTCCGCCCGGCGCAATCCGCCGCGCCCTTCGCCCCCAACGCCTTCATCCGCATCGGCGTGGATGACAGCGTGACGGTGCTGGTGAAGCACATCGAGTTCGGCCAGGGCCCGCTCACCGGCCTCGCCACCATCGCCGCCGAGGAGCTCGACGCCGACTGGGCGCAGATCCATGCCGAGCACGCGCCGTCCAATCCGGACCTCTACAAGAACCTGATGTTCGGCATCCAGGGCACCGGCGGCTCCACCGCCGTCGCCAATTCCTGGGAGCAGATGCGCAAGGCCGCCGCTGCCGCGCGCCTCATGCTGGTGCAGGCCGCGGCGCAAAGCTGGCGCGTGCCGGCGGGCGAGATCACCGTCGCCAAGGGCGTCATCCGCCACGCCCGTACGAACCGCGAATCCCGCTTCGGCGCCTTCGCCGAGGCCGCCGCGCGCCTGCCCGTGCCGACCGATCCGCCGCTCAAGAACCCCGCCGACTTCACGCTGATCGGCAAGGAAGGCGCGGTCCACCGCCTCGACAGCGCCGCCAAGTCGAACGGCACCGCGCGCTTCACCATCGACATAAGCGAGCCCGGCATGCTCACCGTGCTCGTCGCCCACCCGCCGCGCTTCGGCGCCAAGGCCGCCTCCTTCGACGCCACCGCCGCGCGCGCCATCCCGGGCGTCGTGGACGTCAAGCAGCTTTCCTCCGGCGTCGCGGTCTACGCGGAAGGCACCTGGCCCGCGATGAAGGGCCGCGAGGCGCTGCGCATCACCTGGGACGAGAGCGGCGCCGAGACCCGCGGCACCGACCAGATCCTCGAGCAGTACCGCGCCCTCGCCCGCCAGCCCGGCCTCGTTGCCGGCACGCATGGCGACGCGCCCGCCGCCCTCGCCCGCGCCCAGCGCGTGATCGAGGCCGAGTTCGTCTTCCCCTACCTCGCCCACGCGCCGATGGAGCCGCTGGACGCGTATCTCCAGTGGGACGGCCAGCGCGCCATCGCCCGCTTCGGCAGCCAGCTGCAGACCGGCGACCACATGGCGATCGCGCGCATCCTCGGACTCACCCCCGACAAGGTGCAGATCGAGACGGTGCTCGCCGGCGGCAGCTTCGGCCGCCGCGCCCAGCCCACCATGCATGTCGCGGTGGAAGTCGCCGAAGCCGCCAAGGCCATCGGCCCCAACCGCCCCGTCAAGCTGCTCTGGACGCGCGAGGACGACATCCGCGGCGGGTACTACCGTCCCTTCTTCCTCCACCGCATGCGCGGCGCCGTGCAGGACGGCCGCATCACCGCCTGGACCAACACCATCGTCGGCCAGTCCTTCCTCAAGGGCTCGCCCTTCGAGGGCATGATCCGCAACGGCATCGACCCCACCTCGGTCGAAGGCGCGCGCGAGCTCCCCTACGCCATCCCCGATTTCCGCTGCGAGCTCCACACGGTGGATATCGGCGTGCCAACCCTGTGGTGGCGCTCCGTGGGCCACACCCACACCGGCTACGCGGTGGAATGCTTCATGGACGAGCTGCTCCAGGCCGCCGGGCAGGACCCGGTCGCCGGCCGCCTCGCCCTGATGTCCGGCAAGCCGCGCGCCGCCGCGGTGCTGCGCGCGGTCGCGCAGCTCGCCAACTGGCAAGGCCCGGGGCCGTTCGGCGACCGCGCCCGCGGCGTCGCGGTGGTGGAAAGCTTCAACTCCTACGTCGCGCAGATCGCCGAAGTCTCCCTCGGCGGCGACGGCCCGCGCGTGCACAAGGTGTGGTGCGCCGTGGATTGCGGCATCGCGGTGAACCCCGACATCATCCACGCCCAGATGGAAGGCGGCATCGGCTACGGCCTCGGCCACGCACTGTTCGCCGAGGTGCCGCTCGACCAGGGCCGCGTGGTGCCGGCCAACTTCGACACCTACCGCAGCCTGCGCATCAACGAGATGCCGGAAGTCGAAGTCACCATCCTGCCCTCGACCGAAGCCCCCACCGGCGTCGGCGAGCCCGGCGTGCCGCCGATCGCGCCCGCGGTGGCGAACGCGCTGGCGCGGCTGGGGCGGGAACGCCCGCGGCGACTGCCGATGGTGCGCGACGGGAGCGCGTGAGAAAGAACCAGGGGAGGGAGATGAACTCCCTCCCCTGGACCCCTCCCTCCTTTTTTTGGTGATCTGGGAAGCGAGGCGAGCACCGTTCCCAGCAAGGCGGCGAGGTGGCGTCTGAGAGCGTGGAGGCGACGTTCACTTCCTCCCCCGGTCCTTGTATTTTTCCGCATGGCGTTCCGTGCCCTCCTCCTTGCCGCGCTGATCGCGCTCGCTGCGCTGTCGCTAGGATGGCACTACGGTTGGCGGCAGGGCGCGCTCTGGCTCCTTGGGGCCGCGCTCGGCATCGCCCTGTTCCACGCCACCTTCGGCTTCGCCGGCGCCTTTCGGCGGCTGATCGCCGAGCGCCGCGCTGCGGGCTTCCGCGCGCAGCTGCTGCTGCTCGGGCTCGCCGTCCTGCTCTTTTTCCCCGCGCTGAGCGCCGGCAGCGTGCTCGGCCAGCCGGTGCGCGGCTTCGTCTTCCCCGCCGGGCTCGCCGTGCTGCTCGGCGCCTTCCTCTTCGGCATCGGCATGCAGCTTGGCGGCGGCTGCGCCTCCGGCACGCTCTACACCGCGGGCGGCGGCAGCCCGCGCATGTGGCTGACGCTGGGCGGCTTCGTCACCGGCGCCACTCTCGCGGCCTGGCAGGCCGAAACCTGGCAGGGTTGGCCCGCCCTGCCGCCCATTTCGCTTCCTACGCTCCTCGGACTCTGGCCCGCGCTGGTGCTGAGCCTGCTCGTCTTCGCCACGGCCTGGCTTCTCTCCGCCCTGGTGGAAAGCCGGCGCCACGGCCAGCCCGAGCGGTTCGCCTGGCAGGCGCCGCCGAGAAACCTGCTCACCGGCCCATGGCCGCTCGCCTGGGGCGCCATCGCCCTGGCATTGCTGAGCTTCGCCACGCTGCTGCTCGCCGGCCGGCCCTGGGCGATCACCGCCGCTTTCCCCCTCTGGGGCTCGCGCGTCGTCGAGGCGCTCGGCTGGGATGATCCGGCCTTCTGGTCCTATTGGGATGACCCCACCCGCACCGAGGCGCTGCTCCGCCCCATTCTCGCCGACCGCACCACAGTGATGGATCTCGGGGTCATGGCCGGCGCGCTGCTGGCCGCGACCATGGCGGGCCTGGCGGCGCGCCCCCGCTGGCCGGGTCTGCGCCTCGCGATCATCTCGCTGGCCGGCGGCCTGCTGCTCGGGATCGGCGCCGTGCTCGCCCAGGGCTGCAACATCAGCGCCTATCTCGGCGGCGTCGCTTCCGGCAGCCTGCATGGCTGGGCCTGGATCGGCCCGGCGCTGCTCGGGAACTGGGTCGGGCTGCGTCTCGCGGCCGCGGCAGGCCTGGCCCCAAAACAGGATTTTATACCGCCCCGGCAACGGCCTGCTATCGTCACGGCCGGCGACATCGCCCGCTGATCCGCCGACCGGGAGGCTTCATGACAGTCGCACGCATTCTGGCGGCCGCCGCGCTGCCGGTCCTTCTCGCCCTGCCGGCACCTTCGCAGGCCCAGGCGCCGCTCGCCGCCCAGGGCTGCCTCGGCTGCCATGGCCCCAACGGGGCCGGCATGGGGCCCGTGCCTGCCATCGCCGGGCGCGACCGCGCCGAGCTCGCCGCCATGCTCGCCGCCTTCCGCGCCAATGAGCGGCCCGGCACCATCATGGGCCGCATAGCCCGTGGCTACACCGATGCCGAGATCGCCGCCGTGTCCGAATACTTCGCGACCCGCCGCTGAGGAGACGGACCATGCACGCGAACCTCACCCGCCGCGCCGTCCTCGCCACCACGGCAGCGCTCATCGCCACGCCACGGATCGGCCGTGCCCAGGCCAGCGCGGGGCTCGTCATCATCGGCGGCGGCTTCGGCGGCGCCTCCGCCGCCCGCTTCGCTCGCCTGACCTATCCCTGGCTGAACGTCACCCTTGTCGAGCCGCGCGCCCGTTTCATCACCTGCCCCTACAGCAACCTGGTCCTCGCTGGCCGGCGGGAGATCGAGCAGATCACCCACGGCTACGAAGGCCTGCGCGCCCGCGGCATCACCATCGTGCAGGACTGGGCGGCGGCGATCGACCCCGCCGCCCGCAGCGTCCGCCTGCAGGGCGGCAACACGCTGAACTACGACAAGCTGATCCTCTCCCCCGGCATCGCGATCCGCTGGGGCGCGCTCGCCGGCTATGACGAAGCCGCCGCCGAGCTCATGCCCCATGCCTGGATCCAGGCCGACGGCGCGCAGACCGCGCTGCTGCGGCGCCAGCTCAGCGCGATGCCGGATGGCGGCGTGGTCGGCATGGCCATTCCGGGCAATCCCTTCCGCTGCCCGCCCGGTCCTTACGAGCGTATCTCGATGATCGCGGAGTACCTCAAGCGCGCCAAGCCGCGCTCCAAGATCCTGGCGCTCGATGCCAAGGACGCCTTCAGCAAGCAGGGCCTGTTCCAGGATGGCTGGCGTGCCCTCTATGGCGAGATGATCGAATGGGTGCCGGGCAACCGCGACGGCCGCGTCACCCGCGTGGACCCGCGCGAGCGCGTGCTGGAAACCGAGTTCGGCACCAAGCACAAGGTGGACGTCGCCAACGTCATCCCGCCGCAATCCGCCGCGCGCATCGCGATCGATGCCGGCCTCGCCGACAACACCGGCTGGGTGCCGGTGAACCCAAAGACCTTCGAGGCGCGCAACGCGCCCAACATCCATGTCGTCGGCGACGCCAACAACGGCGCTCCCATGCCGAAATCCGGCTATGTCGCCAACAACACGGCGAAGCAGGCGGTCGCCGCCGCCGCGGCCGCGCTGCGCGGCGAGCCGGTGCCCGAAGCGGTGTATTTCAACACCTGCTACAGCCATGTCGGCCCGGACTACGGCATCTCCATCGTCGGCATCTATCGCGCCAGCGATACCGCCTTCACCGAGGTGCCCAATTCCGGCGGCGTCTCCCCGCGCGGCGACCATCCCGAGCAGCGCCGGCAGGAGGCGCTCTACGCCGATGCGTGGTATGACAGCATCACGAGAGACATGTTCGCATGAGACTTGGCCGCCGCAGCGCATTCCTGGTCCTTGCCGCCTTGCCGGGCGCCGCGCTGGCCCAGGACGACGCGCTGCGCGCGGCCATCCGCGAGCAGATCGGCGATGCGGAACCGCGCGAGGGCGGCATCGCGGTCCGTGCGCCGGCCATCGCCGAGCATGGCGGCCAGGTGCCGCTGACCATCGCCGTGGACAGCCCGATGACCGCGGCGGACCACGTCACCGCCATCCACATCTTCGCCACCCGCAACCCCACCCCGGGCGTCGCCAGCTTCCGCCTGACGCCGCTGCTCGGCCGCGCCGAGATCCAGACCCGCATCCGCGTCGCCGAGGACCAGCGCATCCTGGTCCTCGCCCAGCTCTCCGACGGCAGCGTCCGCCAATCCGCGGCGGAGATCCGCGTCGTCACGGGAGGCTGCCTGTCATGACCACGCTGTCGCCGCCCCGCATCCGCATCCCGCGCAGCGCCCGCGCCGGCGAGATCATTGAGATCCGCACCCTCATCGAACACCCGATGGAAACCGGGCTGCGCCAGGAGAACGGCCGGCCCGTGTCGCGCGACATGCTCGCGCGGATGCTGGTGCGCATGAACGGCGAGACGGTGCTGCAGGCGGAATACCGCAACGCGACCTCGGCCAACCCGTACCACGTCTTCTTCGTGCGCATCGAACGCACGAGCGAGTTCGAGTTCGTGTTCACCGACGAGAACGGAAAGAGCGTACGCGCGACGGCGCGCGTGACCGTTTAAGCTGGGGGAGGGAGATGAACGTCGCGGCAGTGCCGCGACCCCCCAGACCCCCACCCTCCTTTTTCTGGCGATTTGGCGCTGCTTGCGAACGTGCAGCAAAATGCCGGATCGTTGTCCCGTGGAGAAGGTTACGCGTGTTCGGGCGTGACGCCCTCGACCTTCTCGCTGCCGCGGCGCCAGCGATGCGTCGAAGCGCCGAAGGCAACCATGCGGCCTTCGGCATCGAAGACCTCGGTGCGGGCGAAGAAGATGCTGCGGCCGGCACTCGCGACGCGGCCCTCGGCGATCACGCGGCCGCCCGCCACCTGGCCGGTGAAGCGGCAATCCAGGTCCACCGTCACCGCCTTGCGCAGATTCCCCGGCACGCTGCACCACAGCCCCGCAAAGGCGGCCGCCTGATCCACCAGCGACAGGATCACCCCGCCATGCACGATGCCGGAGCGGTTGACGTGCTGCGGCCCGGTCTCGCAGACCAGCCGCGCATACCCATCCCGCCACTCCTCCAGCACCAGCCCGATCAGGTCGTGGTAGGGCGAGTCGGCGCCTGCTGAGATCCGGTTCATGCCTCCTGGCGTGCCGTTCTCGTCGCGCCCCGTCAACCCGCCTTCTCCACCCGACAACGCTGCGCGGTTTCGCCGTGCCCTCTCAACGCGCGCCAAGTGCCAAAAAAAGGAGGGAGGGGGTCTGGGGGGTCGCGGCACTGCCGCGACGTTCATCTCCCTCCCCCTGCTCTTCACTTACGCGATCTGCAATTCCTGCAGTGCCTTCTCGAGCTCCTGGAAGCTCGGCATGGCCTCGCTCGGCACCATCTTCCGCCCGGTCTCCACGGCGACCTGCGGTGCGTTGCCGTGCAGATGCGCGACGATGACCGCGCGGATCACCTCGTAGAATTTCGACTCTTCCTCCACTACGCCTTTCAGCCGCGACGCGAAGGGTCCCACCAGTCCGTAGGCCAGCAGCACGCCGAGGAAGGTGCCGACCAGCGCGCCGCCGATCATCTTGCCGAGGATCGCGGGCGGCTGGTCGATCGAGCCCATGGTCTTGATCACGCCGAGCACCGCGGCGACGATGCCGAGCGCGGGCAGCCCGTCTGCCATGCTTTGCAGCGAGTGCGAGCCGTGCAGTTCCTCCTCGCGCATCTTCTTGAGCTCGCGCGCCATCACGTCCTCGATCTGGTGCGGGTCGTCGGCGTTCATGCCGACCATGCGGAGGTAGTCGCAGATCAGCGCCGTCGCGTGGTGGTCGTGGGCGAGCTTGGGGAATTTCTGGAAGGCCGGCGATTCCTCCGGCTTCTCGATATGCGGCTCGAGCGCCATCGGGCCCTTGGTCTGCGCCAGCCGCACCAGCCAGTAGAGCAGGCTCAGCAGGTCCACGTAGTCCTGGCGGCCGAATTTGCCGCCCTTCAGGATCTTCCCGAAGCCGCCGAGCGTATGCTTGATGCCGCTGATGCTGTTGGCCATGACCATGGCGCCGAAGGCGGCGCCGCCGATCATCATCATCTCGTGCGGCAGGGCGTGGATGATGAGGTCGAAATGCCCGCCGGCCATGACGAAGCCGCCGAACACGGTCGCCAGCAGCAGGACGAAGCCGCCGATCGAGGTCATCGGGCGTTCACCTCCGGTGCGGGCGCGTTGCGCAGCAGGGTGATGGAGACGCGCCGGTTGGCCGCCGCGCTGGGGTTGTCGGCCAGCAGCGGGTCGCGCTCGGCATGGCCGGCGACGCTGCGGATGCGGTTCTCGGGGATGCCGGCATCGGTCAGCAGCCGCCGCGTGACATTGGCGCGGTCGGCCGAGAGGTCCCAGTTGCTGCGCTCGCCGCCGCCGCGGAAGGGCGTGGCGTCGGTATGGCCGGCGATGGCGATGGCGTTGGGCAGGCGCGTCACCACCTGGGCGACCCGCGCGATCAGCCCGCGTGCGCGCTCGTTCGGCGCGCTGCCGCCGAGCGCGAACATCGGCTGGCGGTCGGCGTCCAGCAGCTGGATGCGCAGGCCTTCCGGCGTCTGCTCGATCAAGAGCTGGCGGGCGAGGTCGGCGAGTTGCGGATCGCTCCGCACCGCCTCGCGCAGCTGTTCGGCGGCGCGCTCGAAGGCCTCTTGCTCGCGCCGGGCGAGCTCGCGCCGCAGCTCGGCCTCGCCCAGCCGCTCGGGCCGCGCTTCCGGCGCCGCCTCGGCCGCCGGCCCGCCGCGCGGCCGCTCGGGCCCCGCCTGCGCCCCTGGCGGCGTCGCCACGACGAGCCGCGGGTCCTCGGCATCCTCGCGGCCCTGCGGGCCGTCGCGCCGGTCCATCGGCCGCGCCGGGGTCTCGCTGTCGTCCTCCTCGATGTCCATCACCACCGGCAGCGGCCCGTGCTCGATGCGCACCGCGCCCTGGGTCGCGGTGGCGTTGCCGTCGTCGTTGGGGGTGCGCCCGCCGAAAGGCTGGCCGGAGCCGGACACCGAGCGCGCCAGCAGATTGCTCGGCGAGAAATAGTCGGCGAGGCCGCGCCGCTGTTCCTCGGTGGTCGCGTTGAGCAGCCACATGAGGAGGAAGAACGCCATCATGGCGGTGACGAAATCGGCATAGGCGACCTTCCACGCGCCGCCGTGATGGCCGTGGTCGCCACCGTCCTCGCGGCGCAGCACGATCGTCTGCCCGCCCTTGCCTTTTGCCTTGCCAGCCATCGCGTGCAGCTTCGCCCGCAGGTGCTAAATTCCGCCTAACCGCTCGCCTGCGGGGTGCGTTCCGCCGGGTATCGGCGTGCAACCTGCGTCGCTTGCGTGACAGTCCCCTTGCCCTGTGGTTTCGTCGCTCTCTCCATGGATCTCCCGCAGCCCAGCCTCGCCGCGCCCGCCGCCGTCGCGCCCCCCTACGCCCTGGAGCGTCCGGACCGGCAGTCGGCGCCGCTCGTCTTCGCCTCGCCCCATTCGGGGCGGGACTATCCCGCCGAGCTGCTCGCCGAGGCGCGGCTCTCGCCGCTCGCGCTGCGCCGCAGCGAGGACAGCTTCGTGGAGGAGCTGTTCGCGGCGGCGCCGGGCCATGGCGCGCCGCTGCTCGCGGCCCGCTTCCCCCGCGTCTGGTGCGACGTGAACCGCGAGCCCTGGGAGCTCGACCCGGCGATGTTCGAGGGACCGTTGCCGGCCTATGTGAACAGCGCCAGCCCGCGGGTCGGCGCCGGCCTCGGCACCATCGCCCGCGTGGTGGCGACCGGGGAGCCGGTCTATCGCCGCAAGCTCGCCTTTGCGGAGGCGGAACAGCGCATCCGCAGCTGCTGGGAGCCCTACCATGCAGCGCTTGCAGAGCTCATTGCGGAGACCCGCGCCCGCTTCGGGTATTGCCTGCTGATCGACTGCCACTCCATGCCGGCGCACCCGGCCCAGAACGGTCCGGCGCCGGATTTCGTGCTCGGCGACGCCCATGGCACCGCCTGCGCACCGCGCGCCACGCGCCTGGTCGAGGACATCCTGATGGGCCAGGGCTACCAGGTGCGGCGCAACGACCCCTACGCCGGGGGGTATGTCACCCGCCATTACGGCCGGCCGCGCGACGGCGTGCACGCCCTGCAGATCGAGGTCGCCCGCGCCCTCTACATGGACGAGGGGCGGATCGAGCGCCGGCCGGGCATCGCCGGCCTGACCCGCGACCTCACCGCCTTGATCCGCCAATTGGGCGCCACGGACTGGTCCTTCCTCGCCTGAAGCCGGCGCCGGTGCAGCGTCTCGCAACTGCGAAGAAAAAAAAGGCGGTGCCCGAAGGCACCGCCAAGTTTAGGGAGGAAACGTCCAAGAAAGACAGACAACCCGGCAACGCCGTGTTGCTGCGAGACGGAAGATAGGGGGGGTACCTCCCCCTGGCAAGGGATTTTTTGCAGCGCAGCAACCCAAATTCCACGCCGAGCCATAACCACTACGCATAGGTCTCGCTTCCGCCCGAACTGGCACGGCGGTTGCGCTCCGGCGGGCCATGCTCCGCTTCCTCCTTCCCGCCCTCCTCCTCGCCGCCGCCCTGCTCGCCCGCGAAGCGATCGCCATCCCCAGCCCCACCCCGGCGGTCGAGACCGGCCAGCTCTGCCGCGCCGCCATCCGCACCGCGGAACGGGAGGCGCACCTGCCGCCCGGGCTCCTGGTGGCGATCGGCCGCACCGAATCGGGCCGCCGCGACCCCGCGACCGGCCTGTGGTCCCCCTGGCCCTGGACCATCAACGCCGAGGGACAGGGCAGATTCTTCCAGACCCAGGCGGAAGCCGTTGCCCATGTCCGGCAGCTTCAGGCGCGCGGCGTCCGGATCATCGATATCGGCTGCATGCAGATCAACCTGCACCACCACCCGAACGCCTTCGCAGGCCTCGAGCAGGGCTTCGATCCCCTCACCAACGCCCGCTACGCCGCGCGCTTCCTCTCCGAGCTGCACGCCACCCGCCAGGACTGGGCGCGCGCCGCCGGCGCCTACCACTCCAACACGCCGGAACGGGCGGAGCCCTACCGCGCCCGGGTGATGGCCGCCTGGGTCGAGGAGCAGCGCCAAGGCACGCCGGCAGACGCCCCGCAGCGCGACGCCGCCCTGCTCGCCATGCAACGCCCGGCAGCCCCCGTCCCCGTCGCGGCCCTGTCGCTCGCGAACGGCGCCGACCGCGCCCGCGTCATCCCGCTGGCACCAGGCGGCGGCGGCGGCAACGGTCCGACTGGGCGCGGGCTGGACGCCTACCGCGCGGCACCGATCGCGATCGCGGCGGCGTCCTTTCTTCGGCGGTGACGAAAGACCTGGGGAAGGGAGTGAACTCCCTTCCCCAGACCCCATCCCTCCTTCTTTTGGATAATTGGCGCCGGCGGCTTCCGCACGCTCGGGGGACGTGGCGTTGTCGGGGTGGAGAACGGCGCTCCGAGGGGCTGCGCTTCGCAGCGAACGGAGCGGATCAGCAGGCCACTAGCGCGCCAGTGCCCGCAGCTCCCGCGCGATCGCCTCCAGCTCCTCGAGCGCGCCGCGCATCTCCGCCTCGTCCGGATCCTCGTGCAGCCCGGGCTCGCCGAGCGGCAGCTCGCCATGCGCCTCGCCGCCTTCCTCGCCGCCGCTGTCGCGCAGCAGCCGCTGCACGCCCTTGATCGTGTAGCCCTGGGTGTAGAGCAGGTCGCTGATCCGCCGCAGCAGCGCGATGTCCTCGGGCCGGTAGTAGCGCCGGCCGCCGCCGCGCTTGAGCGGCTTGAGCTGCGGGAATTTGGTCTCCCAGAAGCGCAGCACGTGCTGCGGGATGTGCAGGTCCTCGGCGACCTCGCTGATCGTGCGGAAGGCGGTCGGCGCCTTGCGGGGCTTGAGCCGCGCCTCGGTCCCGTTCTCCTCGCTCACCGCTCCTCCTTCACCGGCTCGCCATTGATGCGCGCCTTCAGCACCTGCGAGGGCCGGAAGGACAGCACGCGCCGCGGCAGGATCGGCACCTCCACCCCGGTCTTCGGATTGCGCCCGACCCGCTGCCCCTTCTGGCGCACCAGGAACGTGCCGAAAGCCGAGATCTTCACCGGCTCCCCCGCTTCCAGCGCCGCCGCCATGCGCTCCAGCACGGTCTCCAGCAGCGCCGCGCTCTCGTTCCGGGACAGCCCGACACTGGCGTAGATCGCCTCCGCCAGCTGCGCCCGCGTGACCGTGTTCATGCCGGAACGGCTCCCCCGCAACCCCTTCGCCCGCAACGCAGATGACCGGCAATGCCGCACCGCGTCAACCGCGGCGTGCGATGCGGCATGCTTTGCCGCACCGCCGCGCGGCGGCCTCGCGAGAAGCTGAGCACGCCGCGCTTGCCGGGCACCGGCGCCGCCGCCACCGTGAAGACTGGAACGATCCGGGGAGGAACCCGTGGCCCGCATCCCGCCCCTCGCCCCGCTGCCGCTCGCCGCGCTCGCGCGGCTCCGCGGCACCGAGGATCGCATCGCGCCGCCTGGCAACGGGTGGGAGCGGATGCGCAGCGCCCACGGGCCCGGCCGGCGCGGGCCCGGCCAACCCGACGCTCCGCCCGGCGCCCGGAGGCGCGCGCGGCGCACCGTCCGCGGCGCCCCAAGCCGCTGACATGCGGCGCAGGGTCTGGCTAATCGGCGGCGTCGCGCTGCTCGGCGCCGCCGGCGGCGGATGGTGGTGGTGGTCCGGTCGGCCAGGCGAGATGAGCCTCGGCCCGCCCGGGCTGCTCCCCCCGCTGCTGCGCGTCACGGTCGGCGAGGAGGACAGGCTGATCGTCCTCACCCGCCGACGCCAGCGCGAGATCCGCACGAGCGGCGGCGGCTTCGCCGGAGAGCGGGTGGAGATCCGCGGCTTCGAGGCGGCGACGCTGCGCCCGCGATTCACCGCGCCGCTGCTCTCGGTGCCCGGCGGCCTCGGCGCCGGTTCGGAGATCATCGCCGCGCAGGGGGCCACGGTATGGGTCTTCGCCGGTGGCTTCGGCGCCGCCTCGGCGGTGGATGGCGGGCTGCTCGCCGACGGGCCGGGGCTCGAGCGCAGCAACCCGAGCCTGCACGGCCGCATGCGGGACGACCGGGATGCCTATCGCTTCGAGCGCGGCATGCTGATCCTGCGCACCCAGGACGGCAGCCGGTGGCGGCTCGACCCGCTCAGCCTGCGGGTGGATTCCCGCACCGAGCCGCCGAGCGACCCGCCGCCCACGCGGCTGCCGGTTCCGCTCCGCGATCCCGCCGCCTTCCTGCTGCCGGAGTTCCGCCAGGGCCAGGGCTGGCTGGGCCTGATCCCGGCCGCGACCAAGGAGCCCGATCCGCGCCGGCTTTCCACCGAGCTCTACCGTCCCGGCATTCCCGACGCGGCGCGCGAGCCGCGCCGGCTGTGGCGCGGCGACCTGACGGCCGACGAATGGGGCCGCCCCGACCGGATCGCCAATCCGCAGCCCCTCGCCATCGAGCCGCAGGGCCTGTTCCAGGCCGGCTTCCTCACCGACGGCACGCGGGACGCCAGCAACCGTGCCGATCCGATGCGCCTGTCCAATCCCGATGGCGGGCTGCTGCTGTACCGCCGGTCGGCGGCCGGCCCGCTGCATCTCGCCCGGCTCGACGCCAAGGGCACGGTGCAATGGCGCGCGGCGCTGCCCGCCGGAAAGCTCACCGCCGTGCTGCCCGGCACGCCGCTGCTGCTCGCCGGCGCGCGGCTGGAGGACGCCGCCGAGCTGCTGATCGCGGTGGATGCCGCGACCGGCGCCGTCCGTGCCTATGACCTCGCCGCGGAGACGCTGCTCCCGTCGTGAGGCTCAGCGCCTGAGGATATGCGTGCCCACCGCCTCCAGCACCACCACGCCGTCGCCGGTGCGCCGCGCGACATGGCGCAGCTTGGCGACGCCGATGCGCCGGCCCGAGCGCGAAGGCCGCACCTCCACCACCTCGGAGGCGATCGCGATCTCCTCGCCGGGCCTGAGCGGCGCCGGCCATTTGGTGTCGATCTGCGTGCCGCCTTCCGAGATCAGGCGGAACACGCCGCTGCCCATGATCCGGCCGAACACCGCGGAGAGCGTGTGCAGCCCGCTCGCCACCAGCTCGCCGAACAGGGATTCGCGCGCCGCCTCGCGGTCGATATGGAAGGGCTGCGGATCGAAGCGGCGCGCGAATTCCACCACCTCCTCCTCCGACAGGGACAGGGTGCCGAATTCGAAGCGCTGGCCTGGCGCCAGGTCATCGAGCGAGCGGATCGGGTCCATGCCCGAGAATTACGGCGGCGCGCGCGGAACCGGAAGCGCCCCGCGCTGGGACGCCACGCGCCGGCGCGCTATGCTCGGCGGCGGTGCCGCAACGGCCGCCACCAGGGAGCGAAAACGCCATGCGCCTCAGCGATGCCGAGATCGGCCGGTTCCACCAGGAAGGCTGGCTGTTCCTGCCCGAGGTCTTCGACGCCGAGGAGGTCGCGCTGCTGCGCGACGAGGCGCAGGCGATCTACCGCGAGAACCGCGCCGAGATCTGGCGCGAGAAATCCGGCGCGCCGCGCACCGCCTTCGCCGCCCACACCTTCAACGAGGCCTTCCGCCTGCTCGGCGCGCATCCGCGCCTGATCGAGCCCGTCGAGCAGATCTTCGGCGAGCGGCTCTACATGCACCAGTTCAAGATCAACGCGAAGGCCGCCTTCACCGGCGATGTCTGGCAGTGGCACCAGGATTACGGCACCTGGGCCCGCGACGACGGCATGCCCGAGCCGCGCGCCATGAACATCTCGGTCTTCCTCGACGAGGTGATGCCGATCAACGGCCCGCTCATGCTGATCCCGCGCAGCCACCGCCACGGCACGCTCGCGGCGGCGCATGACACCGCCACCACCTCCTATCCGCTATGGACGCTGGACGAGGCGACGGTGACGCGGCTGGTCGCCGAGGGCGGCATCGTCGCGCCCACCGGCAAGCCGGGCGGCGTGCTGCTGTTCCACGGCAACCTGGTGCATGGCTCGGCGCCCAACATCACGCCCTATCCGCGCAAGATCGTCTACCTGACGCTGAACGCGGTCTCCAACTGGATCCGCACGCCGACCCGCCCGGACTGGATCGCGCATCGCGATTTCGCGCCGATCGCGCCGGTCGCGGACGACGCGCTGCGCGCCTTGGCCCGGCGCGCGCCGCAGGCGGCGGCGTGAGCGGCACTGGCGCGTCGTGAATTTTGCCCCGGGGGGCGGAGTGAACTCCGCCCCCCGGACCCAGGGGAATCGCATATCAGTAGAAAGCTGTTGCGCGGCGAGTAGAAGTTGATTCTGAAGGAGGTCCACCGACGCTGGGGGGACCTTCGGATGCTGGCGTTGATTCGGATATTCGAGGCG
>Ga0081539_10002005_pt1 | contig 30877 bp, 30 predicted proteins | sample TabmetS4T2R2_FD_71023 | JGI IMG/M metagenome (GOLD analysis project Ga0081539, IMG submission 71023) | Tabebuia heterophylla rhizosphere microbial communities from the University of Puerto Rico - S4T2R2 | ecosystem: Host-associated > Plants > Roots > Rhizosphere ... | reverse complement strand
GGGGGGGGGGATCGCGGCGGCGACGGCAACTACTATTCGCTCAAATGGAAGCCGCGCGCCGGCGCCGAAAGCGATCCGGCATTTCCCAAATAGTGTTTATGGCGCAAACGTTGACGCATTCTCCGCTCATCCGCGCGCAAGCGGGAATCCAGGGGCGAGGTACTCGGCCAAAGAACTGGATCCCCGCTTCCGCGGGGATGAGCGGAAGCGAGGATCAGCACGCCCGCTCGAAGCATCATGGCCATCCGTTTGCACCGTCGCGCGGTGCGCCAGCACCCGCATCTCATCTGCCGCAGATTGACGCGCCTTGAGTGCGACATGCCGCATAGTAAACGGTCTTTACCTGGGGATAACACCGTTCACAGCGGAACCCGATGAGGTTAACCTCTCGCCATGTCCTTCGCGGCCATGTCCTTCGCGTCGTTCTTCCGATTTGGACGCACGGCGCCGCGCGATCGCGCCGAACTCGTGCGCTATCTCGCCGGCGAAGGCGTCGAGCTTGGCGCGCTGAATTATCCGCTCGACGTGAGCGCGAATCCGCGCGTCCGGCGTGTGCGCTATGTCGATCGCTACCCCAAGGACGAGCTGCTGCGGCTGTTTCCGGAGCTTGCGGGCGTGCGGGACGCCATCGTGGAAACCGACATCCGCTGCGACCTGATCCACGGCCTCGGCCCGATCGAAGACCGGTCGCAGGATTTCGTGATCGCCTGTCATCTGATCGAGCACGTGCCCGACCCGATCCATTTCGTCAATGAATGCTGGCGCGTGCTGCGCGAGGGCGGACTTCTCTTTCTCGCGGCGCCGGATCGCCGATTCAGCACCGACCGTGCGCGACCGGTCACCCTGCTCGAGCATCTGATCGATGACCATCGCCGCGCCGAGCGCACGATCGAGGATCATCATCTCGAGGAGCATCTGCGCCTGACCGAGAACGTGGTGCTGCCGGAGGATCCGGCGCAGCGGCGGGAGCTGTTCGAGCTGCATCGCAGCCGCAGCATTCACGTGCATGTCTGGGAGGCGCCGGCGCTGGCGCACTTCCTCGGCTATTGCTCGCAAGCCTCCGCGCCGTTCACGTTCGTCGACGCGGCGGGGCCGGAAATGACACAGCGCCACGAGATCGCAATGGTGCTGCGCAAGGCGCGCAAGGGCGAGCGAAAGCTCGCGCAGCGGCTCGTTACCGCGCTTGAGCAATAAGTCGATGTGCGCGATCGCTAGAACGGGACGAATTTAGGTTCGCACCGGCATTGACCCAATCTCCGCTCATTCCCGCGAAAGCGGGAATCCAGGGGCCGAGAACTGGGCTAAAGAAATGGATCCCCGCTTCCGCGGGGACGAGCGGAATTTAGAAACGATTCAAGCTCAACTCATCGCGTGCTAGAGTCTGATCCGATTAGGTCGAAGCATATCCTGCGTTTCTGAGGTAGTTGGCGCACTCCTGTGACGAGATGGTCGGCAGGAGTGCACCGATGCGTTGCCATGTCGCGTCGACGGTCCGTTCTGCGGCCTTGCGTAGGAGGGTTTTGAGCTTGGCGAAGACCTGTTCGATCGGATTGAGATCTGGGCTGTAAGGCGGCAGGAAGAAGAGCTTGGCGCCGGCAGTGCGAATGGCGCGGCGTACAGCCTTGCCCTTGTGGCTGCCGAGGTTGTCGATGATGACGATGTCGTTCGGCCTCAGGGTGGGCACGAGAACCTGCTCGATATAGGCGAGGAAGCTCTCGCCATTGATTGGTCCGTCGATGACGCAGGGCGCGTCGATCCGATCGTGCCGCAACGCCGCCAGGAAGGTCAGCGTTCGCCAGTGTCCGTGCGGCACCTTGGCGACCAGCTTGTGCCCGCGCGGTGCCCAGCCGCGCAATCGCGTCATGTTTGTCTTGGCCCAAGTCTCGTCGATGAACACCAGGCGCGTCGGATCAAGCCGGCTTTGATAGGCCTTCCATCGTTCGCGTCTTCGCGCGACGTCGCGACGATCCTGCTCGCTGGCGAACAGCGTTTTTTTTGAAGCTGATGCCGGCACCATGGACGATCCGCCAGACTGAGCCGTAGCTCGTCACCACGCCGCGCTCGCCAAGCTCGATAACCAGCGCCCGCAGGGTCAAATCCGACTTCTCGCGCAACCTGCGCAGCAGCCATTCGCGCTCCCCAGCCAGCGAGCACCGTTTGCCGCCCATCGGCTTGGCCGCCGCGCTGCCGGTCGCCCGCAATCGCTGCGACCATTTCACAACGCTTGCGACGCTCACCTTGAAGGTCGCAGCCACGGACCGGCAGCTCTCACCGGCTGCAACGGCTGCAACAACGCGCTCGCGAAGATCAAGGGAATAGGGTCGGGCCATCGATGCTGGCCTCCATTCCAGCCAGCATCTTGAATCAAAAACGTCCTGATTTGGGAATCCCAAATTGATTCAGCCTCATCGAATCAGACTCTAGGCGCGCGACGCGATGGCAGATGTAGGGTGGGCAAAGGCGCGCTCTATACGCGCCGTGCCCACGCGTTTCCAGCAATACGAGTGACACGTGGGCGCGGCGCTGCGCTGTGCGCGTGGAGATGTCGGTGCACTCGGCATAGCGCGTTGAAGACGCGCGTAAACGCGCTATTGGCCTTCGCCCACCCTACGCGTATGCGTCAGAACGGCGAGTAGGGATTGTAGCCCGGCAGATAGCCCGGCGCCGGCAGCGGGTAGCGATGAATGCCGGTCGGGTCCCAGATCGCGTAGGGCGAGCCGTTCATGTAGGTCGGCGGGAACGCGTAGTCGGTGAACTTGCGCTCGCCCGGCAGCACCTCGGTGCCGCCGTCGAGATAGCTGCGTGGTCGCACCGTCACGCGGGTGCGCACGCGGCCGTTCTCGTCGATGATGGTGATGCGCTCGCTCTGGTCGCGATAATAGCGGCGCTGTTGTGCGTCGGCGGCGCTGGCAAGCCCCACGACGATGGCGACGGCGGACAGGGCGACGGCGGCAAGGCGCATAACAACCTCTCGGAGATGTGGAGCGCGCATGATCACGTCTGGACCATGCCTAGAACGGCCGAGCATGCCGACCGTTCCTTAAAGAGTTCCGCACAATAGCGGCGTTCGCGCGGCGGGTCAGTCACTCTTTTGCAACACGGCAGGGCAAATTCCTTAAGCATTGCAACAATTACGACGAAAAACCCGACCGGCGCACGCCGCGCAGAAAGCTAAGCCGCGGCTTCCTCGGCCTCCTTGGTCGAGCCCTTGGGCAGGTCGGAGCGCTGCTCGGCCGGCTTTTCGGCCCGCGATAGGTTGAAAGCCGTGTTGATCAGCGCGACGTGCGAGAAGGCCTGTGGGAAGTTGCCGAGCTGGCGCCGCGTGTGCGGGTCATATTCCTCGCTCAACAGGCCGAGGTCGTTGCACAGCCCGATGAGCCGCTCGAACAGCCGCACGGCGTCCTCGCGGCGCCCGAGCAGGCAGTACGCGTCGGCGAGCCAGAAGCTGCAGGCGAGAAAGGCGCCTTCGCCGGCCGGCAGGCCGTCCTTCGATTTGAGCGAGTCATAGCGCAGCACCAGGCCGTCCACGAGCAGCTCGCGCTCGATTGCCTCGACGGTGCCGCGATAGCGCGGATCGTCCGGCTTGAGGAAGCCGATCGGCGCGAGCAGCAACAGGCTCGCATCGAGGTCCTTCGAGCCATAGGAGCGCGTGAACGTATTGCGCCGCGCGTTCCAGGCCTTCTCGCATACGTCGGAATGGATCTCGCCGCAAAGCTTGCGCCAATGCGCGATGTTGCCCGGCAGCCCGAACATTTCGGCGCTCTTCAGCGCGCGATCAAATGCAACCCACGTCATCGCCTTGGAGTAGGTGAAGTGAATCGGCTTGGTGCGCACTTCCCAAATGCCGTGATCCGGCTCGCGCCAGATCTTCTCGAGGTGGCGCAGCAGCGCATTCTGCACATCCCAGCCGGTCTCGCTCGCCGACAGTCCACCGCGCCGGCCCTGATGCAGCGTGTCCATGATCTCGCCGAACACATCGAGCTGCAGCTGGCTGTGCGCTGCATTGCCGATGCGCACCGGTGCGGATCCCTCGTAGCCGGGAAGCCAGTCGACGACCCATTCGGTGAGGCGGCGCTCGCCGGCGACCCCGTAGAGCACTTCCAGCTGCTCCGGCCGCCCGGCGACGGCGCGCGTCAGCCAGTCGCGCCAACACTGCGCCTCGTCGTAGTAGCCGGCGTTCATCAGCGCGAGCAGCGTCAGCGTCGCATCGCGTACCCAGCAGTAGCGGTAGTCCCAGTTACGGTTGCCGCCGATCCGCTCCGGCAGCGACGTGGTCGGGGCCGCCACGATGCCGCCGGTCGGACCGAAGGTCAGCGCCTTCAAGGTGATCAGCGAGCGGACCACCGCGTCCTTCCACGGGCCGCCAACATGGATCTGGCACCTGCGCGTCCATTCGACCCAGAACGCCTCAGTGTCGGCGAGCGCGGCATCGGCCGCGAACGCTTCCGGCGCGCGCAGATGCGAAGGCCCATAGCTCAACACGAACGGAACGCGGTCGCCTTCGCTGACGACGAATTCGCCGACCGTGGTCAGGTTCTCACCGCGCAGATGCACCGGCGTGCGCAGCACCACCATGTCGGGGCCGGCGATCGCGCGCAGCGTGCCGTCGCCGAGCTTGCGCACCCACGGCACCGTCGCGCCATAGCCGAAGCGCAGGATCATCTCGGCGCACATCTTCACCCGACCGCGCTCGCCGACGACGATGCGCACGCAATCCGGATAGCGGCCGCGGATCGGCATGAAGTCGATCAGCGTGACCTCGCCCTCGTCGGTCTCGAAGCGCGTCTCGAGGATCAGCGTGTCGGGACGATAGCGCCGTGAGCAGCGCTTGATCTCGCCCAGCGGCGCGATGCTGAAGCGGCCATGCTCTTTGCCGCCGAGCAGGGCCGCGAAACAGGCATCGGAGTCGAAGCGCGGCCAGCACAGCCAGTCGATCGAGCCGTCGCGCGACACCAGCGCGGCGGTCTCGCAATCCCCGATCAGCGCATAGTTCTCGATTCGAGTGTTGTTCGTTTTGGGCATGATCTTTGTCCGACCTGCCTACGCCCGCCGAAGCATCGGGCTAAGTAATGGACCTCGCCAGGGCTTCGCGCAGGCGGGAAACCGGTTCCCATCCCGGATCACGTCCGGGACATGCTTTTCTGGGATCATGCCCCTGCAAACTCAATCACAACCTTGATGTCGCCCTTGCGGCCATCGAACGCCTCGGCGTAGCGATCGAGCGGCACGCGCCGCGTGATCAGACGCGATAGCCAGCTCTGATCGGCGCGCGCGAGCGCCTCGGCCGCCATGCGGTAGTGATGCAGATTGGCATTCACGGTGCCGAACACCACGCCGTTGTTCAGCACGATGTTGCGATTGAACAGTCCGATGTCGAAGTCACTTCGGCGTGAGGTCCCGACGCCGGTGAGGCAGATCAGCGCGTCGGGCGCGACCTGCGGCAGCAATGTCGCGATAACACTCGGCACGCCGGTGCATTCGATGATGACGTCGGGCTGCAGCTTCTCGAGCTCCTCGACGCCGGCGCAATGATAGGTCGCACCGAGCGTGGCGGTGATCGCGGGCTTCGGGCCGGCCCTGTTGTGATCATAGACGTGCACGTCGAGCCCGCGCTGCTTGCCGAGTAGCGCTGCGAGCAGCCCGATCGGGCCGGCCCCGGTGACGAGCACGCGTTGCGGCGGCGCTTCGGCAAGCCGCCAGAGCCGGTGCACGTGGTCCCAGGCCTTGGCGACGATGCTGGTCGGCTCCATCAGCACGGCGTTGAGCCCGAGCGCGGCGTCGACCTTCACGGCGAATTGCGGCGCGATGCGCCAGCGCTCGGCGCCGAAGCCGTGCAGCCCCTTGATGCCGTGCTCGACATAGAGCCCGTTGCGGCACATGTCCCAGTTGCCAGTTCGGCACGCCGGGCACGGCACCGGATCGGGCGCGCGTACGATGCCGACGACGTGATCGCCGCGCTTGAACTCGCAATCGTCCGGCGCTTCCAGCACGCGACCGAGCGACTCGTGCCCGAGGATCAGCCGCGGCTCGCCGTCCGGCGCTTCGCCGTAGTCGCCGGCGATGATCTCGCGATCGGTGCCGCAAACGCCGAGCGCAATTGCCTCGACCAGCATGGCGCCTTCGACACGCCGCGGCTCGGGGACCTCGCGCAGCTCAATGGAGTTTGGCTTCAGCGGGTGAACGGTAATCGCGCGCAAGCGGAATGCCTTGGAATGTCAGCGTTAGCCGCCCAACGCATGACGCACGAATCGGGCAAAAGTTCCGTTTTCGTTGGCGCGTGATCTTCTCCGAAACCGGTATCCACCCCGCATCAAGTGCGGGACATGCTTTTCGGGATCACGCACACTCGTGCGCAGGAGACGCGCGTAAACGCGCTTTAGGCGTGTCCGAGCACCAAGTCGTCCCGGTGCACTATTTCGCTGCGCCCCTGGATGCCGAGAATGAGCAAAATGTCGGCGGAGGATTTGCCGCGAATCTTCTCCGCGTCCTCGGCGTCATAGGCGACGAGCCCACGGCCGATCTCGGCGCCGTCGGGCCCGCGCACCACGACCGCATCACCGCGCGCAAACGCGCCATCGACTCTGGTGACGCCGACCGGCAACAGGCTGTTGCCGCGGCGCAGCGCCGCCACCGCGCCGGCGTCGACGGTGAGCGTCCCTCTCGGCTCGAGCGAGCCCGCGATCCACTTCTTGCGTGCGGTGATCGGGTTCGCCGGCGTGAGAAACCAGGTGCAGCGTCCGCCATCGTGGATCGCGCCCAGCGGATGCGTGATGCGGCCCGAGCCGATCACCATGTGCACGCCGCCGGTCGTCGCGATCTTGCCGGCTTCGATCTTGGTCTGCATGCCGCCGCGCGACAGCTCCGAGGCCGAGGCGCCCGCCATGGCTTCGATCTCCGGCGTGACGCGCTCGACCACCGGAATGAGCTTGGCATCGGCGCCGTGCTGCGGTGGCGCATCGTAGAGCCCGTCCACATCCGAGAGCAGCACCAGCAGGTCCGCGCTGGTCATGGTGGCGACGCGCGCCGCAAGGCGGTCATTGTCGCCATAGCGGATCTCGTTGGTGGCGACCGTGTCGTTCTCGTTGATCACCGGCACGCTGCGCCATTCGAGCAGCTTGCCGATGGTGGAGCGCGCGTTGAGATAGTTGCGGCGCTGCTCGGTGTCGCTTAGCGTCAACAAAATTTGCCCGGCCGCGATGCCGTGACGGCCGAGCGCCTCGGTCCAGGTGCGCGCCAGCGCGATCTGCCCGACCGCGGCAGCGGCTTGGCTGTCCTCGAGCTTGAGCGGGCCCTTCGGCAGCTTCAGCACCGCGCGGCCGAGCGCGATCGCGCCCGACGAGACCACCAGGATGTCGCGCTTGTCGGCATGCAACTCCGCGATGTCATCGGCGAGCGAGATCAGCCAGTCTTCGTGCACGCGCCCCGCCGAGGCGTCGACCAGCAGCGACGAGCCGACCTTGACGACGATGCGGCGAAAATCGGAAAGGCGAGGGGATTTGGGCTGCGAAGATGTGGCCATGGCTGCTGCCGTCGGTGCCGACCTAGGAACGTAGCGATTCCCACGAAGGGAAAGGCGAAGCAAGCGCTGCAGTTAAGGCTGCCAACCCTCTGCTTGTTCCAGCGCGGGTGCTTCGGCGGTGCGCATGCCATCGATCACGTCGAGCAGCGCGCGGAGCACGTCGGGCACGCCTTGGCGCGAGACCCCCGACAGCACCAGCGGCGCCTTCCTGGCGGCGCGTTTTAGCCGCGCGACCTGCTCCTTCAGCTGCTCGGGCGAGAGCGCGTCGGCCTTGTTGAGCGCGACGATCTCCGGCTTGTCGGTGAGCCCGTGACCGTAGGCCTCGAGCTCGTGGCGCACGGTCTTGTAGTCCTTGCCGGCATGCTCACCGGTGCCGTCGACGAGATGCAACAGCACGCGGCAGCGCTCGACATGGCCGAGGAAGCGGTCGCCGAGGCCGACGCCTTCATGTGCGTTCTCGATCAGGCCGGGCAGGTCCGCGAGCACGAATTCGCGATTGTCGATGCGCACGACGCCGAGCTGCGGATGCAGCGTGGTGAACGGATAGTCGGCGATCTTCGGCTTGGCGGCGCTGACGGCGGCAAGGAAAGTCGACTTGCCGGCATTCGGAAGCCCGACGATGCCGGCATCCGCGATCAGCTTGAGGCGCAGCCGGATCGTGCGCTCTTCGCCTGGCAGGCCGGGATTGGCGTGGCGCGGCGCGCGATTGGTCGATGATTTGAAATAGGCGTTGCCGAAGCCGCCATTGCCGCCTTTCGCGAGCACGTGGCGGTCGCCAACCTTGGCGAGATCGGCCAGCAGCGTCTCGCCGTCTTCCTCGTAGATCTGCGTGCCGGCCGGGACCTTCATGATGATGTCCTTGCCGTTCGCGCCGTGGCGGTCCTTGCCCATGCCGGGGCGACCGTTCTGCGCCGTGAAATGCTGCTGGTAGCGATAGTCGATCAGCGTATTCAGCCCGTCGACCGCCTCGACGATCACGTCGCCGCCGCGCCCGCCGTCGCCGCCGTTCGGTCCGCCGAACTCGATGAACTTCTCGCGGCGGAACGACACGCAGCCGTTCCCGCCGTCGCCCGAGCGGATATAGACCTTGGCTTCATCAAGGAATTTCATGCGCCGTTAGGTAACGGCTGAATCAGGGAAAAGCCACCCTTCTCGGCAATTTTTGGCTGCAAGCGAAATGCTAAGTTAGCAAATCGCCCACGAAATAGCGGTCTCACGGAGACGCCATGCGCAAGCACTGGGAATTGGTGAAGACCGCGCTCCGCGCGCTCGTCTGGCGTGCGGCCTCCAACCCACCTACGACCAGCCTTGCAGGTCTCGCGGTCTGGACCGCCGTAGCGATCGTGTTCTTCGCGTTCGAGAGCTATTCGACCGATGCGCGGTTCAGCGAATACGGCCTCGGCCTCACGCTCGGCGAACTGCTGCTGTCGATGGCGCTGACCGCGCTGGTGCTGCGTCCGGACCGGCGCGTCGCCGCGATGGCGGCGCTGCTCGTGACGTCGCTCTTCGTCACGGCGATCTACCTGCTGCTGACGGCCGGCCAGAATCTGCTTTTCGCAACGATCAGCGCGCCGAGCTGGGTCGTGGGCAGCATCTCGTACGCGGAATTTGGCCTTTACGTCGTCTGGCTCACAGGTGCCTACGCGGCGGTGCTGCGCAGCTTCCATGGCGATATGCGGTGGCGCGGGTGGGGCAGGGCCGGTGCGGTATTCGCCGTGCAGCTTGTGGCGCTGCTCGCCTTCCCGAATCTTCCGGTGTTCTCGTCGCAAGACAGCGCCGACAAGGCGGTCAATCTCTGGGAGTACGCGCGGACACATCTATCGCGGCAACAAGCCGAGGTCGCTGAGCGCCCGAAACGTGTGGACGGCGCCCGCGTCGAATTGGCTCAGCCTGCGCTGATGGAAGAGGCCCTTGCGCGGCTTGCGCCGCATGGGCGTGGCGAGACCGATGTCTACGCCATCGGCATCGCCGGATACGCCGAGCAGGATGTCTTCATCAAGGAGCTCGACGGCGCACTCGTGGCGCTCAACACTGTGCTGCCGGTGCGCAATCGCACGATCCGGCTCATCAATCACGTCGACACGGTCGAGCATACACCGGTCGCGCTGCGCGCCAATTTCGCCGCAGCGGTTCGCGCCATCGCGCGCGCGATGAACAAGGAGGACGATGTGTTGCTCCTCTTCATGACATCGCACGGCTCCTCGGACGGGATTGCGCTCAGCCTGCCCGGATTGATCAACACGGATCTTGCGCCCGATGACGTGGCGGCCGTTCTCGATCGCGAAGGGATCAAGAACCGGATTGTCGTTGTTTCGGCGTGCTACTCGGGCGTGTTCGTAAAGCCGCTCGCCAACGACGACACGATCGTGCTCACGGCGGCCGACGAGAAGAGCACATCGTTCGGTTGCTCGAACGAGCGCGAGTGGACCTATTTCGGTGATGCGTTCTTCAATCAGAATCTGCGCCCGGACGTGAGCATCGAAGAGGCGTTCCTCAACGCCAAGGTCCTGATCGGCCAATGGGAAGCGCGCGACGGCGTCACTCCGTCGAATCCGCAGGGCCATTTCGGCCCCGCCCTGATGGCCAGGCTTGCGCGCATCTATGGAAGTCGCGGCAAGCAGGCGCCGCAGCATCGCAGTGGTCTTCCCCGAGAAGGTCCGATCCGAGCCTGGAAGCCTCGCGCGGTCGTTCCTGGAGCGACACGCAGCCGTTCCCGCTGCCGCCGGAACAGATGGAGGCCTTGCCCTCATCGAGAAATTTCATAGCCAGTGACAGAGGCCTATGCGTTCGCGCGGCCATCGGGCTGGTTGCGATGCATAGCCACACTCCGTAACGTCCGGATCGCCGCCGGGATCTCGATGACTCTCGCTCCCACCACGACCACTGTTACCGGCCGTTCCGCCGCGCTCGCCGGCATCGGCTACATGTTGGCGGCGGTGTTCCTGTTCGCCCTTAACAGCGCGGCGGGCAAATGGCTGGTGGCGAAATATCCGGTTGGCGAGTTTCTGGCGATCCGTGCCGGAACAACGCTGCTGCTGCTCAGCCCGCTGATCTGGCGCGCCGGACTGGCGCCGTTCCGCGATGCGCCGCGGCTTCACCTGCAGCTCTTGCGCATCCTGCTCTCGTCCGCCGAGGTCGCGATGTTCTTCTGGGCGGTCGGCTACATGCCGCTGGCCGACACGACGACATTCTATCTCGCGGGTCCGATCTACGTGACGGCGCTGTCGGTGCTGCTGCTCGGCGAGCGTGTCGGCTGGCGCCGCTGGAGCGCCGTGCTGGTCGGCTTCTGCGGTGTGCTGATCGCGCTGCGCCCCTCCTCGGCGAGCTTCACGCTGCCGGCGCTGATCGCACTGACCGGCAGCGTGCTCTACGCGCTCTTGATGATCACCACGCGGATGCTGCGCGCGACCACGGACACGGTGCTGATGGTCAGCCAGTTTCTCGGCATCCTGGCGTTTGGCGCAGTGACCGCGCCGTTCGGCTGGATCGTGCCGAGCGCCTACGACCTCCTGTTCATGGCTTGTCTTGGCGCGGTATCGATCGTGGCGCTGTTCTGCGTCGTGCGCTCGCTCAAGCTCGCATCGGCGAGCGTCGTCGTGCCGTACCAGTACGTGCTGATCCTCTGGTCCGTGCTGTTCGGCTGGTGGGGCTTCGGCGAGCTGCCTGACCTCTACACCATCGCGGGCGCGGCGATCATCATCGCGACGGGGCTCTATATCTTCGGACGCGAGCGCGTGGCGGCGCGCGGTGCGCAAGGCGCGCCATGACCGGGCTTGCGCTGACTTCGCGGCGCGCCGCGCTCGCCGGCATCGGATTGATGCTGGCCGGCGTTTTCCTGTTCTCGGTCAACGACGCGGTCGGGAAATGGCTGCTCGCGACCTACTCGGTCGGGCAATTGCTGCTGCTGCGCAGCGCCACGACACTGATCCTGCTCAGCCCTTTGCTCTGGCGGGCCGGAGCGAGCGCGTTCATCGGTGCACCAAGGCCGGGACTGCAGCTGCTGCGCGCCGTGCTCTCGACGCTCGAAGTTGCCATGTTTTTCTGGGCGGTCTCCTACATGCCGCTCGCCGATGCGATCACGTTCTATCTGGCCGGCCCGATCTACGTGACGGCATTCTCGGTGCTGCTGCTGCGCGAGCGCGTCGGCTGGCGGCGCTGGACCGCGGTGCTGGTCGGTTTCGCAGGCGTCGTCGTCGCGTTGCGGCCCTCCGCCGCGACCCTCACATTGCCGGCGCTGATCGCGCTTGCCGGCAGTGTGATCTATGCGATGCTGATGATCACCACCCGCGTCGTGAAGGAGACGAGCGACGTCGTCCTGATGACCAGCCAGTTCTTCGGAACATTTGTGTTCGGCGCCATTGCGGCACCGTTCGGCTGGGTGACGCCAACCGCGTACGACATGATTTTCCTGTCCGGCTTCGGCGCGATCTCGATCGTGGCGCTGTTCTGCATCAACCGCTCGCTCAAGCTCGCGCCCGCGAGCGTCGTGGTGCCGTATCAGTACACATTGCTGCTGTGGGCGGTCGTGCTCGGCTATCTGATGTTCGGCGACGTACCCGATCGGTTCACGCTGATCGGCTCGGCGATCATCGTCGCGTCGGGTCTCTATATCTTCTGGCGCGAGCAGATTGCGGCGCGCGCGACAGTGTTCGATCCCGCGCCATGACGACCCGCAGCTCCGCCACGCTCGCCGGGATCGCCCTGATGGTGCTCGGCATCTTCCTGTTCTGCTGCAATGACGCGCTCGGCAAATGGCTGCTCGGCATCTATTCGGTGTGGCAGATGCTGATGATCCGCAGCATTGCGGCACTCACCATCCTGGCGCCGCTGATCGTCCGCATCGGCGCGGCGCCTTTCACCGGCGCGCCGCGACCCGGGCTGCAGATCCTGCGCGTCGCCATGTCGGTGACGGAATCGATCATGTTCTTCTGGGCCGTCACCTACCTGCCGCTCGCCGACGCGGTCACGTTCTATCTTGCGGCGCCGGTCTATGTGACGGCGCTCTCGGCGCTGTTCTTGAAGGAGCCGGTCGGATGGCGGCGCTGGAGCGCCGTCGTGGTCGGCTTCATCGGCGTCGTCATTGCGCTGCGTCCCTCCGCCGCGACGCTGACTTGGCCGGCGCTGATCGCGATCGCCGGCAGTTTCTTCTTCTCGATCTTTCTCATCACGACGCGGATGCTGCGCGGCACGCATGACGTGGTGCTGGTGGGCGGCACGTTCGGCGCGATGCTGCTCGTCAGCGGCGCGGTCGCACCCTTGTCCTGGGTCGCGCCAACGCTGAGCGACTTCGGCCTGCTGCTCCTCCTCGGCGTCGTCGCGATGGTGGCGTTTGCCTGCATCAATCGCTCGCTCAAGCTCGCGCCGGCCAGCATCGTGGTGCCGTATCAGTACACGATGATCATCTGGGCGGTGGCGCTCGGGTTCGTCGTGTTCGGCGACGTGCCGGATGCCTTTACGCTCATCGGCGCCGCGATCATCGTGGCGGCCGGCCTCTATATTCTCTGGCGCGAGCAGATCGTGGCGCGGCGCGAGCCGGTTGTGGCCGAGCCGGTGGCGTGACTAGCGCATATCCCGGAAAAGTGGGTACCGGTTTTCCGAAAAGGATATGCGCCAATGCAAGAATCTAGAGCGCATCCCGATTCCTTCCAATCGGGATGCGCTCTAGACGCGCTGCCTGGCTACGGCTTCAAAAGCCTGGCGCGTGAGCACCGTATTGATGAACGGCAATTCGGCGCCGTGCGGCCGCGAGTACAACATCTCCTCCTCGCGACGCGTGAAGCCAAGCTTCTCCTGCACGCGCAACGATGCGGCGTTCTGCTGGAAGACGCCGCTGTAGATCGTGGCGGTCCCGGTTGCGGCGAATACGTGGGCGATGAAGGCTTGCGCCGCCTCGCTGACGAAGCCCTTGCTCCAATACGGACGTCCGACCCAGTAGCCGAGCGTATAGCCGGGGCCGCGCTGCACGATCGGGTTCGACACGGCATCGATCGCGCCGATCAGTTCGCGCTTGTAGGCGATTGCAAAGGTGATCGGGCCGCCGTCAACATGGCGCGCGCGCTCGCGGCAGAACTGTTGCGCATCGGCGAAGCGATAAGGCCAAGGCGCCGAACGCAACGTCCGGATCACGCCCCACTGGCCGAACAATTCGAACACGCGGGCGGTGTCATCCTCACGCAGCGGACGCAAAGTGAGCCGCACGGTGCGGATCTGGTCGATTGGCTTGTCGAGGAGCATCACGAGGTCACACGGATATGCTTGGAGCGCGACTATCCCGGCTTTCGGCGGTCAAGTCGCGGTGGGCAGATCCATGGTGTTGCCGCGCAAAGTGGCCGAAGTCGGGGCGGGAAGCCGCCCCGACTTTCCCTTACGTTAGGCCACCCGGCGGAACGGACCCCAGCTCTTCAGCGCGGTCCAGATGCCGCGTTCGAGCCGGAAGCGGTCGACCGGCACCGAGGAGCCGATCGCCTTGATCCGGCAGAGCCCGACGCCGGTCCACTGGAAGCCGCACTTTTCCAGGACGCGGCGCGATGTCGGGTTGGTGACGCGCACGTTGGACTGCAGCGCGGGCACGTCGAGGTCGGTGAACGCGTGATCTATCAGCGCGCGCACCGCTTCGGTGGCGTAGCCCTTGCCCCAGTACTTCACGCCGAGCCAGTAGCCGATCTCGGGAGCCGGGCCGTCGCTGAGGTCGAAGCCGCAACCGCCGATGACCGTGCCGTTCAGCGTGATCAGGTAGGTCTCTTGGCCCGGCTCGATATTCGTGCCGGCGATCCAGGCTTCGGCATCCGCTTGTCGATACGGATGCGGGATGCGCGCGGTGTTTTCTGCGATGCGGCGGTCGTTGGCGATCGCGGCAATCGCTTTAGCGTCCTCAAGCCGCGGCGCACGCAGAACCAGCCGCTTCGTCTCGAGGACGGCGATACTGCTCTCTGCAAGTGGAGGTGGCGGTAGGGTATCGAGGCAGGTCATGGCAGGGCTCCTTGGTCAACAAGCTTGAAGTCAAAAAGCTTCGAGGGGGAGCCGGCATCCCGTCTCCCCCTCGGACCTGGAACCTGTTCTGTCCCAAGTGATCCGCCGGGGCTTAAGGATGCCGGCGGATCATCGGGATCCACCGTTTTACTCGGCCGCCGCTTCCGTCATCGGGAGTACCGATACGTACGTGCGACCTTTGGCTTTGGTGTTGAACTGAACGCGACCGTCGATCTTGGCGAAAAGGGTGTGGTCCTTGCCGACTCCCACATTGGCACCGGGATGCCACTTGGTGCCGCGCTGACGCACGATGATGTTGCCCGCGAGACACGACTCGCCGCCGAACAGCTTCACGCCGAGGCGCTGGCTGTGGGAGTCGCGACCATTGCGCGACGATCCGCCGGCTTTCTTGTGGGCCATGAGGGGTTGCTCCGAAGCTCGAGTGTTATGTAGCGCGATTCCGCGATTTTCGCATCAGCTGAATCGCATCGGATTGATCACTTCTTTTGACGAATGGTCCGATCAGGCGGCCGGCTGCTCTTCGGCCGACGTTTCTTTCGGCTTTTTCGTCCTATTTGTTGCTTTGGACGCCGCCTTCTCCTTCGAGGGCTTCGCCCCGCCGGTCAGGATCTCGGTGATCCGCACCAGCGAAAATTCCTGACGATGGCCGCGCTTGCGACGCGAATTCTTGCGGCGGCGCTTCTTGAACGCGATGACCTTGTCGTCGCGCCCATGTGAGACGATCTCGGCCGCGACCGTCGCGCCTGCAACCGTAGGGTCACCCAGCGTCGGGGTGTCGCCCCCGACGACGAGCACCTCGCCGAACTCCACAATGTCGCCGACCTCGCCCGCGACGCGGGCGACCTTCAGCTTGTCTTCGGCGACGACGCGGTATTGCTTGCCGCCGGTCTTGATGACTGCGAACATTTTTCCCTCGTGTTCGATCCCGCGGCTCGGCCGACCGGCTGGGCTCTGAACCCTCGGGTCAATTCGGCGCGGCTTCTTGTTCAGTCGGTTGATGTGAATGTTTCGGCCGCAAGCGGCAGAAACGCAAAACGAGCGGGCCTGGTCCAGGACCTAGCCCGCGCGCGCCGGTGTTATGGCGCCAAGGGGCGAAACTGTCAAGAAAGCCGTGCGCTGGCGGTAATTTACGTCAAAAACGACCTGTCTCGGGCCAAACCGTCGCAATCGCGAAACATTTGTCTTCCGCGGCGCGTTGTTCCGGCCGACCGGAGGGACATCTATGGCCGATACCGCCGTCGCAACTGTTCTCGGCCCGCATGGCGCCAAGGTGCTGCCGGCGGTCGAAGTCGACAGCTACAACCTCGAGATCAAGGACGAGGACGGCTTCATCGGTGATCGTGCCAGCCGGCAGGCGTTTCACGACATTCTCGAGCAGTGGCGCAAGCTGGCACGCAAGCACGGCGAGGATCCGCTTGGCGACAGCGAATCCGATGGTCTCAGCCGTGCCCATCTCAGCAAGATCCTGTGCGAGGGGGATCCGAAGACAGCCGCCCTGATCCAGAGCGCGGTGGAGGAATACGCCGGCGAGCTCGCCACGGTGGTGCGGCGTTTCCTGAAGACCAAGTCCTGGGCCGACACCGAGCGGATCGCAATGGGCGGCGGCTTTCGCGAAAGCCGCATCGGCGAGCTTGCGATTGCCCGCGCCAACCTGATTCTGCGGACCGACGGCGTCGCAATCGACATGGTGCCGATTCAAAATAATCCAGACGAGGCTGCGCTGATCGGCTGCCTGTTTCTCGCGCCGGCCTGGATCTTCAAGGGGCACGACAGCATCCTGGCGGTCGACATTGGCGGCACCAATATCCGCGCCGGCGTGGTGCTGCCGAACGTCGGCAAGGCGGCAGACCTCACCAAGGCGACGGTGTGGAAGGTCGAGAAATGGCGCCACGCCGACGAGGACAAGATCAACCGCGAAGAAGCGGTCGACGAGCTGATCAGCATGCTCAAGGAGCTGATCAAGAGAGCGAAGCGGGAGGGCCACAAGCTCGCGCCCTTCATCGGCATCGCGTGCCCCGGCAAGATCGAGGAGGACGGCGCAATCGTAAAGGGCGCGCAGAACCTGCCCGGCAATTGGGAGAGCAGCAGCTTCAACCTGTCGGGGCGGCTCGCCGAGGCGATTCCGACCGTCGGCGACCACGACGTCACGATCCTGATGCACAACGACGCCGTCGTGCAGGGCCTGAGCGAGGTTCCCTACATGCAGGATGTGAAGCGCTGGGGCGCGCTGACCATCGGCACCGGGCTCGGCAATGCGCGGTTCACCAACCGCACCAAGAACGGCAACAATAAAGAGAGCAAAGGCTAGCCGGAGCGGATTCCGTTCGGTTTGATCACATTCCTTTCGTTCGTCATGCCCCGCGAAAAGCGGGGCACCCAGTAAACTCAGGCCCTGGCGATCCGGAAACCGCGGCGGTTACTGGGTCACCCGCTTTCGCGGGTGATGACGATGGAGGGTTGCCAAGCTACGGCTCCCGAGGTGCAGCACGCCGCGCTTGTTTCGCCGGCACGGCTCGACTATGACTGCGCGCGCCGCGGGCCTTGGCCCGCGCTCGGCCCGGATGGAGAGGTGGCTGAGTGGTTGAAAGCACCGCACTCGAAATGCGGCATACGGGCAACCGTATCGGGGGTTCGAATCCCCCCCTCTCCGCCACGAGCGCTTAGCTAATTACTTGTAACAATTATTTTTCCCGCTGCGTTCGCCCCGTTCCGACCCGCGTTCCCGTCCACCCGGCGCTATCCCGGTGCGCGCGTGCTGAAGATTCCACCGTCGCTGAGTGCGAGTGGCCGGCACTGTCCGGACACAAGAGAACTGCGGCGAATGTCAGCGCATATCGCGCTGAACGCTCCGCGCTGTCAGCCAAGTAACTCGAAGCCTTGTATGGTGAAGAGCGCAAGAACGAAGCCGACGAGCTGCAGCGCAAGACGGGCGAACGAGACAAGCGCTCCCGTTCCAACGTTCAGCAGACCGGACTAGTCAAAGACGATCTAGCTTTTAGGACTCCGGGCGAAGCGGTCGGCACATTGGTGTGAACGCACTCATTACGGCATTTGAACGTCGGCACCCAGGTCCGGGATCGTAATAATAACGTCAGCTGTTGCACCCGGAAGCGCGGAGACTCGGTCTCCCGTACGGCTTTGGTATATGATGACGCTATCATAGGTGTTTCCTGTTGGGGTTACCGCTGCCTCATCTGGCGCAAAGTCGATCTTTCTTGCGAAGTATCGTTCAAATAGAGGGCTTTCATCAAAAGATCGGTGATGGACCGGGTTGTAGTATATGAACCACAATTTGCAGTTCAAATGTAAGGCGCAATGCTTTTCGAGGTTCTTGATCAAAGTCTCGACGAGAGGGCGGCGAAACGAATTGTAGCAAAACAGAATGATGCTACCGCTCGCAGGTAAATCCGGCTTTGTTGCATCCCCTTCCGTCACTGTAATTGGTACGCGCTCAGGGTGAAGCCTGCGGAGAGTCGCCGCGTTGCGACGAGCAATAGACGCAATCAGGTTTGATATTTCAATGCCAACAATAGCCAGAAACTTGAACTCGGTTGCTACCGCGAGAGCGCGACCTTTGCCGCATCCAAGATCGATAAAGATGCTATCTGTGCGCGGAATCTGCATGAGACAATGTCGTAAGATACTCGGCTGCACCCCCACATAGCCGATGTTAAATTTATCGACCTTATTGCCGGTTGAAACCTCAAATCGACTTAATCTCCGAGACGTTTCGATCCGATAAATTTGGTCGATCGGGTGGGCAGGCCACTCCCGACCGCGGAGGGCGCGAACGGGACGAGCGATGACGTGCGTGACTTTAACTAGGACCTGTCGAAGATAGGCTTTGTACATCAAATCCATACCCGCGGGAGGATCAGGCGGCTCACCAGCAGGCATGCTCTAGGAGTGCCCGCGCCCATGTCGCCGTCAACGGCCTATAGCAGTTCCGACATGAGTCGTACTTGTTCGTCTACCAGGATCGGAAGGATTGCCACAGCGCGATAGCCTACTTGATGGCTCTCCGCTGGCTGATCGGGACGCTGAGCCGCCGATGCGGCACTTCGACTCGCGCCAGGAAACGGGTGTACGGAATTGGCCTCGAGGCGTACGAGGAGGCGATGGTACAGATCCGCGTCTTCTTCATGTCGGCCGCAGCGCTACTGATGGCGGTCGAGTTTGCTGGCGCCGGCTCCGCCGCTCTGCCGGATGGCGCCTATGAGGTCGTCTCGCGCCTCGAGCTGCCGCATGTCGAGCGTTGGGCCGTCGACCAGATCACAAAGATATGCATCATGGGATCCGAGCGACCAGACGCCGTCCCAATTCCGGTGCTGAGCGCCAACAATCCGTTTGCAGAATGTGCTGCGGCGAATTTCGTCGCGCGCGGCGCGTCCGTCGAGTACGACATTGTCTGTCCAGGCCGTGCGTCCGCGACGGCGCATGCGCGCTACATGATAGCGCCAGCCGGATTTACCGGCCGTGTTGCGATGGTCATGGCCGCGAAGAACATGACCATGACCGAAGTCGTGCGCGGTCGTCGCCTCGGCAACTGCGACTAGGGACGTGGTACCGTGCGTTGTCTGTCGAGAGTCTGGCGCATCGCATCGGCGGAATTGCCGAGCCTGTTGATGGCGACGAAAGCGCGCGTGAACCCATGGGCCCGCCGGGCAGCTCAGTCATTCCAATAGTGGTACAGCAAGAGCCAGATCTTGTCGAAGAAGCTCGGCTCACGATCTTCGTAAAACATTCCCAATCCCGCCTGTTGTGTCGTCGACGCAGACAATCGACCTCCCGGCTGAAGGCGAGGCAAATTTTCACGGCAAACGCTTCGTGAATTGGCGATTGGTTACTGGTCCCTCATCGGGATGAAGCGGTTCCTGTTGCCACGGGATTGTTGCGGCAATGATTGGTTTACCGCGGACTCAGCGCTAGATCGGACAATCCTGCGGGAAGACGGGTTTGCGCTTCTCGAGGTGCGACGCGAGGCCTTCGCGTGCCTCGGCGCCGGCGAAGCCGAGCATTTCCAGGGCGGTCGATGTGTCGAACAGCGGACCGTTGACGCGCAGCCAGTTGTTCAGGGCATACTTGGTCCAGCGGATCGCGCTCGGCGCGCCGTTGGCGAGGTCCTCGGCGGTCGCGAGCGCGATTTGCTGCAACTCCGCGTCCTCGACACAGAGCGAAACGAGCCCGATGCGTTCCGCCTCCTCGCCCGATAGCGGCTTGCAGGTGAGAAGATAGTATTTCGCCTTTGCAAGCCCGCAGAGCAGCGGCCAGATGATGCAGGCGACATCGCCCGCCGCAACGCCGAGGCGCGTATGTCCATCGACGATGCGCGCGGACTTGCCGCAGATCGAAATGTCGGCGAGCAGCCCGACCACCAGGCCAGCCCCGACCGCAACGCCGTTGATCGCCGAGATGATCGGCTTGTTGCAGTTGATGACGTTGTAGACGAGATCCTTTGCTTCTTTCCACGTCGACATCCGGACGCCTGGATTTTCCAGGAGCGTCTTGATCATCTCGAAGTCGCCGCCGGCAGAGAACGCCTTGCCCGCACCGGTCACGATCACGGCGCTGACGTCCGGATCCGCGTCGATGTCGCGCCAGATGTGCGTCAGCTGCGTGTGCGTCTCGGCGTCGACCGAGTTGTAAGTCTCGGGACGATCGAACGTCACGCGCAGGATGCGCGGAAACGGTCGGTCGATCTTCAGTCTGGTGTAGGCGGAATAACGATCTGACATGACTTCCTCCACGGCGGACTCTAAGCGCGCCTTAAAATCCACCTCAAATAGTAAAAGGCCAAAAAATGGCCTTATTACCTCCGGCGCGGCCCCCTATCATGATGCGGCGTCGATGCTCCGCAAAGCATGACGCCATCTTCCAGTCACATTCGGCACGACTGTGGATGTGTTGATAATGCCCGTTCGCCACAGCGGGCATTGCACGGCAGTTAAGTCCATGTCGCGGAGTGAGTACGGGTGCCGCTCGTGGAAAATAGTGCAGACCCATTTGCGAGCGATGATCCGTGTCCCTGCTCCGGCCAAATGGTGAGGGAGGGTGACATGAAACGGTTGCTGATGATAGGCGCGTTCATGTTGGCGTCGTTCTCGACAGCGCAAGCCTTGGAGTGCCAGCGCGAGCCGCCGAAAAATCGGCACGGGTATTGGGCTTATCGAATCATCGATGGGCGCACGTGCTGGTATGCCGGCAACAGGAGGCTTTCGAAATCATTGCTGCATTGGCGCGTGGATGCTGGCCTGCCTCAGCCTGTTGCCAAGCCGACGAACGCGGCCTCAGTCAAGCTGAGCAATGATCCTGAGCCCGATTCATGTTGTTGGCCGCCACTCGATTTTGCCGAGAGCTTTGAATCGCGTTGGTGGGGGCCGCGCTTCGGGCCAGCGTACCAGACGGCGCAGTGAGCGCCGCTGGGCCGCGCAAATCAGCCGACAGGCAGCAGCCGACCGGCGTGTCAATTCGTCGAGCTAACGAGCTCATCGAAGGAGCACGACAACATCCAACGTCATAGTGGCGTGACTCGATGTACGGCTCGGCTATTACCCCGCATTCAGACCGGGATCGCGGCGAAATTGGCTTCGCGGCCGCGCGCGCCATTCGACACAACAGAATCGGGCAAATCCCTACAATATTTTCAGGGTATCTCCCAATCGTGCGAAGACTGGGTGGGCCTATCCTCGTGTTCCCGAGCTGCGCTTTGCGGTCTCGGCAGGGATTGCGAGGCAGACCATGCGTACCATCAACATCTGTTGCGCCATCGCGGCTGGCGTCTTTCTCGCCGCGCCTGTTCCCGCCGGGGCGGTGGGCCCGACCAGCATCGACAACGCCGCGGTGTTCAAGTCCGAGCGAGCCGAGCTTCGGCTCGCCGCCGAGTGCTTCACGGACGAAGGCTATGGCCGCAGGCGCCCGTGCGGCGCTGGCGGGGGATACTACAAGAAGTCGAACAAGAAGAAGCCAAAGATCGCAAAGTAGCAGGTCGGCTTCGATCTCTCTGTGCTCACGAGGAACGCGAGCCGCGAATCTGACGACGGCGGCGCCCGAAGGGCGCTGCCGTCCGATTCGGAGTTGCGCCCAATGCGCGTGCGGCTCGGCTGCGCAGGAGCGCTTGCATGATGTCATGGTCGCACGGCAGATCATCGCGCGCCGCGCGGCTTTTGTTCGGCGCCGCCGCGCTCGCGCTATGCACGACATCCGCGGTTGCGCAAACGCCATCCGCTCAGACGGACGCGGCGCCGGCATCCGGCGAGATTCAGGCGCGCATCGACAAGGTGGTGGCGGAGTTCGCGCGTGAGCCGCGCTTCAAGCGCCTGACCGAAAAGCAGCGCCGCGACCTCATCGAGTTCGTCGCCGGCAATGTGATCTTCGCAACCCTGCACGAGGTCGGGCATCTGCTCATCTCCGATCTCGCATTACCGGTGCTCGGGCGCGAAGAGGACGCCACCGACGCACTCGCCGCACTGACCGGCCTCAAGCTGGGCGGCTCGTTTTCCGACACAACGCTGACCTTTTCGGCGCTCGGCTGGTTCATGAGTGATCGGCGCAATCGGGCGCAGAAAATACCGACGGCTTTCTATGACGAGCACGGGCTCGACCGGCAGCGCGCCTACAACATCGTCTGCCTCATGGTCGGCGGCAAGCCGGACAAATTCCGCAAGATTGCCGAGATGGCCAAGATGCCGGAGGATCGCCAGGGGACATGCCAGGGCGATTTCAGCAACGCCTTATGGTCCTGGAACACGGTGCTCGTGCCGCACATCCGCAAGCCGGATGAACCGAAGGTCACCATCTCGTGGATCTACGCGCCGACGCAGAAATATGCGCTCTACGAGCGCGGTTTCCGCGAGATCCGCCTGCTCGAGACGATCGCCGGGCATCTCGCCGATCGCTTCGTCTGGCGTGGTCCGATCAGCCTTGAAATGAAGGAGTGCGATGAGCCGTCCGCCCGCTGGGATCTGGAGCATCGCAATATCTATGTCTGCTACGAGCTCGGCGCCGACTTCGCCGAGCTCTACCGCGACTACGGCGCGCACAAGGTGAAAGCCGTCTCGGCGCGTTATCGCAAGCGGTGAGCCCGCCCCTCGCTAGCGCCCATCGATCTGGCGGCCGATATGCGCGATGGCCTGCTGGTAGACCGACGCCGCATTCCAGGCCTGGATCGCCACGAAATTCGGCTCGCCCGGCTGATAGCCCGCGCCGGCACGCCAGCCATGGGCCTTGAGGAAGTTTGCCGTCGCGTTCAACGCATTGGCCGCGACATCGAGATTGCCGGTGCCATAGTTCAAGATGCTCTTGGGCAGAAACTGCGTCTGGCCAATCTCGCCATGCATCGAGCCGCGCGTCTCCGCCGTGAGGACGCCGCGATCAACCAGCTTGAGCGCCGCATAGAGTTGATCGGTGAAATACTCCGGCCGCCGACAGTCATAGGCGAGTGTCGCTACGGCTGACAGGGCGTTCTGATTCCCGCGCTGACTGCCGAAAGCGGTTTCCATGCCCCAGATGGCGATCAGCGGTCCCGGCGGGACGCCGTAGCGCTGCTCGATCGACGCAAACAAGGCGGCCTGCGACTGCTTGAGCGAACGTCCGCGGGCGATGATCGCGGCGCCGCCGCGCTTGGCCATGAACTGATCGAACGACAGGCGGAAACTGCGCTGACCGCGATCCGCGTTTATGGTCGCGGTCGCATAGTTCGTGCTCATCAGGGCGGCAATGCCGGCGGCGCCGACGCCTTGCGCCTTTGCCTCGGCGGCGAACTGTTGCTTCCAGCCCTCGAAACCGGCGGACGAGTTGCCGCATTGTGCGGCGTACGCGTCACCGGCCGTCCAGATGAGGGCGGCCAAACTTGCCCAGGCGGCCATGTGCCACGAACGGCGGACCATCATCGCAGATGCTTGGTTCGGCATGAGGCAGCTTTCTCCTGCTTTCTTCCCTGATAGCAGGGAATGGCGGGCTGAGACAGGCAAAGCGCTGAGACGTCGGCGCCAATTCTCTCGGAATTTCAAAGGCAAATTTCATAGAACCGGATTGCTCGTTTGGGCGACTACCTTCTTGAAGGTTCCCGTTTGGAATAGCCTGTCTCCGACGGAGGACGGCCTTGCGGATCGCGGCTCTGATCGGCTGGATCGCGGTGTCGCTGCTTGTCGGCGACCCGACCGCGCACGCCGACACGCGCGTCGCGCTCGTCATCGGCAACAGCGCTTACCGCCATGCGCCGCACCTGCCGAATCCGCTCAATGATGCCGCCGACATGTCCGCCTCGCTGCGGCGGCTCGGCTTCACGGTCCACACGCTGACCGACGCCAAATTCGACGATATGCGCCGTGCGCTGATCGAATTTGGCCGGCAGGCCCGTGGTGCCGAGCTCGCGATCGTCTTCTTCGCCGGCCACGGCATCCAGATGGCGGGCGAGAACTGGCTGATCCCGACCGATGCGCAGCTCGCCTCCGACCTCGATGTGGCGAACGAGGCCATCGGTCTGCAATCGGTGGTCCGTGCAGTCTCGAACACCAGCAGGCTCGGCCTCGTGATCCTCGATGCCTGCCGCAACAATCCGTTCCTGCCGGGAATGCAGATGACGAATGTCGCGCGTTCGGTCGAGCGTGGCTTGTCGCGCGTCGAACCCTCCGACAATGTTCTGGTGGCCTATGCGGCGCGCGACGGCACGACGGCGCGCGACGGATCGGGGCGCAACAGCCCGTTCACCGCCTCGCTGCTCAAGAATATCGAGACGCCCGGCCTCGAGGTGCGGTTCCTGTTCGCCAATGTGCGCGACGATGTGATGGCCGCGACCAATCGCGAGCAGCAGCCCTTCGTCTATGGCTCGCTCTCGAAAGAGCAGATCTGCCTCGGTGGCTGCGCGCGCACGCCGGAAGCAACCATGTCGCAGACAAAATCCGACCCGGCCGAGTCGCGCGCCGCGGCCGACATGCGACGCGATTATGAGTTCGCGCTGCAGCTCGGTACGGCGGACGGCTGGAATGCGTTCCTGAAACAATATCCGAATGGATTCTTCGCGGATCTCGCCCGCGGACATCTCGGCAAGATCGGGTCGGTGAAGAGCCCGGTGACGGAGGCGATCAAACCCGCGGAGACCGAAGCGGTGCGTCCGGACAAAGCCCTGCCGAATGTCGTCGCCTTGGCGACGGCCGTCGAGGAGGCGGCGCGAAAGAACAATGAGGCGCAATTCTTCCTGCTGAAGGTCTGCAACAAGAGCAACCGCCGCGCTTCCATCGCCGTGATGGGTCGAACCGGTTCGGACAGCGACGAATGGCATGTCGAAGGATGGTGGAATGTCGCGCCCAGGCAGTGCAGCAACCTGAAACGATACATCAAAGGCAAGATCTATTTGTTTGCGCAGGTCGACGGCAATCCGTCGATCACATGGCAAGGCGATGCGCTGCAAACCTGCGTTGCGTCGCCCGGGCCTTTCGATCGGGTCAATCGGGATGGCTACAAGTGCGGCGCCAATGAGCGGCTGGTCTCATTTTTGTCGTTTCCGGCGACGGATGATTCTTTCGTTTGGAATCTCAGCCCGCTAAACCGCTGAGGGCGGCATCGAAGATACGGATGGCGAGGGGGCGTCGTGCGAAGACTTGATCATTGCGCCGGGACGGCGCGCGCAGCCATGTTCCGGACGTCTCTGTCCGCCGCGATCGCATTGTCAGCGCTGACGACGTTTCCCGTGCATCCTGCGGCGGCACAGGAAGCGACCACGGCCCCGACCTGCACCGGCTGCTCCGGCTCGCAAACCGTGAAGCGGCAGTCGAAACCGCACAAACAGAGCCGTAGCACGCCGAAAGCCGCGCCGAAGCCCGCCATCAACAATGAAGGCACCTGGCGCGGCGTGAGCAAGGGCCCCTGTATCGTGACCTGGAGATGGACCGTGGAGCTGAGCAACGGGTCCATTTCCGGCAAGAACACGACCGGACACGTCGCGCGCAGCGGCGCGGCGAGCGGCACCATGGTGGTCTTCGGCAAGACCTACAAGTTCTTCGGACGCTTCAACGGCAGCGGCGGATCGGGCACCTGGAAGAGCGCCGAGTGCGGCGGCAACTGGACGGCGGCGAAGTCATGAGGCGGTCCGCTTGCGCACCTTGCGGCCCGGCGCTTGCGCAACCGCCTCAAGCCCGCCGGCGACGAACTTCACCAGCAAGTCCAATGTTCGCCGCACGTCGGCCGGATCGCATCCCGGATTGAGCCGCCGCGCACGGCCGGTCTGCTCGATCGCCGTGGCCATCGCGCCGACCGCGAACAGATAGCCCCAGGTGAGGGCGGCCGCATCCGCCTGCGGCAGCGACTTGCGCAGCGCGTCGAGCATGCGCCGCGCCATCGGATCGTTGTAGCTGCGCGAGATCCGCTGCGCGTGCTTCTGCGGATCGTTGATCAGCTGCGTGATCAGCCGCGCATAGATCGCGCCGCCGCCGCGGCCGCGCGAGGACAGCACGCTCGGTGCCATGAACGCGGCGACGACGGCGTCGAGCGCGGGAGCCGCCGTGCTCGCCGCTTCGACCGCCTGCAGGGCGGCCGAACGCTGCGCATTGATCGGAACTGCGCGCCGCGCATAGGCGGCGGCGTAGAGCGTCTCCTTGTTGGAGAAATGATAATGCACCAGCGACTGGCGCACGCCGGCGCGCTCCGCGATCTCGCGCACCGAGACGCCGTGGAATCCGCGCTCCGCGAACAACTCCTCGGCGACATTCAGGATCGAATCGCGCGTTTCGCTGGCGGCCATGCGCGATGATCGCGCGCGCGGCCAATTTGTTCAAGTGAACAAATTTGGCATTGCCTCATGGCGGCGATCGACCGTAAGATCGGGTAAAGAATAACGAGAAGAAGGACGGAAACGTGACCAAGTGGGCATACACCAAAGGTCTGCATGATCTCGGCAATGGCTGTTACGCCTGGCTGCAGCCCGACGGCAGCTGGGGTTACAGCAATGCCGGGCTGATCGTCGACGGCGGGCAGACCTTGCTGGTCGACACCTTGTTCGACTTGAAGCTCACGCGCGAGATGCTCGACGGCATGCGCAAGGCGGTGCCGGCGGCGGCGCAGATCGGCACGCTGTTCAACACCCACGGCAATGGCGATCATACGTTCGGCAATCAGCTGGTGACCGGCGCGCGCATCCTGGCAACGCGCGGCACGCTCGCCGACATGGAGCATCGCCCGCCCGAGCAGCTCTACCAGATGATGACCAAGAACTGGCAGGCGCTCGGCGAGGCCGGCCGCTTCATGTACGAGATGATGGGCTCGAGGTTCGACTTCAGCGACGTGGTGCACACGCCGCCGACCGATCTCTTCGCCGGCGAGCTCACGCTCAGCGTCGGAGCCAAGCAGGTGCATCTGGTCGAGCTCGGCCCGGCGCATACGCTTGGCGATGCGCTCGCCTATGTGCCGGCGGACCGCACCGTGTTCACCGGCGATCTCTTGTTCGTCGGCGGGCACCCGATCCTGTGGGCCGGGCCAATGGCGAACTGGATCCGCGCCTGCGACAAGATCCTGTCATGGGACGTCGAAACCGTGGTGCCCGGCCACGGCCCGATCACCGACAAGTCCGGCGTGCGCGCGCTGAAGCACTATCTCGAGTTCACCTACACGGAGGCGCGCAAGCGCTACGACGCCGGCATGACGTTCGAGCAGGCCGCGCACGACATCAGCTGGGACGCGTTCCGCGACTGGGGCGACTCGGAGCGGCTGCTCGTCAACATCGAGACCTGCTATCGCGAGTTCGCCAACGACACCTCGCCACGCGACATCGTCAACCTGTTCACCCTGATGGCGCGCTGGCGCAAGGCGCATCCGTCCGGGCATATCGACGGCGCGCACGCGCACGACGCGCATACCGGTCACAGCCATTCGCATTGAGGGGATCGCTATGAAGCTCGTCACCTTCGAAACCAGCGGTGCGCGGCATATCGGCGCGGTGCTGACCGACGGCCAATCAATCGCGGACTTCACGGCGTCGTCATCGGCGCCGCATTTTCGCGACATGCTGGCGCTGATCGACGGCGGAGCGGCGGCGCTCGACGAGGCGCGCGCACTGGAAAAGTCACCGAAGACCACGGTCGCGCTGTCCGCCGTCAAGCTGCTCGCGCCGGTGCCGGAGCCGCGGCAGATGCGGGATTTTCTCTGCTTCGAGCAGCACCTGCGGCAGGCGCGCGCGAACCGCCATCTCTTCACCGGCGGCGAGCGCGGCGATCCGGCCAAGATGGAGATCCCGCAGGTCTGGTACGAGCAGCCGATCTACTACAAATGCAATCGCTTCAGCGTGGTCGGCACAGGTCACGACGTGCGCTGGCCCTATGACTGCAAGATGCTCGACTTCGAGCTCGAGTTCGGCATTTTCCTCGGCAAGGGTGGCGTCAATATCCAGCGCGCGGACGCGCGCAGTCATATTTTCGGCTTCTGCATCTTCAACGACGTCAGCGCGCGCGACATCCAGATGCGCGAGATGCAGGGGCAGCTCGGACCGACGAAAGGCAAGGACTTCGACACCGGCAATGTGATGGGGCCGTGGCTCGTCACCGCCGACGAGATCAAGGACCCCTACAATCTCACCATGGTGGCACGGGTGAACGGCGAGGAATGGTCGCGCGGCAATTCCGGCAAGATGCACCACAAGTTCGAGGACATCCTGGCGCATGTGTCGGCCGACGAGACGGTGTATCCGGGCGAGTTCTTCGGCTCGGGCACGGTCGGCAACGGCTGCGGCCTCGAGCAGGGCCGTTTCCTCAAGGCGGGCGACGTGGTCGAGCTCGAGATCGAGGGCCTCGGCGTGCTGCGCAATCGCTTCGTGAAGCCGAACTGATGCGCGTGATCAATGTAGGGTGGGCAAAGGCGCGCGCTTCGCGCGCCGTGCCCACCATTTCGCGCACCACCGATGTGGTGGGCACGGCGCTGCGTCGAGCGTGGGGGGACGCTGGCGCAACTGGCCCGCGCCTTTGCCCACCCTACGGGTAGGTACCAATCAGCAGCGCCAAAGAAACAAACAGGGGAGGATCAGCATGCTTCGTAAACTATCGTATCTGGCCGCGGTGCTCGCCTGCCTCGCGTCGCCGGCGGCCGCGCAGAAGATCACGCTCGGCTTTTCGGCCTCGACCGCGTTCAGCAATTCCTTCGTCGCCGCCAACGAAGGCATCTTCCAGAAGCACGGCCTCGACGTCGAGATGAAGCTGGTGCCGAACTCCTCGACCACGCCGGCCGCGCTCGTCGCCGACAGCCTGCAGGTCGCGACCCCGACTGCGCCGATCACGCTGCAGGCGATCGAGCAGGGGCTTGACCTCGTGGTGCTGGCGGGCGGCAGCTACTACGCCAAAGGCATCGAGGACGTCGCCATCATGGTGCGGCCCGATAGTCCACTCAAAACCGCGAAGGACTTCGAAGGCAAACGCGTCGCAACCGCCGGCCTCAATGCGTTCCTGCACGTGCTGTTTCGCAAATGGATGAGCGAGAACGGCGGCGACTACAAGAAGGTGACGTTCACCGAGACGCCGTTCGCGCAGCAGCTCGATGTACTGCGCTCGGGCCAGGTCGACGGCATCCTGGCGGTGCAGCCGTTCCTGGCGCGTGCGCTCGAGGCCAATCTCGGCAAGGTCGTCGCGTATTACATTGCCGATCTGCCAGGCGAGACGCTCGCCGGTTGGTACGTGGCGACGCGCAAATGGGTCGAGGCCAACCCGAAGCAGGCCGCGGCCTTCGCGACCGCGATCGGCGAGGCAACCGAGGTCGCGCTGAAGGACCGCGAGCTCATCCGCAAGGCCAACCTCAAATACATTCCGTTCCCACCCGAGGTGCAGGCGAAATTCCCCGATGCGCGCTATCGCGCCGTGGTCCCCGCCGACGCGGTCGAGAAATGGAACAAGATCGCGCTCGAGCAGGCGATGCTGAAGAAGCCGGTCGATCCGGCGAAGATTCTCTGGAAGCCGTGAAGGCGTGGGTCGCGGTTGGCCGCGACCGCGGTGCTCATTGATGTGCCCTCTCCCCTTGTGGGAGAGGGCGTCGCCAGGAGTTCAACGAACTCGGCTGGGTGAGGGGTTCCTGAAGCGCAGTAACCCCTCACCCAACCGAGATTGCTGATCCGGCAGTGTAGCCCTCTCCCACAAGGGGAGAGGGCGCAGTAACTCGCGCCGCACACATGATGCAGCAGGAGACCTCGTGCCGCCTGACGAAAAGTCCACGCCGCTCCTTGCCGTCGAGCGCCTGAGCTACGAGGTCGGCGAGGCATCGCGGTTGACGATCCTGCGCGACGTCTCGCTCACGGTGCGCGAGCACGAGTTCGTCTGCATCGTTGGCGCGTCCGGCTGCGGCAAGACCACGCTGTTGCGCCTCATCGGCGGCTTGCTGCAGCCGACGCAGGGAAGCGTGACGTTTCGCGGCAAGCCCGTCACCGGCCCGGACCCGGCGCTCGCGATCGTGTTCCAGGACTACGCCAAGGCGCTGCTGCCGTGGCGCACGGTCGCGGGCAATGTCGCACTTGCGCTGGAAGCGCGGGGTGTCCCGCGCGCCGAGCGGCCGGAGATCATTCGGACATTGCTCGCGCGCGTCGGTCTTGCCGACCGCGCCGATGCGTTTCCGCTGCAGCTCTCCGGCGGCATGCAGCAGCGGCTGCAGATCGCGCGCTGCCTCGCGCAGAAACCGCAAGTGCTGCTGATGGACGAGCCGTTCGGCGCGCTCGACGCGATGACGCGGCAGACCTTGCAGGACGAGGTGGCGCGGCTTTCGCGCGAAAGCGGCACCACCGTCGTGTTCGTCACGCACGACCTCGAGGAAGCAATTTACTTGGGCGACCGCGTGATCGCGATGGAGAGCCGCCCGGGGCGGATCGGCGAAGTGGTGGATGTCGCGCTGCCGCGACCGCGCCATCAGCTGACCACGCGCGAGGATGTGGCGTTCCTCGCGCTGCGGCATCGCCTGTTCAATCTGCTCCCGACGGGGCACTGAGCCATGGCGCGCGTCCTCAAAGGCCTCGTCCTGCCGCTCGCGCTGATCCTGCTGTGGGAGCTCGCTGCGCGTTCCGGCTTTATCGTGGCCGAAAGCCTGTCGCACCCGAGTGCGATCGCGCGCGCCGCGCTCGGCGCCGTCTCCGACGGCACGCTGTTGCAGGCGACGAAGGAAACCTTCGGCGCCGCGCTGGCCGGCATGGCGATCGGCGCCGCGCTCGGCACGGCTTGCGGCATCGCGTTCGGGCTGTGGCGGTTGCTCGCCGGGCTGATGCGGCTCTCGACCGAGGCGCTGCGCCCGATTCCGTCGGTGGCGCTGATCCCGCTCGCGCTCCTGATCTACGGCTTCGGCTATCGCATGGAGATCGCCGTGGTGGCGTTTGCGTGCTTCTGGCCGCTGCTGATCATCACCGAGAGCGCCGTG
>Ga0081539_10002004_pt1 | contig 30879 bp, 31 predicted proteins | sample TabmetS4T2R2_FD_71023 | JGI IMG/M metagenome (GOLD analysis project Ga0081539, IMG submission 71023) | Tabebuia heterophylla rhizosphere microbial communities from the University of Puerto Rico - S4T2R2 | ecosystem: Host-associated > Plants > Roots > Rhizosphere ... | reverse complement strand
CCTTCCCACCGATTATCGACCCCGAGGCGCCCCCGATCTCGCCTCAGCGGCACGTCCCCAACTCCATCGCGACACTCCGCCGAAGGCTCGTCGTCGCACTCGCACGCGGCCTGCCGCGATGTCAGTGCTGCTGCCAGACACGCCGCTTATGACGCAGTAAGACTATAGCAAAAGCAGCGATTTTGCTGGAATTGCGAGAAGACAACGAGATTGAGCATTTTTCCGTGATTCGAAGAAAAACGGAAATACTCAAAGCTGATCAGCTCTTCGCGCCGACCCCAAGCTCCTTCAGCCGCTTCACTGCGGTCGGCGGCAGAGGCGGTGGGTTTTCCGAGCGGGCCGCCTCGACGAGGAATGCGTCGCAGGCGGTTTCCGTCTCGCTAACCAGCCGCGCCATGAATTCCTCCTTGCCCAGTCCCGGCGGGATCGGCGGCAGGAAGCGCGCCTTTATTGTTCCCGGAAAGCGCCTGAAGACGCGGCGCGGCCAATAGAGCCCGGCGACATGGGCGACCGGCACGACCGGAATGCCTAGCTGTGAATAAAGCTCGACGATGCCGTATTTGTAGGACGGCTCGGCGCCCGGCGGCCGGCGTGTGCCCTCGGGATAGATGATGAGCTGGCGCGGGTTGCGCTCGAGTTCCGCCTTGGTTGCAGCCACCACCGCCCGCAGCGCCTTGGCGCGGCTGCCGCGGTCGACCGGAATCATGCGCATTTTCATGATGTACCAGCCGAAGAAGGGGATCCAGGTCAGCTCGCGCTTCAGGATATAGAGCGCGTCATCGATGTGGGGCAGGAACGCGATCGCATCCCAGAAGGACTGGTGCTTGGGCGCGAGGATAAAGGAGCCTCCCGGCAGGTTCTCCAGGCCGCTGATCTCCACCTTCGTGCCGGCCAGCTTCTCGTGCAGCCAGAGGCTGGTGCGCACCCACACCTTCGGCACGTACCAGGCACGATGGCGCGGCGCCAGGAAGTAGTAGGGCGTCCAGAAGATCATCTGCACGATCAGATTCGCGTAGAATGCGACGTTGAAGGCGAGCGAACGAAGGATCAGCATAAGATGCCCGACAGGGTGGAGGATGGCCGTCGCTGGTTACACCATGGCGCCCAAAAAAGGGAAGCGGCAGAAATCTGCTCGGCCCGGGATGTGTTGAGATCAGGTCAGGCCCCGAGTCGAAAGCTGCATGAGCACCGCAAGCGCAGAAAGCCGCCATTTGCAGGCCGGCCTGACCTGAATCTCAGCGCGTGCCGGCCTCCGCTTCGACCACGGCGATGTGCCCGGTCTTGCCGGTGCGCGGCGGCACGAGCCCGCGCGCGACTGCCGCGAGATATTTCACATATTCGGTGAAGAGCACGCGCATCGCGGCCGGCTTGGCGATCCAGCCGCCGCCGTCGAGGCGGCTGTTCACCACGGGGTAGGGCTCCAGCCGCGCCTTCTGCCTGAGCAGTCGGTGCATCTCGAGCAGGCTGCGCGGCATGTGATAATTGTTGGTGACGAGGATCACGCTCTCATAGGCATGCTCCTCGACCCATTTGGCGCTTTCCTCGGCATTGCCGATCGTGTCACGCGCGGCGTGATCGATGTCGACACAGCATAGAAATAGCGCCTTGTCGGCGCCGGTTACGGCGCGCAGCGTCTCGCGGCTCGCCGCTGGATTGACGCCGCTGATCAGCAGCCTTTCGCCCTTGCGCGATTTCAGAAGGTCGAGCGCCGCGTCGATCCGCGATTGTCCGCCGGTGAGCACGATGATCGCGTCGGCCGCCGCCGGGTCTTTCGGCGCCGACAGGCTGCTGACATGAGTTGCGAAGATGGCAAAGCCGCCGACGAACAGCACGCAAAGTCCTGACACCGTCAGCGCCGCATATTTCAGCGTCCTGAACGCGTGCCGTAGCCAGACGGCCCGGCGGGGCCTGATGTCAATTCCCGGCCGGGCGTCCACCGCCGAAGCCGGGTCCTCATGTCCCTTCATCGCCATCAGGGATAACCCGGAATTGCGGCAAAGCATAGGACATTTGCGGGTAAAGGACAGCGACGCACAGGATGCGCGTAGGCCACCGTTACGCCCCCTCGGTCGGTCGCACCTCGATATCGGTGAGGTAAGAAACCACGGTCATGTGCGAGGTGACGGCGGTCAGAGCGCCGATCACCAGCACGACGAGCGCGACCCCGACATAACCGCCGAGACCGATCGCAAAGCCGCCGAACAGAGCGCTCGCCTGGTCGCCTTCAGGCGTGGCGAAATTCGCCGACGACCACCAGGAAAAGCCGATGAAGACGAGCACCGCGGCGGCTCCGCCGCCAAGCGCGCCCTTCATGCCGGTGATGAGAAAGTGGCGACGGAACTCCGAGGCGATGAAGGTGGCTTCCGCCCCGACGAAATGCAGCACCTCGATGATGTGGCCGTTGCCGGCCATGGCGCCCCTCGTGGCGAACACCACCGACAGCACCGTCGCCGACAGCATCAGGATCAGCACGCCGATGCCGATGGTGACGGTCGTGCGCGCCATCGAGACGAGCCGGTCGACCCAGGTGCGGTGGTCGTCGAGCGTGGCGCTCGGCACTTCCGGCGTGAGCATGGCCCGCATCTGCTGGAAGTCCGGCGGGTTGCTCTCGTCGATCGTCACGATCACCAGGCGTGGCACCGGCAGCTCGTCGATGTCGAGGCCGGCGCCGAGCCAGGGTTCCAGCAGCCTGGCGGTCGCGTCCTTGTCGACGATGCGGGCGTCGCGCACGCCGGCAAAGCCGCCTGCGATCTGCGCCACGGTCTCCAACGCGGCGTCCATGTCCTGCCCGTCGGCAGGCTTTACCTGGATCGTCGCCTCCCGCGCGATCTGGCTTTCCCAGACCGAGGCCGAATCGCTCACCAGCGTGACCGCGCCCAGCGTGAGGCACGACAGGAACGTCATGATGGCGATGACGGAAATCAGGGAGCGGCCCGCGATGTTCTGCGAGGGCACGATCGGCGCCGTTCTGCGCAGCGGCTCGGGCACCGCGGTCGGCACCAGCGGGGCGGCCGGCTGCTTGGACTGGGCCTGCTCCTTCTCCTCAGTCATGGATTTCCAGCCTTCCGGCGTTCAGCACCATGCGGCGCGCCTCGACCTGATCCATCAGGCCGAGGTCGTGCGTGGCGATCAAGACCGCGGTTCCCAGCCGGTTGAGCTCGATGAAAAGCCTGAGCAGCCGGCGCGCGAGCGGCGGGTCGACATTGCCGGTCGGTTCGTCGGCGAGCAGGATTTCCGGCTGCTCGATCAGCGCCCGCGCGATCGCCGCGCGCTGCTTCTCGCCGCCGGACAGCACGGGCGGGCGCACATGCATGCACTCGCCAAGCCCCACCCATTTCAGAAGCTCGGTCACGTCGGAGCGGTAGCTCGCCTCGTCGCGGCCGCGCACGCGCAGCGGCAGCGCCACGTTCTCGTAAGTCGTCATGTGGTCGAGCAGGCGAAAATCCTGGAAAACGATGCCGATGCGGCGCCGCATCAGCGGCAGTTCGTGACGCTGAATGCGCGAGCGGTCCTTGCCGAATATGGTGATCAGCCCGCGCGTCGGCTTCAGCGAGAGGAACAGCAGTCTCAGTAGCGTTGTCTTGCCGGCGCCGGACGGGCCGCTCAGAAACTGGAATGAGCGCTCCGGGATATGGAAGGAGATGTCACGGAGGATTTCCGGACCCATCCCGTATCTCAGGCCTACATTCTCGAAGCGGATCACTGAAGCGACCTTGTTGGGTGGCCTTGCTCGCGATGCGAAGCGCCGGGGACCAGGCTTGGACCTTCGGACGGCATGGTTAACGACGGGTTAATCTTCATCCCCAGAGCCGGTCTGACCCGGCTCGGTGGCAAAGCATTAACCATTTCCGTTTACCCCGACAGCGAATACCGAAAAGAAGGCGTCGCCGCATGCCAGACGAGCGCAACGCACGCCCGGTTTCCGGCGAAATCATGGCCGCGGGACCTGCCGCCGCGGAACCGGCGAAGGCCGGCATGGCGTCTGCGGATATCGTCGACGCTGATTTCGAGACGCTGCGCACCGACCCGGACGAACGCTTTCCGCTTCCCCCGGCCATCCCGGCGACCGGCATGGCGGCCCTGCCGGCCAATGGGCTGGGCTCGCTGCGCAAGGGCGACGGCCGCGCGGCACAGCGGCGACTGAGGCGCGGCGGCCCCGTCTTCTGGACCGTGGGGCTTGGCCTCGCGGCCGGGGCCTTCTGGGTTTCGGGCGGACATGCGCTGGTCAGGCAAGTACCGTTCATGGCTCGCGCGCAGCAGGCCGGCCTTGCCAATCCGCTTCGGATTTCGGATGTGACGTCCAGGCTGGAAGATCATGGCGGCCGCGCGATCCTGTTCGTTGACGGCAAGGCGACGAACAGGGGCGGCAAGGAGCGCGTGCTCCCGCCCATCGAGATCAGCGTCACCGGCAATGACGGCGTCGTCACGCGCTACAGGCTGGGGACATCGCTGGGTCCGCTGCCGCCCGGCGGACAGTTCGACTTTTCCAGCCGCCTGGAAGCGCCTAAGGAAGGGGTGAAGTCGGTTTCGGTCACGTTCCAGGGATAGCAAGCATGCCGATCGTGAGGGGCAAGAACATCGAGGTGCTGTTCTCGGCCTCCGCGATTGCGCGCCGCAATCTGGAGCTCGCCAAGGAAATCGCCTCGCGCGACTATCACGACCTGCTCGTCATCTCGATCCTCAAGGGCTCGTTCATCTTCGCTGCCGACTTGATTCGCGCCATGCACGACACCGGGCTGTCGCCCGAGGTCGAGTTCATCTTCATCTCCAGCTACGGCAAGGGCACGACCAGCGGCGAGGTGAAAATCCTGCGCGACATTGACAATGATGTCGCCGGCCGCGACGTTCTCCTGATCGACGATATCCTTGAGTCCGGCAAAACATTGAAGTTCACCCGTGAGCTCATGCTCGGCCGCGGCGCGAAAAGCGTTTCGATCGCCGTTCTTCTCGACAAGCACACGCGTCGCCAGACCACACTCGACGCCGATTTCGTCGGCTTCGAGTGTCCCGATTATTTCGTGGTGGGCTACGGCATGGATGTCGCCCACGCCTTTCGCGAGCTGCCCTTCGTCGGCATCGTCAGAGGCGACGCTTAAGAGCATCGCGCCGAAAAGTGGACGCCGGTTTTCGGCAAAAAAGCGATGCGAAAGCAAGAAGCGAAAGCAATCCGGATTCAGTGATCGTCAAGTTTTGGCGGCGATAGTGCTGGCCATGGCAAACATCCTGCTCGTCGAGGACGATATCTCCGTCCGTATCCTGGCTGCCCGCGCGTTGGAAACCGCCGGGCATTCGCTCGTGCTTGCCGATGACGGCGCAGAGGGGCTCGACGCCATCTGCGCAGTCGACGGCCGCTTCGACCTCATCGTTTCCGACATCCGCATGCCGGCCATGGACGGCATCGAAATGGCAAAGGCCGCCGCCGCCCGCTACCCCGGCCTGTGCATCCTGCTTGTTACCGGCTATGCCGAACAGCGCGAGCGTGCCGCCGATCTCAGCGGCATCGTCGTCGACGTGGTGCAGAAGCCGTTCACGCTCGCCGAGATCAGGAATCGCGTGAGCCGGGCGCTGGCCAACCGGGCGGTCGCGGCTTGAGCGTGTTGCTGGCTATTTAAGCTCCAGCAGCCGCTCCAGATAGTCGCGCTCGATCTGCGGGCTCAGCGAATTGCCGAGCCGTTTGCGGATCGCGTCGAGGATCTGGCGGGCGCGCTGCACGTCGATCATGTCAGGAACTTTGGGTCCGTTGCCGGGATCGGGGCCGAAGGTGGCGCGCGGCCGGCCAAGCGGATCGAGATCGGAGTTCTGCTGCCGGCCGCCATTCTCGCCGCCGCCTTCTTCGCCCTGCATGGCCTGCTGCATCTGCTGCATCATGTCCTGCGCGCCCCGCCGCAAGGCGTCCAAGGCGCGGCCCTGCTGGCCGACAGCGTCCTGGCCCCGGTTTTCGCCGAGCGCAGTCTGGGCTTCACCCATGGCCTCGCCTGCCTCGCCAAAACCCTGGCCCGGCTGGAGACCCATGCCTTCGAGATCCTGCATCAGCTGCTGCAATTGGCCGCGCAGGTCGCCCTGGCCCTGCTCGAGCTGTTTCAGCGCTTCAGCGAATTCCTCAGGCGACATGCCCTGATTGTTCTGCCCCCGGTCTTCGCTCTGCCCCTGGTTCTGCTCGCCGAATTGCTGCTCGCCGTTCTGTCCGTCCTGGTTCTGTCCCCGCTGCATCTGATCCATGCGGAACGTCTCGTTCATCATCTCCTGCTGACGCCGCATGATCTCGCCGAGCTTGTTCATCTGCCGGCGCATCTCGCTCTGCTGGCCGTTGCCGTTCTGCTGCTGCTGGCGGCCTGCCTGTAGGTTGTTCATCATCTGCTCGAGCTGCGAGAGCAGGTCCTGGGCCTGTTCGCGATTGCCGGACTTCGCCAGGTTCTCGATCTGGTCCATCAGCCGCTCGAGATCGCTTTCGCGCAGCTCTTGCCCGCCTCGCGGCAGTTGCTCCGCGAGAGCCGGGTTTTTCTGCGCGCTCTCGGCGAATTCGCGCAGGAATTCGTTCATCGCCTGGCGCAGCTCCTTCATGAGCTTGTCGATTTCTTCATCGCTCGCGCCGCGCTCCAACGCATCCTTCAAGGCCTGCTGGGCTTGACGCAGCCGCTTTTCGGCAGCCGATAGGTCGCCCTCCTCGATGCCCAGCGCGATCTCCCACATATATGAGACCACGTCGCGCAATGCGTCGTCCGTCTCGGCTATCTTGAGACGGCTGCGCGCGCTCATCAGGGCCAGGTAGTGCGACATGTTGTCGAACGTATCCTCGGGACGCAGCGTGATGGCATCCATCAGCTCGAGCACGTGTTTCTTCTGGTTGGCATCGAGACCAAGCAGGCGGCGCTGCTCCAGGACTGCGCGCGCCAGCGGATTGGAGAAAGGCCGCTCCGGCAGGATGAAGGTCTTGGTCTCGCTCTTGGCCTCCTGGCTGGCGGCATCGACGGCTTTGAGCGTGACCTTCACGGAAGAGCCGGCCCAGACATGCTCGGTGAGATCGCGTGTCGACTTGGCGGCGTTGCCCTGCGCGCCGCGCCGCGGCAGCGCCAACGGCATTTCCGGCGCCTTATAAAGCGGATGGGCGTCCTGGGCCGGTTGCTGCGCAAGCTCGAACTCGGTCGTGCCCGAGGTTGCGCCGTAGTCGTCGGCGATCTCGTAATTGAGTTCGAGCGTGCCGTTAACCGCGCGCTTGGGATCGCCGGTGAATTTGATCGTCGGCGGGTTGTCGGGGACCACGGCGAACGACCAGCTCCGGATGTCGCTATCTCCCGATTTCAGTTCCAGCAGGCCGTCGGCGGTCAGCTTGCCGGCGAACTGGCGCGATGCGGTCGAAAGGCTCGACGCCGCCGGCTTGCCGGGATCGGCAGCCGGCGAGGCATTCGCTGCGATGTCGCGCTCGTTCCCCGACACCTCGGTATAGGTCAGCGTCTCGTCGCCCGAGCTGCCGGTGACACGGAGCGCCACTTCGCTGCCGGTCGGCACGGTGAAAACGTTCGCCGCTGCATTCGCGTCGGCGGTGAGGAAGATCGGCGCCTTGCCCGTATAGGAAGGCGGGGTCACCCAGGCGTCGATGCGCGGCGGCACCGCGTCGATTGCCGCCTGTGCGCGGAACACGTCGGTGAAGCGTCCGCCGAACGGGCCGAAGGAGAAGGCGAAGGCCACGACCAGGAGCAGCCCGATCGCCGCGCGCAGCGCCCACGGGTCGCGCTCCGGCACATGGCTGCGCGGCAGGTCGCCGGAAACTGCCGCCAGCCGTTCGGCCATGCGCCGCTGGTGCTCGCGCCAGAGCGCGTCGGCGAAGGAGGCGCTTCCTTCGCTCAGGCGATCGGTCTGCGCGGCAACGGGATTGTGCTCCAGCCGGTTGGCGGCCTCGATGCGCCGGTCGATTTCGGCGGTCGTCGGCTTCCTGAAATAGCGCAGCGGATAGAGTGCGGCGAGCGAGGCGAGCGCGAACAGGCTACCGGCGACAAGACGGGCCGTTTCCGGCAGCAGCCGGAAGACGCCGAGCCACGACAGGCTGAGGAACAGCGCGACGACCAGGATGACTGGCAGGACTAGCGGCCAGAGTCGTTCCAGCATGACCGCCGCTCGTGTGGAGAAGCGGGTGCGTGTGAGCCGTCGATAGTGAGCGTGTCTGTCAGTGACGATGGTCGTCTCGGTCATCGGCCCTTTCCGGGTCGCGTGGAACGGCGCGGTATGGCGCCGCCTTCAAGACTCACAGATTAGCATCAAGTGCGGCAAAGGCGAGGCGTGGTTACGCGATCGTGATCAGTGAACCACAACCTGACGCCGAAACCTGACAAAACATGCTTTTGTGGCGGTTTCAAAGCCAGTCCGGCACTGAATCCAGCCCGATCAATTCGTCGTATGTCTGCCGCGGCCGTACGACGTGAAAGCGGTTGCCGTCGACCAGCACCTCGGGTACGAGCGGCCTCGTATTGTAAGTGCCGGCCTGCACAGCGCCGTACGCGCCGGCCGTGCCGAGCGCGATCAGCTCGTCGGATGCGAGCCTCGGCATCTCGCGGTCGAGCGCCAGGAAATCGCCGCTCTCGCAAACCGGGCCGACGACGTCGGCGACGATCCGCGGCCGGCTGGAAGCAGCTTCTTCCACCGGCCTGATCTCATGGAAAGCGTCATAGAGCGTCGGCCTGATCAGGTCGTTCATGGCCGCGTCGACGATGACGAAATTCCTGGCGTCGCCTTCCTTGAGGTAGATCACCTGCGACACCAGTATGCCCGCATTGCCGACGATCAGCCGGCCGGGCTCAAAGATCACCTTCAGGCCGAGCCTGGTGACGTGCTTCTTCACGATGGCAGCGTATGCTTCCGGCAGCGGTGGCGGCTCGTTGTCGGTGCGGTAGGGGATGCCGAGCCCGCCGCCGAGATCGACATGCTGGATCGCATGCCCGTCGGCGCGCAGCGTGCCGACCAGTTCGGCAAGGAGGGCGAAGGCGTCGTCGAAGGGCTGCAGCTCGATGATCTGGCTGCCGATATGCATGTCGATGCCGGCGACGCGAATGCCCGGCAGCCCCGCCGCGCGCCGGTAGACGGCTGGCGCCCTCTGCCAGGGTATGCCGAACTTGTTCTCGGCCCGGCCGGTCGAGATCTTCTTATGCGTCCTTGCGTCGACGTCCGGGTTGATGCGCAGCGAGACCGGTGCGGTGACGCCTGCCGCGACGGCGCGCGCCGAAAGCAACTCCAGCTCCGGCTCGGATTCGACGTTGAAGCAGTGGATGCCGGCGGCCAGCGCGAAATCCAACTCGCGAGCCATCTTCCCGACGCCGGAAAACATGATCTTGGAGGGCGCGATGCCAGCCGCGAGCGCGCGGCGCAGCTCGCCTTCGGACACCACATCCGAGCCGGCGCCGAGCTTGCCCAGGAGCTTGATCACGGCCTGGTTGGAGTTGGCCTTCATGGCGTAGCAGACCAGCGCGTCCAGCCCCTCGAACGCCTTCGAGAAGACGTTGAAATGGCGCGTCAGCGTCGCGGTCGAATAGCAGTAGAACGGCGTCCCCACCGCCGCCGCAATCTCCGGCAAGGGCACGTCTTCGGCGCACAGCACGCCGTCTTTGTACTGGAAATGGTTCATGACAGCCAATCTCCCCCCTCGCGGGGGAGATGCCCGGCCCATTCGACAGGCTCAGGGCAGAGGGGGGCAACGTGGAGCACCGACGTTCTGCCTAAAGAGACCGAACTACTTGATCAGGCCATCGAGGAGGAACGGCTTGTCCTCGACCGGCTTTTCGGGCTCCGGCGGCAGCGGCTCCTTGTTCCGCTCGGCTTCCTTGCGCGCCTGGACAGCCGCCTCATAGGGCGTATCGAGCCCGGATTTGCGGCCGCAGCCCGAAGCGATCGCGAGGACCGAGATCGCCAAGGCGACCGCAACCACCCTTTTCAAGCCCATCGAGCCACCCAGTTCATGCGTCGGACCTTCTCTAGCGAAGTTCGCTGGCCATTGCATCCGTCGAAATCACGCCTTTTTCAAGCGCTTCTTCCAGTAGCGCACCTGCCTGTGCACTTCCGCCGGCGCAGTGCCGCCGAACGAGGTGCGGCTCTTGGCCGAGCTTTCGGCTGAAAGCACCGTATAGATGTCGGCCGTGATGGCCTCGTTGAGGTTCTTCAGCTCCTCCAGCGTCAGCTTCTCGAGCGGCGCTTTCTTCGCCTCGGCCAGCGCTACCGCCCGTCCGGTGACGTGATGCGCCTCGCGGAATGGCAGGCCCGCCTCGCGCACCAGCCAGTCGGCGAGGTCGGTCGCCGTCGCATAGCCGGAGCCGGCCGCCGCCTTCATCGCCTCCTTGTCGATCGTCATGTCGGCCACCATGCCGGTCATGGCCGCAATCATCAGGTCGAGCGTCTCGGCGGCGTCGAAGACGGCCTCCTTGTCCTCCTGCATGTCCTTGGAATAGGCGAGGGGCAGCCCCTTCATGACGGTCAGCAGCGCGATCAGGTGGCCGTTGATCCTGCCCGTCTTGGCGCGCACCAGCTCTGCCGCGTCCGGGTTCTTCTTCTGCGGCATGATCGAGGAGCCGGTCGAGAAGCTGTCGGAGAGCCTGATGAAGCCGAATTGCGGCGTCGACCAGATCACGATCTCCTCCGCCAGCCGCGACAAGTGTGTGGCCGTGATCGCCGCGACCGACAGGAACTCCAGCGCGAAGTCGCGGTCCGACACGCTGTCGATCGAGTTGCGGGTCGGCTCACGGAAGCCGAGCGCCTCGGCCGTCTTGTGCCGGTCGATCGGGAAGCCGGTCCCGGCGAGCGCCGCCGCACCCAGCGGGCTCTCGTCCATGCGCGCGACCGCGTCGCGAACGCGCGACAGGTCGCGGCCGAACATCTCGACATAGGCCATCGCGTGATGGCCGAAGGTCACCGGCTGTGCGGTCTGCAGATGCGTGAAGCCCGGCATGACGGTGGCGGCATGCTCCTCCGCGCGGTCTAGGCACACGGCGATCAGGCCCTTCAGCGCCTCGGCCGTGCGCTCGAACTCGCGTTTTACCCACAGCCGGAAATCGACCGCCACCTGGTCGTTGCGCGAGCGCGCCGTATGCAGCCGCCCCGCTGCGGGGCCGATCAGCTCGGCGAGCCGGGCCTCGACATTCATGTGGATGTCCTCGAGCCTGGTCGAGAACCGGAAGTCGCCGCGCTCGATCTCTGACAGGATCGTGGTCAGCCCGCGCGCGATCTCGCGTTGATCCTTCTTCGAGATGATGCCCGTTTCGGCGAGCATTTCGGCGTGCGCCAGCGAACCGCTTATATCCTCCGCATAAAGCTTGCGGTCGAATCGAATAGACGCGTTGATCGCTTCCATGATGGCGGCGGGACCCGAGGCAAAACGTCCGCCCCACATCTGGTTGCTGGTCTTCTTCTCGCTCATCATATTTAACCGGGCGCTGGAGACCTTCATGGGCAATGGCAGACTGAACCTTCCGCCGATGCGGCTGATTATCCTTGCTGCGGTCGCAGGCATTGTGGCTGGCGGCGTCGCCGTATACGTGAGCGGAGGCCTGTCTGGCAACCAGCCCGGCGATATGGCCGTACAAGCCCCTGGCGAACCCGGTTCCTGTCCGGCCAAGGCCGACCGGGCCAAGGCGGTCGCTGCAAAGGCTACCGGCGACGTGGCGGCAATGCTTGCCGCCGATCCGCCGCAATCGCTGAAGTTCCTCTCCTTCAACGGTCCCGACGGCGAGCCGCTCACGCTTGCCGACAAATCCGGCAAGACGCTGCTCGTCAATCTGTGGGCGACATGGTGCGCCCCGTGCCGCGCCGAGATGCCTGCCCTCGACAGCCTGCAGGCAACGAACGGCGGTCCCGGCTTCGAGGTCGTGGCGATCAATGTCGACGTCGGCGATGACGCCAAGCCGAAGAAATTCCTCGCCGAGACCAACGTGAAGTCGCTCGCCTATTACCGCGACGCGACCATGGGCGTCTTCAATGCTCTCAAGGAAAGGGCGCTTGCGCTCGGCCTTCCCGTGACGCTGCTGATCGACCCGGAGGGCTGCCTGATCGCCGGCATGAACGGGCCGGCCGACTGGTCCGGCCCCGACGCGGCGAAGCTGATCGAGGCGGCGCTGGCAGGCCAGGCCGCACCGTAGCTCGGCTAATTATTAGTATATTGTTAAGTACGCCTTCTTTGCCCGCCGCCGATTCCGTCCTCCACACGAGCCCGGAAAACATTTCCTTAAAGATAAATCCCACAATGGTCGATGCGAGTATTGCGTGGTCGTTGACGGGACGGGGCTGTGTTTCATCGGGTTTTTCAGGCTGTCGGACGGCAAAACCGTTCTGTCTTGGTCCTGATTTCGGTCGGCTACGCCGCCTTGGCGCTTGTGTCGATCGCCTTGTTTCAGTTCGAGGACGGCGTTGCCGGCATATGGCTGCCAAACGCTTTTGCGGTCGCCATTGTCCTGCGCAACCCGTCGCTCCGGTTTGCGTATTCCACTGCCGCCGTCGCGGTCGGGTGCATTGCCGCCAACCTGCTTGCCGGCGCGAGCCCTGCCAATTCGCTCTTTTATGCCGCTGCCAATGTGACGACGGTGCTGATCGAGACGATGCTGATAAGGAAGGCGTTCGGTGACCGCAGTCCCGTCATCGGCAACGCTCGCGACTACCTTCTTATGATGGCGGCAGGTGGGGTCGCGGCGCCGGCCGTCGCCGCACTGCTGTTTGCGGTCGTCGCGATGGTCGCCATGAACCTGCCGTTCCAGGAGGCGTTCTGGCCATGGATCGTGGGCGAGTTTCTCGGCTTCTCGGCGCTTCTCTCGACCCTGATGACCCTGGACCGCACCGCACTTGCCGGGCTCGTGCGGCGTGCGCCATTGGCCCGCCTGGCCCTTTCCATTGGCGGGTGCATCGCGATCGCCGCGGTCGTGGCCAACTGGACGCAGTTCCCGTTCCTTCTCGTTATCGTGCCGCTGATGATCGCGGCGATATTCGCAGCGCCGTTCGAGATGGCGGTCGCCTGCGGAACTGTCGCCGTCGCTCTGGTCGGTCTCGTGGTGGCCGGCGCGATATCCAAGCCGGTCTCCGCTGACGGTGGGTTCATTCATGGCTTTCAGCTTTCGATCGCGATTCTGGCCGCGCTGCCCTTCCTGGCAGGTCTCGTCATGGAGCAGACCCGCCGCGACCGCCGCCGCATTGCCGAGAGTGAGCAGCGGTTCCGCCGCGCGATGGAGGATTCGGCGATCGGCGTCGCGATCGTCGGTCTCGACGGGCGCATCGTCGAATCGAACCGTGCCTTCGCCGACATGCTGGGCTATCCGCGCGGGGAGCTCGAAGCGCTGAAATTCGCCGATGTCACGCATCCCGACGATCTGTCGATCGGCCTGGAGACAATGCGCAAGGTGCGTGCCGGCGAGCTGAATTCCTATCAATTCGAGAAGCGCTACATCCGCAAGGACGGCTCGGCAGTTTGGGCACGACTCTTCGGCTCGGCCATCCGCGACGACGAGACAGGCCAGCCGCTTTATCTCGTTTCCCAAGTCGAGGACATAGACGCCCAGAAGCGCGCGAAGGCAGCCATTGCCGATGCAGAAACCCGCTGGAACTTCGCACTGGCCAGCGCCGGGCAGGGGATGTGGGATTCCGACATGAAGAGCGGACGCACCACCTATTCGTCGACCTGGGAGCAGATGCTGGGTTACGAGCACAATGAGCTCGATGGCGACCCTTACCACTGGCTGACGCTGGTCCACCCCGATGACCGCGGGCGCGTCGCGGCGGCCGACGAAGCGCATATCGCCGGCCGCACGCCGTTGTTCGAGGAAGAGTTCCGCATGCGGCATAAGGAGGGGCATTGGATCTGGATCCTCGACCGCGGCCAGGTCGTGGAACGCGACGAGAATGGCGCTCCGGTGCGCGCGATCGGCACGCTCACCGACATCACGATGCGGCGCGAAGCCGAGGACAGGCTGCTTTCCTACGCCGCCATGCTGAACGAAGAAAAGGAGCGGCTGCGCGTCACGTTGGATTCGATCGGCGATGCCGTGATCTGCACCGACGCGGCCATGCGCGTCACCTTCATGAACCCGGTTGCCGAGAAACTCACCGGCGTCGTGGAGAAGAGGGCGCTGGGCAAGCGGCTGGAGCGGGTTTATGCGCCGGTCGACGAGGAGAGCGGCGAGAGGACAGCCACGGCGGCGGCCATTGCAGGGCTCAAGCAGCGCGCCGAGCACAACAGCCGCGCCATCCTTTCCAAGAAGGACGGCTCGCGCTGCTGCATCCGCGAGGTCGTGTCGCCTATCCATACCGAGAGAGGCGAGTTCGGCGGCTCGGTGATCGTCTTCCAGGATTTCACGGACGCTCGCGCCTTGCAGCGGCGGCTGGCTCATGAGGCCGCGCACGATTCGCTCACCGGTCTTTCCAACCGTGCCAGCCTGCTCGCCACCGTGGCCGGTCTGGTTTCGGCGCCGCGGCGTGATGGCGCCGGCGATCTCTTCCTGTTTGTCGACCTCGACAACTTCAAGACCATCAACGACACCTGCGGCCACGCCGCAGGCGACGTCCTGCTGAGGCAGGTTGCGGAACTCATTCGGGCCACGGTGAATGTCGAGGATTTCGCAGCGCGGCTCGGCGGCGACGAGTTCGCCGTCATTCTCAGGGGCTGCACGATCGAGTCCGGCCAGGCGATGGCCGCAAAGCTCATCGCGGCGATCAGCGATCTCGGCTACGAGCGGCACGGCGTTACGTTGAAGATAGGCGCAAGTGTCGGGCTCACACCGATCCGCCACGGCGAGACGGATGTCGACGGGGTCATCTCCCGCGCCGATAATGCCTGCTACGAGGCGAAAGCCGCCGGCCGCGGCCGCGTCACCGTGGTCGAGGCGCCGGAAGCCTCGGGATCAACGATGGCCCGGGCATCGTAGGTCGCCCAGTTCCCGGCGAGAGGCATCGGACAAACCGCCGTACAATTACCTGGTCGGCACGGGGTGCTCGCCGCGATAGTCGTAGAAGCCGCGGCCGGTCTTGCGGCCGAGCCAGCCCGCCTCGACATATTTCACCAGCAGCGGGCAGGGGCGGTACTTGGAATCGGAGAGCCCGTCATGCAGCACCTGCATGATGGCCAGGCAGGTGTCGAGGCCGATGAAGTCGGCAAGCTGCAGCGGTCCCATCGGGTGGTTGGCGCCAAGCTTCATCGCGGTGTCGATCGCTTCGACCGTGCCGACGCCCTCGTAAAGCGTGTAGATCGCCTCGTTGATCATCGGCATCAGGATGCGGTTGACGATAAAGGCCGGGAAATCTTCCGAAACCGTGATCGTCTTGTCGAGCCTGTGGGCATAGCCCTTGGCCGCCTCGAAAGTGGAGTCCTCCGTGGCGATGCCGCGCACCAGTTCGACCAGCTTCATCACCGGCACGGGATTCATGAAATGTATGCCGATGAAGCGCTCCGGCCGATCGGTCTGCGCGGCGAGCCGCGTGATCGAGATCGACGAGGTGTTGGTGGCGAGGATCGCCTCCGGATTGAGGATCGGCGAGATCTGCGCGAAGATCTTGCGCTTGACTGTCTCATCCTCTGTCGCGGCCTCGATGACCAGGTCGGCGCTGGCCAGCCCGTGCATGGTCGGCGTCGGCACGATCTTGGCAAGGGCGGCCTGCCGCGCCTCCTCGCTCAGCTTTCCTGAGCTGACCTGGCGCGCCATGTTGCCGTTGATCGTGGCGATGCCCTTCTCGATCCGCTCGGGGGCGACGTCGAAAAGCAGCACGTCGTAGCCGGCCAGCGCCGAAACATGGGCAATCCCGCTGCCCATCTGGCCCGCGCCGATGACGCCGATCGTCTCTATCTTGCCGGTCATTTCCGATCCCGTTCGGGGTTTCTGCCCTGGTCGATTTTGCAGTGCACACTACCGGGGTGGCGCAGGCTTCGTCCAGACCGCTGCGCAAATTATGTCCACCAACCGGATGGGAGTCAAAGCGACAGTCAAGGCTGGGCCTAAAGATTGTGCAATCGCCCGGCCGCACTTACTCCGCCGTCCAAACATACGTATAGTCCCGGGTCGGCGGTCGACGGAAGATCGACAATGCAAATCGTGGCGGTCGATAGCACAAGGCTGACGATCCTGATGGTTGCCGGCGGGTTTTTTGCTGTCGCCGGCATCCTCCTAATGTTCAGGGCGAAGCAGGAAGGCCGCGCGGCAAAGTTTGAGCTTCTAGGCCAAAGGTTCGAAGCTTCCTCGGCCGGCATTATCGTCTTTTTGATGGGTTCCGTATTTCTTGCCGCACCGATGTTCGTGCCGGAGCGGCCGTCATCCGCAACATCGCGATCAACCGGCCCGGAAATCTCAGGAGCCGGCTCGGCCATCGATCCGCCAACGCAAGACGTCGCATCGATACGCCCAACGCCGGTGAATAAGGGCGAGGTCGAAAGGAACGACTCGATTTCCGCGGCGACCGTCCCCGATGTCGGACAGACCGTGAGCGGCGAGGCCCAAGCTGGTGACGTCGACTGGTTTGCTGTTGCCGTCGACCCGAAGGGCGGCAAGACCTTGCGTGTCGTATTTCATCCGAGAGGCGGTTTTTGTCCTTGGTACAACGTCCTCGATGGCGACGAGAATGTCGTCCATAGCGAACAGGTGTGCGGTGTCTCGGATACCGCCGACGTGCCCGTCAAATCCGACCGGTACTTCGTTCAGATCGATCCGCGCGACACAGCCACCAGCTACGAACTCGCTATCAGGTACGAGTAACAGCGCAATGGCCGGTCGGCGAAGACCTCTGGTCGGATCGCTTGCGATGCCCCGACTTACAGCGCTTTTTGGAGTTCCGGCAGGATCACGAAGAGATCGCCGACGAGGCCGTAGTCGGCAACCTGGAAGATCGGCGCCTCCTCGTCCTTGTTGATGGCGACGATCACCTTGGAGTCCTTCATGCCGGCCAGATGCTGGATCGCGCCCGAGATGCCGACGGCGATGTAAAGCTCCGGCGCCACCACCTTGCCGGTCTGGCCGACCTGCCAATCGTTCGGCGCATAGCCGGCATCGACCGCGGCGCGGGAAGCGCCGACGGCGGCGCCCAGCTTGTCGGCCACCGGCAGGATCACTTCCTGGAATTTCTCGGCAGAACCGAGCGCGCGGCCGCCCGAGATGATGATACGGGCTGAGGTGAGTTCCGGCCGGTCGTTCTCCGACAGTCGGTTCTCCACGAAGGTCGAGAGGCCCGGATTGGCCGCCACGGGCACCGTCCCGACAGGCGCCGAGCCGCCTTCGGCCGCTGCCTGGAAGCCGGCGGTGCGCACCGTGATCACTTTCTTGGCGTCGGTCGCCTGCACGGTCTGGATGGCGTTGCCGGCATAGATCGGCCGCTTGAAAGTGTCGGGCGAGACCACCTCGATGATCTCGGAGACCTGGGCCACGTCGAGCAGGGCCGCGACGCGCGGCATCACGTTCTTGCCCGAGGTGGTGGCCGGCGCGACAATCGTGTCGTAACCGCCTGCCAGCGAAACGATGAGCGCGGCAAGAGGCTCGGCCAGACGCTGCTCCAGTTCGGGCGCCTCGGCAAGCAGCACCTTGGTGACGCCCGCAAGCTTTGCGGCTGCATCGGCCGCGCCCCTGGCGCCGTTGCCGGCCACCAGCACGTGCACGTCCGAGCCGATCTTCTGGGCAGCGGTCAGCGCCTTGGCGGTCTGGTCCGACAGCGAGGCGTTGTCGTGTTCGGCGATGAGGAGAATTGCCATTGTCTTCGTTTCCTATTCACTGGGCGCGCCTGATTTGAGGTCAGGCCGCGGCGAAAATGGTGGCCGTCCGAGAACCGGAGCGGAGCGTACTTCAGTACGTGAGCACCGGAAGCGCAGGACGACGCCATTTGCAGCCTGGCCTCACCTCAAATCCTCAGAGCACGCCGGCTTCGTTTTTAAGCTTGTCGACCAGCTCGGCGACGCTCTTCACCTTCACACCCGCCTTGCGGCCGCCGGGCTCTTCGGTCCTGAGTACCTTCAGCCTGGGCTTCACATCGGCACCGAAATCAGCCGGGCTCTTCTCGTCGAGCGGCTTCTTCTTGGCCTTCATGATGTTGGGCAGCGAGGCGTAGCGCGGCTGGTTCAGCCGCAGGTCCGTCGTCACGATCGCCGGCAGCTTCAGGTCCACCGTCTGCAGGCCGCCATCGACCTCGCGTGTCACCTTGGCCGTCTCGCCCTCGATCACGATCTTGGAGGCAAAAGTACCCTGCGCCCAGCCGAGCAGAGCGGCGAGCATCTGGCCGGTCTGGTTCGAGTCATCGTCGATCGCCTGCTTGCCGACGATGACGAGGCCCGGCTTCTCTGCCTCGACCACGCCCTTCAGCACCTTGGCGACGCCGAGCGGCTCGACCTGCTCGTCGGTCTTGACCAGGATCGCGCGGTCCGCACCCATGGCGAGCGCCGTCCTCAGCGTCTCCTGCGCCTGCGCGGGGCCGATCGAGACCACGACGATCTCTTCCACCTTGCCGGCTTCCTTCAGCCTGATCGCTTCCTCGACGCTGATCTCGTCGAACGGGTTCATAGCCATCTTCACATTGGCAAGCTCCACGCCCGAGCCGTCGGCCTTCACCCGAACCCGCACATTCGCGTCCACGACCCGCTTCACGGGGACCAGAACCTTCATAAGAATTTCTCACCTCTCTGATGGAATTTGGCGCGCGCTATAGCAGCATGCAGCTCGCAGCAATTGTCGAACGCCGACATGTCGGTCGAAAAAGCGGCGAAGTTCCCGCGCCGCGGCTGGAATTCGTGGCTGAGGCGCGTCGGACCCCTTAGTCAGAACAAACGCAAGCGTCAATAACGCCAAAAAGGACTAATCGGTTGAATTTCCGGCGTAACGCAGCGCCTGCATGACATCTTCGCGATCCAGATAGGGGTAGTCGACAAGGAGTTCATCGACACTGTGGCCGGCGCCGATCTGGCCAACGATCATGCCGACTGTAACCCGCATGCCGCGGATACATGCCTTGCCACCCATCACGTCTGGGTTCTGAGTAATACGATCAAACGGTCCGATCGGCTTCTCCTCGCGGGTATCCGCATCGAAGATATGCTTTTTATCCGGAAACTTCTACGCAATCCCAGTGCGAGCGGGATCGGGCAGCCTGGATTTATCGTCTTGCCCATTTTGGCGCTCGTCGCGCTTTCGATTTGGCCAAAACCTAGGGAGCCAACTTTGGACTTGCTTGACAATAGCAGCGGTTGTTCCCTTTATGTTCTAATTGGCTCGTCCTTCGAACGGCGCAGATAGCATGGAAACGACGGCAACTATCCTGCACGCCGATCTCGACGCTTTCTATGCCTCGGTCGAGCAGCTGTTCAATCCGTCATTGCGTGGCAAGCCGATTGCCGTCGGCGGCGGCGTCGTGCTCGCCGCATCTTACGAGGCCAAGGCTTTCGGGGTTCGCGGCGGCATGGCGGGCCGCAAGGCGCGCGAACTCTGCCCGCAGCTCATCTTCGTCGGCGGCCATTTCAAGGAATACCAGCGGCTCGGCGATGCGGCCATCGAGATACTGGGGGATTTCACGCCCGCGGTGGAGCGGATCTCGATCGACGAGGCCTTCGCCGACGTCGCGGGCTGCACGCATCTGTTCGGCACGCCGGCCGAGATCGCCACGACGATAAGGCGCCGTGTCCGGTCCGAGCTTGGCCTGCCGATCTCGGTCGGGGTCGCCCGCACCAAACACCTCGCCAAGATCGCCTCGCAGGTCGCCAAGCCGGACGGGCTGGTGGTCGTCGATCCCGCCGGCGAGCTTGCCTTCCTCCACGACCTGCCGGTCGGCTTGATGTGGGGCGTCGGCCCGGTCACGAACCAAAAGCTTGCGCAAACCGGCATCCATACGATCGGCCAGCTCGCCAATATGCCCGGCTGGTCGCTCGAACGGCTGCTGGGACCGGCCGCGGGCGCCAAGTTCGCAGACCTGGCATGGAACCGCGATCCGCGCGACGTCAGGGCGCAGCGGCGGGCGCAGTCCGCCGGCGCGCAGTCGGCGCTCGGCAGGAAGCCCGCCGTGGAGCGCGTTATCCGGCCGACCCTGCTTCACCTGGCCGACCGCGTAGCCTCCCGGCTGCGGGCAAAGTCGCGGTCGGGCAGAACCGTAACCGCCCGGGTCCGCTTCTGCGACCTCCACGCGGTCACCCGCTCGATCACCCTGGATGCGCCGATCTCGGCGACATCGATCCTTGCCGAGATAGCCGGGGAACTGGTGCACGGCGCGCTTCGCGACCACCCTGAGGAACGCTTCATCTCGCTGCTCGCCATCTCGGTCTCGCATCTCGATGAACATCCCGCGCTGCAGCTCGAACTGTCCTTCGGCCTCGCCGACGAGAAGCGGCGTCCGGGCACCAAACGGGGCATGGCGCGCTGGGTCGCCGACCGCGCGATCGACACGATCCGCGGCCGGTTCGGCTGGGAAGCGGTCGGCTACGGCTCCGTGGCGCTCGAGGTGTCGCGTTCGGTGCCGGACGCCTTCCGCGAGCTCGCCGAAAAGGAGCTGTGATGGCTGTGCTCTATTGCCTTCCCCACCGGGGCGCCGGCCCGCTTTCGGTCGGCCGCACCGCGCTCGGCTGCCTGATCTCGACCGAGCGCGGCGTGACGATCTCGCGGTCGAGCACCGGCTGGTCGCGCCGGCGCAGGATGAAAACCAGCACTGCCCCGGCGATGATGCCGCCTATATGGGCGGCCCAGGAGATCTGGTCTTCGCCGCCGGCCGCAAACATCACGAACTGGAAGATGATCCACAGCGCCAGCACGATCCAGGCCGGCAAGCGTAGCGGTATGCGGGCAAAGGCGAGGACCCACACTTTCACGCGCGGGTGCAGGATCAGATAGGCGCTCACCACGCCGGCGATGGCGCCCGAAGCACCGATCAGCGGTCCCTGCGAGTCCGGCGCGACCATGCCATGGGCGACGGCGCCGGCGATCGCGCAGAGCAGGTAGAAGATCAGGTAGCGGAAATGGCCGAGCGCATCCTCGACATTGTCGCCGAACACCCACAGGAACAGCATGTTGCCGCCGAGGTGAAAGATGTCGCTGTGCAGGAAAGCATAGGTGACGTAGGTCGCGTAATCCGGAACCCAAACCATGTCGGGAGGCCGCTCGGCGATGTCGTAGACGGTCGACGGGATATAGCCCAGCCCCAGCACCGCAGCGGTGTTGAAGTCTTCGCTGCCCAGCGACGTCAGCGCGAAGACGATCACGTTGGCAACGATCAGGCCGATCGTCACATATTGCGCGTCGATATGCTTCAGGCTGTTGGCGTCATGCAGCGGAATGAACATCCACGACCCCCTCGCGGAACTGCCGGGTCTCACCGGTTCTTGCCCGGCACCCATAACACATCGGCGTTTCCGTTGTCATTGACGGCGCGTGCCGCCACGAAAAGGAGGTCGGAAACGCGGTTGATGTATTTCAGCCCCTCGCTGCTCACCTGCTCGCCAGGTCTCGCAGCCAGCCCTACCATGACCCGCTCGGCCCGCCGCGCCACCGTGCGGGCAAGGTGCAGAGCGGCCGCGGCCGGCGACCCGCCCGGCAGCACGAAGGAGCGCAGCGGCTGCAACTTTGCGTTTAGCCTGTCGATGTCGGCTTCGATCCTGGCGGTCTGCGCGGCGACGATGCGCAGCGGCTCGTAGGCCGGCGGCTTGCCGTCGTCGGGGGTGGCGAGATCGGCGCCGAGGTCGAACAGGTCATTCTGGATCGCCGCAAGCATGGTATCGAGCGTTGCATGCGCGGTCGCCGCATACAGCCGCGCCAAGCCGATCGCCGCATTCGCCTCGTCGACCGTGCCGATCGCTTCCAGCCGCAGGTCCGCCTTCGAGCGGCGTTCGCCGGTGACCAGCCCGGTCGTGCCGCCGTCCCCGGTCCGTGTGTAGATCTTGTTCAGCTTGACCATCGCGGCAATTACCACAGTCCCATTGGTAGGTCGCGTCTCACGCTACCACCCCCCTCTGCCCTGCCGGGCAGAGGGGGGTATCGGGCGCCTGAAACGAGACCGCGACGCGCACCTCAGCCGCCTTTTTGGCGGCTGTAATACAGCGCCAGCACGATGAAAACGAGCGCGATCGCCTGCAGCGCCACGCGCGCCTGCATCAGCTTGTTCGAGGTCACGCCGGAGCCGCCGCGCATCATGTTGATCAGCCCGCGGATCAGCACGATCACGACGGCGACCATGACCAGGATGGCGAGGATGTTGAAGACTGTAGCCATGGTCCGATCCTCCGGGCTTAGGATTGCGCCGCCATCACGCGATAGAGCATCTCGGCGGGTAGCACCCGCTTCAGAGCGACGCCGACCTTCGCCGGCAAAGTCACCACATAGTGCGGGCGCGGCCTGGCCGAAAGAAGCGCATGCCGCAAAACCGCATGGACCGCGTCCGGCTTCAGCTTCAGCCGCGACTTCGTGCCGCCGCCCTTCATGCGATCGAGCTGCGCCTGGTAGGCTTCGCTGTGTGCGGAGTTCTCGCGGTCGACATAACGCTCGAACCATTTGAGCGCATTGGGCGCGATCTTCGATTCGATCGGGCCCGGCTCGATCAGCGAGACATGGATGCCCGAACCCTGAAGCTCCATGCGCATAGTCAGCATCAGCCCTTCAAGGGCGTGCTTGGAGGCGACATAGCGCCGCGATAGAGCGCCGGGGTCAATCCAAGGATCGACGAGCAGTGCACGATCCGCCCGTGCCCCTGCTTGCGCATCACCGGCACGATGCGCCTTGTCAGGTCATGCCAGCCAAAGAAATTCGCCTCGAACTGCTCGCGCAGCGCCTCGACGGGCAGGTCTTCAACCGCGCCGGGCTGGGAGTGCGCGCCGTTGTTGTAGAGCGCATCGAGCCTGCCCCCGGTCAGCTCCAGCACGGCTGCGACCACCGCCTCGATCGACTGCGGCTCGCGATAGTCGAGATAGAAGGCCTCGATGCCGTCGGCCGCGAGCGCCGCTATGTCCTCTTGTCTGCGCGCGGTGGCGAAGATCCGCCAGCCGTCCTTCTTCAGGGCGCGTGCGCAATGGGCGCCGATCCCCGACGAGGCGCCGGTGACGATGATTGTGCGCAACCTGTCCATGAACGATCCCGGCGTCCTTGCGGCGCTTGCCAACGACCCGGATGACTTCACATATTCGCCACGTCAAAACAATCGGAGGCCCGATGCGAAGGTTCGTCGCGGTGCGGCGCGTCCTCTATGACGCCGTGGGACATTTCAACACCGACGACGGCTGGGCGATGTCCAGCCATCTGGCGATCTCGGCTTTGATTGCGCTGTTCCCGTTCCTGATCTTCGCCACGACGCTGGCGAGCTTCCTCGGCGCGCAGGCCTTCGCCGAGACCGCCGTGCACCTGGTCTTCGACACCTGGCCTGACGAGATCGCCGCGCCGATCGCGCGTGAGGTCGTCGACGTGCTGACCGTGCAGCGCCGCAATCTCCTGACCTTCAGCGTCGCCTTCGCGGCCTATTTCGCCTCCAACGGCATCGAGGCGCTGAGGACCGCGCTCAACCGGGCCTACCGGGTCGTCGAGACGCGCTCCTTCCTGTTCCGGCGCGTTCAGAGCCTCGTCTTCGTGCTGATCGCGACCGCCGGCTTTGTGGCGATCAGCGTGCTGCTGGTGTTCGCGCCACTGATCGAGCGCTTCCTCGATACGCATATCGTATGGATCAGGCCCTATCTCGGCACCATCACGTTGTGGCGTTTCATCATCGCCTCGGCGGTCATCGTATTCGGACTGGTGGTCGTGCATATCTGGCTGCCGGCCGGCCACCGGCGCATCGTCGAGATCGTGCCCGGCATCATCTTCACGCTTGCGGCCTGGCTCGCCGGCTCGACTGCTTTCGCGGCTTATCTCGACCGCTTCTCGTCCTATGTATCGACCTATGCGGGCCTCGCCTCGGTCATGATCGCCATCATCTTCCTCTACATCATCTCGGTGATCTTCATCCTCGGCGGCGAGCTCAACGCCTCGATCAGCCGGTATCTCGAGGCGAGGGCGAGGGTCCAGGCAACAGGAGGGCAGTAGGAAATAGGCAGTAGGCAGTAGGGGAAAGTAAGACGCCGCAGCGTGATGGGACTTGCGGACGGGAGTGGGTCGAAGGACCATCTTCACTGCCTACTGCCCGGTCTACGGGCGACTAGCGAGGCGGACCGCTCTAATGCCCTGGAACCGAGTAAGCAAAATGAAATGATTGAACCTTATCTTAGAGGTTGCTGAAGCAGGGTGGACGATCAGCGTTCCGGGGGATGTCGGTCGAAAGAGCCGCGCATGCTGTGGAATCTTGATGCCTTCTGGCTGACGATGGCGATCGCCATCGTTGTGGTGTTCGCCTTTTTCCTGGGCTCGGCCATCGACACGCTGGTGCGGGAAGACGGGTTCGGCACGACCGGCAATATGGCCATCATCTTCGGCGGCTTTTTCCTGGCGATCCTGGCCGCCAACTATCAGGGCTACAGCCTGCACGAGCTGCACCGGGCGATCATGGTCGGGCTGGCCGGCGCGTTCGCCTGTCTCACCTCGCTGACGCTTCTCAAGGCGCTGGCGGCGAGATTGTAAAGCGGCTGATGTCGAAGACCCCCCTCTCTTGGATTTTCTACGACTTAGCGTTGCTGACGTTTTCGCGCTGGGAGCGTTGGCAGAACTTGTCGCTCCGCTAAGATCGTGAAAATCCATTCTCCCCCGCAAGGGGGGAGATACCGCTGCGCCGACGTACCTGCCAATCGCTGACGGCAGTGATTTGCGGTGAGGTCGATGCAGGCTCTATCTCCCCCCTTGCGGTAGGGCTATCGCATATGTTTCGGGAGGTCGGGTCGGCAAGCCCATAGACGGACGTCATCCTCGGGCTTGTCCCGAGGATCTGCCACGTCTGCCGAACGGCCAACAACAGATCTGCAACCGCGACCGAACGCAGATCATCGGGACAAGCCCGAGGATGACGCCGCCGGCTGCCGATGGATCCAAATGCAATGGCCCTGCCCCTTGCGGGGGAGAAAGCGATTTCAACATCTTAGTCGAGCGCCGAGCCCGGAGGGCGAGGAGAGAAGCTCGGCTAAGCGTCAGAAATCGCAAGAGAGGGGCTTTGCACGCATCAAACCTCCAACCTTTACCCCAGCCCCACCATCCTCCTGATGTCCGCCGGCGTCGCGCCGCCGTCGCGCAAGAATTTCAGCCCGGTATCCTTCTCGCTCTTCGACAGCTTGCGCCCGTCATGGTCCTCGACGAGCTGGTGATGGAAGTAGAGCGGCGCCGGGAACCCCAGCACCTCCTGCAGGAGCCGCTGCACGGCGGTGGCGTAATAAAGGTCGCGGCCGCGCACTACGTGGGTGATGCCCTGCGCCGCATCGTCGACCACCACCGACAGGTGATAGCTGGTCGGCACGTCCTTGCGCGCCAGCACCACGTCGCCCCACGCCTCCGGATGGGCCGCGACCGCATCGGCCTTGTCGGAAAACTCGCCGTCGAGCTCCAGCCAGGAGAGCGACGCGGGCACCCTGCCCAGAGCCGCCGCGACGTCGAGCCGCCAGGAATGCGGGTCGCCGGCGGCGAGGCGGCGTCGCCTTTCGCGCCGCGACAGTTCGCGGTCGGCTCCCGGATAATGCGGCACGCCGTCGGGGTCGCGCGGCCAGCGCTTGCGCGGCGTCTCGACCTCGGAGATGAAGGCGCGGATTTCGCCGCGGCTCATGAAGGCGGGATAGACCAGCTCCTGCTCGATCAGCCGGTCGAGCACCTTTTTATATTCGGCGAAATGCTCGGATTGCCGCCGTACCGGCTTTTCCCAGGAAATGCCGAGCCAGGTGAGATCGTCGTAGATTCCCTGCTCGTATTCGGGCGTGCAGCGGGCGAGGTCGATATCCTCGATCCGGAGCAGGAAGCGTCCGCCGGTCCGCTCGGCCCATTCGGCATTCAGCAGCGCCGAGAGCGCATGGCCGAGATGAAGCTCCCCGTTGGGACTCGGCGCAAAGCGGAAAACCGGCGTGCTCATTGCTGACAAAGTCGGGTTGAAGCGCTGGCTGCTCGGATGTTGAGATCCAGGTCAGGCCGAGCCGGAATCGAAAATGGGCGCCAACGACCAACGGACGACTTTCGACAACCCATTTTGCAGACCGGCCCCCACCGGAATATCAACACTTAGATTGCTACGGTGAGCCAATGCACGGCACAAGGGCAGTGATGAGGCAGATTGCCTCGCTCGACGATATTTCCGTCGGGCTGGACGAGCTTTGCCGCCTCGACCCGCGGCTTTGCGTCATTCGCGGCCTCGCCGGCGACATTCCGCTGAGGCGCTCCGAGCCCGGCTTTCATAGCCTCGCCTCGATCATCGTCTCGCAGCAGGTCTCGACCGCGAGCGCCAAGGCGATTTTCGGCCGCTTCGAGAGGCTGATAGACCCGCTTACGGCGGACGGAGTGCTGGCGGCCGGCGACGAGGTCTTCCGCGAGGCCGGGCTGTCGCGGCCGAAGGTGAAGGCGCTGCGTGCAGTGGCGGCCGCCGTCGCCGCCGGGCTCGATCTCGACGCGCTTTGCCGGCTCGATGCGGCCGACGCCATTTCCCGGCTGGTCGCGGTGCCGGGCGTCGGCCCGTGGACGGCCGAAGTCTACCTTCTCATTGCCGCAGGTCACCCCGACATCTTTCCAGCGCGGGACGTAGCTCTACAAACTGCGGTCGGCCACGCGCTCGGCATGGAAGCCCGTCCGGGAGAGAAAGCGCTCATCGCGATTGCCGAATCATGGCGTCCGTGGCGCGGGGTGGCGTCGCGGCTGTTTTGGGCCTATTACCGCTCGATCAGAGGCAAGGAGGCTGCTCCGGCGGTCTGAACGACCGGAAAAATCGAAAATCGGCGATATTTTGCCGGCGGTTTTGGCTTTTTAGGCGCTTCACAATGTTGTCACGTCCTGTCTACAGTATCCGCGCCGATCGATCCGGGAGCCAAGGAGGTCGAATCAAGTGACGATCGCTGTTTCGCCCGACGGCCTTCCGGCGCTGGTTCTCAATGCAGACTACCGGCCGCTGAGCTATTATCCCCTGTCGCTGTGGTCGTGGCAGGACGCCATCAAGGCTGTCTTCCTCGACCGGGTCAACATCGTCGCCGAATACGAGCACACCGTCTCCTCGCCGTCCTTCGCAATGAAGATTCCGAGCGTGGTGAGCCTGAAGAGCTACGTGAAGCCGTCGCGCAACCCGGCCTTCACGCGCTTCAACGTGTTCCTGCGCGACCGTTTCCAGTGCCAGTATTGCGGCACGCCGCACGACCTCACCTTCGACCACGTCATTCCGCGGCGCTGCGGCGGCGCGACGACCTGGGAGAACGTGGTGGCCGCCTGCTCGGCCTGCAATCTCAGGAAGGGCGGCATGCTGCCCGCGCAGGCCAAGATGTGGCCGATCCAGAAGCCGTTCCAGCCGACCGTGCACGACCTGCACAACAATGGCAGGCTGTTCCCGCCGAACTACCTGCACGAGAGCTGGATGGACTATCTCTACTGGGATGTCGAACTGGAGCCCTGACGCTCCTTGAGCGCCAAGGCCGTTCAGTTGTTCATCTCGGCCGCCGCCGCAATCACCTCGGACACGATTGCCCGAACATCGTCTTCCCGCGCGCGGTGATTGACGAAACACGCCCGCAACGCGGACTGGCCTTTGATCGTGGCATTCGACAGGTAGACCCGACCGCGCGCGATCACGCGCTTCAGGATCGCTTCGTTGTCCTTGTGGCGATGCCGGAAGCAGACCGCGCTGAGCGGCACCGGCGCCAGCAGCTCCAGTTCCGGGTGCGCCTGGACCACTTCCGCAAGCAACTGTGCGTGCTGCAGGTCCCGGGCTATCGCGTCCCGAAAGGCAGCCCGGCCATGATATTGCAGCGACATCCAGAGCTTCAGCGCCCGGAAACGCCGCGAAAGCTCGATCGACTCATCGAAGAAGGCGAATGCCTCTGTCGGATATTCATTCATTACCCTGACGTAGTCGTCGCTGTTCGAAAACGTTCGCCGCGCAGCTTGAGCATCTCGATAGAGCAGGCAACCGCAATCCAGAGGCTGGTAGAACCACTTGTGGGCATCGAGCGACACCGAATCCGCCAGCGCCAGCCCGCTCAACCTCTCCGGCAGCGCCAGCGCGGCCAGTGCCCCGAATGCCCCGTCGACATGGAGCCACAATCCTTCGCTGCGGGCGATGGCGGAAATCTCGTCCAGCGGGTCGATGGCGCCGGAGACGACCGTCCCCACGGTGGCGACAATGGCGATGGGCGTGTTGCCGGCGTCGCGATCGGCGGCGATCGCCGCCTCGAGGGCGTCAGGCCGCATCCGGAATTCCTCGTCGGTCGGAATTAGCCGCAGGTTCTTCTTGCCGATGCCCAGCAGCGCGACGGCTTTCGGCATGGACATATGCACCTGCTCCGAAGCGTAGATGACGCCGCCCGGCGGCATCCCCGTTTCATTGGCCGGCAGCTTCGCTTCCCGCGCCATCGCCAGAGCCATCAGGTTGGCCATCGAGCCGCCGCCGCACAGGCTGCCGGTGAACCCAGCGCAGCCGATCGCGTCGGCCAGCCAACCCACGACCGCCCGCTCGATCGTGACCGCAGCCGGTGCCGATCGCCACGAGGTGACGTTCTGGTTGAGGGTTGCTGCAAGCAACTCGCCAAGCGCGCCGACGGGTTCACCCGAGCCGACCACATAACCGAAGAACCTGCCGCCCGAAGGCCGCACATGCTCGGCGATCGACTTGAAGTCCTGGAGAACATCCGGCCCGCGCCCCTCCTCTGCCCATGGCCGGGCGAAGAGTTCAATCGTTTCCTTGCCGCTGGTCGACGGGTAGGCCGGCAGTTCATCGACGGACGACCAGTAGCCCTTGGCGAGATCGATCGCCTCATCCGCCAGCCGCGACAATTCATCGTTCGAGATTTCCAGCGCGCCCATATCTTCCTCTACGGAACTTTTCGTCGCGGCGCAGGCTATTCTCCCCGTCAGTCTCAAACAACCTCGGAAGCTCGACCAACGATCGAACACATGCCCCGATGTGTCTGGCCCGGTTGCCCCGACCACGGCGCGATTTTCGCCGAAAGACAATCAATCAGTCTGTTGGCGCGATTTCTCATACCGGCAAACGGTCTGTCGACAAATCCCGCGCCACTTCGGACGCAAAATCAAACCAAGAATTTGATTTTAAAAGATATTTTTCTTATCCACCTCGGCAAATGGCCGAATTCTATCCACCTCGTTCCAACCTGCCCGTAACGATCCAAGCGGCCAAGCCATTGAAAAGCAGGGGGCGAAGAAGCTCCGCCCTCAACCCTTGGCGGCCGCGCCGCGGAATGCAATCAGCGTCAGGATGAAGCTCGCCACCGCGTTCCAGCCCGCGAAGGAAAGGCCGAGGATCCTGAGCGTCGCCCTGTCGCAGGAGGGCGGGATCACGGTGTCGAGCTGGTCGAGCACGCCGTTGCCGCTGCCTTCCGGCGCCTCGACCACGCCGCAGTCGGTCGGACCGGGCCACCAGCTCCATTCGACCCCTGCATGGTAGACGCCGAGATAGAGCCCGTAGGCCATCAGCAGCCCGCCGGCGAGCAGGAGCACGCGCGTCAGCCATGTCGGCCACTGGAAGACCGCGGAAACGAGCGCGACCGCCATCAGCGGCACGCCGACATAATAGGGCGTGCGCTGGGCGAGGCAGAGCTTGCACGGGATGTAGCCGCCGATGTGCTGGAAGGCGAGGGCCGTGCCGACGGTCGCCGCCATGGCGATCATCAGGAAGCCCGCAGTGAGCATATGGGCGCGAGGCGGTCGCGCAAGCACGGCGGTCGAAGTCATCGGTGTTCCGGCGCTTTCAGCGGTGTCGAACGTCACAGCAGATAGTGGACGATCAAGTAGAGCAAAATGAGGACGGCAGCTGCGGCCATGGCGAGCAAGCCGAGGCGCTTCTCGATGAAGTGGCGGATCGACTCGCCGTAGCGTCTCAGCAACCAGGCCAGGAAAAGGAAGCGCGCGCCGCGCGCGACGATGGCCGAGATGATGAACAGCCAGATGTTCACATGCATGACGCCGGACAGGATCGTCACGACCTTGATCGGCGGCAGGTGGGCAGCGCCGGAGGTGACCAGCATCAGGAGAATAAAGCCAAAGCCCGACGAGGTGCGCAGCGCCTCGAACTCATCGAGCTTGCCGTAGAACTCGAGCACCGGCTTGGCAATCGTTTCGTAGGCGAAATAACCAAGCAGCCATCCGGCGATGCCGCCGAGCACCGAGGCCGTGGTCGCGATCAGCGCGTAGCGGTAGGCGCGGTCCGGCCGCGACAGCGCCATCGGCAGGAACAGCACGTCGGCCGGCACCAGGAAGACGGAGCTCTCGACGAAGGCGATGATGGCCAGCCACCATTCGGCCGATTTGCGCGCGGCAAGCGACAGGGTCCAGTCGTAGAGTCTGCGAAGCATGAGGTCCCCGGAGTTCAGGCGTGCCTGTCTAGGGAGATTTTCCGCGCCGCACAATGGGTGGGCCCGTCAAGCTGGTTTCGGATCGGATAACGCTTTCGTCATGAGGTAGCCGCGGGCAGTTATCGGACAGGGCAATCTCGCTGTTGACGGGGGGTGGGCTCACCGTATAGTCCGCTGCCGTTCTCGCCCGACAAGGGCAAGGCCCCTGTGGCGGAATTGGTAGACGCGGCAGACTCAAAAGCTGCATCCCATTCTGCGATCTTACAGACAATTGGTCGAAAAGCCGAGGAAACTCAATGAGGGGCATCCTGTCTGTCAATGCGAAGAAGTTGTTGGTGGCTTCTCTGTGGCGCGACCTGTGGCGTGCCCTCAACGAGGGGACCCGCGAGAGGTGGAGGCCCTATGTCAGCCGGGGGAAGCTTCTGAAGCGGCGGCGCTTTGTGGACATAGAGGGCCGATGGTGGGTGGAGGAGACACGGCACGACCTATACACGGGACTAATCATCACCGAAACGAGAAGG
>Ga0081539_10002003_pt1 | contig 30898 bp, 29 predicted proteins | sample TabmetS4T2R2_FD_71023 | JGI IMG/M metagenome (GOLD analysis project Ga0081539, IMG submission 71023) | Tabebuia heterophylla rhizosphere microbial communities from the University of Puerto Rico - S4T2R2 | ecosystem: Host-associated > Plants > Roots > Rhizosphere ... | reverse complement strand
GTCCCCCGGGGGGGCGCGGCTCGCGCGCGAGGCGAGGTCGCGCCCCCTCGTCCCGATCCTCGAGCTCGACCAGGCGGGCGGCTACCTCGTGATGCCGTTCTACGCAGGCGGCTCGCTGCGAGACCGGCTGCGCGCCGCCGGCCCGCTCGACGTCGGCGAGACGCTCGACCTCGCCGCGCAGCTCGGGCGCGGGCTCGACGCCCTCCACGAGCGCGGGATCGTCCACCGCGACGTCAAGCCGTCGAACGTGCTGCTCGACGGCGAGGGCGTCGCCGCGCTGACCGACTTCGGCCTCGCGCGCGGCGCGGACTGGACGCGGCTCACGCAGGACGGCCAGGTCGTCGGCACGCCGCAGTACCTCGCGCCGGAGCTGATCGAGGGCGGCGAGGCGACGCCGGCGAGCGACGTCTACGCGCTCGGCTGCGTCCTCTACGAGTGCCTCGCCGGCCGGCCGCCGTTCCGGGCGCGTCACCCGGCCGAGCTCGCGTTCGCGCACCTGACCGAGACGCCCGCGGCGCCGCCCGACGTCCCCGGCGATGTCGCGGACGCGCTGCTCACGGCCCTGGAGAAGGAACCCGCTGCCCGCCCGACGACGGCGACGGCCCTTGCACGATTGCTCCACGTCGCACGCACTGCTGCGCGCGGTTGATCCATGGTCGGATGTACGGCCCCTCCCACTTCGGCTCGAGCTTCAGGGCACGTCTGAACAGGACGAGCCCCTCGCGGCACCGGCCGAGCTCGTAGAGCGCGTAGCCGAGGTTGAACGTCGCGTACGCGTGTGTGAGCGTCCCGACCCTCGCGCGCCGCACGGCCTTCCGCGCGAAGGGGAGCGCGCGCGCCCACTGCCGTGCCTTGAGCAGGCGGAAGGCGACGTCGTTGAGCGTCCGGCCGTCCGGGCTCGTGAGCATGATCGCGTCGAGCGAGAGCCTCGGCGGCGCGTGGACCGACGGGGTCGGGCTCGCGGGCGGCCGTGCAGCGACGCGGTGGTCGCCTCCGCCTCCGAACGCAAGCGAGCGCACCGCGAGCGCGATCGCGGCACCGGCGAGCGCGCAGAGCAGCAAGATGGAGAGCGAGACGGCGAGGCGCCGCCGGTGGATCCGCGGCTCGGCCGCCGCGGCGCGCAGCGCAGCCACGAACTCGCCGCAGGTCGCGTAGCGGTCGAGCGGCGACTTCGAGAGCGCCTTCGCGACCACCGGCTCGAGCGCGGCCGGGAGCTCCGGCGCCGCCTTCGTCAGCTTCGGCGGCGGCGCGTGCAGGTGCGCGTTGAGGACGGCGAGCTCCGACGGCCGGTGGAACGGCGGCGTCCCGGCCAGGCACTCGTGGAGGACGCACGCGAGCGCGTAGATGTCGGCGCGCCCGTCGACCGCACGCCCTTCGATCTGTTCCGGCGCCGAGTACTCCGTCGTCCCGACGAAGCTGCCCGTGCGCGTCGTCCCGTTCGTCCCGAGCTGCTTGGCGACGCCGAAGTCCGAGAGGAAGGCGCGGTCGTCGTCGCCGACGAGGACGTTCGCCGGCTTGACGTCGCGGTGGACGAGCCCGCGCGCGTGCGCGGCGTCGAGCGCCGAGCCGACCTGGCCGAGGATGCGGAGCGCGCGCCGGAGCGGCAGCCGTCCCTCGGAGGCGAGCAACGTCTTCAGGTCGACGCCGTCCACACAGGCCATGGCGATGTAGAGCACCTCGCCCTCCTCGCCCGCGTCGTAGATCGGGACGATGCTCGGGTGGTCGAGCGACGCCGCGAGCTGCGACTCGCGCAGGAAGCGGTCGCGGAAGTCGGCCTCGCCGAGCGCGGGGGTGAGCAGCTTCAGCGCGGCCTGCCGCCCGAGGCGGACGTGCTCCGCGCGGTAGACGACGCTGGTCGCGCCCTCGCCGAGCGGCTCGACGATCCGGTAGCCGCCGAGCTGCGTGCCGATGCGCCGGTCGAGCGTCATCCGGACGAGTTGTAACGCGCTCAACGCTCGACCGCGAATGTCGCGCGAACGACGGCGATCACGTCCTTCTCGCGACTCGTCGTGTCGTTGATGCCGTAGTCGCTCACATCGGTCGAGTCGCGGGGCGTGACCTGGTAGACGCCGAGCGAGCTCGAGCGCATCGCGCCGATCCTCCCGCCCAGGCCCTTCACGATGATCTCGGCGCGGCGACGCGCGTCCTCGGTGGCGGCGGGCAGCGCCTCGAGCTTCGCCTGGGTCAGCTCGGTCGACAGGTATCGGAGCGGCCGCGCCGAGACGTCGATCCCGCGCTCCAGCAGCTCGCCGATCCGCCTCGCGACCGGCTCGACCACGTCGATCTCGCGTGTCCGCACGTCGAGCCGCTGCGCCACCCGGTACCGGACGAGGCGGCGGTGGCCGCGGAGCTGCGTCACCAACTCCTCGCTCGTCACCACGGCCGGCGAGATCGCCTCCGCCGGGATGCCTGCACGTCGCAGGAAGGCCTCCACTTGGGCTACGTCGCGGCGCAGCAGGCGCGCCGCGTGCGCCGCGTCCGGTGCCGTGTCACGGACGGTGAGCGACCACCGGACGAGGTTCGCGCTGATCGGCTTCCTCGCCGACCCCGTGACGCTGATCGTGTCGTGAAGGTGCTGGCGGTCGCGGATCACGCCGGCGACGGAGCGCGAGGTCACAACAACCGCGAGGGCGATCGCAAGGAGCCCGAGGAAGAGCTCCGGAACCTTCAGTCGCTGCACGGCTCGGACGATCCTCTGCAGCGGTATCGCGGCGCTTTCGCGCCGCTATTGCGCCGGGCTGCGCGGCGAGGCACAGACAGCGCACCGCAGGACCAGTCCGGGTGGCAGCCACTCAGCGGTTTCGTCCACCGGCTTCCCCGAACCGACGGCGATGACGCGCGGGGACGTCGATGGACGAGCCGGAGTCACGCGCCGCGGGCGGATCTCGCGAGACGTCGCGCGCCTGGACCAGTCCAGGTGGCAGCCACTCGTACGTTCTTTCCCCGGGCGGCGCTAACGGGGGTTCCTCGGCGTGAGTCGAGCCAGTCGACAAGCTCGCGGATGCTCGTGCAACGGACGTCGCGCAGGCCGCAGACCCGGACGAGGAATCGTGTGAGCGCGTGGTCGTACGCCCACGAGTCCCAGGTCTCGAAGTGGAAGCCGATCGAGAGCGGCGCGCGCCCGCCGCGGTAGCTCGCCCGGAACGCGCCGAGCAGGCTCGCGTACGTCTCCCGCTCGACGCGCGCCGGGCTCTCCTCGACCTGGTTCGCGAGCAGGTTGTAGTCCATCGAGACGACCCGGAAGGTGTGGCCGACGAACGGGATCTCGAGCAGCGGCACCGACCAGATCCCGGCGATCCGCCGAGGCCAGGTCCCGAGCGGCCCCTGCCGGCTCGCGTCGTAGCGGAAGCCGAGCCGCGCGAGCACCGGGTAGAGCACCGAGAGATCGCCTTGGAGGCACGGCGTGCGCCCGCCCACCACCTCGGCCGGGCCGAACGGCAGCTCGAACCGGTTCGCCCGGAACAAGAGCTCGTCGAACTGCGACAGCTCGCTCGCCCAGTCGGCGGCCGTCCACTCCCCCACGCTGCCGCGGTACGGCGCGCAGAAGTGGCCGTTGTAGTGCGTGCCGATCTCGTCGCCCTCGCCGTACGCGGCCGCGATCTGCCGCAGCATCGCGAGCGGCCCGCCCTCGCTCTCGAGCGCGAAGCCGATGTCGGAGCTGCCGGGCTCGTGCCGCGGCGGCCGGTAGAGCGTGCGCCGGCTCCAGTCGAGCAGGTAGACGCCGCTGACGAAGAACGTGAAGTGCGCGCCCGCGCGGCGCGCAACCGAGCGCCAGTACGTCCACAACCGCGATCCGCCCGAGCCGTCGAACGAGACGACGACGAACTGCGGCGGTCGGCCACCGCGCCGCGCCGCCGGCGGCGGGGCCGGCAGCCGCACGGGGTCGTGGGCGGCCGGCGGCGGCGCAGCGGCTTCGGGACGTGACGTGTGATCCCGGAAGCCGCTGAGCCCGAGCGCGGCCGCGGCGAGCGCCGCGCCCACGAGCAGGATCCGCCGCCGGCTCTCCACGCCGCGATCGTGCTCGGCGCCGGTTCACTCGACCTTCAGCCGCGGTACGGATAACCGCACGCCGGTTCACCTGGTAGCCGCCTTCCCGCGCGCGCGGGCGAGTGCGACCCTCTGGGCATGAAGACGTCGACCCGCTACCCGGTCTGCCTCGAGCGCGCAGCGCGCGGCCGCGGCCTGATGCCGCCGCTCCAGGCGCACCCCGCGCGGACGACCTACTCCGTCGTCGACGGCTCGATCACGTTCTTCGTCGGCGGGCGAGTCGTCCAGGCAGAGACCGGCGCCTCGGTCGTCGCCGACGCGGGCGTCCCGCACACCTTCCGGATCGAGAGCAACGGTGCGCGCTGGCGCGTCGCCACGGATGTCGTTTCGATCGCCCGCTTCGACGACCTCGGGCGCGCGCTCGCATACCCGTGCGCCATGACCGACCAGGACACGGCCACGGTCTCGGCGATCGCCGCCGCGAACGGAATCCGCGTGCTCGGTTCGCCGGGTCTCCTGCCGGCCGCTGCGGCCTAGTACAAACCGACCCAGAGCATCCGGGCGCCGATCGCGATCCCGCCGAGTGGACGGCGGCTCAAGCGGACGATCCGCGTGACCGAATTCGTCCGCGGATCGATCGCCTCGAGCGTCCCGGTGGACTCCCCGGCAACCCACACGAGCCGGCGTCCGGCGACGACGTCGGACGCGTCCGGCACGACGTGGATCGCGGCTGTGACGGCGTTCGTCCGCGGATCGATCCGCCAGAGCTGGGCGTTGATTGCGAGCACCCAGACCGCACCGGCGCCGGCCGCGACCAACCTGGGGATTCCGCGCAACCTGATCCTCGCGGCTACGCGATTGGTGCGCGCGTCGATCCGGAAGAGCGCGAACGGTTGAACGAGCCAGAGAGCCCCGAAGCCGAACGCGGCACGGTCCGGGTCGATGAGGCCGCTGACGCGTGCGAGAAGCCGACCCGACGCGGCGTCAATGCGACCTACGTCCTGCTGCGACCCGGCCCAGAGAGATCCCCCGCCGAACGCGAGCGCGCGGCGACCGGTCAAGCTGGTCGCAGGACGGAACGTGTACGAGCTCGTCCCGTCCAAGCCGACGCGAGCGAAGGTGCCGTAGCCGTCGGCGACCCAGAGCACGCCGCCTCCGTAGACGAGGCGCTCCGGCACGGAGGGCAGGTGGATCGTTCTGACGACGTGCAACCGCTCGGCGTCGATCTCGACGAGCGTGCGTCGGGCGGCGTCCGCGAGCCAGACGCGGCCCCCTCCGATTGCGAGGGTGGCCGGAAAGGCAGGGGTGCGCGTCGACGCGCGAACCGATCCGGTAGCCGGATCGAGCGCTCGAAGCGACCCGGAGCCAGGCGATCGGTGGGAGGCGCTCGGCCGGATCAGAACGATCGCGATCGCCGTGGCCGCCGTCGCCGCGAGAACCGCGCCGACCATGCGGACGACTCGCTTCCGGCGCTCCCGCTCGCCGCGCTCGCTCGGCAGCGCGAGCGACGGGTCGTGGCGGAGGATCCGGCTGTGAAGCTGACGGAGCTCCCGGCCGGGCTCGAAGCCCAGCGCTCCGACGGTGAACCGACGTGCGTCCTGGTAGACGACGAGCGCGTCGGCCTCTCTGCCCGCGCGGTAGAGCGCGAGCATCAACTGAGCGCGCGACCGCTCGCCGAACGGCTCGGCGGCGACGCACCGCTCGAGCTCCGGGATCAGCTCGTGGTGGCGGCCGAGCGCGAGCGCAGCGTCGACGCGCTCCTCTTGCGCGCTCACCCGTAGCTTCTCCAAGCGAGACGCACTGCGCCGCGCGTCGCCGCTGACGGGGGTGTCGGCGAGAACGTCGCCGCGCCAGAGCGCGAGGGCGTCGTCGTAATCGGCGAGCGCGTCGGCGGGCCGCTGCTCCGTCGTCGCGCGACGAGCCTCGACGACGAGGCTCTCGAAGCGGCGTGCGTCGATGTCCCCGCTGGCGACGTCGATCGCGTACCCGGAAGCGGCGGTGGCGATCGTCGCCTCTCCGCCGAGCAGCGTGCGCAGCTGCGACACGTACGCGCGGACGAGCTGGTCGGCAGCCGCGGGAGGGGTGTCTGCCCAGATCCCTTCGACCAGGCGCTGGGTCGAAACCGGCTCCCCGGCGTTCAGCAGCAGGACGGCCAGCAGCGCCCGCTGTTGCGTTCGCCCGATCTCGATCCGGCGGCCGTCGGCGAAAACTTCGAGCTGGCCAAGGATCCGGAACTCCATCTCGCCCCTCGTCGAGCCGTGCGCGCCGAGAGGATCTCACGGCCGCTCAGCGCAGGCTACGCGACGACGACGCGGCGTTCGGCGGACGCGACGACCTCCTCGACGAGGACGCCGAGGGCGTCCTGGAGCTGCTCGCGGATCTCGTCGTCGACCAGGCGGCCGTCCTCGTCGAACCGCGTCGGCGCGTGTCCGACGGCGACCTCTACCTCGGCGACCCGTGCGCCGGTCGCGGCCAGCACCTTGCGCAGCTCAGCCTGGGCCCAGACCGCGCCGAACATGCCGGTGGACGAGCCGATCACCGCGACCGGCTTGTTGCGGAGCGGGTTCGTCGCGAGCGGCCGCGACGCCCAGTCGATCGCGTTCTTCAGCTGGCCCGGGATCGACGAGTTGTACTCGGGCGTGGCGAAGAGGATCCCGTCCGCGCCGGCGATCGCCTCGCGGAATCGCGAGACGGCCGCCGGCGCGGGATCGACGTCGTCGTCCTCGTCATACGGCGGCACGGCCTTCAAGCCGTCGTAGAGCTCGAGCTCGACGCCCTCGTCGAGGAGCTCCGCGGCCGCGCGGAGGAGCTTCGTGTTGTACGAGCCCCGCCGCACGCTGCCGGAGATGCCGAGGATCTTCATGTCCCTACGCCGCCTTGACGAGCTGGAGGTCGGCGGTCAGCTTGACGTCGTTCGCGAGCGCCGGCTCGCCGGTCGGGAGCGGGTTGTTCCAGCTCACGCCGAACGCGGTCCGGTCGATCGTCCCCTCGAGCTTCAGCCCGAAGCGCTCGCTGCCCCACGGGTCGGTGATCGGGTCGCTGATCGTGCCCGTGAGCTCGATCGGGCGCGTCTCGCCCTTGATCGTGATCTCGCCGCGCACGGTCGTGTCGTTCCCACTCCGGACGACGTCGTCTGCGACGAACCGAAGCTGCGGGTGCCGCTCGGCGTCGAAGAACTCCGGCCCCTGGAGGTGCGCCTCGAGGCTCGGGTCCTTGACCTGGACGCTCGCGACCTCCGCCGTGCCTTCGAGCCGGCCGTCCGTGGCGGCGGCGTCGAACTTCGAGAAGGTGCCGCGGAACGTACCCGCCATGTACTCGACGCTGAAGCCGATCTCCGAGTGGACCGGATCGACCTTCCACGTCCCGGTCGGCAGTGCCTTCGTCTCCTGCAAAGTGGTCATGTCGTGTCTCCTCGATGGGTGGTAAGCTTGAGTGCGCAACCAATCTAGCAGATAAAATTGCGGAGTCAAGAAACTTGACCACAACGACTATCGAAGAAACAGCGGCTCTCGATGCCTGGGTCCGCCTCCTCCGGGGCCATGCCGCGCTGGTCCGCGAGCTAAACGCCGAGCTCCTGCGGGATCACGGCCTCACGATCAACGACTACGAGGCGCTCCTCCTGCTGGCGAATGCCGAGGGCCGGCGGCTGCGGCGGACCGACCTCTCGCGCAGCCTCGCGCTGACGCCCTCGGGCGTGACGCGGCTCCTCGACGGGCTCGAGCGGGCCGGCTTCGTGGGCAACGAGACGTGCGCGAGCGACGGCCGCGTGACCTACGCCGTCCTCACCGAGGAGGGCAGCGCGAAGCTCGCCGCAGCGTCGTGCTCGCACGTCGCCGCGATCGAGAAGCTCTTCTCGGAGCGCTACAGCACCGACGAGCTGCGCGCGCTCGCGGAGCTACTCGGGCGCCTTCCGGGCGTGCCGATCCCGGCCTGCCGCGCACCGGCGCCCGCCTAGCCGAGCTCGCCCGCGATCTCGTCGAAGACCGCGGTGTGCAGGTCCAAGTCCTCTTCGGACGTGGCCGGCGACATCAGCGCCATGTTGTGGAACGGCGTCAGCAGGATGCCGCGGTTGAGCGCGTAGAGGTGGAGGAGGCGGTCGAGCTCTGGATCGCCACCGGCCGCCGCCTCGCTGCCGTTCCGCGGACGCTCGGGCCGGAAGAGGTACTCGACCCGGCAGCCGAGCCGCGTCACGTGCCACGACAAGCCGTGCCGCTCGATCGCTCCCGCGACGCCGGCCTCGAACCGCTCGCCGAGCCGGATCATCCGCTCGAAGGCCGCGTCCGTCAGCACGTCCGCGAGGGTCGCCCGCATGGCCGCGAGCGAGAGCACGTTCGCGGCGACGGTGCCGCCGATCCCGCCGATGTCGGCGTACTCGTCGCGCGGCAGGAGCGCTTCGAGCTGCCACGCGACCTCCTCGGAGAACCCGTACGCGGCGGCGGGGATCCCGCCTGCGATCGCCTTCCCGACGGTCACCACGTCCGGCTCGAGGCCGTGCGCCGCGGTGTAGCCGCCCGGCCCGGCGCAGAGCGTGTGCGTCTCGTCGACGATCAGGAGCGTCCCGGTCCGGCGCGTGACGTCGCGCAGCGCGCGATGGAACCCGTCGTCCGGCAGGACGATCCCGACGTTGGTCAGCGCGGGCTCGGTGAGGACGCAGGCGACGTCGCCGTACACGAGCTCGTGCTCCAGCGCCTCGACGTCGTTCCACTCGACCACGCGCGTCGTCTCGGCGAGCGGGACGGGCGGCCCCACGTTTCCCTGGCGCGCCACGACGCGGCCGTCGCTGAGCGTCGCGAACGTCTCGTCGACGCTGCCGTGGTAGCACCAGTTGAAGACGAGGATCTTCGGCCGTCCGGTGAGCTCGCGGCACAGGCGGATCGCGAACCGGTTCGCGTCCGTCGCCGTCAGCGCGAACTGCCAGCGCGGGAGGCCGAATCGACGCGCCAGCTCGCGCCCGACCCACAGCGCGTCCTCGCTCGGCAGCATCAGCGTGATCCCGCGCCGCGCCTGCTCCGCGACGGCGCGCACGGTCGGCTCCGGCGAATGGCCGGTCATCGCGGCCGTGTCGCCGAGGCAGAAGTCGACGTACTCGTGCCCATCGACGTCGCGGAAGCGCGCCCCGGTCGCCTCGACCGCGAAGACCGGGAACCCGCCCGCCCACCGCACCATCCACGGCATCGGCACGCCCTGGAGGAGCGACGCCTCGGCCTCGCGCGCCAGCTCGCGCGAGCGCGGGTGCTCGCGGGCGAAGCGATCCAGCTCGCGCTCGAGCAGCTCCGGCACGGTCGGCACGGTTCCTAGCGTTTCACGCCGCGCCCGAGGGTGACCACTAGGTGTGGCGCGCTTCGCACACCCGTCCGAGCGCGAGCTCGCACGGCTTCTCGACGCGAACGGGATCCCGTGACTGTACGAGCCGCACACCTTCGTCCTCGAGCGAGGACCGGACGGCGGAGTCGTGGAGGCGTTCACGCCCGACTTCTTCCTCCCCGGCGCGCATCTCTACGTCGAGCTGACGACGAAGCACCCGCGACTGATGGCGAGGAAGCGGCGCAAGGTGCGCCGCGCGCAGGAGCGGCATGGGATCTTCGTCGTCCTGCAGGAGCGGGAGCACTTCGAGCGACTCCGGCGGACGTACCTATACTCGCGGCGCTGAGCGCGATCGAGCACGAGCTCCGCCGGCTCTTGGACGACGAGTCGGTGCTTTCCGGCGACACCGCCGCCTACCTCAGCGACGAGACCGAGACGCGCGGCGTCCACGGGCAGGCGGACGCGGTCTGCCTTCCCGCTCGCGCCGAGGACGTCGCGGCGGTGGTCGCGTGGTGCTACGAGCGCGGCGTCCCGATCGTCCCGCGCGGCGGCGGGACGGGCTATGCGGGCGGCGCGGTTCCCAACGGCGGCGTCGTCGTCTCGCTCGAACGGCTCGCTCGCGTGCGGCGCTTCGATCCGCTCCTCTGGCGGATCCAGGTCGAGGCCGGCGTCACGACCCTGCGACTGCGCCAGCTCGCGCGCGAGAACGGCCTGTACTTCCCGCCCGACCCGGGTGCGGCCGAGCAGTCGCAGGTCGGCGGGAACATCGCCACGAACGCGGGCGGCCCCCACGCCTTCAAGTACGGCGTCACCGGCGCTTGGGTGACGGGGCTCGAGGCGGTCGTCGCGCCTGGGGAACTGGTCGCGGTCGGCGGGCCGCTCCGGAAGGACGTGGCGGGCTACGACCTTCGAACCGCGCTCGTCGGCTCCGAGGGGACGCTCGGGATCGTGACTGCCGCTTGGCTCCGGCTCGTTCCGGCGCCGGAGGCGGCGCTGCCGGTCGTCGGCTTCTACCCCGACGCGGCGTCGGGCTGCGCGGCGATCGAGGCGGTGCTCGGGAACGGGCTCCTCGTCGCGGCGCTCGAGTTCCTCGAAGCGGGCGCGCTCGCGGCGGCCGGGGCGGCGCTCGGCGGCGTCCCCTCGGATGCGCGATTCATGGTGCTGGCGGAGGCCGACGGGGATCTGGCGGCCGCGCGGCGCCTTCAAGCCTCGACGCGCGACGTCCTCGCCGAGGGCGCCGTCGAGGTGCTCGCGCCGACCGATCCTTCGGAGAGCGCCAGGGTCTGGCGCTGGCGGGACGGCGTCTCGATCGCCGTCGGCGCGCAGCGCGGCGGCAAGGTCAGCGAGGACATCGTCGTCCCGCTCGACCGCATCCACGAGGCGATCGAGCGGACGGACGAGATCGGCCGCCGCCACGACCTGCCGAGCTGCAGCTGGGGCCACGCGGGCGACGGCAACGTCCACTCGACGTTCCTGGTCGATCCACGCTCGGCGGACGAGCTCGCGCGGGCGCAACTCGCGTCCGAGGAGCTGTTCGCGCTCGCCGTCGAGCTCGGCGGCTCGATCTCCGGCGAGCACGGCCTCGGCTCGGTCAAGAGCGGTCACCTGGGCCGCCAGTGGAGCCCGCGCGCGCTCGCGCTGCACCGCGAGCTGAAGCACGCCTTCGACCCGAAGGGCCTCTTCAACCCGGGGAAGAAGCTAGGCGTCTAGCACGGGGAGCCGTTGCCGCTGCCCTTCCCCGGCGGCCCGGTGTGCTGGCCGTGCTTGTCGCCGCAGCCCCAGCCGGGCTTCCCGCTGCTCTCGCCCTGGTCGCCGCCGTTCGGCTCGTTCTCCGGGGGCGGTGCCGCGGGCGTCGGCGTCGTGGCGGGCGCGCGTGGAGCGGGCGGCGGCGGAGGCGGGGCCGGAGGCGGAGGCGGAGGCGGAGGCGGCGGTGGCGGCGGAGGAGGAGGCGGTGGCGGCGGAGGAGGCGGCGGCGGAGGAGGCGGCGGCGGAGGAGGCGGAGGCGGTGGCGGTGGCGGGGAAGGAGGAGGCGGCGGCGCGGCCGCAGCGACGACCGTCCCCCCGCTCGGCGCCGCGGGCGCAGAGCTCGAGGCGGGCGTCCTCGTCGCAACGGGAGCGCGACCCGGCCGTCGCGGAGCGGCGACGACGTGTCGGCGGACGGCCCGCCGGCGCGTGGGAGGCGGCTTCCGCGGCACGACCCCGGGTAGCGTCGCCACGTGCCGTGCCTCGACCGGCGGGACGACGAGCGCGGTCGGCCGAGGCGACGGCCCAGCGCCGAAAGCGCGCAGCCACAGGTAGACGGAGAGGATCGCGCTCGCGGCCAGCGCGGCCAGCAGGAGCCCGAACGGCACTCGCGCGCGCATGACCCCCATCATCCCAGCTCGGCGAGGTCCAGGACGCATCGCCGCGACTACTGCACCGCCGGCCGGAGCGGCCTCGGCGAGCGCCGGCACCGCGCCGCCGCTCTCGAGCGCGACTAGAGCGCACTCGGCGCGGTCGAACGTCTGCCGAAGGCCCGGCACGAGCACGTGGAAGCGCCGTTCGTCGAAGGTCTTCCCGCAGGTGGGACAGGTCGCCACATGCGGGGTCCTAACTCCCCCGCCGGACGACCCTGTCCTTTCCAGCGGCTTTTGCTTCGTAGAGGGCCGCGTCGGCAAGGCTCAGCAGCTCGTCCCCCGTTCCGGCCTCGGGGTATAGGGCGACGCCGAAGCTCGCCGTCACGTGAACCGGCTCGGCGCCGGGCCCCTGCAGCTCGAGCGCGGCGAGCTCGGCGCGGAGCCGCTCGGCGAGCCCCTCCGCGCCGAGCGCGTCGGTCTCCGGCAGGAGCACGGCGAACTCCTCGCCGCCGAGCCGGGCCGGGAGGTCGACGTCGCGAAGGCTCGCGCGGAAGACGCGGCTGAGCGCGCGCAGGACGTCGTCGCCCGTCTGGTGGCCGAACCGATCGTTCACGAGCTTGAAGTCGTCGAGGTCGGCGAGCACGAGCGCGAGCGGGCTGTGGAAGCGATCGGCGCGCTTGAGCTCGAGGTCGAGCACCTCCATGAACCGGCGCCGGTTCGCGAGGCCGGTCAGCTCGTCCGTCACCGCCTGCGCCTTGACGAGGCCGTGGAGGCGCGCGTTCTCGAGCGCGATCGAGGCCTGCGTCGCGAGCCAGCGCGCGAGCTCCTGCGCCTCGCTCGAGAACCCGCCCTGCGGCGGGTAGAGCGCGAGCGAGCCGGCGTCGTGGCCGTTTCCGAGCGGAACGACGAGCGACGCGGTCTCCGCAGTCGCCGAGCTGCCGGCCGCGAGCTCCCGCGCCCCGGCGACGAGCTTGCCGCCGCTCGCGCCGGTCGCCTCGATCGCAGCGCCGAGGATCACCGGCAGGAGCGCCTCCGGGTCGTGCGTTGCGGCGAGCGCGTCGCCGACGAGCGCGAGCGCGTCGCGTCCGCCCTCGCGGCGCCTCGGCGCGGCGCGCGGGCCGAGTGGCCGCCGACGGTCTCGCCTCCCCGCGCGCGACCGCTGCCTCGACCGGACGAGCTGGAGCGCGGTGAAGAGCAGGAGCGCGGCGGTCGCGATCGTCGCGAGGACGGCGAAGGTGATCCGGCGGCGACGCGTGCCCGTCGAGTCGACGAGCCGGTCCGGCAGGAGCGCGAAGAGGCGCACGGGGTCGGGGCCGCCGACGACCTGGACCGACGCGGTCCGGTAGCCGGGCTGTGGGCCGAACGCGAGCACGACGCCAGCGCGTGCGTCCTCGGGTCGCTCGATCATCCGCAAGAGCGTGTCGTCGAGCGGGACGAGCACCGTCACCTGCCCGAGCGGGCCGACCGTGGCCGAGCGCCGGATCGCGCGCGCAGCCGACGTCCCGACCGGCGACCCCTGCGCCGGCCGGACAAGGACGTTTCCGCCAGCTCCCGCGACGATCGTGGCGAGCCGCCCCCGATCGTGCCCAGCGAGCGCCACCTGGAGCGGACGCGAACGAGCGAGCCGGTCGGCCTCCGCACCGGCCGCGTCGACCCGTGCCTGGAGAGCGCTCGCCGAGGCGTCGAGCGCGCGGGAGAGCCGTGCGTCGGCGCGCTCGGCCCCGTTTGCGCTCAGCGCTCGGTCGACCGCCACCACGGTCAGTGCGAGGGCAGCAACGATCGCGAGCGCAGCGAGCCCCCGCCTAACGCCCTGGCGCCTCCGAGCTGCCACAGGGCACGGACCCTACAGCCGACGACGTGGGGGAAACCATGTCTCCCCCACGGACCCCCTTCTTCGGCCGCTCGGCGAGCTCGGCGCGCGCTACGGCTCCCGCCGCGTCAAGCCCGGCTCCGCCGGCGGGAGGCTGGCGATCCAAGAAGGTCGCCAAATGCGTTCCTCGCGCGAGGGAACCGCGCTTACTCGGCGCTCGAGCGCGCCCAGAGGTTCACGTCGGCCTCGGTCGCGTAGCGGTCGATCTCGGCCAGCTCGTCGTCGTCGAAGTCGAGGCGCTCGAGCGCCGCGAGGTTCGACTCGAGCTGCTCGACGCTGGACACGCCGACGAGCGCCGACGTCATCCGCGGGTCGCGGAGCACCCAGGCGATCGCCATCTGCGCGAGGGTCTGTCCCCGCCGCGCGGCGATCTCGTTCAGGGCGCGGATCTTCGCGAGCGCTTGGTCGGTGAGGAGCTCGCGCGAGAGCGACCCGGGCCGGCTCGCCCGCGACCCCTCGGGCACGCCGCCGAGGTAGCGGTCGGTCAGCATTCCCTGTGCGAGCGGCGAGAACGCGATGCAACCGACGCCCTCCTCCTCGAGCGCGTCGAGGAGCTCCGGCTCGATCCAGCGGTTCAGCATCGAGTACGACGGCTGGTGGATCAAGAGCGGTGCGCCGAGGTCGCGGAGGATCGCAGCCGCCTCGCGAGTCTTCGCCGCCGAGTACGACGAGATCCCCGCGTAGAGCGCCTTCCCCTGGTGCACGGCGCTCGCGAGCGCGCCCATCGTCTCCTCGAGCGGCGTCTCCGGGTCGAACCGGTGCGAGTAGAAGACGTCCACGTACTCGAGGCCCATCCGCTCGAGGCTCTGGTCGAGGCTCGCGAGCAGGTACTTGCGCGAGCCCCACTCGCCGTATGGACCCGGCCACATGTCGTAGCCGGCCTTCGTCGAGATCACGAGCTCGTCGCGGAAGCGAACGAGGTCCTTGGCGAGCAGCGTCCCGAAGACCTCTTCGGCCGAGCCGTACGGCGGCCCGTAGTTGTTCGCGAGGTCGAAGTGCGTGACACCGAGGTCGAACGCGCGCCGGACGATCGCGCGGCTCGTCTCGACCGGCCGCTCGTGGCCGAAGTTCTGCCAGAGGCCGACCGAGATCGCCGGCAGCTTCAGGCCGCTGCGGCCGCTGCGGCGGTAGGTCATCCGCTCGTAGCGATCGTCGGCGGGGACGTAGGTCACGGGAGCCTCCCTGGGGATCGAGTACGGGTGGATTCGTACAACGCCTCGAGCGTTCGTGCCCGACCGAGCGCGAGCTACCCGACGACGTTCTCGATCGCACCCAGCGAGCCGACGGACGCAAGGTCTGCGGCCGCCGTCGCGAAAGCATCGCGGAAGCGTGCGTTTGCACGGAGGCGTGGCGTGAACACCTCGTCGAGATCGAGGAAGGCCAGCGGCTCGGTGAGAGACCGTGCGGCCAGCGCCGCGGCGCGGTCGCCTTGCGAGTCGGGTGCCCGTTGGGCGAGTGGCACGACCGCGAGGTATCGCGCCCAGGCGGCGAGGGCGAGCGCGGCACAGACGACCTCACCGCCACGTTCGATCTGCGTCTCGACGGTCGGGATGACGAAGCTCGGGAACTTCGCCGTCCCATCGATGCAGAGGCGGCCGATCTGGTCGCGCACGCCGGTGTTCGCAAAGCGCGCGAGCACCGTCTCCGCGTAGCCGTTCGGTGGGTGGCTCGGAATCTCGGTCAGCGTCGGGATCGCCTCCATCGCGAGGAACCGCTCGAGGTAGCGGCGGACGACGGGTACGGCGACCGCCTCGTCGACGAAGGCGATCCCCGCGAGCGCCATCAGGTAGGCCATGCAGGAGTGGCTCGCGTTCAGCATGCGGAGCTTGTAGAGCTCCCAGTCGCGCACCCGATCGGTGAAGAGGACGCCGGCGTCCTCCCACGGCGGGCGGTCCGCCGCGAAGCTGTCCTCGATCACCCACTGGCGGAACGGCTCGCAGACGACGGGCCAGCCGTCGTCGACTCCTATCTCTTCGCGCAGCCACCGCCGATCGGCCTCCCGTGTTTGCGGGGTGATCCGGTCGACCATCGAGCTCGGGAAGGCGCAGCAGTCGAGGTAGTGCGCGAGCGCCGCGCCGCGCGGCTCGGCGATCTCGACGATCGCTGCGCGTGCGACCTCACCGTTGCCTGGCAGGTTGTCGCAGCTGAGGATCGTCAGCGGCGGCGCGCCGGCCGACCGCCGCACGTCCAGCGCATCCACGATCGCCTCGATCGTCGGGTTGCCACCGCTGAGCGCATAGCCGCCCTCGGTGATGGTCAGCGAGAGAACCGCGAGCTCGCGAGCGGCGACCCGAGCCTCGAACGCGCCTGCGTCGCCGACGGCAAGAACGTAGTCGACGATGCTGCCGACGATCCGCGGCCGAGAGCCGTCGGTGTCGCGCTCGATCAGCGTGTACAGGTAGTCCTGCTCGCGGAGGACCTCGGCCATGCGGCGATCGCCGTCGAGGAGGCCGACGCCGTGGATGCCCCAGTCACTTCCGAGCGCGGCGACCTCGTCGGTGTACAGCGCCATGTGAGCCCGGTGGAAGCCGCCAACGCCCACGTGCAGGATGCGCGGCACGAGCGCCGTTCGGTCGTACCGCGGAACGGGGACCCCATGGTCGCCGATCGTCGAAAGGCTCGCCGCGCGGAGCGGGATTGCCGTCACAAGGTGACGGTCGCCCGCCGCGCCTCTGCCGCGTCGAAGAGATGCACGGCGCCCCGCAGCGTGAGCCGGACGTTCTCGTCCGGCTCGCCGGCGAACGGCGGATCGACCTTGGCGACGATTCGCCGCTCCTCGCCCTCGTGCTCGATCACGAGGTAGACGAACACCTCCGAACCCAGGTCCTCGACGATGCGGATCTGCGCCGGGATCGGCCCCTCGGCGCCGATCGAGACTCCCTCGGGACGGAAGCCGATCGTGGCCCGCTCGCCGCCGAGCGCCTCGCCTATCCGAATCTCCGCGCCCGCGATCTTGACCGCTCCGTCGAGCGTGACCGGAAGCGTGTTCATCGCCGGCGACCCGATGAAGCCCGCGACGAACAGGTTCGCCGGCTGATGGTAGAGCGTCGACGGCGCGTCGCACTGCTGCAGCTCGCCGTCCCGCAGCACGGCGACGCGGTGTCCCATCGTCATCGCCTCGACCTGGTCGTGCGTCACGTAGACCGTCGTGACCGCTAGGCGCGTTTGCAGCTCGACGAGCTCCGCACGCGTCTGCACGCGCAACTTGGCGTCCAGGTTCGAGAGCGGCTCGTCCATCAGGTAGACCTGCGGATGCCGGACGATCGCGCGGCCCATCGCCACTCGCTGGCGCTGGCCACCCGACAGGTTGCGAGGCTTCCGATCGAGGTACGGCTCGAGGTCGAGCAGCTTCGCGACCTCCCGTACGCGCTTCGCTCGCTCCTCCTTCGCGACGCCTTGCTGCTTGAGCGCGAAGCCCATGTTCTGGGCGACGTCGAGGTTCGGATAGAGCGCGTAGTTCTGGAAGACCATCGCGATGTCGCGATCCCGCGGACGCACGCCCGAGACGTCCTTGCCCCCGATCAAGACCCGGCCGCCGTCGAGCGGCTCCAGCCCGGCAAGCATTCGAAGGGCCGTGGACTTGCCGGATCCGGACGGCCCCACGAGCACGAGCAGCTCGCCGTCCTCGATCGAGAGGTGCAGCCTGTCGACCGCAGGCCTAGGCGTCCCCGGGTACAGGCGCGTCGCGTCGTCGTACGTCACGGCAGCCACGAGTCAGTCTCCTCTCACTTGAGCGCTCCCATCGAGAGCCCCCGAATCATTCGCTTTTGCGCCGCCCAGCCGGCAAGCACGACCGGCAGGCACGCGATCGTCGACGCCGCCGACAGCTTCGCCAGGAAGTTCCCGCGGGTGGACACGTTCGAGACAACCCATTGCGGCATCGTCGTCCCGTTGGCGAAGTTCAGCTGCAGCGCGTAGAAGTACTCGTTCCACGCGAAGATGACGCAGAGCAGCGCGGTGGCGGCGATCCCCGGCGCGGCGATCGGCAGGATCACCTGACGCAGCTGGTTGACGAGGCTCGTCCCGTCGATCTCGGCGGCCTCGATCAGCTCCCGCGGAACCTCCATGAAGAACGACCGCGTCATCCAGATCGCGAGCGGCAAGTTGATCGCGATGTACAGGACGATCAGAACCGTCCGAGTGCCGATCAAGTTCCACTTCTCCGCGTAGACGTAGATCGGGAAGATCGAGGCGACGATCGGCAGGAACTTCGTCGAGATGAAGAAGAAGAGGACGTCGCGCCACTTGTGAATCGGACGGATCGCGAGCGCGTAAGCGGCCGGGAGCGCGAGCACCAGGACGACCAGCGTCGAGACTGCCACGACAACGAGCGAGTTCATGAACGCGGTCTGCAACGACAACGTGCCGGCCGTGGAATGGCTGACGTCGCTGTAGCGGCCGAAACCAAGGCCGTGGTGGAACGTCTGCGCCGAGGCGTCCTGCTCGCTCTTGAAGCTCGTCAGGACAGTCCAGGCCACCGGGAAGATCCAGAGCAGACCCACGACCCAAGCGAGCACACCGATGCCTGCGGCGACCGAGCGACGCTCGCCGACGCCGAGCCTCGCCCCGCGCTTCACGCGCGCTCCTCGTCCTTGAAGAGGCTGGACAGAACTCGCAGCGCAAACGTCGCGATGACGATCGAGAAGATGACCACGACGATCGCGTACGCCGATGCCGCGCCGTAGCGGAAGCCGCCGCCGATCGACTGCTGGTACACGTAGTAGGGCACGTTCGTGGAGCCCGGGCCCCCGCCCGTCATGACGTCGATGGCGTCGAACGCCTGCACGATGTAGATCGAGCCGAGCAGTGCGCCGAGCTCGAGGTACCGCCGCAGGTGCGGCAGGGTGAGCTGGCGGAAGATCCCGAGCGCGCTCGCGCCGTCGACGTTCGCCGCTTCGATGACGTCCGAGGGCTGGCTCTGCAGCCCCGCGAGCATGATCAACATCATGAACGGGGTCCACTGCCAGACGAGGACGGTGACGATCGAGCCGAGCGGGTGGTCGGAGATGAACTGCACCGAGTTGAAGCCGAGGAAGGTCAGCACCTTGTTCAGGACGCCGAAGAGCGACGAGAACATCTGCTGCTTCCAGATCAGCGCCGCCACCACCGGCATCAGCAGGAAAGGCGTGATCAGCAGCGTCCGGATGAGGCCCTGGCCGAGGAACCTCCGGTCGAGCAGGATCGCGAAGAGCGTCCCGACGATCAGCGAAAGAACGACGGCGAGCACGGTCATCTTCACGCTCGTCCACATCGCCTGACGGAAGAACGGGTCGCTGAAGATCTGCTTGTAGTTGTCGATGCCGACGAACTTCGTCGGCTCGGGGATGAGCGACTGCGTCTTGTCCTTGAGGTTGGTGAGGCTGTAGTAGATCGAGACCAGGAACGGCAACTGCGTGATCGCCACGACGTAGAGCAGCGCCGGTAGCAGGGGGAGCCGCCGACGCCACGCCGAGGAGAACGGATCTCCGACCCGTCCCCTCGGCGCGACGTCGGCCGCTGCGGCGGTCAAGCGAGGGCTACCTGATCGCCTGCGACGCGATCTGCTGGCACTGCTTCAGCGCGGCGGTGTCCTTCATCGAGCCGGCGATCACCGCGGAGAAGAGCTGCGTGCAGCGGTTGCCGACGTCCTGGAACTGCGGGATGCCGACGTACTGCACGCCCGGCAGGCCGGGCCGCTTCGTGGTTCCGGGGTGTGTGATCGGGGCGGCTTTCATCGCGGCCAGCGTGATCCCGGCGAACGCCTTCGCGGCAGCCTTGTACTGCGGGATCCGGTACGTCGAGAGCCGCGTCCCCGGCGGAATCGCCGGCCAGCCGCCCTTCGTTCGCGTCCCCGCGGCCTTGATGTACTGCGCGCTCGTAGCCCAGGAGATGTACTTCCACGCATCGGTCGGGTCGGGCGAGCTCCTGGGGATGGCGAGCGCCCACGTCCACAGCCAGCCCGTCGAGGGCGTCTTGTAGTGCGGGGCGAAGGCGTAGCCGTTCTTGCCCTTCACCGGGCTGTCCTTGGCCTCGAGCAGGCCGGCGGCGACGGTCGCGTCGTACCACATAGCCACCTTGCCGGCCTGATATTGCGTCAAGCACTCGTTGAAGCTCGAATTCGCCGCGTCCTGCTCGCCGGCATCCTGGACGAGCTTCGCGTAGAAGTCGAGCGCGTTCTTGAAGGCCGGCTGGTCGACCTGGGCCTTGTCGGGCTTCCCATCCGATTTCGCCGACCACCAGGTGCCGCCGAACGTGTTCAGGACGGTCGTGAAGGCCGCGCCGAGATCGCCCCAGCCGGGCTTGCCGCGCAGGCAGATCCCGGCCATCGAGGACGTCTTGATCTTCCGCGCGATCGACGCGACCTGCTGCCAGGTCGGGTGAAGCGGCATCTTGACGTGGTTCTTCGCGAGCACGTCCTTGCGGTACATCACGAACGACGACTCCCCGTAGAACGGCGACGCGTACAGGTGGCCCTTCGCCGAAAGCGCGTTGCGGACCGCGGGAATGAGGTCGTTGTAGCCGTAGGTCTTGTCTCCCTTCGCCATCGACGTCAGGTCCTTGATCAGCCCCGCCACGCCGAACTGCGGCGCCTCGTACGGGCCGATCATCACGGCGTCGAACGCCTTGCCGCCGGAGCCGACGTCGCGTGTCGTGACCTGGCGCAGCTTGCCCTCGTCCAGAATCGTGTACTTGACCTTGATTCCGGTCTTCGCCGTGAAGAGCGAGGGGGTCAAGCTCGCGATGTCCTGCATCTGTGGGTTGGCGACGATGGCGATGCTGATCGTCTTCTTGGTGCTCTTGCCCAATGCAGTCGCAGCCACGATCGCAGCGATCGCGGCGACTGCGACGGTCAGAGCAACCACGAGCGTCCTGCGACGACGGACGCTTCCCAGCCGTGCTTCATGCATGGTTGCTGCCTCCTCCTGACGCGGATGACGGTGGGACGGTCGAGCGGCTCGTCCGACGCCAAGGCGACCCGACCCGGATACGCCAGTGGCCGGCGTCTGGGATGTGCCACGTTCTCGTGGCGGAGCGGTTGATGGCCCGCCTCACGGACGACGTGAAGATAACGTTGTCAGAGCGGTCGTGTCAAGCGCTTGACATCGCTGTAGAATCGACCCTCCCGGTTGCCGAATCCTGCGTGATCTTCGTTGTCAGAGCCAACCTCCGAGACGACGCGCCGCCCGACGATGGTCGACGTCGCCGCCCTCGCCGGGGTCGGCCTGAAGACCGTGTCCCGCGTCGTCAACTCGGAGCCCGGCGTCAGTGCCGAGCTCGCGGCGAAGGTGAGGCGCGCGATCGACCAGCTCAACTACCGGCGCGACGCGAACGCCGCCACGCTGCGCCGCCTGGGCGGCAAGACGCAGACGATCGGGCTCGTGCTCGAGGACGTCGCGAACCCGTTCTCCTCCGCGCTTCATCGTGCGGTGGAGGACGCCGCACGGGAGCGCGGCGTGCTCGTCTTCGCCGGCAGCTGCGACGAGGATCCCGAGCGGGAACGGGAGCTGATCGGCACGTTCCGGGAGCGGCGCGTCGACGGGATCGTCGTCGTCCCGGCGAGCCACGATCACACCTATCTTCACGACGAGCGCCGCGCCGGAACGGCTCTGGTGTTCGTCGACCGTAGGGCGAGTCACCTCGATGCAGACAGCGTCGTATCGGACAATCGAGGCGGGGCGAAGAAGGCCGTCGACCATCTTCTCGAGCATGGACACCGGCGGATCGGATTCCTCGGCGATCTGTTGTCCATCTCGACGGCACAGGAGAGACTGCGCGGGTATGTGCAGGCGCTGGACTCCGCCCGTCTCGAAGTCGACGACGCTCTGGTCCGGGCAGGGCTGCGCGACCCGGAAGCGGCCGCTCGCGCGATCGACGACATGCTCGAGCTGCCAGAGCCGCCCACCGCGTTCTTCACGGGGCAGAACCTGCTCACCATCGGCGGCGTCAGAGCCCTCCGCCGTGCAGGCCGCGAACGCGAGATTGCGTTGATCGGCTTCGACGACGTCTCGCTTGCCGACATGGTCGATCCGGCGATCTCCGTCGTCGCGCAAGACCCCCAGGCGATCGGCCGGGCGGCCGCCGATCAGCTCTTTCGCCGCCTCGACGGTGACACCGCGCCTGCCGTCCACCACGTCATCCCGGTGAGCCTCCTCGCCCGCGGCTCGGGCGAGATCGCACCGAGGAATCCGTGAACCGCAGCGTGAAGGTCTACGCCGGAATCGAGACCGGCGGCTCAAAGTGGAAATGCGCCGTCGGAACCGGACCTGAGGACGTGCGGGCAGAGACGGCGATCCCGACCACGACGCCCGCCGAGACGATCGGCCGCGTGGTCGACTTCATCTCGAACAAGGGGCCGGTGCACGCGGTCGGAATCGGGGCCTTCGGCCCGCTCGACGCAGACCCGGCCTCGCCTACTTGGGGGTTTGTCACGACAACGCCGAAGCCGGGCTGGGCGCACACCGATGTCGGGCAGGAGATCCGGCGCCGGCTCGGAGTGCCGGTCGCGTTCGACACCGACGTGAACGCCGCGGCGCTCGGTGAGCACCGCTGGGGCGCGGCGCAGGGCCTCGACACGTTCCTGTACGTCACTATCGGGACCGGTATCGGCGGCGGCGGGATGGCCGGCGGGAAGCTCCTGCACGGGCTCGTTCATCCTGAGCTCGGCCACCTACGCGTCCCGCACGACCTCGCAGCCGACCCCTTCCCCGGCATGTGCCCGTACCACGGCGACTGCCTCGAGGGCCTCGCGTCGGGACGCGCGCTGGAGGCCCGCTGGGGGCGACCGGCGCACGAGCTCGACGAGGCCGAGGTCTGGGAGCTCGAGGCTCGCTACCTGGCGCTGGGCTTCGTGGCGGCGATCTGCGTGCTCAGCCCGCAGCGTATCGTCGTCGGAGGCGGTGTCACGCAGGAGCCGCGCCTCCTTCCCTTCGTCCGCGACAAGGTGCGGCGGCTGCTGAACGGGTACGTGGACAATGCGGCCGTGACCGACGGGAACTCGACCTACATCACGGCTCCGGCGCTCGGCTCGCGGTCCGGCGTGCTGGGCGCGATCGCGCTCGCCGAGACGGCGTGACGCTGCTCGTCGTCGTCACCGGCCCGCCGGCGTCGGGTAAGACGTCGCTTGCGCGCGCGCTCGCCCGCGAGCTGCACCTTCCCTGGCTCGGCAAGGACGCGCTCAAGGAGGTCCTGTACGACGTGATCGGCTCCGGCGACGAGCTCGAGCCGAAGCTCGAGGAGGCTGCGCGGCGCCTGCTCCCCGCGATCGCCGACGCGCAGCTCCGGGCCGGCGTCTCGGCGATCGTGGAGAGCAACTTCGACCGCGACAGCGACCTGGCGCCGCTCGAGCGCCTCTGGCAGGACGGGAAGACGAAGGTCGTCCAGATCCACTGCACCGCCGACGAGAAGCTCCTCCTCGACCGGTTCGCGGAGCGCGCCGCGTCAGGCCGGCGCCATCCAGGTCACGGCGACTCGCCGGCCGACGTCGAGGAGGTCCGCCGCGATCTCGAGCGCGGCCGCTGGGACGCGCTCGACCTCCCGGGCGAGCTGATCGAGGTCGACCTCGGCGGCGATGTGGACGTCTCCGCCCTTGCCGCCGAGATCCGCGAACGGCCATGACAGGGCGCTTCCCCCTTTCAGGGGAGGCTTCGGACCGATTGTCACGCCGATGGAACGAGTGCGCGTGCGGCCGGTCAACCTTCCCCTCAACGGCCTTCGCAGGCCGAGCCTGCTGACGACGTTCGCCCTGGTCAGCCTCCTGCCGCTGGCGCTGCTCGGCTACGGGCTCTCGAGCTACCTGAAGCACCAGGTGCGGACGCGCGCCTACGCCGACGCGCGCCAGTCGGCCGCGCTCGTCGCGGCGGCCCTGCAGACGCAGCTCACGCCCTACCAGCTGCGCCACGGGCTCGGGCAGAGCGATCTGCTCGCACTCGACCGGACTGTCGACGGGCTGAAGAGCCAGGGCGTCGTCGACGTGCGGCTCACCGACAAGGGCGGCCGCGTCCTCTACTCGCTCGACCGCGCCTCGATCGGCCACGCGGCGCCGCCCTCGCCGCAGCAGGAGGCGGCCGCGAGTGGCCGGCTCGTCGCCGGGCGGGCGCACGTCGACTCGAGCGCGCTCGAGATGCCGGCGCACGACTGGACGTACGCCGTCTGGGTGCCGCTCCGCTTCGACGGTCAGGGCGCGGTGCGCGGCGTCCTCGAGCTCTACCTGCCCGAGAGGTCGATCTCGACCGCGATCGCGAGCGACGTGCGGACGACCTACTGGCTGATCGGCGGCGGCCTCCTGCTCCTCTGGATCAGCCTCTTCCGGGTCGTCGCCGGCGCCTCGCGCAAGCTGCGCCGCCAGGCCGAGGAGAACGCGCGCCTCGCGCTCCACGACCAGCTCACGACGCTGCCGAACCGAGCGCTCTTCCACGATCGCGTCGAGCACGCGCTCGAGACGGCGCGGCGCGACGGTAGCCTCGTGGCGCTCCTCCTGATGGATCTCGACCGCTTCAAGGAGGTCAACGACACGCTCGGGCACCACTGCGGCGACCTGATGCTGAAGGAGCTCGCGTCGCGCCTGACCGGACTGACCCGGCCGGGCGACACGGTCGCGCGGCTCGGCGGCGACGAGTTCGCGCTCCTCGTACCCGACGTCCCGCACCCCGACGCAGTCACCGGCCTCGCCGGGCGGATCACGCGCGCGCTCCAGGAGCCGGTCCTCGTGGACGGGCTGCCGCTCGAGGTCGAGGCGAGCGTCGGCATCTCGTTCTACCCCGACCACGGCGACGACGTGGAGACGCTTCTCCAGCGCGCGGACGTGGCGATGTACGTCGCCAAGGAGACGAACGCGCACTTCGCCGTCTACGACGCAGACACCGACCACTACCGGCCCGAGCGGCTCGTGCTCGTGGGCGAGCTGCGGCGCGCGATCGAGGAGGGCGAGCTCCTCCTCCACTACCAGCCGAAGGCGACGCTGGCCGACGGCGAGGTGCGTGGCGTCGAGGCGCTCGTCCGCTGGCAGCATCCCGAGCGCGGCCTCGTCCCGCCCGACGTCTTCATCCCCGTGGCTGAGCAGACGGGCCTGATCCGCCCGCTGACGCTGTTCGTCGTCGACAGCGCGCTCCGGCAGTGCCGCGCGTGGCGGCAAGACGGCCTCGACCTCACGGTCGCGGTGAACGTCGCGATGCGAAACATCCTCGACGACCGCTTCCCCGACGAGCTCTCGCAACTGCTCGAGAAATACGGCCTCGAGCCTTCTTCGCTCGAGCTCGAGCTCACCGAGACGAGCGTGCTCGCCGACCCGCCGCGCGCCAAGGCGATCCTCCAGCGGCTCCGCGACACGGGCGTAAAGCTCGCGGTCGACGACTTCGGGACGGGCTACGCGTCGCTCGCGTACCTGAGCGAGCTGCCGGTCGACGAGATCAAGATCGACCGCTCGTTCGTCACCGCGATGGACACGCACGAGCGGTACGCGCGCATCGTCCGCTCGACGATCGACCTCGGCCGGAACCTCTCCCTCTCGGTCGTCGCCGAGGGCGTCGAGACCCGCGAGGTCTGGTCGCGGCTCACCGACCTCGGCTGCCACTCGGCGCAGGGCTACTTCCTGGCGCGGCCGCTGCCCGCGGACGAGCTCACTCCTTGGCTCGCTCAGCGCGTTAGCCGCGCCGACGCTGCGTAGGCGCCGACTCGGCGGCGCCGACCATCAGGACGTACGGGCTTCGCCCGTGCGTCCGTCTGAAACGACCGGTCGACACGTTCGGGTTAGCGCGAACGCCACTTAGGCGCCGCGCGGCACGACCTGCGAGGCGCGGCGGCCCTCGCAGACGTATGCGTCGAGTGCGTAGTACTTCGCCCACAGGCGCCAGATCGCCTGCCATTGCTCGCCTCGCGGATTCGCAGCGACGATCGGGAGGCCGGCCGCTTCCGCGTCCCGGACGCCGAACACCGCGCTGTGCTCCCGCGGAACCTCGACCAGCGTCTTCCGCAGGCGCCTCGCCAGCCGCTCGACCTCGTTTGCGGTCCGGTCGGGGTTGCTCCTCAACGCCTCCTTCACTAGATCGTTCGTCCGCGCAAGAGCCGACCGCGCCTGCTGAACGATCACAGCCGTGAAGTCGGCAAGGAGCGACGCCTGCAGCGGATAGATGTCCGGGTTTCGGCGGATCGAGTCTTCCGCCGCCTCGACCGCAGCGATCAGGTCCTTCGCGGCGTAGAGTCCCGCGCCGCGTGGGTCCTGCAGTTGCGGATCGACCGGCCCGAGGTCGCTCGTCGGGCCGAGGACGAGGTGATGCGCACCCATGACGAACAGCGTGCCGGCACTCTTGGCCACGTTCGGGACGATCACCGTCAGCTCGCGGCAGCGGGCCTGGACCGAGCGAACGAGGCGGACGGCCGTCTCTCCGTCGCCGCCGGGGGTGTCGAGGAGCAGGTGAACGTCTTCGCTCGGGTCTGCATCGAAGATCACTTCCTCGAAGAGGGTCACCATCTCGCGGAAGAGGGCGGCGGCGAGCACGACGAGGCGGCAGCCGAAGCGAGCCTCGTAATCGCGGATCAGACCTTGCCGAACGTATCGCTCGGAGTGCTCGGCGTGGAAGAGCGGCGGCTGGTGGGGAAGCGCTAGGACCGGCGGAAGGGATTTGGGATCGGCGGTGTCGACACTGGCCTGCCCTCGCGGTACTTCGCCATGGCCTCCCTGGCCTCTAACGCCCGTTCCACCTTGTTCGTGCATGCGCCGTCTTTCGCCGGCGGCTGAACCGCCGGCCGATCGGACCTCCGTCTCGTCGTCACGCTCGTCCCTTTCGTGCTCGTGGCCGGCAACGCTCTTCTCCCGAGGATAGGGAGAGATCGGTCGCGCCGCCCCCGATTCGTGTGACGAATGTGCAACAAAGCGCTCGCCCCTGGATCACCGCCGGCGCCGTCTTCGGCCGCTCGCCGCGCCGCTCCGGGCGACGCGATCGAGCGTCTCCAGCTCCTCGAGCGCGGCGCCCGCGCCGCGAGCCACGGCCGTCAAAGGAGCCTCGTCGACCGTGACGGGCAAGCCGGTCTCGCGGCGCAGGAGCTCGTCGAAGCGCCGAAGGAGCGCGCCGCCACCCACGAGCGTCAGGCCCCGGTCACCGATGTCGGCGGAGAGCTCCGCGGGCGTCCGCTCGAGCAAATCGATCACCGCGTCGACGATCAGGCGGAGCGGCCGCTCGAGCGCGCGGTGCACCTGACGGGCGCTCACCGTCGTCCGCCGCAGCAGGCCGGTGAGGAGGTCGCGGCCCGCGACGTCGTCGGCGGCGGCCGCGTCGGCCGGCTGGAGCGCCGAGCCGATCGCGAGCTTCAGGCCCTCCGCCTGCTCCTGGCCGATCAGGAGGTTCTCGTTCTCCTGCACGAAGCGGACGATCGCCTCGTCGAGCTCGTAGCCGCCGACGCGGATCGACTGCGAGACGACGAGGGAGCCGAGCGCCGTCACGGCCACCTCGCTCGTGCCGCCGCCCACGTCGACGACGAGCGACCCGACCGCCTCGCTGACCGGCAGGCCGGCCCCGATCGCCCCTGCCAACGGCTCGTCGATCAGATGCGCCCGCCGCGCGCCGGCCGCGAGCGTCGCCTCGACGACCGCGTTCCGCTCGACCTCGGTGATCCCGCTCGGCACGCAGACGATCACCTGCGCGCGCGACCGCCCACCCGCGACCTTCCGGATGAAGTGGCGCAGCATCTGCTCGGTGATCTCGAAGTCGGCGATCACGCCGTGGCGGAGCGGGCGAGTCGCCCGGATGTGCGCCGGCGTGCGGCCGATCATGCGGCGCGCGTCGGTTCCTACGGCGACGATCCGGTCGGTCCGCTCGTCGATCGCGACCACGGACGGCTCGAAGAGGACGACGCCCTCGCCGCGCCGGAAGACCACGGTGTTCGCGGTCCCGAGGTCGACCGCGAGCTGCTCGCTGCGTCGCAGGAGGCCGTGCCCGAGGGCGCGGCGGCCGTCCGACCCCGATCCGACCATCGCCGAACCGTAGCGGCGCGGCAGGCCGACGGGTGCGCCCGGTCGAGCCGCGGCGCCTAGGCGTTCATAACGGCGTGCGGGCAGTGCACCATTGGGCTCTGGTGACGGAAGGGACGAGCACGGGACGGCGAGCGGCGGGCGCCGCAGCCTCGGCGATCGGCGCGCTCGGGCGCTCAAGTGCCCGGGCGCTGACGAAGGCGCTCGGCGGCGAGGCGCGAACCCGCGTGATCGTCACCCTCGCTGCCGTGCTCGGGCTCTCGAGCGCGGACGCCTCGACGGTCGGCGCCTCCGCGACGCAGCTCCGGCACGCGCTCCACATCGGAAACACCGACATCGGCCTGCTCGTGACGGTGACGTCGCTCGTCGCCGCGGTAGCGAGCCTCCCTTTCGGCGTCCTCGCCGACCGCGTCCGACGCACCTGGGTGCTCGGCGCGGCGATCGTGCTCTGGGGCGGGGCGATGATCTGGAGCGCGACCGTCTCGAGCTTCGGCGAGCTGCTGCTCGCGCGCGTGTTCCTCGGCGGCGTGACCGCAGCGGCCGGGCCGCTCGTCGCCTCGCTCGTCGGCGACTACTTCCCCGCGTACGAGCGCGGCCGGATCTACGGCTACATCCTCGCCGGCGAGCTCGCTGGCGCCGGGATCGGCTTCGCGGTCACCGGGGACATCGCGACGCTCTCGTGGCGCGCCGCCTTCGTCATCCTCGCGCTCCCGGCCTTCTTCCTCGCATGGCTCGTGTTCCGGCTCGGCGAGCCGGCCCGCGGCGGCCGCGATGCGCTGATCCACCCCGAGGCGACCGAGCGCCCGCCGGTCGAGGACGAGGGCCCGCACGAGACGGACGCGCAGCGGCTCTCGCGCGAGCGCGGCCTGGAACCGGACCCGGAGCTGGTGCTGCGCAAGGACCCGCGCCGGCTGGGCCTGATCGAGGCGGCTCGCTACATCCTGCAGATCCGGACGAACATCGTGCTCATCCTCGCGAGCGCGTGCGGCTACTACTTCCTGGCCGGCGTCCAGACCTTCGGCGTCGAGTTCGTGACGAAGCAGTACGGGATCGCGCAGGCCCTCGGCACGCTCGTCCTTCTCGTCGTCGGCGGGGGCGCGATCGCGGGCGTGCTCCTCGGCGGCGCGCTCGGCGACTTCCTGCTCCGGCACGGCCATCTCCGAGGCCGGATCCTGGTCGCGGCGATCGCCGCCACCCTGGCCGTCGTCCTGTTCATCCCGGCGATCTTCACGCGGAGCGCGGTGACGGCGCTTCCGTACATCACCTTCGCGGCGCTCGCGTTGTCTGCGCAGAACCCGCCGCTCGACGCGGCGCGGCTGGACATCATGGTTCCGCTGCTCTGGGGCCGTGCCGAGGGCGTCCGGACGCTGCTCCGGACCGGCGCGCAAGCACTCGCGCCACTGCTCTTCGGCGCCGTCTCCGACTACGTGTTCGGCGGCGGGCGGTCGGGCCTGCAGTGGACGTTCGCGATCATGCTCGCGCCGCTCTGCGCGAGCGCGTACTTCCTCTACCGCGGCCTCGCGACCTACCCGCGCGACGTCGCGACCGCTGCCGCGTCGGCCCGTCCGAGGCCCGACCCGGACGAATGGTGACCCGAGCCCTCGACTACCGCCGGCCGATCGAGCTCGGGCTGAGCGTCGTCCCGGAGGCGGAGACGATCGACGAGATCCGCGCGCTCGCGCGGCAGGCGGACGAGGCCGGGCTCGACCTCCTCGGCATCCAGGATCACCCTTACCAGCGGCGCTTTCTCGAGACCTGGACGCTGCTTGGCGACCTCCTCGCACGCACCGAGCGGCTCCGCGTCTTCCCCGACGTCGCGAACCTGCCGCTCCGTCTGCCGGCGATGATCGCGAAGCAAGCTGCGTCGCTCGACCTCCTCTCGGGCGGCCGCTTCGAGCTCGGGCTCGGCGCCGGCGCTTTCTGGGAGGGAATCGCGGCGATGGGCGGGCCGACGCGCACAGGCCGCGAGGCGCTCGAGGCCCTCGAGGAGACCATCCGGATCATCCGCCTCTGCTGGAGCGGCGAGCGGTCGATCCGCTTCGAGGGCCGGCACTACTCCGTGAGCGGCCTCCACCCCGGCCCGCCGCCGGCGCACCCGATCGGGATCTGGGTCGGCGCGTACAAGCCGCGCATCCTCGGGCTCGTCGGCCGGCTCGCGGACGGGTGGGTCCCGTCGCTGCCGTACGCGCCCCCGGCCGCTGTTCCAGCGATGCAGGCGCGGATCGACGAGGGCGCGGCCGAGGCAGGACGCGACCCGGCCGAGATCCGGCGGGCCTACAACCTCATGGGCGAGATCGGAGACGGCGGCGGCATCCTCGAGGGACCGGTCGCCCACTGGATCGACACGCTCACGCAGTTCGTCCTCGAGCTCGGCTTCGACACGCTGATCTTCTGGCCGCGCGGCGACACGCGACGCCAGCTCGCGCTCTTCGCAGAGGAGATCGTTCCGGCCGTTCGCGCCGAGGTCGCTCGATCCCGGTCGGCCAGCGGTGCCTCAGGAGCTAGTGGACGGATTTACTCAGATTCGGCACGAACCGAGCCTCCTGAGACGAATAGGCTGGGATCGTGACTAGTCGAGTCGAAGTGGCGCGGTCGCCGGTCCCCGGAGGCGTCGAGGCGTACGCAGGGCGTTGGATCGCCATCCGCGGCGATAAGGTCGTCGCCGACGCCGATACCATCGATGCGCTGATCGAGGACGAACGGGTGGACGTGCAGGACGCGCTGTACCGCGTGCCTGAACGCGGCTCGCATTTCTACTAAGCCTTCGCTCAGCATCGAGTACGGGCCCGGTGGAGAACCGCTCCTCGAGATCGCACTCTGCGTCGATACCGAGGACGTCCGAACCGCGGTATCGGTGATCTTCGTCGTGGGCTGCGTCGATAGCGGCGCACATCGCACGCTCCTGCCGCTCTCGACCGCCCGGTACCTCGGGATCAGCAAGGGTCAGCTGAAGCGCGATCCCGGCCCGTCACGCGGTGTGGGCTCCACCTTCGACACGTGGTCGTCAAGTGTCCCTATCCGCGGCGTCGTCGCAGCCGTTTTCGATCCGGCACGCGGCCGTGAGCCGTGGGGACCGGGATTTGGGAGGAATCCCGCCTTTACCGATCTGCAGCCCGAGCCCTCGGCCCTACTCGGCCGGGCGGACTTCTTTCAGGCGTTCTCGATCACATTCGACGAGGACGCCGATTCGCCGTCGTTCACCCTCGCCCCGCCCCAGCGGTGAGCGTCGCGTAAGCGCTCTAACCCGACGTGACGCGGTCAGGCAGTGACCGGCAGGTCGAGCGGAACCGGCGCGACGGCGACGAGCCGCTCGAGCAGCTCGCGGTCGCCCTCGACCTTCGCCAGTTCGAGCCGCCGGTCGACGAACATGTGGTACAGCATCTTCGGGGCGCCCCCGCCGACCCCCTCCCGCCCCGCGACCGCCCCCCCCCCCCCCCCCCCCCCGCCCGGCCGCGCCCC